>Ga0335073_10004888_pt1 | contig 18791 bp, 17 predicted proteins | sample Lox_Sample_22_FD_207093 | JGI IMG/M metagenome (GOLD analysis project Ga0335073, IMG submission 207093) | Soil microbial communities from Loxahatchee National Wildlife Refuge, Florida, United States - Lox_Sample_2.2 | ecosystem: Environmental > Terrestrial > Soil > Wetlands | place: USA... | reverse complement strand
TCTGTGGGTGCGCGGGGGATTGCGTGGCGTGAACCTGCCGCACATTCTCGGCAGCGACGTCGCCGGCGAGGTGGCCGAGATTGGCGAGTACATCACCGATGTCAAGCCGGGCACGCGCGTGCTGCTGGCGCCGATGGTCTTCTGCAATCACTGCGAGCAATGCACCAGCGGACGCCAGAACCTCTGCCCGCAATTTGCCGTGCTGGGCAACACCGTCGACGGCGGTAATTGCGAGCTGATGGCTGTGCCTCGCGTGAACATCATTCCCATCCCCGACTCGCTCGACTTCGTCGACGCCGCCAGCGTTCCGCTCGTGTTCCTCACGGCATGGCACATGCTCGTCGGCCGCGCCAAGCTGCGTGCAGGACAGACGGTGCTTGTCCTCGGCGCGGGCTCAGGCGTGGGCTCGGCCGCAATCCAGATCTCGAAGATGCTGGGCGCAGAGGTCATCACCACCGCCGGCGATGAACGCAAGCTGGCCAAGGCGCGTGAACTCGGCGCCGATCACACCATCGATCACTATAAGCAGAAGATATCCGACGAGGTGCGTCGCATCACCCGCAAGGCCGGCGTTGATGTCGTCTTTGAGCATGTCGGGCAGGCGACCTGGCCCGACAGCGTGCGCTCGCTCAAGCCGGGCGGAACGCTGGTCACCTGCGGCGCGACCACCGGTCCCGACGGCCAGCTCGACCTGCGTGTGCTGTTCGCCAAGCAGCTTTCCCTGCTGGGCTCCTACATGGGAGAAATGGGCGAGCTGCACGAAGTGCTGAAGCACGTCTTTACCGGAAAGCTGAAGCCAGTGGTCGATCGCACCTTCCCGCTGAGCGAGACCCGCGCCGCGCATGAATACCTGGCAAAGAGCTCGATGTTTGGAAAGGTCGTACTCACGGTTTAACGTGTTGTATGCCCGCGCCGCGCGAGGAATCTCAATTCACGGTTCGGCTGGCGACCCTGGACGACGTTCCGGCTCTCGAAGCTCTCATTGCCGATTCCGTGCGCGTACTCCAGGCGCCGGATTATTCGGCTGAGCAACGCGAAGCTGCACTGGGCACCGTGTTCGGTGTGGACCGGCAGCTTATCCGCGATGAGACATACTTCGTTGTCGAAACGGCGGGTGGCGTCATCGCCGGATGCGGTGGCTGGAGCCGGCGCAAGACCCTTTTCGGTAGCGATCGACGTGGCGGCCGGGAAGACGCCATGCTCGATCCTGCATGCGATGCGGCTCGTATTCGCGCGTTTTTTGTGCGTCCGGGATATGAACGTCGAGGTATTGGCAGCCTGATCATGGAAGCTTCGGAGCGAGCTGCCGAGAACCAAGGTTTTACCCGGCTGGAGCTGCGCGCAACGCTAACCGGAGTTCCTCTCTACCGTAAGCACGGGTTCATCGAAGTTGAACAGACCGAAATCCCGCTGGCTTCAGGAGACGCTCTGCGCGCCATACAAATGCTGAAAGTCTTGCGCGCGGGATAGCCCGCTTTGGCCTGAGCTGAATCTCGATATCGGCACACGATCGGAATCGTGCAGTTCGGAAATTGGTTGACTCGCTAGGTCAAGAAGGATTCAGTCATCGCTGAAATCAAATCGCCGCATGATTTTGTAGTTCTCGTTGCGTCGCAGGGGCGCCCGTTTAGAGCTACTTGGTAAGAATCAGACTTTTAGCGAACCGCGGAAGGCGCGGCCGGCATAGTAAGACTCGGCGCCGTTGTGATAGGTGAAAACTGTATCGAAGCGGCGATCGCAGAAGATAGCGCCGCCGAGTTTCCTGACATTCAGCGGAGTTTTTACCCAGCTCGAAGTTTTCGTATCGAAGTCTCCCAGCTGCTGTAACTCGCGATACTCTTCTTCGGTCAGAAGCTCGATGCCCATGGCAGCCGCCATTTCTACGGCATTACCTTTGGGCTTATTTGCCTTCCTGGAATCCAGCGCTTCACGGTCGTAGCAAAGGCTTCTGCGCCCGCTGGGACTGTCTGCCGCGCAGTCATAGAAGATGTATTCACCCGTCTTGCGGTCGTAACCGACAATGTCGGGTTCACCGCCGGTTCTTTCCATCTCGCTGAGCGACCAGAGTTTTTCCGGATTCCCTTCCAGCCTTGACTGTACCTTCGGCCAGTCAAGACCTTTATGGCGGTTCATATTTTTCTCAAAGCGCGACTTCAAAGCTTTGAGCAGGTCTTCACGCTGTTTGCTGGAAAGATTTGTTTTGGGCATAGCTTTCATTCCTTCTTAACTCATAGCAGATTCATGATGAGCTCGGTTCGCGACTTTTAAGGCAGTCGGTAAGCCAAGCAGGAATCTCGATCCCGAACTGCTTCGCGTACTCGGCGTGCAACTGCTGCCAGCCGCCGAACTTTATGGCGTCGGGGCCGACCATGCGGCCGAGCGGATCTCCGCTGAGCAGGCGATCCAGCACGTCGAAGCAGAGGTGCCATCCGGCAGCGCCCATGGCGATGAACCGATGACCGATGTTGGTCCACAAGGTCAGACGCGTGCCGCTGCCAACGGGTTCGAGTTGCCAGCGCATGTCGAAGTCACCCCAGGTGTACTCCAGCAACTCGGGAGCTTCGGCGCGCTTCACCGTGGTTTCGGTGATCCGCGGGCCGGGCGCTCCGACGGTGGTGAGCTTCACGGTGTTTCCAGCCGTGCCCAGACTGCCATCGGCGTCAAAGGGCGCCCATTCGCGCAGTTGTGCCGGGTCGATCAGTGCCTGCCAGACTTTCTCCGGCGAGTGGCGCAGCTCTTTGACCAGAACCAGCGTCCACTTGTCGCCGTCCTTTTCTATGTGCGCGATATTTGCCGGCCCCGGCAGGTACTGCGCGCGATCGGTCATTTTCTCTATCCTTACATCATCTGGGACATCGACGTTGGCTGTTAACGGACCTCAGCCCGACCACCGCATCAACTGGGTGAGCTGAATGAGATTGCCACAGGTGTCGTTCACCATGGCGATCTTCGAGGCGGTCACGTCGGTTGGCGGCATGGTGAATTCGGCGCCGCGCGCTTTCATGCGATCGTAGTCGGCCTGCACGTCGTCGGTGAAGAACATGGCCGCGGGCTGGTTTTGCTGGAACAGTGCCTGCTGGTAGGCCTTGGCCGCCGGGTTGTTGTTGAGCGCCAGCTGCAGTTCGGCACCGTCCGGCTCCTCCGGCGAGGTCACCGTAAGCCAGCGGTACGGCCCCTGGCTGAAATCGGATTTCTTCACGAATCCCAGCACTTCGGTATAGAAGCGCAGGGCCTTTTCCTGATCATCCACATAGAGGCTGGTGATTTTGATCTTCATTTCGATTCTCCTTTGCGACGTTGCGGGGGCTGCCCCTTTTTCTTGTTGGGTGCCGACGGATACAGCCGGTCGAGGTGGCGTTCGAGGGCGTCGACGTGCGCGGACCAGAAGCGGCGAAACTGCGCCAGCCAGGCATCGACCTCCTGCAGGCGCTGAGGTTTGAGGCGGTAAAGACGGCGCTGTGCGTCCACCGTGGCCTCCACGATGCCGGCCTCGCGCAACACGCGCAGGTGCTTGGAGACGGTCGGCTGCGGCATACGAAGCCGTCGCTCGATCTCACCCACCGACTGTTCCGAGGAAACCAGCAGGCCGAGGATGGCGCGGCGGTTGGGCTCGGCAATGATTTCGAAGACCGATTGCACTCCTTTTATATACCTTACAGCGTATATACGTGTCAAGGAATATAAGAAAGAAAATCTCACCGCCGGGGACGGAACGGATTCTGCCGGTAGGCGCCTCGCATCAGGGCGCGAAATTCCGGGAAGGCGAGACTCGCGCAGGAGAATCCGTTACTATATCTGCAGAATCCCTGCTGACCCTGCCGGCGCGTCCGGCGTAAAAAAGGAAAATCTGGAATGAAGCGTTCGTCTCTGGTGCGAATTGTCCCGGCAATGTTGCTGCTGGTTATCGCCAGCGTAGCCTGGGGCGCCGACACATCGATGCTGAAGCCGCCCAAGGGATCCAAAGTGGCCCTGGTGGTGTTTGAGGACCTGGAATGTCCGCAGTGTGCCCGTGCCGCGCCGCTGCTGCATGAGGCGGCGAAGAACTACAACATTCCGCTGGTGCAATACGATTTTCCTCTGCACCAACATCCCTGGTCGTACCAGGCCGCGGTGAACGCCCGCTACTTCGACACCAAATCGCCCAAGCTGGGGGACGAGTACCGGCTTTACATTTTCAAGAACCAGGACTTCATCACCAAGGCAAACTTGCAAGGCATGACCGAGAAGTGGGCGGCAGACCACAAGATCACCTTCCCCTTTGTGGTGGATCCCAACGGCGAGCTGAGCGCCAAGGTGAACGCCGACCGGTCGATGGGCGAGCGCATCCCACTGGACCACACGCCGACGGTCTATATCGTCAATGACAGCGGACATGGGGCCGCGGTCACCGAGGTGACCGACCTCAGCCAGCTCTACCAGATGCTGGATCAGGTGACGAAGCAGGCCGGCGTCTCGCGATAATTGGACGGGACAGGCGCGGCGAGTTCGAGTTTCCACCCGGGTCTAAATAGTTGCGCAACTTTCCTGTGGGCGCCGGGTTGTGACGTGTGGCATGGCTACATTCGAGGCCGACACCAACTCCGGCGCCATCAACGCCACCGTCGCTCCTTCACGGGAGCGTATCCTCCTGTCTGCCAAGCACCTGTTCGCCCGCAACGGGTACGAGAACACCAGCACCGTGGCGATCGCTCGTGAGGCCGGGACCAGCGAATCGCAGCTGATGAAGCATTTTGGCAGCAAGCAGGGATTGCTATCGGCGATTCTGGATCGGGGTTGGGCGAGCATCATCGAACGCGTGCAGGCCCTGCCCAATGATTCCTCTCTGCCGGACCGTCTCTGCGGTATGCTGCAGGCGATTGCGGCGGAGATGGAGAACGACCAGGAGCTGAAGGAACTGGCCACGCTGGAAGCGCGCCGGGTCCGCAAGGACACCCGCGACATCATCATGAGCCGCGGCTACCGGCAGTTCGCACAACTATTTGAGGGTGTCCTGGGCGAGATGCGCAGCCACCAGCAGATCCGCTCCGACCTGAATCTGGAGGCGGTACGCACGGCTTTCATCGGACTTGTAGAATGTCTGCTGCGCGATCAGGTTATTTCCAAGCGATCGGAGCTGCGGGCGGGCTACGGCTATGACGACGTACGCCACCTATTGGATGTGCTGCTGTCGGCGGTGACCACCGATCATGTCCAGCCTCTTAAGTACGCCAACGGATAGATCGTAGCGGTCCGCTCGCCGGCAGGGGATGGTAGACGCCGTCGAGAATCGCGCCTCCCACCGGCTGGGAATGCGTGATCTTGCCCACGCGTGGCCGACCTCTCACCCGGCCTTGTGAGTTCAAGTACATCCAGATTCCCCAAAACACTAACGCAGCTACAAATATTGCGATGATCCACATGGCCACCAGAGTGCCGCGCTTGCGGGTCGGCAGCTTGGACCACCTCCAGGTAGGAGTAACTTTCTCGTGCAGGTCCTCGAGAGGGCTGCCACGCCTGGGAGTGGGGGGCTCGTACAAGGGCATATGAGTACGAGTGGTATTCGGTGGCGAAAGTTGTCCTGCGAGAGAGCAACGGCTGGTTCAGCTCGCTCGCCGCAGCTCGCCGCCGGAATCGCGTTTGTTGTGAGATCGCGTACTGCCTGTTCAGCTCGGCGTGAATCAAACCTAGGTAGTCATCGACTGCAGGAGGACGGGACATGAAAGCTGCGTTCCTGTTGGGCAGGATCATCTACGGCGGATTCTTCGTGTACAGCGGCATCCATCACTTCCAGGAAAGAAAGTCGCTTGCGCAATATGCATCAGGAAAGAACGTCCGCTTGCCTGAGCTCGCGGTGACCGCAACGGGAGCGCTGCTGATCGCCGGCGGGACGAGCATTCTGCTCGGTGTCAAGCCGAAGTGGGGCACGCTGGCGGTAATGACATTTCTCGCCGGAGCTACGCCGGTGATCCACGATTTTTGGAGGGCCGACGATCCCAATCAGAAACAGAATGACGCGGTTAACTTCATGAAGAACACGGCACTGCTGGGTGGTGCGCTGGCGCTGATGGGAGTGGAAGAGCCGTGGCCGGTGAGCGTTCCGATCGGACAGCCGTCGAAGATGGAGCGGGTGCGCCGCTTTGCCCGCGAGATCGCTGCGTAGCGGCTGGAGCTCCACTCTAGGGTTCGTTGAACTTGAGATTGGGCCACTCGAGCAGCGCGGTTATCAAGAAGAACAGACCGAGCGCAACAGTAGCCACGCAGAGAAATCCGCTGCCGATGGCTTCACCGTAATCGGGAGCAGCACCGCTCGCCACCAGAACGTGGTATGGATTCCACGAAGTCGTCCAGCCTCCCAGCAGACCGACCAGCGTGAGCCAGATGCCGGAGATGAGCGGCCGGTAGATTGCCAGGATCGACGCGGGAAGAACCGACAACATCAAAAACGCAGCGCCAACGATGGCAGACCAGCCTTCATTGCTGGCTCGCGTGAAGGTCATGACCGGGAGAACGACGGCCAGAAACATCACTCCCAGGAAGATTCCCGACCCTACCACGATCCGGGTTGTGGCCAACTTCGAGCTAAGCGAGGCCATAGAGCCGAGAACGGCGTAACGTAGAATTTATGGTCGGGACGGGCAGATTTGAACTGCCGACCCCTCGCACCCCAAGCGAGTGCTCTACCAGGCTGAGCCACGTCCCGACTGTGCATCGTTCGGCCGAAGCCGATGGGTTTGGGGTACGACCAGTTTATCACCTTCGACCGCTTCGCTCGCTCGCCGACCCCAGGGAACAGCAAATGGGTAAACCTGCCTTCAGCAAAATCTGCAACTAAGCCCGTCCGCTTTTCCTCCAATTCACAGCACACAATATGACTGCCGCGAGGCAAGCAATGGCTTCCGACTTCCGCTCCGACTACCTCGAAGAAGTTACCCGCGTCCTGCGCCACCACAAGCAACTGGCGGACGACGCCATGGCGCAGCTCGACGACGAGCAGTTCTTTGCCCTTCCCGATCCTGAGTCGAACAGCGTTGCCATCATCGTGAAGCACGTTGCCGGCAACCTGCGCTCGCGCTTCACCGATTTTCTGAGCAGCGACGGCGAGAAGCCCGATCGCAAGCGCGATCAGGAATTCATCATCGCGAAACACGCAACCCGCAGGGCGATCCTGGAGGACTGGGAGAAGCAGTGGCAGGTGCTTCTCGATACGGTCGAATCGTTGCAGCCTGACGATCTCGCGCGCACGGTTACGATTCGCGCCCAGCCGCACTCGGTGCTGCAGGCGCTGAGTCGCAATGCGACGCACATGGCCTATCACACCGGACAGATCGTGTTTCTGGCGAAGCACTGGAAAAGCGCCGACTGGAAGACGCTGAGTGTTGCCAAGGGGCAGAGCGAACAGTTCACCGCGGAGATGCGGAAGAAATTCGCGGACACAAAATGATGTCCGACGTTGTGAGAGCAAACATTATTTTGCAAAAGAACGGCTACCCCGTTCATAAACGAAACAAATAGCCCCGGCGTATTTACAAACATCCAGAGAAGCGGGAAAATGCTTTTGCAGTTCAGGCAGTTCTGGGGGAGGGCTGCCTTCCGAGCGCTCTGCGGACTTCGTAGAGCGCTCTTAACATTTCTACAGCAATCATGGCGGAATCCATGCCAGCAGCTCCCGGCCGCTCTCCTGCGTCCTGCGGCATGTTGCTGCATCTAACCTATAACTGGGATGTTAGGATGAAATCAGAGCTCCCTGCCCTGACGGGCCGGCTCGAAGTCCCGTAGGAGGGTTAATGGCCAGTAATGCAATTGTAGAAGTGACGGATGCGAATTTCGATCAGCTGGTGCTGCAATCCGAGCAGCCGGTCATGGTGGATTTCTGGGCGACGTGGTGCGGCCCCTGCCGTGCACTGGCGCCGATCGTCGATGAGGTCGCGCAGAGCTACAACGGGCGCGTTAAGGTCGGCAAGATGGATGTCGACAAGAATGCCGCTACTCCGCAGCGCTACGGTGTCCGCGGTATTCCAACCCTGCTGGTCTTCAAGGGCGGACAGGTGAAGGAGCAGATCGTGGGTTATGTCTCGCGCGATGTGATCGAGAAGGCGCTGGAGAAGAACCTATAAGTTTGGCGATGTTGCAGGAGGGCGCGGCCGATGGCCGCGCCTTTTGCTTTTGCACGCCGCGTGTCGCTCCCGACAAAAAAAGCCCCGGCGTAATGCCGGGGCTTTGCACATGCGGGCTCGTTAGTTGGTCAAACCGATGTTAAACACGCTCAAGGCAGGAGCGTTGCCCATCGGAAGGAGAACCACTCGTTTGGCGGAAACGACATACATGAATCCCGCCGGCGTGCCGGTCACGACCGCGCGGCCGGTGGAATCCACCTGATACGTCGCCGAGAGCGGCAGCGTACCCGGCCCCGACGGTCCGCTGGTGTTTTCCATGCCGCTGAGGTTGCCATTCCCATCGGCGAGGAAGTATCCGCTGGCATCCACAATTGGAGATTGAGCCGGATTCACCGTGCCACCGAGATAGGTGCCGAGAATCGAGCTGTTGTTGTAGGGGGGAATCGCGCTTTGCGGTTCGAGGATGCCGTACCTGACGCTCGCGTCCTGCCCCAGTACAAACGCCTGGTCGGTGTTCGACAGGTACAGAATCGGGGAGTCAGTCCCGAAACCTGAGGTGGTCACTCTACCGTTAGAGGAGACGCCGTAGGTTCCGTGGCTGACCTGCTGTTGGGTAATGTTGCCACCCTGATTCTCGTCGAGGGTGAAGGTTCCGTTTCCGTTACTCCATGCCGCCAGACCAATGACCGCATCCGGCACCGGACTTCCACCGTTGGGCGCCAGGCCGGTCAGTTCGAGAATGCTGTTGCCGGTCAGCGAAGACTCGTTGTAGTTGCCGGTCTGCGTCAGCATACTGGCAATGGTCAGCGGATCGGTACTGGACAGCGGATCGGTACCGATAACGACGTATTGACCGGTTGAGATCACGTAGTAAGCGTAGTGATTGACCAAGCCGTTGGGGAAGGTCAGACTTACGTTGCCGCGTCCGGTGCCGGCGTTGGGCACACCGAACGAGCCCGAGTAGGTGCGGCTGCCGAGCGTGCCATTGTCATTCAGGTCTTCGGTGCCGCTGGTAACTACACCGCCGCTGCCGACCACAAACTGCCCAGCCTTGGCGTAGCGGTTCAGCGACGCGTCCGCTCCGAAGGTCCCGATCGCGTAGGAGGCGGCGGGCGGTGCGATGAAGTCCTGAGGGCTCTGCAGGTAGAAGGCTCCGGACCCACGCGGTTGGGGATCAGCATTGTTGAGAATGAGCTGTCCGTTGCCTTGCTGGGACACCACAATGCTGAAGCTCAGCGCCGGCAATCCCGTGGCGTTAAGGGTCAATGTGCCCAAGCCATTTCCACTGATCGCGTAGGTTCCTCCGGTCACGGGCGAGCCGCCGTTCGGCGTCCCCGAACCCGTGTTCATGTCGACCACGCCGCCGTTGAGGATATTGCCATTGCCGTCGGCGTCGAACGCTCCTGCCATCACAAACGGGCTTCCATTGCTGAAGCCGTTAAAGGAGAAACCGTAATGGCCGCTCAATGCACTGTCGTTGACCGGAGGGGTGACTACGATCGACAGCGGCGCGCTCGCCGTGTTCTGCTGCGAGTCGGTTACCTGGACGGTGAAGTTCGAGGTCCCGGTGGTTGTCGGCGTACCCGAGATGACGCCGGTATTGGCGTTCAACGTCAAGCCATTGGGTAGCGACCCCGAAGTGATGCTCCAGAGATAGGGCGGAGCACCGCCTCCGGCTTCCAAAGTCGCACTGTAGGGCACGCCCTGAGGACCGGGCGGCAGCGCCGTGGTCAGGATGACCAGCGGTCCGGTGGTGATGGTAATACTCAGCGGCGCGGATACCTGATTATTCTGGCTATCGGTGAGTTGCACGGTGAAATTGAAGGCGCCGGTAGTCGTCGGTATTCCCGCGATAGCGCCGGTAGAAGCGACCAGTGTGAGACCAGGCGGCAAGCTGCCGCTGGTAATGCTCCACGTGTAAGGTGGGACGCCGCCGCTACCCATCAAGGTTTGGGAATACTGCTGGCCCGTCTGGCCGGCCGGCAGCGAGGTCGTCACAATGCTGAGCTGCGCACTCGCCATGTAGCCGAAAATATCGATCAGCATCTGGGTGCTGTTCGAGGCATAAGCCATGAATGTGCCGCCGCTGGTATTGGCGCCGACGATTGCCAGGTTCGATGTCACCGCTCCATCCCAGGCGTTCAGCGTCGAGACCGTGGGCATTAGACCGACCGGCCACAATGTCAGATATCCGAGATAACCGGCGGGCAGCACCGTGGCGTTCACGACGTAGGAGCGCGCGTTCGACGGCACGTTGCAGTCGCTGCTCTGGACCGGAACGGTGATGCTGCCGGTGAAATTCTGGTGATGCGTGTCGAAGACGCGGCAAGGCGTCAACGTATAGAGCGCCAACTGGTTCTGGTTTTCCCCTGGCGGCGCGAAATAGCCGTTGATATCGATAATCAGATTCGTGTTGTTGTACGCATACACCGAGATCTGGCCGTTGGTACCACCCTGCACGATGGCGGCGTTCGCCGTGGCCGTGCCGGTGGGCGCATTCAGGGTCGAGGTGGCAGGCAGCGGTCCTCCCGCCGGCCATGCGGTGAGGAAGCCGAGCGGCTGTCCGTTCAGCGGCAACGCCGTCAGATTCAGCGAGTAGGCCTGAGCGTAGGTAGGAACTCCACACGCATTCATGATCGCGAAGTCATAGGTTTGCTGGGCGTGCAGGTATCCGGTCGAACGCGTGTCGTACAAGCGGCATGCCGGCAACGGGTAGAAAGCCAGCTGATTCGGGGCTGGAGTGAAATATCCGTTGACATCAAGGATCAAGTCCGTGGTTTGGGTAGCGTAGACGTTCACCGCGCCATCATCCTGGTTTCCCGCCGGGATAATGGCAGCGACGGCTTTGATGCGTCCGTCATAGGAATTCAGGGTCGAAACCACCGGCTGACTTCCGCCATTGTCCGGCCACAGCGTCAGATAGCTGAGTGTGCCATGCGGAACGACGGTAACGTTGAAGGAGTAAGCGGTTGCGCCAGGCAAAGCGCCGCATACCTGATTTTGTACAGGAACAGGCACCGTCTGCCCTCCCTGGATCGGCTGACCGCTGCGCGTGTCCAGCAGCCGGCAAGGCGGGTTGATCGGTGTGAACTGATAAGGCCCTTGTGCAAAAGCGCTGCCCAGTATAACGAACCATAATGCCGATACCGCTACGACAAACCGCGACGTCCGCATGGTGTCTCCTTGACAGAACACGCTGCCCTCGCCGCATCCGATTTCGGCCAAGGATCGAACACCAGCAGGGATTTGCGTTCTGGCGACTGGTTTTGAAAGAAGCTACGTGGTTGTCGAACATACACCGGAGTACCTGCTCTGGCAATAGGGCTTGTTACGTAATGGCGGGAGTGTGCCTAAATAGGCACCTCGAAGCTACCGAATAAAACTTAAGTAGCAGTGGAAAAAGATAAAGCCCCGAGAAGTTTGGGGGCTTTGTTGGTGGCTTAAGGAAATTGGCCTGTCAGAGCACTACGATTTATACCGCTTCCAGAACTGCCTTCAGGTATCGCCAGAATCCTTCGACCGATGGAATTTCCACCCGCTCGTTCGGACTGTGCGGGCTGACGATGGTCGGGCCAAACGAAGCCATTTGCATGCCCGGATACTTCTCGCCGATCACTCCACACTCCAGACCGGCGTGCATGGCGATCAGCTTGGCGGGATGCCCGAACACCTTTTCATGCACCGATTGCAGCTGGCGAACGATGTCGCTCTCCGGCTCGGGCTTCCATCCCGGATAGCTGCCCGAATTCTGAATCTCGAAGCCGGCAAGCCTAAAGACGGTCGCGACCATGCGCGCCGCGGTGTTCTTGCTGCTTTCAATGGCGCTACGCTGGCTGGTGACAATCTCGACAACGTCGTTCCTGGTCGCAATCGTCGCCAGGTTGGTGGAGTTCTGCACCAGGCCGGGCACATCAGGACTCATCGCCAGAACGCCATGGGGCAGACTGGCCAGCAGATCGGCGCTGCGCTGCGCATCCTCGGCAGAGAAAACCTTCTCCGGCCGGTCAACTTTTTCGACGGTGATCTGAAGGTCGGGATCGAAGCTGCCAAGATCACTTCTGTACTCGGCCTCCAGCCTCTTTACGGTCTCGCGCAACTCCTGTTCACGACCGGCATCGATCACAACCACGGCCGCAGCCTCGCGGGGAATCGCGTTCTGCGCGCTACCGCCGGACACGCTGGCGATTTCCACCGAATGTTGCTGAAGGAGTTGTTGCAGGGTGACGCCCAGGAGCCGCAGCGCGTTACCGCGTCCCAGATGGATGTCGATGCCCGAATGGCCGCCCTTCAGCCCGGAGACCTTGAGGCGAAATGCCGCGTTGCCGCTCGCCGGACGCAGCGTAATCTTCCGCCGGCCCGTGGTCTTGATTCCCCCGGCGCAGCCGATGCAGATCGTGTCCTTCTCTTCGTTGTCGAGGTTGAGGAAATACTTCGATTGCAGCAGTCCGGCCGGAAATTCCGCCGCGCCAGTCAGCCCGGTCTCTTCATCGATGGTGAAGACGAACTCCAACGGACCGTGCGCAATATCGGTGCTCTCCATGACGGCCAGCGCAGCCGAGACGCCGACACCATTGTCCGCGCCGAGCGTTGTGCCCGCGGCTTTTAGCCAATCGCCATCGCGGCGAACCTGGATAGGATCCGTGTCGAAGTTGTGCGCTGTGCCTTCATTTTTCTCGCACACCATATCGAGGTGGCCTTGCAGCAAAGCCATCGGCGCCTGCTCGCGCCCGGCACGCGCCGGCTTGCGCACCACGGTGTTGCCGGCCTTGTCCTGAACGGCTTCCAGGCCATGCCGCCTCGCCACCGACAACACATAGTCGCGGGCGGCGGCTTCCTTCGTCGAAGCGCGGGGTATCGCGGCCAGTGCGGCAAAATGCTTCCAAACTTCGTGGGGTTCAATTTGTGCAAGTGCAGGTGTCATCGATCGCTCCAGTCATGCCCATTCATCCTACAGCGGCGGAACGGAAGCTGACGAGGCGGCTTCCCGTTCTGGCACTTCAGCTTAAATCGTTCCCAAAATCACTGAAAGCTTCCACTCCGCCCGCCTAAGGTGAGTGTGGATCAACTCTCCTTCGGTGGTAGCCACGGTGCAATCGGCCCGCAACCGTCAGGGCCATCGCGTCGCTGGTTCTCGATTCGCCCACGCGCCACGCGTTCTGCGGCGGCGGATGGCGGCGGATGTTAAGACCCTCCAAACTGCGCGGCACATGCGGGAGCAAGCGCCCGTCGCCCGGCATGTCGCTGTGAAATTGACGCGGGAAGCGGGAGGGCTTCGTGCAACTTGGAAGATCGCAGGCGGCAAGACTTCGTCGGCTCCTGATCTCGGCGTTATTCTTCGCGCAGGCTTCCGTCTCGTCTTCCGCGCAAAGTCTGGTTGCCACGGTTCTGGTCGGCGATCATCCAGTCGCGCTTGCGGTCAACTCCACCACGAACAAAATCTACGTGGTCAATCAGGACAGCAACAACGTTAGCGTTATCGACGGGGCCACCAACAACACCACTACGGTGGCCGTGGGCACGGGACCGGCGGCGATCGCCATCAATCCGCTCACAAATAAAATCTACGTCGCCAACTGCACCGCGGGCACGGTGACGGTGATTAACGGCCAGACTAACGGCACGGCGACGGTCGCCGCCGGCACCTGCCCTTACGCGCTTGCGGTCAACGGCGTCACCAACAAAATTTACGTCGCCAACTTCGATTCCAATAACGTCACGGTCATCGACGGCGCCACCAACCACGCCAGCTCCGTAAGCGTCGGCTCGCATCCTTACGCAATCGCGATCAACACCATCACCAACAAGATCTTCACTGCCGACAACGGCAGCAATGCCGTCACCGTCATCGACGGCGCAAGCGATGCCACCATGACCGTGCCCGTCGAGTCCTACCCCCGCGCGGTTGCAACCAACCCGGCCACCAATCAGATCTACGTCGCCAACTATCTGTCGAATGACGTGTCGGTGATCGACGGGACGACGTACGACGTCGCCAGCGTTCCGGTAGGCACAAATCCCACGGCCCTCGCGGTTGATCCGATCCTCAATAAGATTCTGGTCGCCAACATCGGAAGCAATAACGCAACCATGATCGATGGCGCGACGCTCGTGACCACGACCATTGCGGCCGGCAGCTCGCCTTTCGCGGTCGACCTTGATCCGGTCACCGCCAAGGCTTACTTCACCGATGATGTCTACCAGGGCTCGGTGGCCATGTTCGATGAGGCCAGCGGCCAGACCACCAGTGTTTCGGCCGGCGCTTACCCTACGGCGATTGCCGTGAATCCGGTTTCCAACCGGATCTATGCCGTGGACACGCTGTCGAACTCGGTTTCCGTGATCTCCGGCGGAGGCGCGAATCCGCTGCAATTTGTGCCGGCACCGCCGTGTCGAGTTGTCGATACGCGACAGCCGGAGGGCCCCTACGGCGGGCCTTATCTCTCCGGCGGACAGTCGCGCAGCTTTGCCATTTCGTTAGGCAGCTGCAACATTCCGACTGCGGCCGTCGCTTATTCGCTCAACGTGACCGTGGCGCCGCACACCGGCAACCTGGGCTATCTCACGATCTGGCCAATGGCCGAAGCGCAGCCGGTCGTTTCCACCCTGAACTCGCCTGACGGGCGGGTGAAGGCGAACGCCGCCATCGTTCCCGCGGGTGCGGGAGGAGCGGTGAGCGTCTATGCGAGTGATGCGACGGATGTGATTCTCGACATCAATGGCTACTTTGAATCGCCCGCCGCGCAGACGCTGATGCTGCAGTTCTATCCATTGCCACTTTGTCGAGTGCTCGATACGCGTGGACCGACCGGCGTCTTCGGTGGACCGTACCTATACGGTGGCGAGGAGCGTGACTTCCCGATTCTCCAGAGCGGCTGCCAAATTCCGGCGAACGCGCTCGCCTACTCGATGAACTTCACGGTCACGCCCGTGGGCGGCCAGCCCCTGGGATATCTCACGGTGTGGCCCGCCGGCAGCGCCCAGCCGGTCGTCTCGACGCTGAACAATCCCACTGCGACCGTGCTTGCCAATGCGGCTATCGTGCCTGCGGGAGCGGGCGGAGCGATCGCGGTCTATCCCGACCAGAACACCCACCTGATCGGCGACATCAACGGCTATTTCGCAGCGCCGAGTGCCAGCGGACTGTCACTATATCCGCTGGCCCCCTGCCGGGTGATCGACACTCGCTCGGCAGGGGGAGCTTTCAGCGGACAACGCAACCCACCCGTAAACGTCGCGGGTAGTTCCTGCGGCATGCCCGCCGCCGCGCAGGAGTACGTGTTTAACGCCACGGTGGTTCCCACCGGCTCGCTGGGATATCTGACATTGTGGGCCGACGGGGACCCGATGCCCGGCGTCTCCACTTTGAACGCGACCGATGGCGTGACTGCGTCCAATATGGCGATCCTCGGCAATGCCGACGGCGCAGCCGACGCCTATGCCTATGGCACCACGCAGCTGATCCTGGATATCGCCAGCTACTTCGCGCCCTAGACTTCGAGTCGAATTACAGGTCCGTGTACTCCGGGTGGTAGTCCTTCCAGATGCCGGTTCCGGCTGAGATCCGGCGGACCGGTTCGTCCTCGGCGTGTTTGGCACTGCGGGCCCACTCCCACGCGCGCAGCATCTGAGTCTGGTCGAAGTAGCGCGTCTCGGCTTCCAGCACGGCAGCACCGGCGGTGAGCATCCCCAGCACCTCTTCCCACTTGTCGGCGCCCACCACGGCCATGCGGGCGATGCGATCAGTATGTTTCTGGAGAAAACGTAATTCGTCCCAGCGCGCCTTCAGCTCCGCGCCGTGCATCTGCGAGAGATCGACAAGAATGCCGATCGGCTTGTGCTTTCGTTCGTGCAGCAGGAATTCCATTTGCGGCTCGAAGCCCCTGATGTCTTCCTCGGTCAGCTTGCCCGTGACTTTGAATCCCAGTACCCCGCCCGAACTCTCTTTGAGTCGTTCGATCATTCTTCTAATCGCTCCTTTGCCATTCAGCGCTATTCGCCTTTCACAATTTGCTTTTCGCCAGAAATGGGACTGCGCTCTGATAAAAAGCGCAAAGCGAGATGCGAACAGCGAAAGTCAAACCCACGCCGTCACCGCGTAGCTTCGCGTTGCGCCAGCAGATCGTCGATTTTTGCCTCGAGAATATTACGGATCGAGCATATCGCCAGCACCTTGCCATGCTCGTCGACCACCGGCATGTGGCGATAGTGCCGCTCGATCATCACCTCGAGGGCTTCGCTCGGCGTGGTCACTTCCGTCGCCATTTCCACGATCGAGCTCATCATCTCGCGCACCGGCGTCGACTTCGGATCGCGTCCGCTGAGCGCGAACTTGGCCAGCACGTCGCGCTCGGTGAACATCCCAGCGACAATTCCCTGCTTGTCGATGACGGCCACGGCGCCCACTGCTTTGTCGATCATGGTTCGAATGGCCTCATCCACCGTCGCCTCGACCGATACGGTCGCAGGCCCTTCATCACACCATTGCAACAGGCTCATGAATCACACTTCTTTCTGCGCAGACTTGCGAGGTTATGTGGAGCGAGGGGTTGGAGTCAAGGATGCACGCCCCAGACGACCGGCGAACTTGAGCATTCGCGCTTTACGGCAGATAATCCAGTCATGTTCCCCCGCCGTCTAGCGCATGCCTGCTTCGTGGCTCTGATCATCGTCGGGTTTTCTTTCTCGCTTTGGGGATCCAAAGAATTCGTTCCGCCGCGCGCCGAGAACGCAAACACCTACCCCGCCAAAGACGCGCATCCCAACGAAAAGGTTACTGCGGCTGTCGAGCCCTATAACACCGCCCCGAAAGACCAGATCTTCATCACGCCCTACAACCAGGAAGGGATTCTGCCGGTGTTTCTCATTATCAGCAATGACGGCGACCGGCCCATTGCCCTGACCAGCATGCAAGTTGAACTGGTGACTGCCGGACGCGCCAAACTTCTGTCGCTGAGCACTGACGACATTTTCCGGCGCGTGGCGCACATCAGCGGCGACACCAATCCGCAGCCTCGTCTTGGACCGCTCACACTTTCGGGAAATAAAAACAAGAAGGCGCAGAAACAATATTCGGAGATTCTAAATGCCCGCTTCGCCGCCGAAGGGGTCGAGCCACACACCACCAAGTCCGGATTTGTTTTCTTCGACGTCGCCGGAGTCAGCCAGCCGGTCGACGGCGCGCACATTTATCTGACGGGAATCACCGATTCAGCAGGCAATGAGCTGTTGTACTTTGATATTCCGGTTACGCCGTCGAAGACGCCGTAAGGACGGAGCCGGTTCGCCTGGCTCAAGCTTCGCTCTTGCTTCCGGCTCGTACCGATGCCGAAGACGCATCGCTGTCGTGTTGGGTCACAGTGCGCAGCTCGGACGTAGCATCTTCGCCCAGCCCGATGCGGAAGAGCAGGTCCGCATAACGCGGATCGTCGCGGATCTTGTCGTAAATGGGCCCGACCTTCAGATAGCACAACAAAGGATCACGCGCCTCGGCGGCTTTCTCCAGCCACTGGAAAGCCTGATCGATATCGCCCATACCCAGATGCAGCATTACCCAGGTAATAGGTGCGACATACGCCTGCCCGGCTGCCGCGTTCAGCTCGGCCAAAGCCTGCAGCGCTTTTTCCTTGTCACCCGAGGCGCCGTAGCAGGAACCCAGCGGTCCGAGCAGCAGCGGATTGCCACCTGCAAGTTGATGCGCCTTTTCCAGTTCGGCGATGGCCTCAGCATATTTGTGTTGCTGCTCGTAGTTCAATGCCATCACGACGTGCGCTTCGATATCGCCGGCATCGAGCTCGAGCGCGCGGCGCGCCTGTTTCAGCGAGCGCTCGTAATCGCGCTGATAGTGAAAGACGCCGGCGAGATAAACGTTGGCTGGCACGGAAAGCGGATCGCCAGCGAGCGCGGCGCGAATCTGTTCCTCCGCCTCGTCCAGCCGGCCCATGTGCACCAGCAGCATGTTGTAATTTACGCGCGGCAGCGGAAGACCGGGATTCAGCTCAAGCGCGCGCAGAAACTCCCGTTCCGCTTCGCGCCAGTTCCACTCGTACCACATGCGTATCAGGCCCATCGAGGAGTGAGCTTCGGCCAGGCTGTCGTCTGCCGCCAGCGCGGTACTCACTGCCTCCTTGGCTTTGGGCCATGCTTCCGCCGGCGGCTCCAATCCCCATGACGCAACCGAAACGTGATAATCCGCAATCCCCGCCAGCGCCGGCGCGTATTTGGGATCGAGCTCCAGCGCCTGCTGAAAATACTCCAGCGCCTTCTGGAAGCCTTCGGCGCTGCGCTTGTTCCATTGAAAACGCCCGCGCAGGTACAGATCGTAGGCTTCCACATTCTGGGTGTACCGCTTCACCAGTCCGCTGCTGCTGCCGAACTTCGAGCCCAGCTCCACCTTCAGCGATTCGGCGATTGACTTCGCCATGTCGTCCTGCACTTCGAAGATGTCGGTCATGTTGCAGTCGAAGCGCTGCGACCACAGGCAATAGCCGTCGTTCACATCCACCAGCTGGGTGCTGACCCGGATCCGATCTCCGCGTTTGCGCACGCTGCCCTCGACCACGGTCGAAACCCGCAACTGCTCGCCGATCTTGCGGATGTTCTCCGACTTGCCTTTGAATTCGAAGGCCGAAGTTCGCGACACCACTTGCAGCCCGGGAAGCCGGGACAAGGCGTGAATCAACTCCTCGGTGAGGCCGTCGC
>Ga0335073_10004886_pt1 | contig 18795 bp, 12 predicted proteins | sample Lox_Sample_22_FD_207093 | JGI IMG/M metagenome (GOLD analysis project Ga0335073, IMG submission 207093) | Soil microbial communities from Loxahatchee National Wildlife Refuge, Florida, United States - Lox_Sample_2.2 | ecosystem: Environmental > Terrestrial > Soil > Wetlands | place: USA... | reverse complement strand
TATAAGAAAGACCAAGCACGAGCACTTTCGCGTTCTTGAGCGCTTTCGATTGCTCATTGAGCGCGGCGACTGTCTTCTCGACCACGTAATAGGGCATGGCCACGTTGACTTCGCCGGCAAGCTCGATGAATTTGGTGCGGAAGTCGTATTGTTTGGCTTTCCATGAGAGATAGAACGGGTCGATGGGAATGCAGTGGCCGCCGAGGCCAGGGCCGGGATAAAAGGCCTGAAAGCCGAAGGGCTTGGTCCTGGCTGCGTCGATGACCTCGAAGATGTCGATGCCCATGCGGTCGCAGAGCTGCTTGAGCTCATTGACCAGAGCGATGTTGACGCAGCGGTAGATGTTTTCGAGCAGCTTGGTCATCTCCGCGGCCGCAGGGGTTGAGACGGGAACAGTGCGGTTGAAGATGCTCGCGTAGATGGCGGACGCCAGTTCCAGCGCGACCGGGCCGACGCCGCCGACGACCTTGGGGATGTCGCGACGGGCAACAGTGTCGTTGCCGGGATCTTCACGCTCGGGAGAAAACGCGACGTAGAAGCCGTTCGTCGCTGTATCGCGGTTGACGCGAAGCTGCCTCGTATTCCCTTCTTCGAGGATGGGGATGAGCACTTCTTCAGTGGTGCCGGGATAGGTGGTGCTCTCAAGGATAATGAGCTGGCCTTCGCGCAGATGCGGCGCGATGGCCTTTGCCGTATCGCGGATGTAGCTCAAGTCCGGCTCGTGGTGCTGGTTGAGCGGAGTGGGCACGCAGATAATGACCACGTCGACGCTGGCGATTTCCGAGTAGTCTGAGGTGGCGCGAAAGCCGTGCTTCTGAGCGGCCTGGATTTCTGTGCCGGGGATGCGGACGATGTAGGAACCGCCCACGTTGAGCGCCGAGACCTTCTTGTTGTCGATGTCAAAGCCGGTAACGGCGAAGCGTTCTTCGCTGAACAGAAGAGCAAGCGGGAGCCCTACGTATCCCATTCCGATGATGCCGATGCGCGTGGAACGCTCTTCGACTTTCTGAATGAACTGCGAGGCTTCGCCTGCGACTACATCTGACATTGCTTCTGGTCCTTTCGGGCTTTCAGCCCTAAAGAACTATCATCGCATTGATCGCCGATCGATTGCGAGTGAGACAAAAGAGCGAAGGAGCTGAAGTCTTCAGCTCCTTTCACAAAGCTACCGAGCAAGGCTGGCGTAGAAGTTGTCGAGGTCGCGTTTGAAATCTTTCAGCGCGTCGACGTTGAGGTAGACCATGTGGCCTGAGGGGTAGTAGGTGAGTTCCACATTCTTGGCCAGGTCGGGCGTGAGCATCATGTGCGAGAGATCGTACTCGGTAGCAAAGAATGGCGTCGCCAGGTCGAAGTAGCCGTTGGCTGAAAGCACCTTCAGCTTGGGATTCTTGCGGATGGTGTCGGCCAGATCGCCGGCGACGTAAGGCACGGCCTGCTGGCCGCCGAAGCCGCGTCCTGCGCCCGCTCCGTGATGCTTCCAGTCCCATTCGCCAAGGTTAGCGTATGCGGTGGGCAGATACTCATCGGTCGAGTCATATTTCAGCTCGCGGGAAAGATAGTCGTGTTCGGCGGCGACAAAGGCCCCGGCGATTCCGGTGTCGGAGGGATCGTATCCGGGATTCTCGCCGGCGTTGTCGATATCTGTTCCTTCGAAGCGGGCGTCATAGCGGCCGAGGATGTCGCCTTCATCGCGCATCAGTTCCTTGCGGAAGCGTGTGGGCGAGATGCGCAGCTTGGCTTCCTTGACGTATTGCACGCTGAGGCCGGTGTATTGGCTGACCTTGGCGGCGATGGCATCGACTTTTGCCGGGGAAATCTGGTCGCCTTCCGCGAGGGCCTCAGAGTAATCGCCGCGAGCAAAGGCTCGGACTTCGTCGAGGAATGCTTTCAGGTCTGGTGGCTTGTTCTGGAGCTTATTGTGATACCAGGCGATGGCGGCGTAGCTCGGCAGGTTGACAACGTATTGCGTGTCCATGCCGGGGGCGAGTTCGCCGTAATTCAGGATCGACGACAGGAGAACGATGCCGTTGAGGGCGATGCCGTTCTCCTGCAGCACGGCGGAAAGGCCCGCGGAGCGAGTGGTGCCGTAGGACTCACCGAAGAGGACTTTGGGCGAGTTCCAGCGCTCGTTGACGGTGATATAGCGCGCAATGAACTTCTCGAAGGCCTTGAGATCTTCGTCAACGCCGGCGAAGTCTTTTTTCGTCGCCTTGCCGACGGCGCGGGAGTAGCCGGTGAGCGGCGCGTCGATGAAGACGAGGTCGGTTTTGTCGAGGATGCTGTACTGATTAGGGACAATCTGATAGGGCGCAGGTCCGGTGGCTGACGGGCTGAGCGTAGTAACGCGAACGGGCCCTACTGAGCCCATGTGCAGCCACAACGTCGCGGAACCGGGACCACCGTTGTAGAGGAAAGTGATGGGGCGCGTTTTGGGATCGGCGCCGTCTTCGGTATAGGCGATGTAGAAGATGCTGCCGTATGGCTTCTCTTCTTCATCGCGGATCAGCAGGGTTCCGGCGGTTGCAGTGTAATGGATGGTCTGGCCGTTAAGCGTCAGGTCATGGTGCGTAACGGAGGTCTTTTCGGGCGGGATGTTCTGCTGGTCTTTATCGTTGTCGTGCTGTTTGGCATCGCTCTTTTGAGCTTCATCCGGTTTCTTGTCCTGTGCAGGCGCAGTGGCCTGTATACCGAGCAGTAATGCCGCAAATAACAGTGTCGCCAGCTTTCGTGGAAGCCTGTTCAATGCTCTTTCCTCCTGGATGTATAGGGTGCAAGAAGCGGTGTGTTGCCCCGGATGACGTACACCATTCCGGTTTTGTTTCAATATACAACGCGGTTTCGCGCGTTAGTTCTGCTCGGCGGGGTTTGGCGTCTCAGTAGATGAGTGCGTGCTGTTGAGCTTTGCGCAGATGTCGAATTGCTGCTGGGCGAGCTGCTGCTTGCCTTCGCGCCGGTAGATTTGGCCCAGCTTGAAGTGAAGACCGGCGACCTGGGGCGCGAGCGCGATTGCCTGCTCCAGCTGCTGCTGGGCCTGGCCTGACAGCTTCAGGAGATCGTAGACGCGGCCCAGCTGCTCGTGCGCTTTTGGATTGTGGGGCGCTAAGGTGACGGCTCGCTGCAAATATGGAAGCGCCTGCGATGGCTGGTCCTGATCAGTGAGCAGGACGCCCATGTTCAGGTAGGGCTGCGCATCTTTTACAGGCGAATCGCTCTCCCAGGAGATGGCCTGCTCGAAAGCCTTCCTGGCCTCGTCGAGACGGTTGAGGCCCTGGTAGGACAGGCCGAGATTGTCCTCTGCCTTTATGTCGTTCGCGCGCAGGGAAAGCGTTCGCTGGAAGCACTGGATGGCTTCTTCGAAGCGGTTCTCGTTGTACTTGGTGCGGCCCAGCAGATACCAGGAATCTGCGTCCTTTGGCGTCTCCTGCGTGACGACGGTGAGCCATTTGTCCGCGTCGGCAAGACCACCGAGCAGAATGTAGTCGGCGGCGATGATTTTGAAGTCTGACGCCTGGGGGCGCTGGTACTTTGATCCTTCGCTGAATTCGGCCAGCGAATCTTTGGGGCGCTGCTCGCGGAAGAGCGTGTAGCCGAGCAGGAAATGCGCGTCTGCGGACGATGGGTTCTTTTCGAGATACGTGTGGAGTGCTTTCTCTGCGTCTGCGAACTGTGAGGCATCGATAAGGTCGTGGATGACCTGGAGCGACTCAGTTTTATCTGCAGGCTCGGACTGTTGCGCGCGCACTCGATACGGCAGCGCTAAACAGAGGATGCAGATTGCGAGCAGGCGGCAGCGCCATTGGAGTTTGCCGCAGTGTGATCGCCCTGCCATGATGCCGTATGCGCCCATTTTATTGTTTTGCGCCTGCGCAGGACGGCAGATGGGCCAGCATCTGCTGCACGTCCTGAAGGCCGGGGCTGTATTGGAGCGTCTTTTCGAGCGTGGACCGCGCTGAGGCTGCATCGCCTGTTATGCATTGCACCTGGGCAAGGTTCTTTGCCAGACCTACAACATCTTCATTGCGCTCGAAGGTCGGTCGCCAGAGGGCGATGGCTCCCTGCAGGTCTCCGGATCTCGCCCGTATCGTACCGAGGTTTGAAAGCGCGATCAGATTCTGCGGATCGAGTTTCAGCACCTGCTCGAACAGCTCTGCCGCCTGCACATGATCTCCGCGTTTCTCGCTGAGGATGCCGAGAGCGTTGAGCGCTTCCTTGTCTCCGGCGATCTCGGGGCGGATGGCATCAAGCGATTGATATGCCTTTTGCTGCAGCGCGAAGTTTCCGTCGAGCACGGCGTTGTAGTAGGCGAGCGCCAGGTCGCGTTTGGTGGAGTTCGGCGAGAAGATCGGTGTGAGCGTGTCTCCTTCGCCGAGGTCCTGGATGGACTCGCCGCTGTCGGGGATTTTCAGGATGCGGTGGTCTGTCCAGGCTACGTGGGGGATGTTTTCTGCGCCGCTGCGCGGCATGTGGCAGCTGGTGCAGTCGGGATTTTCAGGGTGATGCGAGGCGGCGAAAGCGGCGTCGCTGTGACAGGCGAGACACTTGGCGCGATAGAAGGCAGCGCGCTCCTGCGGAGCGGGCGTGTAGTGCGGGTCGTGGCAACTGGTGCAGGACATCTTGTCGCCGCTTGTGCGTTTGCATTTGCTGATGCTGAACTGTTCCACCTCGCTGACACCGCGTCTTGTTGCGTCTTTTCCCTGATAAACGAAGAACGAAAGATAATCGGAGATGGAATCGCCGGGTTTGTAATCGATGGCGGAGCGATTGGGACGCTCGATATAGACATCTCCTTCGAGATGGCAGCGGATGCAGACGGAATCGCGGCGATCCGGGGCGAGCTTTGCCGGATTGACGACTGCGGCTTTGCCGCCGCTTGCGACGTGGCTCTGCGTATCTCCGTGGCAGGCATCACAGGTGATGCCGCCGTGCAGGAATGGCAGGCCCGAGTAGTGATTGATGGTGCCGGGATCGCTCTGCTGCACGGCGCTCATGTGGCAGCGCAGGCAGCTTGCCTGCATGGGCAACGCCGGCGGCAGCTCGGTGATCGATTCGAGGCCCGGCTTCATGTCATAGGCATGCGAGGCTGCGTAATAAGCGACTGGCGATTCGAACAGGTAGCCGTGAATGGAATAGAGATAGGTGATGCCCAGGTGGCCGGAACCCAGGAAATAATCCAGCTGGTGCTGCTCATTGACGCGAGGATCGCGCGCGCTTTGAATGTTGAGCACGGCGTGCTGATCGCGAACGGCAAGTTGATACGTGACTCCCGACGGTTTGTGGTTCAGAGTGCCCGACTCAAATTTATCCAGGGCATTGCCACTGGCGTTCGCCATAGGCGTGGCCAGATATTTCTCGAAGATTTCTCGATGACAGTTGGCGCAGGCTGCGTCAGCGACCCGAACGTTTGATATTGCCGCCGGCTGCTGCGCTTTGACCGCTGCGCAAGCGAAGGTCATCCACGCGAGGAATACCAGCCGGGGAATCGATACTCTTCGCATCATTTCGTTTCTGTCCCTTTTCCGGAGTTACAGCTTGCGCAAAATGCAGCTGTGATTCCCTTGCCTTCCTCGACGGTGTAGATGTGGTCAACTGCGGGAACGCTGATCTTCTGCCGAGCGCCGCTTGGCCAGCGAATCTCCACGCTATCGATTGTGGTTGCATTGCCGAGGCCGAAGTGGACGCGCGGATCGCTGGATGAGGCGAAGCTGCCGCCGCTGAGGACATCTCCGCGCTGCTTCATGTTTGCGGAGGTGAGGAAGACGGTTGCGCCCACGGCGTCGCGTGGGCTCCTTGGGCCTCCGATCAACTTGAACTCGATCCAGTGATTGTGATCGTTGTTTACATTGCGCAAGAGGGTCGGCGGCGCGTCAAGGTTGTTCATGACGACGTCGATCCTGCCGTCATTGAATAGATCGCCGAAGGCCGCTCCACGCGCGGAGATGACGTCGGCAAGGCCGGTTCCCTTCACCGGCGGCACCAGCTCGAATTTCTGTCCGTGGATGTTTCGGAAGAGCAGTGGGCGTTCGGACATGCTCGTGCCCCAGTCGTGCTTGTCTACCTGGGGATAGACGTGGCCGCTGGCGATGAAGATATCTTTCCAGCCGTCGTTGTCGTAGTCGATGAAGCCGTCACCCCAGCTGAGGAACGGGATGGTGGCTGTGGCGATGCCTGCGTCATAGCTGACATCGGTGAAATCCAGATCGCCGTTGTTGCGGTAGAGCACTTTGTAATCGTCGGAGAAGGTTGTGTTGAGGATGTCGAGGCGGCCGTTGTTCTGATAATCGCCCACGGCGATGCCCATGCTTGCCGTTTCGCGGCCGTCACGATTGACGGCGTAGCCTGACTCGAAGCTCAGGTCCTCAAATGTGCCGTCGCCTTTGTTGCGGTAGAGGTAATTCGGGGTTGAGTCGTTGGCGACGAGCAGGTCAGGCTTGCCGTCATCGTTCAGATCGACGAAGAGAGCGACGAGGCCGTAGTAGCCGGGCGGGTCGGAGACTCCGGCTTTGACGCTGACGTCGGTGAAGGTGCCGTCGCCATTGTTGTGGAAGAGGTGGTCGTGCTCGCCGCGCAGGCCGCGTGGGCCGCAGAAAACGCCGACGCCGCGATACTGGCAGGTATTCGAGACGACGTACTTTGATCCCACGGCTGGCGGATTGCTGAAGTCGTATTGTGTGTAGCCGGGGACGAAGAGATCGAGCCTGCCGTCTCCATCGTAGTCTCCGAAGGTTGGGCCGGTGGACCATGTGCCCAGCGCCACGCCGGCCTTCTCGGCTACGTCAGTGAAAGTTCCATCGTGGTTGTTGTGATAGAGGCGATTCTTGCCTATGTTGGTTACGTATAGATCGGGCCAGCCGTCGTTGTCATAGTCGCCTACGGCCACGCCTACGCCCCAGCGGTCGTTGGTCACTCCGGCTTTTTCGGCAACATTGGTGAAAGTGCCGTCGTGATTGTTGTGAAAGAGCGCTGCGTGCGGCGCGGGCGCTTTGCCGTTCATCGCATCGTAGGTCATTCCGTTGACGAGGTAGATGTCGAGCCAGCCATCGTTATCGTAGTCGAGCAGGGCGACGCCGCTGCCGAGCGATTCGACGATGTAGGCCTTGGCGGGAGTTCCTCCGGCATAGCGCCATGTGGTGAGGCCGGATTGCTGCGAGATGTCCTTGAAGACGACGGGGCCCTGGTCGACGAATCCGCCTGCGGTGATGGGGCGATGCTCGGCGTCATGGATGGGCGCATAGACGCCGCCGGTGCTTACTCCACCTTGTTGCGATGACATCTGCTGCTGCGAGTATGCACTGCCAGGAGGAATGAGCAGCATTGTGAATGACGCCACTCTCAGGAGCCTGGTAAGCGTGGGTGGAGCTGCGGCACGGTTTGCTCCGCGCATTTCCGCCCGACTGCAAAAACATCGTGCGCCGGAGACTTCGGTTTGGCGCTCCGGCCGGGATGACAATTCGAGGAGTTTCGGCAAGCTGAATCTGTTCACGTAAAGGTTTAATGTGACGTGCTCTTGATCGTGATGGCATCGCTGGCTTGCGCTGCGACCGCTTCGCTGGCTTGACGCTGCAACCGGCCGTAGGTGCGCATTTCCTGCTGCGCGTCGGCAGTCTTGCCTTGCGCCCGATATACCGCGGACAACAGGAAATGAATCGATGGCTCGTCCGGGCTGTCTTTCTCGGCAAGAAGCAGGTCGGGCAGAGCGTCGTCGTGCTTGCCCAGCTTTACGAGCGCACGGGCGCGGTCCACGCGGGCCTGCATGAGTGTGGGGCAGCGGCTGATGGCGCGATTCAGCTCGGTAAGCGCGTCCTGCGGGGGCGCGTTGTCTTCGAGCATCGCGTTCGCCAGCTTCCAGCGCGCGTTGCAGTTGTTGGGATTGTTGGCCAGCTCGGCTTTGAATTCAGTCTCGGCCGATTCCCACTTGCCCATGACCCAGAACGTATTTCCCATGTGCTCGTGCGTGCCGGGCTGCTCCGGAGCCAGGTCGATGGCCTTCTTGTATTCCACCAACGCTCCATCGTAGTTGTGCATGCTTTCGTCGATCTCGCCGGCGACAATGTGCGCGGTCACCGAGTTGGGATCGATCTGGTCGATTTTGCCTAAGGCGTCTTCGGAGAGCTGAAGGTAGGTCTTGCCCAGCAGATACCATGCCTGCTGATCTTTTGGATTGTGCTCGAGGTAGGTCCTCAAATAGGGCGTGGCCTCATCAAGCCGCTTCAGATTGATGAGCGTGCGCGCCAGCGTTATCTGAAGATTTCCGTCGTTTGGATTTGCGCGCACGGCAGCTCCAAGCAGCGGCTCAGCTTTTTCATCTTCGCCAAGCTGCGCATAGCTGACGCCGAGCATTGCAGATGCGGTGGGCATGTCTGGATTGAGCTTCAATCCTTCTTCCAGCACCTCCGCGGCATGGGCGTAATCGCGCTGGTTGAAATAGAGCAAGCCCAGATTGTTGTAGGCGGGGGCCAGATGCGGCGCCAGCTTCAGCATGGCGCGATATTTCTGAATGGCCGTAGCATCGTCTCCGTGCTGCTGCGCTGCTTTGGCCTGGGCGTATAACTCCTGCACCTGCGGAGTTACTTCGTCGTCGGCAGATTGCGCTAAGAGGGCTGCGGTCAAGCCCATGTGCAGCAGTAGAAGGAGCAGAAGGAGATTATGTTTCCGTGGAGAGAAAATCGGCATAACTGCGTTCACTACAGGGTCATTATTTCGGAGTGATGGAAACATGGCAATGAAGAAAAAGCCGGACCGCATTTCACGATCCGGCTGGGAGGCATTTGTTCATTGATTCAAAATCCGGAGCCTGCCGGAACGGGTTGTACGCCGGCAGGCCCATACAGCATTCGCCTAGAACTCGATTCGGAAGCTGACCTGTCCTTGTCGGTTTGACGGGCTGTTCTGCGCACCCTGACTGATGACCTGACCGAACGTGCCATCGCTGATATTCGGATCGGGGGTTTCGAACTGAGTGCGGTTGAAGAGGTTGAAGTAATCCACTTGCAGAATGCCCTGGAAGCGTTCTCCAAGGTAGAAGTGTTTTCTTATGTTGGCGTTTTCGTTGTACAGAGCAGGACCTTTGAGCACGCCATAGTTCCGTATGGCGTTGCCGAGGACATACTGTGAAGACGTTGGCGAGAATCCCGCAGGGTTAAACATCTGAGCTACGGTCGCCTTGCCGGTGAAGTAGTCTCTTGCCCGGTTGTAGGAAGCGGTGCTGAGGCCGACGCTGGAATTGCGATTCGGGCGCAGTACTACGTTGGGTCCGGATATGGATCTTCCGGGATAGGGATCGCCATTTTCCTGGATTCCGCCGTTATTGCAAGTGCAGAGAGGCTGGCCGGCTTCATAGTCGAGGATCCAGCCTACCTGCCATCCGCCCAGGAGCTGACCAGTGATGCCACGGTTGTTGAAGTGAGCCTTGCCTGGGCCGATCGGCAGCTCATAGGTTCCGTTCATTTTGAAGGTGTTGGTTTCGTTGGCGCCGGAGACTGCCCACTCAGGCTTCTGGTTGTACTTGTTGAGGGCAGCGGCGGTAAAGCTGGTAAATCCGCTGCTGGTGTTGTCCATCAGACGAGACAAAGTCCAGCCTGCAAGGAAGGCGAGGCCATTCGTGAAGCGCTTCTCTACCTGGAGCTGCATGCCCTGGTAATAGGTGGTTCCGGATCCTTCAAAGTTGTTGAAGATGTAGGAGTACTGCGGGTACGGTACGAGCGATTGCCCAACCGTTGCCGATCCGCCGAAGTCGTTGACGAAGTTTGGATAGGGCAAGGTATAGCCTGCGGCCTGTGCCGAACCATCGGCAAAGCTTAGCCCAAGATCAGTTCCCAGTGCTAGGTACTGAGGATTGAGTTGATTGACAACATTCAACTGACTGGGAAGGTGGATAACGCGATTCCCGACCCAGGCTGCTGTCACGAAGATGTCATATGGAATCTGCCGCTGTACGTTGATGTTCCATTGCTGACTATAGGGAGCGTATCCGTCATTCTTGCTGAAGTCATTGATCTGCGTGCCCACGCCAAGGCTAGGGTTGAAGGGTGTTGCCGGTGGATTGGGCAGGATATTGGTATCCCAGCTTCCGTACGAAGAGGAAGTGGTGCCTGTGCTGCCGCGGGCAAACGAGCCAACGAGAAGGTTGCCATAATTCACAGCAACTTTGTTGGTGCCGTACTCATAGGCGCCGCCGTTCAGGAAGGCAATGCTGAATCCGCCCTGGACGACGGTCTTGTCATTGATCTGATAGGCAAAGCCGAGCCGCGGGCCAATGTGACCCCAGTGAATATCAGCACGGTCATAACCAGCGCATCCTGTGCAGTTGCCGAACTTGGTTGCCGCACCGGGAAGGCCGGAGTCTGGGTTTGTCGCATTGGGGTTGAAAAAGACGATCAGGTTGTTGTTTTCGGTAAACGGCACCATGATATCCCAGCGGACTCCGAGATTGACGGTGAGTTTAGGCGTGAGCTTGATATTGTCCTGAATATAGGGAGACAGGTCGAAGTTGCGCAGCCTCAGTTCCTGCGAGTTCTGGCGGAGCGCGCTGTCGGGCATGCCTAACAGGTAACTGGCGAACGCGCTTCCGTCAACAGCCGAGTTGGTCGGGCTGGCGGTTTGCGCCTGGCTGTAGTTGAAGGCGCCCCCGGCCGTCTGCTCCTCGTTGTCATCCTGATAGGCGCGGCGGAATTCGCCACCGATGTTGAAGGTGTTGCGCCCCTTGCTCCATAGCCAGTTGTTCACAATGGCGATGCCAAGCTTACGGTTGATGGATTGCAGCCATGCGCCGCTGGTGCCCCAGTTGGTCGGCGCATGTTCGCCATTGAAGGTAATGTTTGCGGGAATAACACCATCCTGAACTGCCTGGAAGCTAAAGTGGGTTATGTTGAACTGATTGTTGATTTCGCCGAGCCAGCCGAAGCCAGCGGTCATCACCAGATTCGGCGTGACCGTATTGTCATAGGTGAGCATAAAGCCGCTGCCCAGCGAAGGTTCGTGCTTCTGGCTGTTGAGCGGATTCGGTGCGAGCACGAACGGGTTGTAATCGAAGCTGTTCGTACTGTAGCTGTTACGCCATTGACTGTAGTGGATACCTTGTTTGGGGGTCAGCACCTGATCGACGGTGAATCCCCAGACGTGCTGGATGGTGGGATTGGCAAATGGCGCGTAGCTCTTGTTGCTGTCCAGGCCACCGATGCCGCTGCCGGGACGATCCGGATTGGGCAGGTATTGCAGAAGACTTGCTGAAGTTGGGCTGATCATGCCCGGCGGAATGACGTTTAGGACTCCGTTATATGAGAATTGCTGCCCGTATTCCGGAGTGCCTGGAATATTGTCATAGATTGGGATCAGAGCGCCCGTGCTGCCATCGACGAAATCAGTGAAGTTGCCGGTCTTTTCCAGCGCCGTGGGCACGGTTGATACCGCCGTATTTTCGCTGTTCTGCTTGTACCACTCCTGGCTGTAGTGGCCGAAGGTACGGTTACGGCCATCGTAGAGTTTGGGAATCGAAATTGGACCACCGACGGTGAAGCCGTAGTTGTTTTCGCGGTCCGTGGGCGGCGTGTTGCTGCCCCCCCAGGAAGGGCCGTTAAAGAACCCTACCGAGTCAAAGTAGCTGTTGCGGTTGATTTCAAACAGGTCGCCATGGTAATGGTTCGTGCCGGATGCCATTTGATATGTCAGAGCGCCCTGACCCAGTCCAAATTGCGCCTCGAAGGTGGTGCGCTCGACGCGGAATTCCTGGACCATTTCGTAAGGCGGATTGAAGTTGGTCGTATAACCTTCAGTTTCCGGCTGGGGCGCGGGGATGCCGTTGTAGAGGATCTCCTGCTCGAAATCGACACCGCCGCTGATGCGGTGCGAGAAGGTGCTGCCGGTGGTTCCAGGCGCAAGAAGCTGCAGCTGGTCGATCTGCCGTCCACGGCCCGCAACTTCGCTGGGCAATGCCGCCACAACCGCCGGCTCGATGGTGCTGCCAAGCTGTGGGGCGGTCGTATTTAACGCAATCGGGCTGGCAGTGACTTCCACGGTCTCGGCGGTTGAGCCGGTCGAAAGGGTGATGTTGATCGTGGACGTATTACTGACCTCGATATTCACCCCGTTCTGAACATTTTTCTTGAAGCCGCTGGCCTCGACGGCAATCGTGTATTTGCCGGGCGTCAAGCCTGTGACCGCATAAGTGCCGGCCGAGCTGGTGGTCGCGTGGTTTGTAAGGCCTGTTCCCTCGTTGGTAATCGTGACTTGCGCCCCGACCACAACCGCGCCGCTGCTATCCGTTACTGTGCCGGTGATGCCGGCATTCGCCTGAGCGTAAAGATGTTGCGATGATAAAAAAGTGAGAGATAGTACGAAGACAGCGAGCGCGGCATGCGCCGTGAGTAGACGCCTACCCCATTCTGCGATTCGTCGCATCACAATTCCTCCTGAAAAAGTCCGCGCGCACAGGATAGACCTGGGCGGCGGCTTTGAAATTGACCGGTCTAATAGCCTCTTGAGTCTGGAAACGATACCATCTTTGCGTGGTATCGTTTCCAACAATCGCAAACTATAGGGATTCCTCTGCTGGACTGTCAAGGATAAATTTTGGGTTAGCGGTCAACGGTTACCTTACCGCCAACAGGAGGTGGTATCGATGCCACCTGTGGGTCGGAAGGGCATGGGTTTTGTGCCTCTTCCCGCTGCGGAAACCGGTAAATTCGGCAGGCAGGAGGTCTTCGATCTTAAGATCGGCAGCTCGCGCACCCGGATTCCCGTGGCGTGATAGACGGCCGCGGTGATTGGCCGTCACAATAAAGGCTGTCACCCATGAGAAACGCAAATAAAGAAAGGAAAGTTCAAATGCAGAAACACGCATGGCGCCGGTGGGCTGGTCTTGCCTTTGGGGCAGCTCTGGTTTTTGGCAGCTGCTCATTGATGGCCCAAGGGCCGTATCACCTTCAGGACCGGTGGAAGATTGGCGGCGACGGGGGATGGGACTATCTGGCTGTCGATCCGCAGTCGGGTCTGCTCTACATTACGCGCGGCAACCATGTAATGGTAGTCGATACGGCAGCCGGCGGTAAGGTTGTGGCCGATATTACCGGGCTCAAAGGCACACACGGCGTGGCTTTCGATACGGACGGCAAGACGGGATATATCAGCGACGGAGCCAGCAATGCCGTAGCCGTGTTCGACCGCGCGAGCAACAGGATCACGCAGACCATTCCGGCAGGGACGAATCCGGATGGGATTGTTTTTGAGCCAGCGACCAGAACGGTCTGGGCCTTCAATGGGCGCAGCAAGAATGCCACCGTGATCGATGCCAAAACGAAGCAGGTCATAGCCACGGTGCCGCTGCCGGGTAAACCGGAATTTCCTGTCGCGGACGGCAAGGGCTCAGTGTTTGTGAACATTGAAGACAAGAACGAGATCGCCCATCTGGATGCGAAATCTCATAGGCTGTTAGCCGAATGGCCGATCGGATGCGAGTCTCCTTCCGGACACGCCATCGACGTGGCGAATCACAGGCTTTTTGCCGTGTGTGAGGGGAAAAAGATGGCCGTAGTGGATGCGACTACGGGCAAAGTTGTGGCTACGCCAGAGATTGGCGAAGGCCCGGATGCGGCAGCCTTCGATCCTCATACGCATAACGCATTCAGCTCCAATGGCGAAGGCACCCTGACGGTGGTGCATGAGGATTCGCCCGACTCCTACACGGTTCTGCAAACTGTGGAGACGCAGCGCAGCGCCCGCACCATGGCGCTGGACGCCAAAACAGGAAAAATCTACCTGGTGGCGGCTGAATTCGGGCCACGACCGGCGCCGACGCCGGAGAATCCGCGCGCTCGGCCTCCGGTTTTGCCGGGAAGCTTTGTCGTGATTGTCGTCAGCAGATGAAGGCGCCCTGCCAAGAAGCGTTTTTCTGTGCGCCTGCGCCTCGATCATAAAATCGTTCCGATTTGACTTAATTTGCTGCAGCTTCGCCTCTGCGATGTATAGTTTTGCCATTGGATGTTTGCTGTCTCAACAGGAAAAGCACTTTATTTTGAGGATGATGGCTTGCAGTTCCAAAAATTCGATGATGCTTACCTCGAGAATCTGCGCAAGGGCGATCGCCGCACTGAGGAGCACTTTGTCCAGTACTTCAGCGAGCTGATTCACCTGAAGCTTCGTTCCCGGTTGAGTTCCAGAGATGCGATTGAGGATGTACGGCAGGAGACGTTTGCCCGTATCTTTGTGCTGCTGCGGGGCAAGGCGGGAGTGCGCAATGCGTCGGCTCTCGGGGCGTTGGTGAACTCGATCTGCAACCACGTTCTGCTTGAGTATTACCGCTCGCATTCGAAAAGTGAAGCGATGGAAGACGCGACCGAGATGGATCTCCAGTCGGAAGAGACAGATGTGCTGGATTCTCTGGTATCGAAAGACACGCAGAAGACCGTGCGGCAGGTCCTGGAAAAGCTGAGCGACCGCGACCGCCAGCTGCTGAACAGCATTTTTCTGGAAGAACGCGACAAGGACGAGGTCTGCGCCGAATTCGGCGTGGATCGCGAGTATCTGCGGGTACTTTTGCACCGCGCGAAGCTGTCTTTCAAGTCTTTTTATGTCAAGCACATAGCTTCATCCGGATCTTCCGGGGGAGGGGGAAGTAATTTCGGGCGATACGTTTGGCTTTTCTCTGCACTATTCTCATGAGGCTCGAAAACCATGGACCACGCTGAAGCTGTAGATCAGTACGCAGTAGAGAAGTATCTACTGGGGGAATTGAGCCCGGAGGCACGCGACGCCTTTGAGGAGCACTACTTCGGCTGCGAAGAGTGCGCCACCGATCTGCGCGCCACTGCTGTGTTTATCGCTCAAGCAAAAAAGGAACTGGCTCGGCCAGCGCTTGCGGCGGAGCCGAAGCGGAAGCTTTTCAGCTTCCCGTCACTGCTGCGGCCCGCATTTGCCGTGCCTGCCATGGCTGCGATGCTGCTGGTCATTGGATTCCAGAACATTGTCACCGTGCCCCGGTTGGAGCAGGAGGTCGCGGTCGCCACGCAGCCGCAGATTCTGCCTTCCGTCTCGCTGGTGGATGGACAAAGCCGTGGCGAGGAAATCCGGACGGTAGAGGCGAAGGCGCACGAGGCATTCCTGCTGGCGGTCGACATTCCGGCAGACAACCGCTTTTCAGGATATCTGTGCTCACTGTATTCTCCTTCCGGGAAGAAGGTCTGGCAGCTTAAGATACAGCCGTCGCAGGCTGCCGACACGGTGCCCATCCAGGTGCAGGCTGATAGCACCGAGACGGGCGAGAATACGCTGCTGATCCAGGGAGTTCCGTCGGGCGCAGCGAATAGCGCGCCGGTGGATCTTGTCCGATATCGTTTCCTTTTGCAGATTCGCTAACCAAAACCCTAACTGAATCTCAGCCCCTGAAGGAAAAACCATGGCAGACAATACGAACGAAGAACCACTCCAAAAGGTGTTTTACTATCATGCCGATGCAAGCGCCATCGGCGGAAGTATTCATCGCCCATTCAACGGCTTTGTTCCCTCGCAGACATCTATTTCCCTTCCGATCGTGGGTGGATTCCAGGAAAAGCAGCGCAAGGGACGCAAGTGGAAAAATATCGTCAGCTATACGAGCGAAAGCACGCATGTTTCCGGAACCCGCAAGGACGAGGCTGCAGGGGGTCCCTGGACGACGCAGGTCAGCGCGACGATCACCGGCCTGAATATTCTGGAAGTCATCACTGCCGATAAGGTGGTGGCGCAACTTTCCGTCGCTTATCCGTACGACGAAGGCGAGCCGACAGTTACCGTTGTGGGCTCACAATTCGAGAACCTGCGGATCAGCGGCGAGAAGATTGAGCCCGTCTTAATACATGACCTTTTTGCCGAGCACGATGGAAGCAACGAAAGCGATGAAAGAAAGAGGTTTCCCAAGAAATCCTGGCTGAAACAGGAGAAATTCCTGGAAAAGGTGAATGCGCAACGAGCGCAAGCCAAGAAGAAATACGCCGAAGCCTATGGAGATAAGCCGATCCCGAGCTGGATCAAGCACCATTTTCACTGGTTTGACTCAGCACAGGGACTGAATGATAGAGACTATATCGTATGCTCCCTGATCGATCAGGTCCCCGGACTTCCGGAACACTTCCCCGGCGTTGTGTGTGGACACGGTATTTATATTCCAGGATTCGGGAAGGTGTATTTTGGCGAAGTCGTCGTACACCGCAAGGCCTTTACGGTTTCAATGATCCGAGCGCAACTCGGCTCTCCCGTGGGCGGTTCGGTTTCCGTCGCGACAGCCCGTGCAAATGGTCAGGACGATCCCGGCGGCGGCTAGCCGCCGCTGCCCTGATTGCGCTGAGCGTGCTTTCCGGTTGCAATAAGATCGATGCCGCTCATCCGGAGCGTTTCTATGCCAAAGTGCAACAGCACTTCAGCCATGGCGACCTTGATTTAGCACACCGGGAAGCGCAGGAAGCAAGCGAACAACTCGCAGATCGAAACCCGGAGTGGGCGTTGCGGTTCCGGCTGATCGACGCCAGTGTTTTATTGCGTGAAGGCCGGAATGACAATGTTCTTTCCGTGCTCTCGCAGCAACCGGCAGGCGAGCTGGCGACCTCAGACCTGGCGTTGCAGCGAATTCTGCTGCGAGCCGTAGCCTATGTTCGGCTGGGCGAGAAGGATCAGGCGAGTCAGGCCATCGAGCAGGCCACGACTTTATACAATCTCAGTAAATCCTCACCGGCGGGCCACGATCCATCGCTTCGCGCCAGGATATTTAACACCTGGGGCGCCGTGTATCTAGAACGCGACAATCTTCTCCCCGCTGAGCAGATGTTCAGAAATGGCCTGGAACTCGCCCGCCAGCAAAAAAGCCAATATCAGCAGGCATCCACGCTCTTGAACCTGAGCGTGGTTGCGCTTCAGCGAGAGCGCTTTGACGAGGCCATGGATTGGGCTGAGCAAGCCGCAAAAGCGGCCACCGCGATCCATGCGCGCGTGCTCCTGGAAAAGTCGGAGGGAAACATAGGATGGGCCGATTACAAGCTGGGCAATTTTGAAGAGGCACTTACAAGATTTGAGAAAGCACAAGAGGACGCGAAAACGCTTCAGGCAATGCCTGACCAGATGGAGTGGCTGAACGACGTGGGGCTGTCACAGTATCGCCTGGGCCATCTTCAGGAAGCAGAGAACTACTATAAGAGCGCTCTCCAGATCGCAGACACCTTCCATTATCCGGAAAAGCAGATCGAGGCACATGTCGCGCTGGCCGAGCTTCACCTGCAATCCGGTGATATAGAGATGGCCAACCAGGATGCGGTCAAGGCACTTGCCATCGCGCAGTCCACCGGCAAACGCGACGATGAGATGGACACCCTTTTTCTGAACAGCCTCATCGCCGCGCGCCAGCAGAAGACAGACGAAGCTATTCAGGTACTGACGGGGCTGGACAAAAATCCAGCAATCCTGCCATCTCTGCAATGGCAGGTTGAAGGCGCGCTAGCAAGTCTCTACGCGGGATCCAAAAACACTGTTCTGGCCGACTCCTGGTACCGCCAATCCATCACCACATTCGAGACGCAGCGCGAAACCATAAAAAAGGAAGAATCAAAGCTTCCCTTTTCAACCAACGCCGACAAGCTTTACGACGACTATGTGCGCTTCCTGGTCAATCACAAGAAAACCGATGCGGCATTGCAATGGCTCGATCTCGGGCGGGCGCGGACGCTCGAAGAAGGGCTGGGGATTGCGTCGCCGGACTTCAAGGCGGCGATCAGAAAGCCGCTCGATCCGCCTGCGATTGCGCACCGGCTGCACAGCACCATCCTGGTCTATACGCTCGCGCCGCAGGAATCCTATCTGTGGGCGATCAATTCGTCAGGGATGCATTTCTATAAGCTTCCGCCGCAGGAAGAGATCGACGCGCACGTGAAAAATTACCAGCGCGCCATTCTTGAGTCGCGCGACACGTTATCGAATAACTATGCGGATGGAATGGCGCTTTATAGAATGCTGGTGGAACCTGCAGCTTCGCTGATTCCCAAGGGCTCGCCGGTGTACATCATTCCCGATGGGAGCCTTTCGACGCTGAATTTCGAAACCCTGCTCGCGCCGGGCGGCGGAATCCATTACTGGATCGAAGACGCGACCATTACCGATGCCAGTTCGCTGAAGCTGCTTGCGGCATTCCATCCCGAGAAACACACAAAGAACCTGAAGAAGCTACTCCTGATCGGCAATCCCATTTCACCCGACCCTAAGTTTCCCCCACTTCCCAACGCTTCCGAAGAAGTTACAAATGTGGCCCGTCATTTCCCGCCCGCGGAGGAAAGCGTCTTTGTTCAGAAGCAGGCGCTGCCTTCCGCCTATTCCGACAGCCATCCGGGCGAATATTCGCTGATTCACTTTGTCGCGCATGGCACCAGCAGCAGCGCCAGCCCGCTTGACTCGGCGATTGTGCTGTCGCGCAATCCGGCAGATCCCGATTCCTTCAAGCTCTACGCGCGCGATGTGATCGAGCATCCGCTGCATGCCGACCTGGTGGCAATCTCTGCCTGTTACGGCTCCGGTTCGCGGGTTTACGGCGGAGAAGGCGTAATCGGCCTCTCGTGGGCGTTTCTTCGCGCAGGCGCGCATTATGTTGTGGGCTCACTGTGGGAGGTCAGCGACTCCGCTGCGCCCCAGATCATGGACCGGATGTATACGGAACTTGCGGCGGGACGCTCTCCCGATGCCGCACTGCGCGACGCCAAGCTTTCCATGCTGCACGCGCAAAACGTCTTCCGCAAGCCGCTGTACTGGGCGACATTTCAGCTTTACGGCGGCGCTTGACCCGAAAGTTTT
>Ga0335073_10004885_pt1 | contig 18797 bp, 16 predicted proteins | sample Lox_Sample_22_FD_207093 | JGI IMG/M metagenome (GOLD analysis project Ga0335073, IMG submission 207093) | Soil microbial communities from Loxahatchee National Wildlife Refuge, Florida, United States - Lox_Sample_2.2 | ecosystem: Environmental > Terrestrial > Soil > Wetlands | place: USA... | reverse complement strand
AGGCTCGCCAGGCGCCTGTTCCCGCAGGCGCCCACGAGCATCAGGTGAAACTGGCGATCCGCGTCAAGATTGCCGGCGATGTCACCAGCCGCGGCCGTCTCCTCGATCGCCTCAACCAGGCCCTCAAGCGCGGCATGCACGTCGCTCAGGTCGCTCTCCGCAGCCAGGCCGACTGCGGGAACCTCAAGCAGCTCGCGGAGCTGAATGATCTCGGCAGTATCTGCGGCGCTCAGAGTGACTGGCCGGTATCCACGGTTGGGAACGACCTCCATCAGGCCCTCATCAACGAGGGCGAGCATCGCCTCGCGCACCGGGCTGTTCGACACTCCAAGATCCGCAGCCAAGGCGGCGGCGGAGTACACGACGCCGGGGACGAGCTGGCCCGTCACCAGCGCATTACGGATGGCGCTCAGCACCTGGTCTCGCAAGCTCACCCGCCGTAGCGAGACATCAGCCAGCAGCTGCACGCAAGTAAAATATTACCGATAACCGGCGACTGGCAACCGCGTGAAGCTGACGCGACGGATGTTGCACCGTTTTCGGCGAAGGATTCTTGCTGATCATGCTGAGCCACCGCCGACGCTCACTGGTTGACAGGGAAGCCCAGGTTCACGCCGCCGTGGCTCGGGTCGAGCCAGCGGGACGTGACCGCCTTCCCGCGCGTATAGAAATGAACGCCCTCGCTACCGTGCACGTGCGTGTCACCGAACAGCGACGCCTTCCACCCGCCGAACGAGTAGAACGCCATCGGAACCGGGATGGGGACGTTGACGCCGACCATTCCGACTTCCACTTCGTGAGTGAATCGCCGGGCCGCTCCCCCGTCATTGGTGAAGATCGCTGTGCCATTGCCGTACGGGTTCTCGTTGACAACGGCCAGTGCCTCGTCGTAGCTGCTCGCCCGGACGACCGACAGCACCGGCCCGAAGATCTCGTCGGCGTAAGCTCCCATCTGCGGTGTGACGTGGTCGAGAACCGTCGGCCCCAGCCAGAAGCCGTCAGCCGCGTCCCCGGTGACCGGGTGCTCCCGCCCGTCGACGGCGAGCGTCGCCCCGGCTGCGACGCCGGAGTCCAGGTAGCTGGCCACCTTGTCCCGGTGCTCCCTGGTTACCAGCGGGCCCATCTCGGAACCTTCTGCGTCGCCCGGGCCGACCTTAAGCCGGGCGATCCGGTCTTTGATCTTGCCGACCAGTTCGTCGCCGACCGGGTCGACCGCGACGAGGACGGAAATGGCCATGCACCGCTCACCCGCCGAGCCGAAACCCGCGTTCACGGCGGCGTCAGCGGCCAGGTCCAGGTCGGCGTCGGGCAGCACGACCATGTGGTTCTTCGCACCGCCGAGCGCCTGTACGCGCTTGCCATGGTTCGCCGCAGTCTGCGCGACGTACCTCGCGATCGGGGTCGAGCCGACGAAGCTGACCGCGCGGACGTCGGGGTGGGTCAGCAGGGCGTCAACAGCTGTCTTCGCGCCGTGCACCACGTTGAACGCACCGTCCGGCAGACCGGCCTCGGAGAGTAGCTCGGCGAGCAGCAGCGAGGCCGACGGGTCCTTCTCAGACGGCTTGAGTATGAAGGTGTTGCCGCAGGCCAGGGCGATCGGGAACATCCACATCGGCACCATGGCGGGGAAGTTGAACGGGGTGATCCCGGCTACGACGCCAACCGGCTGGCGGATGGAGTAGGCATCCACGCCGGTGGATACGTTTTCCGAGAAGCCGCCCTTCAGCAGGTGCGGAATGCCGCAGGCAAAGTCCACAACCTCGAGGCCCCGAGCCACCTCACCAGCCGCGTCGGAGGCCACCTTGCCGTGCTCGGCAGTGATCCGAGCGGCCAGCTCGGCCGAGTGCTTGCGTACGAGCTCGCGGAACTCGAACATTACCGCGGCCCGCCGCACCAGCGAGGTCTCACGCCAGGCTGGCAGCGCCGCCTTCGCCGCTGCTACTGCGGCGTCGACCTCTGCGGCGGACGCGTAGTCGACCGTTCCCGACACCCGGCCGGTCGCCGGGTTGTAAATGTCGCCTCGGGTGGCCGGCTCACCGGTCCACGGCTTGCCGTTAATCCAGTGGGTGCGGTGCGTACTTGCCTGCTCCATGGCGCTGCTCTGCCTTCCGACGCGCTGATCAGCCAGTGCCCTCATCATCGGTGTTCCCAGTGTGTCGCCATCGGGCGGTCGAGCCAAGTTACGATTTGTAAGGGAACGAGCGGGCTCACTGTACAGTGTGTCCGCCCCAGCCCGGCCGAGACTATAGGGCCGGCCAGCCGGATCAGCGCAAGGAGGCGGCAGGCATGTTGCCCACGGTCGCCGAGGTCCTGGCTCTCGACCCCGTCCGCAGCGGCGCGCCGCGAGTGCTGGCCGGCGCCGAGCGCCTTGGCGCCCCGGTCCGATGGGTGCATGTGATCGAACTAGCCCAGGCGGCTCACCTGCTGCGCGGCGGCGAGCTTGTCCTGTCTACCGGGATCGCGCTGCCCGACGACGCGGCGGGGCTGAGCCGGTACGTGACGGAGCTTGCCTCGGTCGGCGTCAGCGGCCTAGCGGTCGAGCTTGGCTCGCGCTACTCCCGGACTCTGCCGGCACCGCTCATCTCGGCTGCCCGTGACCACCAGCTGCCCCTGATCGCGTTCGAGCGGGAAACCCAGTTCATCGCCATCACTGAGGCCGTGCACGCCCGGATCATCGACGCGCAGCTGGCCGAGCTCCGCTCGGCCGAACGGCTGCACCAGGTGTTCACCGAGCTGGCCGTCTCTGGCGCGGCCGCCGAGGAAGTAGTCACTCAGACGGCCACGCTGGCTGGCTGCCCGGTCATCCTGGAGAACCTGGCGCATCAGGTGGTGGCGTGCGCGCCGCTAGGCCAGGACGCGGCGAGCCTGCTGGCCGGGTTCGCCGCCCGGTCTCGCGCCGTACGCGTGTCCGGTCGCACCGGTCATGACGCCACGGCCGGATGGCTGGTGACCGTCGTCGGCGCACGCGGCCAGGACTGGGGCCGGCTGATCATGCTGCGCGGCAGCGCGCCCGAGGCAGGCGACGAAGCACTCATCGAGCGAGCCGCGACCACGCTGGCCCTCGGCCGGCTGCTCGACCACCAGCGCGAAAGCCTTGAGCGGCATGCCCACCGGACGATCCTGTCCGCGTTCCTGGGCAACGGCTACAGCGATCACGCCGAAGCCGAGGCGCGGGCACTCGCCCTGGGCGTCCCGGTAACCGGACGGCTTCTGGTCGCCGTTGTCGTCCGACTTGCCCAGGCCAGGACCGCGACCGGGCATGAATCGGCCGAGCCAGGCGCCGCCGTTCCCGGTATGGCTGGCGTGGGCACGCCCGCACATGCGCTGGCGGGTCCGGCGCGGGCTGCGGGCATCGCCGATGCGATTGCTGGGGCCTGCCGTCATCTCCGGCTCCCGGCTCTGGTCGCGTCGCTGGACGACGACCGGGTTGCCGCGCTGCTCGCGCTCCCGCCAAGGTCGGATCCTGATCCCGCGCTCCGCAGGCTGGCCGATCAGCTTCGGCCGCGGCTAGCCGGCGTGGATGTGATTGGAGCCGGCTCGGCGGTTGACTCGGTCAGCGGGGTGCAGCGGTCGCTGCTGGAGGCTGATCACGTGGCCGAGGCAGCCGCGGCGGCTGGCGGCCGCCAGCCCTACTACCGGATACCTGACCTGCGGCTTCGCGGCCTGCTGCACCTGCTACGCGACGACCCGCGTCTGCAGGCCTTCGCCGAGCGCGAGCTCGGCCAGCTGCTCGTGCACGACGACGCGACCGGCTCAGAGCTTCTCCAGGCACTGGCCGCCTACCTGGAGTCGGGCGGCAACAAGGCCGCGGCGGCCAAACGTGCGGGGCTCGCGCGGCCGACCATGTATGAGCGGCTGCGGCAGATCGAGGACGTGCTCGGCGTGGACCTGGAGCCAGCTGAGTCGAGGTTGTCGCTGCATGTCGCGTTGCTGGCGCTGCGGGCGTCGGCTTCCTGATTGCGGGGCGCGGGGCGTGTTACAGTTCTTACTGAAACACTCGTTTCAGTAAGAGGAGGCCGGATGCCAGCGGGACCTGTCACCATCCGTCGGCTGGGCAAGCCAGGCGACCTCGGCTGGGTCGTGATGGCCCACGGCGAGATGTACGCGAAAGAGTTCGGCTGGGACACCAGCTTCGAGGCACTCGTGGCGCGGATCGTCGCGGACTACGCCGGCGGTCACGACGACATCAGGGAGGCGGCCTGGATCGCTGAGCACGGCGGACATCGGGTCGGATGCGTGTTCTGCCTGGCGGCAGATGAGCAGACCGCGCAGCTGCGCATCCTGCTGGTCGACCCAGCCGCACGGGGGCACGGCACGGGCGCCCGCCTCGTCGACGAGTGCCTGCAGTTCGCCTGCCAGGCCGGCTATCAGCGGATGAAGCTCTGGACCAACCATCCCCTGGCAGCGGCGCGCCGCATCTACGTGGCCCGAGGGTTCCAGCTCGTGGAGGAGGAGCCGCACACCAGCTTCGGCGCAAATCTGACCGGGCAGGTATACGAGGTCGACCTCAGCGAATTGACCACGTGACCGAACCTGACTCACCGCGCAAGCAGGCACTGCTGGCGGCGGCGTACCGCTACGTGCTCGATAACGGGCTGGCCGACATGTCGCTGCGACCGCTCGCCAAGGCGATCGGATCGAGCCCGCGCGTCCTGCTGTTCCTGTTCGGCTCCAAAGAGGAGCTGATCCGGGCTCTGCTCGCCCGAGCCCGCGAGGACGAACTGCGATACCTGGAGGAACTGCGTGGCAGCCAGACCGCCCGCGAGGCTGGGCGCGAAGTCTGGTCGTGGCTGGCCGCGCCGTCCCATCGCGCACTTCTCGCGCTCTGGGTCGAGGGTTATGCCCGGTCCTTGCTCGGTGAGCCGGGTCCATGGGCGGGTTTCGGCAGGGATACCGTCAACGACTGGCTCGAGCTTCTGGCAGAGCGCCAGCCCGCAACTAGCCGCGCTACCCCGAAAGCCGAGGCCGAGCGCACACTCCTGCTCGCCGTCCTTCGCGGGGCTCTGCTGGACCTCCTCGCCACGGGTGACATCGACCGTGTCACCGCGGCCGTCGACTATCACCTGAGGAGCGCAGGCCCGGTCTGAATCCGCAGCGGTACGTGGCTTAGTGTGCCGCGTGTGGGAGCGCTTCTGGTCACCGGCACCACCTCGGACGCTGGCAAATCCGTCATCACGGCCGGAATGTGTCGCTGGCTGGCCCGGCAGGGCGTAGCTGTCGCGCCGTTCAAGGCGCAAAACATGTCGCTCAACTCATTCGTGACCCTGGCGGGCGAGGAGATCGGCCGTGCGCAGGCAGCGCAGGCACGGGCCAGCGGAATCGAGCCCGAAGCGGTAATGAACCCGGTGCTGCTCAAACCGGGCGCCGACAACGGCAGCCAGCTCATCGTGCTGGGTAAGGCGGTGGCGGAAACTGACGCTGCAAGCTACTGGAACAACGGGCATCAGCGGGCTCTGCTCGACGTCGTGATGGACTCCTACCGCGACCTCACGCGGCGCTTCGATGCAATCATCTGCGAAGGGGCCGGGAGCCCGGCGGAGATCAACTTGCGTGAGTCGGACATTGTCAACATGGGGTTCGCCCGCGCCGCGGGCGTGCCGGCTGTCCTGGTAGGCGACATCGACCGGGGCGGAGTCTTCGCCGCGCTTGTCGGCACCTTGGCGGTCCTGGAGCCCGCCGATCAGGCTCTGGTCGCCGGCTTCATCGTGAACAAGTTCCGCGGCGAGCAGACCCTGCTGAAGCCTGGCCTCGGCATGCTCGAGGAGCTCACCGGCCGGCCGGTCCTCGGCGTGCTGCCGTACACCGACGGCATCGGCGTGGACGCCGAGGACGCGATCGACTGGGCATTGCTGCAGTCCGGCGGGCCGCCGCGCGGTGAGGACGTCTTGCGGGTCAGTGTGGTGGCGTTCCCCCGGATGAGCAATCACACCGATGCCGACGCGCTCGCGTGCGAGCCAGGCGTGGTGGTCAGGTTCGCCCGGCAGGCGGCCGAACTGGCCGACGCTGACCTGGTGATCCTGCCCGGCAGCCGCGCGACCGTGGCCGACCTGGCGTGGCTGCGCGAACGACAGATAGACGACGCCATCGTCCGCCATGCCGCTCGCGGGCTGCCGGTCCTCGGCATCTGCGGCGGCTACCAGATGCTCGGCACACTCATTGACGACGATGTCGAGAGCGGCGCCGGGGAGGTGCGGGGTCTGGCAATGCTGCCGGTGCGAACCGAGTTCGGCGGCGAGAAGGTGCTGGCCCGGCCGTCGCGGACGCTGGCCGACGGTGTCGTGGTGCACGGATACGAGATCCACTATGGCGTCGTCAGCCGGGATAGTGGGGAGCCGTTCTTCGCTGACGAGGGGTGCCGTGTCGAGGCCGTAGCCGGGACTTCATGGCACGGGCTGATGGAGAACGACAGCTTCCGGCGCGAGTACCTCAGCTACGTCGCGCGAGTGGCTGGGCGCAGTTTCACCGGTGCCGAAGACGTCTGCTTCGCGGCGATCCGCGAGGCAAAGCTCGACCGGCTGGCCGACCTGATCGCCGACAACCTGGACTGCGGTCACGTCCGGGCGCTGCTGGACTCTGGCGCTCCGCCACTGCCGAGCCTGCAGCTCAGCCTGCAGGCGAGGCCAGCTACCTGAGCGGGGACAGAACCAGCCTCAACAGACCGGGCTGTCTCTCTTGTAGGCGTCAGACGCGCTCTGCCGCCCGCTATATCCGGCATAATACGATATTGCTTCCGCAATGGATACAAACGGTGCTAGGGATGCCCAGCGGCCGGCAGAGCGCGTTTACTGCTCACGGGCAGTCGGGAACATTCGCATTGAGGCCTATCGGCCAAACGCGTCCTTGATGTTGCGCCCTGCGTCCTTGACCTGCTCGCCAACTTGCTTGGCGCTACCGCTGACCCGATCGGCCTGGCCCTCGGCCTCCAGGTAGGGATCGCCAGTCGCTCGGCCAGTTCCCTGCTTGACGCGACCGCGGCCCATCTGCAGCTTGTTCCTCAGCTTGTCTAGCGCACCCATCGTTAACTCCTCACCTCGTGCCCGGTCAGTGCTCGGCAGCACCGCTAGCGCTCCCTCTGCCCAGGGAGCCGCCGTTCACTCGCCGTCGGTCAGATGACCGAGAATGCGACGGCTGACCCAGGCAGCCGCGACTCCGACGACCACGCCGACGATGGTGTCGGCCAGCCGCAGGACTGGCTGTTGCGAGGCGTGCTGCGGATTCACTCCGGCCAGGGCGATCAGCACGGCCGTGGCGATAGCGGCCGCGGCAGCGTCGCCGGGTCGGCCGACAAGCATCGGGACAAGCGCGCTGACGCCGATCAGCAGTGCTAGGGCCCACGGGTGGAACGGCAGGAATATCAGGTAGATCTGGCAGACCACGAAGCTGACTAGGGTGGCTGCGATCCTGGAGATCCCGGCTCCGAGGCTTTCCTGGTAACTGCTCCTGGTCACGACGATTGTGGCGATCGCAGCCCACATGCCGCCGACGATGTCATCGGCTCGCGAGATTGAGTGCACCTGCGACGAGAGTCCAGCGACGAGCCAGTAGGAGATCAGGCACGCCGCCGCCATCAGAGCGCACTCGAAGACCGCCAATCGGACATCCCTGCCCGTGGGACGCCTTGTTAGCTGCACTGCTCCCCCCGGCCCTGTCGCTGGACGGCACCATCCGGTCGAGGCGCACCCGTGCCGGCCTGGCCGCGCTCTCAGGAGTCGAAGCCCAGGCCCACCCCGTCGAGCGCGCGCAGCCACAGGTTGCGTCGGCCCGCGTGCTCATCCGCCCGGGCAAGGGACCACCGGGTTAGCTGTACCCCGGCTGACCGAAGTGGTTCGGGCGGGAACGGGATCGGCTTGCTGCGCACCATCTCAAGCTCGGTCAGCTCGGTTGGCTCGCCGCCGAGGAGGTCAAGCACGACCTGTGCGCCGAACCGGCTGGCGCCAACGCCGAGGCCGGTGTAACCCGCCGCATAAGCCAGGCGGCCGGCCCGCGCGGTCCCGAAGAAGGCACAGAACCGCGAGCACGTATCGATGACGCCGCCCCACTTGTTGCTGAACGACACGCCCTCCAGCTGCGGGAACGTCGCGAAAAAGTGCCGGACCAGCCGGGCGAAAGTGGCCGGCCGCTGGTCCTGCGCCGCGGAGATCTTGCTGCCGTAGTAGTAGATCGCGTCATAGCCGCCCCACAGGACCCGGTTATCCCAGGTGAGCCGGTAGTAGTGGAACTGGTTCGCGCTGTCACCCACGCCTTGCCGGTGCTGCCACCCGATGCTGGCCAGCTGAGCGGCCGTCAGCGGCTCCGTCATCAGTACATAGTCATAGACCGGGATCAGGTAGTACCTGAGGCGGCGCAGCAGCGGTGCGAACGTCCCGGTCGCCAGGGCAACATGCCGCGCGCTGATCTGGCCGTTCGTCGTGATCAGCGTCAGCGCACCTGATGGGCCGGTGGCGTCGGTCACGGACCGGACCGGAGTGTGCTCGTAGATCCGAACGCCGGCGTCAAGACACGCCCGGCGCAGGCCCCACGCCAGCCGGGCCGGATCGAGCGTGGCGCAGCCGTCGGTGTCCCACAGCCCGGCCAGGTAGGTCGGTGAGTTCACTTCGGCGCGGACAGCATCGGCATCGAGCAGCCGCGGTGCAGCGCCAAGCCGCGCGGCAATCTCGGCAGTCTCGCGCAGCCCCTCGGCCTGCCAGGGCTGTATCGCCACGGCCAGTTCACCGGTCCGGGCGAAGTCGCAGTCGATGCCGCAGCGCGCGATCGTCTTCTCGATCTCGTCCAGGTTACGGCGGCCGAGGCGTTCCAGGGTGGCTAGCTCAGCAGGGAACCGGTCCTGGCCGTTGCCGAGGCCATGCGTGAGGCTGGCCGAGCAGAATCCGCCGTTCCGTCCGGTGCCGGCCCAGGCCACTCGTCGCGCCTCGAGCAGCACGACGTCACGGTCGGGGTCAGCCTCCTTCGCCAGCAGGGCGGTCCACAGTCCGGTGAATCCGCCGCCGATCACGGCAAGCTCAGCGGTCACACAGCCGGCCAACGGCCGCTGCGGCTCCGGCGGCGGGGCGGCCGGCTGGTCCAGCCAGTACGGTACGGGCCGGGCGCGCGCCAGCGCGCTGGCGATGTGAGCATCGGTCATGCCGACTCCCATCCTCGCCGTGCGTTAGCCCGAGGCAGAGATTGCCCCGAACAGGCGGTTCCAGGTTGCCAGCTCGTCAGCATTCTGGAACTGGTAGTAATCCTTGGATCTGGCCCGGTACTGCGCGGAAGGGAACACCAGCGGGGAGTTAGCGGTGCGGGATGGCGGCTTGCCGATCTCATGCCGCATCGCCGCCAGCTCCTGGCCTGCCCACCCAGTTGGGTGCAGCAGCACCAGCCGGGCATCGGGCACCGGGCACACGTAATCGTTGTAATACTCGACGACGGCTTCGACCTGCGGCTGGTAAAAGTAGTCCATCAGCACCATCGCGTCTTTAGGGTTCTCCGCGTACATCGGGATGCACATGTTGTCGGTCCAGAACATCCCGCCCTCTACCGGCATCAGCAGCCTCAGGTCCTTGTATTTCTGCTGCAGATTTGCCTGGAAGATATCCCCGGAAAACGCCTGCGCTACGACAACCTCGCCGTTCTTGAGATAGTCGATGTAGTCCTGGTTGTAGTAGCCCCGGACGATCCCTTCGTTCTTCTGCTTCCGCAGGAACGCCGCCGCCCTCCGCCACTCCGCTTCGGTCGAGGTGACTGGGTCCACGCCGATGGCCAACAGCCCGACGCAGCCCAGATCGCGCGGGTCGCTCAGCATCCCGACCTTGCCGGCGTACTTCCGGTCGAACAGGATGCCGACGCTATCGCCAGCGTCCTTGATCACCGACGAGTTATAGCCGATCGCCGTCCAGCCCGACTGCCAGGCCATCGTGTAGGTGTTCCCCGGATCCCACGACGGGCTGCGGACGAGCGAGCCCGCGTAGGCACGGAAGTTGTTCATCGCGGTCTGGTCAAGCGGGATCAGCCAGCCATTGTCGATCATCTCGGCCAGTGGCGGATCGCTGTTCGTCAGGACGACGATGTCGTAGCCGATGTATTCCCTGCGCTCCAGCGACGGCCTGATGATGTCGTAGAAGGGCTGGTTCTCGTTGATGGGTTCGGAGTAGTTCACCCCGATGCGCGTCAGGTCGGTGAAGTGGGTCAGGCTCGGGTGCTTGCTACGGAGAGTGTCGATGTAGTCAGGCCAGTTGGCGAAATTGACCGTGTAATGGAGTTTCTGCTTGCGCCACCACGCCGGGCTGCCGACAGGATCGGTTGCCGAGGCGGCCGGCTGCACGCCGCATGCCGCGAGGAATCCGGACAGTCCCGCGGCGCCGAGAAGGCTCGCCGCGGCCGACGCTCCGCCGGCCCGAAACAGCCCCCGGCGTGATACGCGCCGCTGGGTCAGCCCGCGCCAGATGGAGGGATCGTACTCTGAAGCCGGACCGTGTCGTGCTGGCCCGGGCCTGGCGGGCGACTGTCCGGCGCTTGGGCCTGCGGACTCCTCCAGATCGCGCTGCGCCATGGCGCTGCCTCCTCATGCGACAAACCTCGCTCCCCCACGGCGAGTCCCCTCGATCGTCCCAGAAGCAGCCCACGATTTGTCCGGACTTTGCTTCGAAATCTGGTCGATGACGGTGGAAAACCGCCGACGAGAGTCCGGTGCAGCTATCGCGCGGGACTCGCGCCTACAACTGGGATCCACGGGAGCATCACGGTCAAACTTGCCTTCGTCAGGCGTCGATGTAGCTCATCACGTGCTTGATGCGCGTGTAGTCCTCAAAGCCATAGCCGGACAGGTCTTTGCCGTAACCGGAGTGCTTGAAGCCGCCGTGCGGCATCTCCGAGACGAACGGGATGTGGGTGTTGATCCACACAGCGCCGAAGTCGAGCTGCCGCGCCGCGCGCATTGCCCGGCCGTGGTCCCGGGTCCAGACGCTCGCGGCCAGGCCGTATTTGACCCCGTTGGCCCAGCGCAGTGCTTCGGACTCGTCGCTGAACCGCTGCACCGTAATGACCGGTCCGAACACCTCGTCCTGGATCATCTCATCGTCCTGGTGCAGGCCGGTGACCACGGTCGGCGCGAAGCAGAAGCCGCGCTCACCAACCCGGTACCCGCCGGTGGCGACGGCGGCGTGCCCGGGCGCCCGCTCCAGGAAGCCCTCGACCCGGCTCAGCTGAGCCGGGTTATTGAGCGGTCCGTAGTCAGCGTCCGGCACGTCGCGTCCGGCGGTCTTAACCGTCGCGGCCTTGGCCACCAGCGCATCGATCAGGTCAGCGCTGACGCGGGGTCCGGCTAGTACCCTGGTCGCCGCCGTGCAGTCCTGGCCGGCGTTGTAGAAGCCAGCGTCGCTGATCCCCTGCACCGCCTGCTCAACGTCGGCGTCGTCGAACACCACGACCGGGGCCTTGCCGCCCAGTTCCAGATGAACCCGCTTAAGACCGGCCGCTGCCGCCTGCGCAACCTCCATACCCGCCCGGACCGAGCCAGTGATCGACACCATCTGCGGGACGTCATGTGATACCAGCGCCCGGCCGGTGTCCCGATCGCCGCAGATCACGTTCAGCACACCGGGCGGGAAGAACTCGGCCGCGATCTCGGCCAGCAGCAGAGTCGAGACCGGCGTGGTGTCGGAGGGCTTGAGCACGACCGTGTTGCCGGCCGCCAGGGCGGGCGCGAACTTCCAGACCGCCATCATCATCGGGTAATTCCAGGGCGCGACCTGGGCACAGACGCCGACTGGCTCACGGCGGATCATTGAGGTATGGCCGCGCAGGTACTCCCCCGCAGATTTGCCCTCCAGTATCCGGGCCGCGCCAGCGAAGAACCGGAGCTCGTCGGCCAGCGGCGGCACCTCGTCGGTCCGGGTCAGCGCGATCGGCTTGCCGGTGTTCCGCGACTCAGCCTCGACCAGGTCCTCAGCCCTGGCCTCGATCGCGTCGGCGAACTTCAGCAGCGCCAAGCTGCGCTCGGCTGGGGTGCTGTCCCGCCAGGTCTCGAAGGCCTCAGCTGCCACGCGCAGGGCCGCGTCCACGTCGGCGGCGCCCGAGACCGGCGCCTGCAAGTAGGCATCGCCCGTGCTCGGGTCGATGACGTCGCCGATCCGGCCGTCCAGCGGTGCCACGTGCTGGCCGCCGACGAAATTGGCAAGTGTCGGCAGGCTGCCTGGCTGTCCTGCTCCCGCGACGGCTGCTCCCACCACGATCCTCCCGTTGGACCGGTCCTCATCCGGGTACGACCCTGACAGAGAAACCGGGATTGCACAAGCGAATCAGTGACGAATGTGGCTATGGTCTACGGAATCAGTTGACATAAGCCGATAGCATGGCAGCATGGGGCTTGCGAAGGAGGCTCATGCATGGCGCATACACCGGTGACCCCGCTCGCCCCTGGCACCCGGAATCACCGGGGCGCGGCCGGCGGCCGCGAGACCGATAACCGGATCGTTCTCGACCACCTGTCTAAGCAGATCATCGAGCAGCTGCAGCAGGACGGCCGGCGGTCGTACGCGGCAATCGGCAAGGCCGTGGGGCTGTCGGAGGCTGCCGTCCGCCAGCGAGTGCAGCGCCTCATTGACGTCGGCGCCATGCAGATTGTCGCGGTAACCGATCCGATGACGCTGGGCTTCCCGCGCCAGACCATGATCGGCATCCGGTGCGGCGGCGACCTGGAGCGGGTGGCCAGTCACCTCGCAGAGTTGGACGAGATCGACTACGTGGTCATCACGGCCGGCTCATTCGACCTGCTGATCGAGGTCGTCTGCGAGAACGACGACCAGCTGCTGGAGATCCTCGGCCGCGTCCGGTCGATTCCCAGCGTGAGCTCGACTGAGACGTTCGTTTACCTGAAACTGTGCAAGCAGACCTATAGCTGGGGGACCAGATGAGTACGGCATACGGCAAGGACGAGATCGCCGAGCTGCAAGAGAAGGCCAAGCGGCATCTGTGGCTGCACTTCACCAGGATGTCGTCTTATGCCGACCAGGACGTTCCGCTCATCGTGCGCGGTGAAGGGCAGTACGTCTTTGATCAGAACGGCAAGCGTTACCTCGACGGCCTGGCCGGACTGTTCGTCAGCCAGATCGGGCACGGCCGGACCGAGGTCGCCGAGGCCGGTGCCCGCCAGGCGAGCGAGCTTGCCTATTTCCCGCTCTGGTCCTATGCGCATCCGCAGGCGATCGAGCTGGCGGAGCGCCTGGCGACGATGGCGCCTGGCGACCTTAACCGGGTGTTCTTCACCAGCAGCGGCTCGGAGGCCGTCGAGTCGGCCTGGAAGCTTGCCAAGCAGTACTTCAAGACAATTGGCCAGCCGGCCAGATACAAGGTCCTGAGCCGGTCCATTGCCTACCACGGCACCTCGCTGGGCGCGCTCGCGATCACCGGCCTGCCCGCCATCAAGGAGCCGTTCGAGCCGCTGCCCGCCGGTGGCGTCCGGATACCCAACACGAACCTCTACCGGGCACCGGACTTCGTCGCCGGCGACGTCACCGAATTCGGGCTCTGGGCCGCCGACGAGATAGAGCGCGCTATCCAGCGCGAAGGCGAAGACTCAGTTGCGGCGGTGTTCCTAGAGCCAGTACAGAACTCTGGCGGTTGCTTCCCGCCGCCGCCCGGATACTTCCAGCGCGTGCGGGAGATCTGCGACTCCTACGGTGTGCTCCTGGTCTCCGACGAGGTGATTTGCGCGTTCGGCCGGCTGGGTTACTACTTCGGGTCCGAGCGGTACGGCTACCAGCCTGACATCATCACCTTCGCCAAGGGCGTGACCTCCGGCTACGCGCCGCTCGGCGGCATGATGGTGAGCGACCGGCTGATGGAGCCGTTCAGCGCGGGCCAGTCCACCTTCCTGCACGGGGTCACCTTCGCCGGGCATCCGGTCTCCTGCGCTGTCGCGATGGCTAACCTCGACGTGTTCGAGAAGGAGGACCTGCTCGGCAACGTTCGCGCCAACGAGAGCGCATTCCGGGCCACCCTGGAGAAGCTGAATGACCTGCCGATCGTCGGCGATGTTCGTGGCGATGGCTACTTCTACGGAATCGAGCTCGTCAAGGACAAGGCCACCAGGACAACCTTCAACGACGATGAGTCCGAGCGGCTGCTGCGAGGCTTCCTGTCGCACGCGCTGTTCGACGCAGGGCTGATCTGCCGTGCTGACGACCGTGGTGACCCGGTCATCCAGCTGTCTCCGCCACTCACCTGCACCCAGGAGCACTTCGACGAGATGGAGCAGATCCTGCGCGCCGTCCTTACCGAGGCCTGGACCAAGATCTAACCGGGCTTCCCGCTCGCCCGCCGGGCCATGCCCGGACGCCCGGCTTGGCTCGGCTACCGGCGAACCATCGCGTCCCAGCCATCACTCGTGATGCCCCGGGCATCACGCTGCCCGTGCGTCCTCTCGAAGTTATGCACTTGTGACCGCCTTGTGGCTAACCAATCTGCCCACAAGGCGTGTCTAAGAAGTGAGGGGCCAGGCGGTGCAGCAGGGGCGATCGCCAGGCACGGGCAGATGGGAGAAACCATGTCGGGCAACGATGGCATGTGGACCGATCTCTCCAGCCAGAACGAGCGCATCGTTCAGGCTGGTGAGCCGGCAGCTAGCTCGACGAACGTCACCAGCAGGACTGCCCCGGCACGATGGGCCGAGCTGGCCAGCCAGGGGGAACGGCTGATCGACGACTCCGATCCGCTGTTCCGGCTGGCAAGCTCCGGCCACACCGCTTCCGGCATGCGGAAGGTTGCCAGTGCCGCCTGATTTGCTGTTGCGCGGCGCCGGGTCTACAGGTTAACGCGTCCGGCCCGGCTTTCCCCCGGCCCGTCATCCGTTGCCTGATTGGGCCAGCTAGCGGGCGGCCTTGGAAAGCATGGCCCGCACGTGCCCGACGGCTTCGTCGATCGCCACCCGCGCCTTGGTGCCGGTGCTGCGGCTCACGACCTCGACCACTCCGTCCGCGAGGTCTCGGCTGCCCACACTGATCCGGACTGGGATCCCGATCAGCTCGGCGTCCTTGAACTTCACTCCTGGCCGCTCATCCCGGTCGTCGATCAGCACGTCGAGTCCACTCGCCAGCAAGTCGGCATAAATCGACTCGGCGGCAGTCCGGACGGCCTCATCCCGTGCCGACACCATGATCACCGTGACCTCGGCGGGAGCCACGTGCACCGGCCACCGCAGCCCCGCGTCGTCGTGATGGACCTCCGCGATGGCAGCGATGGCTCGTTCCACCCCGATGCCGTAACTGCCCATGATGGGGACGATTGCCGAGCCGTCCGGGCCGAGCACGGTGACGCCCAGTGCCGAAGTGAATTTGCGGCCGAGCTTGAAGATGTGACCGACCTCGATAGCCTGCAGGAACTGCAGCGGCGCGCCGCACCGCGGGCATGGCTCGCCGACCGTCACCTCACGCAGGTCCGCCCACGTGCCGACCTTGATGTCGCGGTCCACATCGACGCCGGTGAGGTGGAAGTCGTCGGTATTCGCGCCGGTGGCCATGTCCCGCCTGCCACGCAGGGCGAAGTCCGCGATGACCGGCAGATCGGTCACGCCCACAGCGCCGAGGCTGCCGGGCAGCGCGCCGAGGGCGCCACGGATCTCGTCAGGGTGGGCCGGGCGAATGTCGGTTACCCCGGTGGCGTCGATCAGCTTCTGATCCTGCAGCTGATGATCGCCTCGCAGTAGCACGAGCGTGAGCTGGCCGTTCATGACCTGCACGAGCGTCTTGATCTGGCGATCGGCCGCGAGACCGTACCGGCTAGCCAGGTCCTCGATGGTGCGAACGCCCGGTGTCTCCAGCCGGGCCGGCGCGGCAGGGCCTGGCTGGTCCTCGACCGGAGGCAGCTCCGAGGTTGCCCGTTCCAGGTTGGCGGCATAGTCACAATTCGGGCACGTCGCGACGAGGTCCTCGCCTGCCTCAGACGGACACATGAACTCCAGCGAGTCCTTGCCGCCCATGGTCCCGTTGGATGCCTCGGCCGCGATGGCCGGGATGCCGAGCCGGGCGAAGATCCGCTCGTACGCGCCGCGGTGTGCGTCAAATGACTTGTCCAGCCCGGCCTCATCCAGATCGAAGCTGTAGGAATCCTTCATGGTGAACTCGCGCACCCGAAGCAGCCCGCTCTTCGGTCGGGCCTCGTCCCGGAACTTGGTCTGGAACTGGTACCAGAACTGGGGCAGCTCGCGGTAAGACGAGAGCTCAGCCGCCAGCGTTGTGAAGATCTCTTCGTGCGTGACACCGAGCACCAGGTCCGCGCCCTTGCGATCCTTCAGGCGGAACATCACGTCAATCTGCCCCAGGCGGCCACTCCGCTCCCAGATCTCGGCCGGGTGCATGGTCGGCAGCAGGAACTCCTGCCCGCCAATCGCATTCATCTCCTCGCGGATGATGCCGATGATCTTGGCGCGCACTCGCATGGCCAGCGGCAGCATCGAGTAGTGACCTGCCATCAGCTGGCGAATGAATCCGGCCCGCAGCAGCAGCCGGTGGCTGGCCGCGTCGGCGTCCGCCGGGTCGTCTCGCAAGGTCGGGATGTGCAGCTGTGACCAGCGCATGGGTAAAGGCCTCTTCGTTCCGGTTCTAAGTTCGGCGTACCCGGGCATCACGCTACCCAGGATTACGCGGAGGACGGTAAGTCTAGAGCCCCGGCCGGTCTTGGGCGATTTCGCCACCGTCGCCGCGCCCTGCAGGCCGGACAGCGCAGAACAGAGCAAACCAGGTCTTTTGCCGCTGACCCGAGTTTGACCGGTAGCTGACCGGGCACAAAAGGTGACGTGCCGACGGACAGGTCAGCTCGCCGGGTTCTCTCGATCGCGATGGGGATCGCGGCGATATTCGACCTCACCGGCATGACTGTCTACCGGACGATGCGTCCAGTTCTTCCGCCCAGTCCGCCGCGCCAGGAGGATCTTGATCCGTTCCTGTCGGCGATGAGCACGATCACGTCCGCGCACCGTGAAGCGGCAGGTCGTGCGCGTGATGAGAGCGGTGAGACGTTAGTCGCATGACCGAGACCGACCGCGTGCCCGCGCCCGAAGGTCGTCAGCACAGCGCAGATGGCCAGGCCCGGCAGGCACAGTCCCCCAGCCAGCCCTCCACCAACCCCTCGAGACAGCCGATCGGTCAGTCAGAGCCGGCCGCCGCCGGAGAGATCGCCGACGCGGTCCTGGACCGGATCGGCGACAAGGTGGCCGATAGCCGCAGGGCGACAGACAGTCGCCCGCCACAGGCCGACATCGGCTCGGTAGAGCAGGCAATCGCCCTGCGTGAGCAGGCGCCGGAGATGTACGACTTGTGGCTCAAGATCGCCAAGGACAAGGCAGCAACTGCTAACTACGTGGAACGGGCGCCCTATGAGGTACCGGAACGCCTGGCGCAATCGGGCCGGCCGAGGGCACTCGGCGCCCTGGTCATCGTCCTGTCGTTCTGCGGTTACCTGGCCTGGCTCGGCGGTCCGGGGCTGTATATCGGCGGCCTGATCGCCATACTCGACCTAGTCGTAATGTTCGGCATGTTCTTCGGCCTAAGGCCCGAGCGGCTGCCGGATCCGCAGGAGACCGAGCGGCGCCCGCCGCTACGGCGCAGATTAGACCTCGGCGCAGGTGCGCGGTTTGATCTGCGCCCGGCCGTCGTGGCGATCGGCCAGCCAGGCCGTACGATCCTCAGCGAGGCCGGCCAGCGAGCCGGGCGATGCATGCAAGCGCGGAGGTAACGGGTGCTCGATGGCCGGCTGCTGGTGGATGCACATGTGCACGTAGCGAAACTGCCAACGCTTTCGGCCGACTGGCAGAACTGGGTCGCCACCTTCGGCGGCGGCATCCCGATCTCCGAGCTTTACGACCGCGACGGCGTACCGATGCCAGCAGCCCTCGACGAGCATTTCGGCGCCGAAGGCGCGGACCACGTGCTGCTTTTTACTGAGCACAGCCCGAAATCGACCGGCATCCAGCCGATCGAGGACGTGCTGCCACTCGTCGCGCAAAATCCGGCCCGTTTCCACCCGGTCGCCAACATCAACCCGCACCTGCATTACCCGGTGAAGGCTGAACTGGCCCGCCAGGTCAGCCTCGGCGCCGTGGCCTGCAAGATCCATCCGGTCCACGGTGGATTCGAGCCTGCCGACCGGATGCTGTATCCGGCCTATGCGTTCTGCGAGGAACGGGGCCTTCCGGCGATAGTCCACTGCGGCACCTCGACGTTTGCGGGCTCGGTGAACGCCTTCGGCGAGCCTGCCCTACTCGATCCGGTCTTCCGCGACTTCCCGGACCTGACCGTCGTTCTGGCGCACGGCGGCCGTGGCTGGTGGTATGACCAGGCCGCCTTCCTGGCGCTCATGCGGCCGAACATCTGGCTCGAGGTCTCCGGCCTGCCACCAGCCCGGCTGCCCGACTACTACCGCGGATCGCTGGCCCGGCTGGCGTCGAAGATGGTGTTCGGCACGGACTGGCCGGGCGTGCCTGGCGTGCAGCGCAACGCACGCGCACTGGAGAAGGTGCTGCTGGACGCCGGCGCGGACGCGGATCAGGTCGGGCTGGCCCTCGGCGGGAACGCCCAGCGCATCTTCGGACTGCGCACGGGGGGCAAGCCCCCCGTGCGCCCCCCGACAAGCAACCCGACCGGCAGCGCCTAGCAGAGGACAACCAGCACCAGGAACCCCTCCGGGCTTCCTGCCAAGCAAGCGATTGCTTGGGTCTAGCCGTTTCGTTGCCCGCACCCCTAGTGTTACGACAAAGATTCAGGACTCTTCCGGGAGAGTGTGCATGAAGACCAGGGCAGCAATCATGCGTGCGACGGGCCAGGACT
>Ga0335073_10004884_pt1 | contig 18797 bp, 16 predicted proteins | sample Lox_Sample_22_FD_207093 | JGI IMG/M metagenome (GOLD analysis project Ga0335073, IMG submission 207093) | Soil microbial communities from Loxahatchee National Wildlife Refuge, Florida, United States - Lox_Sample_2.2 | ecosystem: Environmental > Terrestrial > Soil > Wetlands | place: USA... | reverse complement strand
ACCGTGTAGGCGATCATGTCGGTGGTCAGGCGTAGCGAGGGGCCCGGGGGAAACACGTACGTGCCGCGGGACAGGTACTCCTTGATGATGTCGTTCTGCGTGGTGCCGGTCAGCGCGGCGATGTCCGCGCCCTGCTCCTCGGCCACGACCTGGTACAGCGCGAGCAGCCACATGGCGGTGGCGTTGATCGTCATCGAGGTGTTCGTCCGCTCCAGCGGGATGCCGTGCAGCAACGCCCGCATGTCGCCCAGGTGCCCGACCGGGACGCCGACCCGGCCCACCTCGCCCCGGGCCAGCACGTGGTCGGCGTCGTACCCGGTCTGGGTGGGCAGGTCGAACGCCACCGACAGGCCGGTCTGGCCCTTGGCCAGGTTCCGGCGGAACAGCGCGTTGGACTCCTTCGCGGTCGAGTGCCCGGCGTAGGTCCGCATCAGCCACGGCCGGTCCCGGTTTCCCGGCCCGGGGCCGGGCGCCTGCACGGGCGGCACGAGACCAGGGCTCAGGGTGTCGAGCCCCGGCCCGTTCGGATTATTCATGGCGGAACCGGTTGATCTCGGTCAGGTGCTGCTCGCGGAGCACGTGGTCACGGACGCCCAGGCCCTCGTGGGGGGCCAGGCACAGCACCGCGACCTTGCCGTGGTGCAGGTTCCGGTGGACGTCCAGGGCGGCCTGGCCGGTCGCCTCCATCGGGTAGACCGCCGACATCGTCGGGTGGATCATGCCCTTGGCGATCAGCCGGTTGGCCTGCCACGCCTCACGGTAGTTGGCGAAGTGCGAGCCGATGATCCGCTTGAGGCTCATCCACAGGTAGCGGTTGTCGTACTCGTGCATGAAACCCGAGGTGGAGGCGCAGGTCACGATCGTGCCGCCCTTGCGGGCCACGTACACCGAGGCGCCGAACGTCTCCCGGCCGGGGTGCTCGAACACGATGTCCGGGTCCTCGCCGCCGGTGAGCTCGCGGATCCGGGCACCGAACCGCTTCCACTCCTTGGGGTCCTGGGTGCTCTCGTCCTTCCAGAACTGGTAGCCCTCGGCGGCCCGGTTGATGATCAGCTCGGCCCCCATCGACCGGCACAGCCCGGCCTTGTGCTCGCTGGAGACCACGCAGATCGGGATGGCCCCGCCCGCCAGCGCGTACTGGGTGGCGTACGCGCCCAGGCCGCCGCTGGCCCCCCAGATCAGGACGTTGTGGCCCTGCTTCATCGAGGCACCGTTGTCCGAGACCAGCTGGCGGAAGGCGGTGGAGTTCACCAGGCCGGGTGTGGCTGCCTCTTCCCAGGTCAGGTGCTTCGGCTTGGGCATCAGCTGATTGGTCTTGACCAGGGCGATTTCGGCCAGGCCGCCGAAGTTGGTCTCGTAGCCCCAGATGCGCTGCTCGGGGTCGAGCATGGTGTCGTTGTGGCCGTCGGAGCTCTCCAGCTCCACCGACAGGCAGTGGGCGACGACCTCCTCCCCCGGCTTCCACACGGTCACTCCGGGCCCGGTGCGCAGCACGACGCCCGCCAGGTCCGAGCCGACCACGTGATAGGTCCGGTCGTGCCGCGCGGTGAGCTCGGACAGCTTCCCGTAACGGCGCAGGAAGGCGAAGGTGGACACGGGCGAGAAGAGCGAGCTCCACACCGTGTTGTAGTTGACCGAGCTGGCCATGACCGCGACCAGCGCTTCACCCAGGCCGAGCTCGGGGACCGGCACCTCCTCCACGTGCAGCGACTTCCGGGGATCCCGGTCGCGCGCCGGGATGCCGTCGAACATGTGCTCCTCGTCCCGGTGCAGGGTGACAGCCCGGTAGGCTTCCGGCAGCGGAAGCGCGGCGAAGTCGGCGGGCTGACTGGCGGGGTCAAGGATTGCGTCAAGGATCTCTTTCATAGCCGCCTCCAGCCTCAAGGTTGGCCTGCCGCCGGGGCGAGGCCAGTGCCGATGGGCACCTCGTCACAGGACCAACGGCCCCTTCGCCGAGGGCGAGACCAAGCGTGCATCGCGGCTCGGACCTCGCACCACCGTTAGCCGGCGTGAAAGATTCCCGGTATTTCCCGAACAGCCGATGATGTCGCTTTTTCTCGGCCGGGGTCAGACGCGTTCGAAGATCGCCGCGATGCCCTGCCCGCCGCCGATGCACATGGTGACCAGCGCGTACCGGCCGCCGGTGCGCTCGAGCTCGTACATCGACTTGACGGCCAGGATGGCCCCGGTTGCGGCCACCGGGTGGCCGAGGGAGATACCGCTGCCGTTCGGGTTGGTCCGCTCGGGCGGCAGGTCCAGTTCCCGGGCCACGGCCAGCGCCTGGGCGGCGAAGGCCTCGTTGACCTCGAACACGTCGATCTCGTCGAGCTTGACGCCGGTCCGGTCCAGCACCTTCTGGGTGGCCGGCACCGGGCCCATGCCCATGATCCGCGGCTCGACGCCAGCATGCGCGTAGCCGACCAGCCTGGCCATCGGGCTACAGCCGTTGCGGCGGGCAAAAGAGCCCGAGGCCAGCACGACGGCCGCGGCGGCGTCGTTGATCCCGGACGCGTTGCCCGCGGTCACCGTGCCGTCCTTGGCGAAGGCGGGCCTCAGCTTGGCCATGTCCGCCAGGCTCACGTCGGGCCGGATGTGCTCGTCGGTCTCGACGACGGTGACGCTGCCCTTCTTGCCCGGGATCGCGACCGGGAGGATCTGCTCCTTGAAGTACCCGGCTGCGGTGGCGGCCGCGGCCCGCCGGTGGCTCTCGGCGGCCAGGGCGTCCTGGTCGGCGCGGGACACGCGGAAGTCGGCCGCGACGTTCTCTGCGGTCACGCCCATGTGGCAGGCATCGAACGGGTCGGACAGCGCACCGAGCATGGGGTCGAGCGCGGTCCCGTCGCCCATCCGCTGCCCCCACCGCAGGCCGGGCAGCCAGTACGGGGCGCGGCTCATGCACTCCGCCCCGCCGGCCACCGCGACGTCACAGTCACCGAGCATGATGGCCTGCGCGGCGGACACGATGGCCTGCAGCCCGCTGCCGCACAGCCGGTTCACGGTCAGCGCGGGCGTGCCGACCGGCAGGCCGCCGTTCACCGCCGCCACCCGGGCCAGGTACATGTCCCTGACCTCGGTGTGGATCACGTTGCCGAACACGGAGTGGCCCACCTGATCCGGGTCGGCGCCGGACCGGCTGACCGCCTCCCGGACCACCTTCGCGGCCAGGTCGCAGGGCGGCACCGAGGCCAGGCCGCCCCCGTACTTACCGATCGGGGTCCGGAGGGCGGACAGCACCAACACGTCTTCCATGGGTCTTTCCTCTCACAGGCCGAGGCCGCCGCCGGACAGGCGGCTGGGTTGATAGGCGCACGTCGGACCGGACGTTACAGAGCCGTGATCGTGCGGTAACCGGGCTTAGGTCCCCGGCAGCGCGGAACAAAGTCCCTTCCATCCGGGACGTGGGGACCTAGGCCCGCCGGAGGCCGGTTGTAACGGTGAGGTCGCGAACGGCAGACCCGGTGTACGTCTGCCCCCAGCCCGGGAGAGGTCATGGACACATACACGGAAGCCGCCAACGGTGCGGCGGAAGCCGCGGCCGGGATGCTGCCGCTGGACATGCTCGCCGCGGTAGCCGATCTCGTCGATCCCGCCGCGGTCGCGCGGGAGATGCCCTGGCTCACCGGAGAGCTGGCCAAGATCGCGCTCGGCCGGTCGGACATCTCGTTCGACGAACGCGACCAGCGCTTCAGCGACGAGGCCTGGCGGACCGTTCCCTACTTCCGCATCCTGGGCCAGTCCTACCGGCTGTTCGAGATGTGGATGAACCGGATGCAGGAATCCGCGGACGGCTCCTGGCAGGACAAGGCCCGCGCCCGGTTCGCGGCGAACGTCATCACGGCGGCGCTGTCTCCGGCCAACTACCTCGGCACCAACCCCGCCGCGCTGCGCAAGGCCGCCGAGACCGGCGGCCTGTCGCTGGTGCACGGCGCGCAGAACATGCTGCGCGACCTGGCCCGCGGCGGGATGCCTGCCACGGCTGACCACGAGCAATTCGTCGTCGGCCAGAACCTGGCCTGCACTCCGGGCGCCGTGGTGTACCGGGAGGAGATGTTCGAGCTGCTGCAGTACACGCCGACCACGCCCCGGGTCCACGCCATTCCGCTGCTGATGATCCCGCCGCAGATCAACCGGCATTACATCCTCGACCTCGCACCGGGGCGGTCGCTCGCCGAGTTCGCCGTCAGCCAGGGCATCAAGGTGTTCATGATCGTGTGGCGGAACCCGGATGCCCAGCGTGGTCACGGGGCCTGGGGCCTGGATGACTACCTGGCCGCGGAGGAGCGGGCCAACGAGGTGGTCAAGAAGATCGCGCGCAGCGACAAGGTGAACCTGCTCGGGCTGTGCGCCGGCGGCATCACGCTGTCGTATGTGCTCGCCCACTACGCCGCCATCGGCGACGAGTCGGCCGGATCGGCGACCTTCGTGGTGACGATGCTGACCGGCGAGAAGGCGAACGTCGTAGGCATGCTGGATACCGGGCAGGCCCGGGCTCTGCTCGAGCAGGCCGCCGCGGCCGGGCAGATCGTTCCCGGAACCGCGCTGCGCAGCCTGTTCGCCATGCTGCGGCCGAACGACCTGGTGTACAACTACCTGGTCAGCGGGTGGCTGATGGGCGAGTCCCCCGCCCCGTTCGACGTCCTGGCCTGGAACGACGACGCCACCCGGACGACGGCGAGGTTCGCGCTTGAGTCCACCCGGCTGGCCATGGACGGATGGGACGGCGCGGGGCCGACCCTGCTCGGCGTGAAGACGGACTTCGGCCAGGTCAGCTGCGGCAGCTACCACGTCGGCGGTTACACCGACCACATCACCGCGTGGCGGGCCTGCTACGACACGGCCCACCTGGTCGGCGGCGACGACCGGCAGATGACCCTCATCCGCTCCGGCCACATCCAGTCGGTCGTCTACCCGGCGGACAGCATGCGCTATGACCGCTGGTACGCGCCGCCCGCCCCGGCCGATCCCGACGAGTGGCTCGCGACGGCGGCCGTGGAGAAGGGCTCGTGGTGGGGGCCCTGGATCGAATGGCTGATCTCCCGGTCCGGCCCTGACCGGCAGGCGCCCGCCACCCTCGGCAACCGCCAGTACCCGCCGCTCGGCCCGGCCCCCGGCACGTACGTCTACCAGTAATCCGCGTGGCCCGTGGCCGGCTCGCCAGCCGGCCACGGGCGTTCATCCTTGGAGGCCAGCATGGGCTCGGTTTCGTACACGGCGCTGACACCGCTGTCGTTCCTGGAGAGGTCGGCCCGCGTGTGGCCGGGCAAGGTCGCGGTGATCTACGGCCGACGGCGCCTCACCTACGCCGAGCTCGGGGCCGAGGTGGAACAGGTGGCGCGTGCACTGCGAGCCAGCGGGCTTGAACCCGGCGACCGGGTCGCATACCTGATGCCGAATCTGCCCGAGATGCTCATCGCCCATTTCGCGGTGCCACTGGCGGGCGGGGTGCTCGTCGCGATCAACACCCGGCTCACCGCACACGAGGTGTCGCACATCCTGCGTCACTCTGGGGCCAAGATCGTGGTGGCTGACGCCGCGCTGCTGGCGACGGCAGTGACCGCCGCAAACGGCATCGGTGCGGTCAGCCGGCTGGTGGTGGCGGCAGATACCGAGGCCGGGCCGGCCGGCGCAGATCCGGTGGCCGAGCCCCGGCTGGTGAGCTACCCGGAGTTTCTCGCGGCGCAGGCCGCAGGCCCGCTCCCCTGGTCGGTCGAGGACGAGCTCGCGCCGATCGCGATCAACTACACCTCCGGCACCACCGGCCTGCCCAAGGGCGTGATCTACACCCACCGGGGCGCCTACCTGAACTCGTTCGGGCAGATCGTCCACTCCCGGCACGACGAGAACAGCGTCTACCTGTGGACACTGCCGATGTTCCACTGCAACGGCTGGTGCACCCCCTGGGCGCTGACCGCCATCGGCGGCACGCACGTGTGCCTGCGCGAGGTCCGCGGCGACGCGATCTGGCAACAGATCCGCGAGCACGGCGTCACCCACCTCAATGCGGCGCCCACCGTGGTCAGCGCCATCTTGACCGCCGAGGCGGCCGGGCCGCTGTGTACCCCGGCGGCTGCGCCGCAGGCACGGCCGGTCACCATCACCACCGCCGGGGCGCCGCCCAGCCCCACCACGATCGCGGAGATGGAGCGCACCGGGTTCAAGGTCGTGCACGTCTACGGGCTGACCGAGACCTACGGCCCGTTCACCGTCTGCCAGCCTCAGCCGCAATGGGCCGGCCTTCCCGTCGATCAGCGCGCCGCGCTGCAGGCCCGCCAGGGCGTCGGCATGATCTCCGCCGGAAGCGTGCGGGTCGTGGACGCGGAGATGGCCGACGTTCCCGCCGACGGCGAGACGATGGGCGAGATCGTCATGCGCGGCAACATCGTCATGGCCGGCTACTACCTCGATCCCGAGGCCACGGCCGGGGCGTTCCGCGGCGGCTGGTTCCACAGCGGTGATCTCGGCGTCATGCACCCCGACGGGTACATCGAACTGCGCGACCGGGCCAAGGACATCGTGATCTCCGGCGGGGAGAACATCTCCACGATCGAGGTGGAGCAGGCCCTGATGAGTCACCCCTGCGTCCTGGAAGCCGCGGTCATCGGGGTGCCCGACGACAAGTGGGGCGAGCGCCCGAAGGCTTTCGTGGTGCTGCGTCCCGGCACCAGCGCGACCGTGGCGGACCTAACGGCCCACGTGCGGACCAGGATCGCCGGCTACAAGGCACCCCGCGACATCGACATCACGGTGAAGCTACCGAAAACCTCGACGGGAAAGATTCAGAAGTACATGCTGCGGGAAAAGGAGTGGTCCGGTCACGCCAGCCGGGTACAAGGCTGAGCGACGCTGGCGGCTGTGTCGATGACTCAGCGTGCATGCTCTTGTAGGCACGGTGAGTCACCGACTCGAGCGGGGCGCTCAGTACCGGCCCGCCTTCTTCACCACCGCGGTGCCGTCGATGACCACCTGGCCGCGCTGGTTCGATACGGTCGTGCGCAGCTTGATGATCTGCTTGTCATCACGCTTCTCCGTCACGGCCACTGTCGCCGTCACGGTATCGCCCAGCTTGACGGGAGCCGTGAACCTGAGTTCCTGGCCGAGGTAGATGGAATTCGGGCCGGGCAGCTGGGTGCCCAGCACCGCGGAGATCAGCCCGGCCACGAGCATCCCGTGGGCAATCCGCTCCCCGAACATGCTCTGCCGGGCGAACTCGGCGTCGAGGTGAACCGGGTTCACATCCCCGGTGATCCCGGCGTAAGCCACGACGTGCGCTTCGGTGATGGTCAGGCTGAGCGACGCTTCGTCTCCGGTCTTGATCTCGTCGTAGGCCAGCTCAGGCATGTTTCACGCTCCAGGAGTCATTGAGGTGAGAGCAGGACGTCGGCGGGATCGCGGCGTACGCTGGCCGCCGCCTGGGTGACCAGCCCGATCCTGAGCACCAGGTGCGGGTAGGCGCCGTCGCTGAGCTGGGTCCGGATGAACTCGCGCAGCCAGGGCAGCTCGGCCGGCTGGCTGTGCAGCGCCACGGCGGCCCCGCAGTCGCTGGCGGTCAGCAGGATCCGCTGCAGTGCCTGGCCGGCGTTCACCCAGTCCACCCGGCGGTCCGCGGCCGTGGTGAGCAACCCGGCCACTCCGGCGACCCGGGGATGCCGCGCCGAGCTGAGCGGCGGCAGGCCCCAGCCGTGGCCGTGCGCGAAGTCCCGCCCGGGGAAGTACGGCACGGTAGGCTCCGGGCGCGCCGGATAGGCGGTAGCAGGCACCCCGTCGCCGCGTGGGCTACCCGGCGGCGGGGCCCACCGGGCCAGTTCCCGGACGCGCTCGCCGTCCACGCTCAGTTCGCGTTCCGCCGTCTCCACCACCGCCGCCAGCACGGCGCGTCGCCCGTCGCCCGTCACGATGCGCAGCGCGGCGCCGTCCCGTGCGGCTCCCACGCGGAGCGCGGTCAGCAGTCCGTCCGGCAGCGGCTCGGGGTCGAATGCGCCGCGATGGGTGCGCCGCCGGCGCATCTGGCCGGACAGCCGCCGCTAGCTCACCCGGGCCACCAGCGCCGGCTGGGCCGGATCAGGCAGCACCCGCGTCTGGGGCACGTATCCGAGCGAGCGCAGCGCCAACCGCACGCTGAACAGGGCGGCACCGCAGCTGATCATCATCTGCCGGCCATCCGGATCGGCCACCGGAAGCGCGCGGTCGGCATCGGCGTACAGGGCGATCTGCTGGCCCTCGGTCACGAACCGCCACGGCTGGGTATTGTGCACCGATGGCGCCCACACCGCCTCGGCGACCACGTACCTGGCCGTCTCCTCCGCAGTCGGCAGCCGTGCGGTCATTGGCTTAGCAGGCATCGTGCCCCCTCGGGTGGCGGCCGCCACCCGGTGACGGCGAAGATGGCGTTGGCGATCGCCGGTGCGAGCGCGATCAGCGGGGTCTCGCCCACCCCCGCCGAGGGGAGATCAGGGCGGTCAAGGAGCACCACCTCGACTTCGGGGGGGTCGGCAGCGTCGAGGGCCATGACAGTACCGGCTCGGATCTGGCTGATCACCGCGAGACGGTCAGCCGCGGCGCCGCACTCGTAGGCGGTGACGATCCTGGTCACCCCGAGCTGACCGGCCCCGTCGGGACGCACCTGCGCGCAGGTCGCCACCCTGCGGCCCTGCTCTAGGCCGGCGGCTATGCCCGCGCCGCAGCGAAGCCAGCCCTTGGCCCACAGGGCTGGACGGCCGGCCGGACATGGTGCGGACCACCAGCCGAACCGCCTGGCGGCCGCCCGCGTGACCGCGGCCAGCCGTGCGTCATCGAGCAGGCCCAGCCGGAATTCCACCGGGTCGGCGCCTGCGAGGTACGCCAGTTCATCGACATGGCACTCGCGCGTGAACGTGTCGGCGGTCGTGGGGAGCGCTCGATATGGACCCTGCGTGAGCGGACCGCCGTCCGGCTCGCTGATATCGGGAGGACCGGGATTGACGACGGTGCTGGTCATGGTAGGCCTGCCTGCTCTCGCGGTGTCGTTCAGCGTCCTCAGCATTTCGCCGGGCCAGGACCCGTCCGCAGAGGCTAAGTGCCCGCGAGCGAGGGACTATGAGCCCTAACCGCCGCACATGGTGCTGACCGATGGTGAGTGGTGAAGTACCAGGAGGTGGCGGTTCGTGGACATGTCAGCTGTCCTCGCCGACGCGGAGGACCGGGTGGTTGACGAAGCGGTCGCGGCCCTTACGGAAGACGATCGGCATAACCCGGAGGAACGCCGCCGCGATGTCCGGCAGCTGTTCAGGCTCGTCCTGCGCTGTGTGCACGAGGGCAGCGCGGAGTCGATCATCGCACCCGCAGGGCGGATCGCGGCGCACTGCTTCGCCGCGGGCACCGACCTCGCTGAGGTCCAGCGCGAATTCAACGTGCTGGCTGAGGCCCTCCGGCGCCACGCCCACGGTTCCCTGGCCGGCGAGCAACGGGCGCAGGCCCTCGGGCTCGTCTACGGCATCGTCGGGGCCGGCAAGGACGCACTGGCCCGCACCTACGTGACCCTGGCCAGCGGTGCCCGCCATCGGCCGGAAGAGCAGGAGGAGCATTGCGCGCCGACCGCCGCGGCTGAGGACGCGGAACCCGTCGTGCGGACCGCCATGGTCGGCCAGGTCGGCATCATCACGCTTGACGACCGGCCCAAGCGCAACGCCATCGGGGCCCGGATGGCGGCCGGCATCACCACCGCGCTGGCCAGCCTGCGCGCCCAGGACGCGCGCGCTATCGTGCTGCGCGCCGCACCGGGGATGAAGGTCTGGTCCGCCGGTCACGACATCGACGAGCTCCCCCGGGGCCGGCGGGACCCGCTGGGTTACCACGACCCGCTGGAAGAACTGCTCCGCGCCGTGCGCACCTGCCCGGCGCCGGTTGTCGCCATGGTGCACGGCACCGTGTGGGGCGGCGCGCTGGACCTGGTGCTCAGCTGTGACCTGGTCGTGGCCGACGAGACGGCGGCGTTCGCTATCACCCCGGCGAACCTGGGACTGCCCTACAACCTCACCGGCCTGCTGCATTTCGTGGGGCGGGTGCCGATCAACGTCATCAAGGAGATGTTCTTCACCGCGGCACCCATCGACGCCCGCAAGGCCAAGGAATGGCTGCTCGTCAACCACCTGGTTCCGTGGGACCGGCTCGAGTCGTTCACCCTGGAACTGGCCGCGACGATGGCGACGAAGTCACCGCTGGCCATTGCGGTCATCAAGGAACAACTCCGCGTCCTGTCGGACTACCAGCCCATCGCCGCGCAAGTATACGAACGCGTCCAGGCGCTGCGCCGGGATGCGTACGACAGCACCGACTACCTCGAGGGCCTGGACGCGTTCGCCCAGCGGCGCCCGCCAATCTTCCGGGGCAGCTAGCCCCGCCGGTTGTTCACCGCTCGGGACCCGAAGGAACCGTGACGACGGGGCCGTGCGCGTGGCTGAGCACGGCGTGCATGACCGAGGCGGGCCCGTGGTGCACGGACCGCCTGCCGAGAACCACCAGGTCGGCGCGGGCCGACAGGCCGACCAGGGCCCGGCCCGGGTGTCCATGGACAAGCTCCTGGCTGACCGGGACGTCAGGGTACTTGGCCCGCCAATCGTCCAGCAGTTGCTCGAGATGCTTGGCCGTTTCCGTTTCCTCGACGTAGCCGGCGGGTCCGGCGGGGAGCGGCCCGGCCCGGGAAACATCGGACTCCGGCAGCTGCCAGGAGTGGATGGCGATCAGGCTGGCCTTACGCAGCAAGGCCTCCTCGAAGGCGAAGGTCAGGGAGGCGGTGTTCGCCAGGTCGCCGATGCCGATGCCGACCTGCCGGCGGGCGGACTCGGCCCCCTCCCGGACCACCACCACCGGGCAGGCGGCGTGGGTGGCCGTGTAACGGCTGACCGACCCGAGGACCAGCGCCGCGAACGCGCCGTTGCCGCGGGAGCCCACCACCAGCATCAGCGCGCCCGAGCCGGCCTCGGTGACCGCCTCGGCGGGCGACCCCTGCAGCTGGTCGGCGTCGATGAGCAGCCCGGGGGCGGCCCGGGTGGCCCGCTCGGCCGCGGCGGCCAGGGCCTGGTCCCGGTGCTGGCGGACGGTGTCGGCCACGGTGTCGTAGTCCGACATGGCGTGCCCGCCGATCATCCGGGGCAGCAGCGCCGCGGCGGAGACGATCCGCAGCGGGGCGCCGCGCAGCACGGCCTCCCGGGCGGCCCAGCCGACCGCCCGCAGTGATTCCTCCGAGCCGTCCGTAGCGGCCACGATGGGTTTTGCTGACACGCTGACCTCCTTACTGTTGTGTGTGATCGACCGGGTAAGTGAACCGGTCACGGACCGCGACCACGCCCTCGACGTGCCGGACCTGATCGACGATGCTGCGGCCGAGCACGACGCTACCCGGCGCGCCGGCCAGCGTGACGATCCCGTCCTGGACGGTCACCGTGAGCCGGTCCGGGTCGGTGAAGAACCCGTCCAGGATCACGTCCTGGGTGACCTCGCGGCGGATGTCCTCATCCGGCCTGCTGAACACGCTGAGCACGTCGGACCGGCAGACGATGCCAAGCAGGTGGCCCCCGCTGTCGACCACCGGCACCCGCCGGAGCTTGCGCCGGGACATCAGCCGGGCCACGCGGCTGGCGAGCTCATCGGGACTGGTGGTCACGGCCGGGCAGGTCATCAGGTCAGCGGCCGTACCGGCCGGCGTGGCCCGCCTGGTCAGCAGGTCGGTCTCGGAGACCACGCCCAGCACGATGCCGTCGGCGTCGACGACGGGCAGGCCGCTGACCCGGTGGGCCCGCAGTAGCGTAGCCATCTCCCGGCGCGACGCACCGGGCTGGGCCGTCACTACGCGGGTGGTCATGATGTCCCTGACCCGTGCATGCATCGTGATCACGCCCGGGCGAGCGAGCCGACGCCGATCCACGCCGCGACGTCCTCGCTGGTCCCGGGCAAGGGCCGGACCACGGCGTGCGCGGCCGCGAGGGCAGCGCGTGAGGCGAGGTAGTGATGACCGCACAGCAGCAGGTCGGTATCGCGCGGCCGGGCCTGGGTCGGCGGCATGGTCACGCGCACGGTGGCCTTGGCCGGGCAGCAGCAGGCCGGGCCTGCGAGCGCTTCGCGGGCCGGGATGGCGTCATCGAGGGGCCGCCCGGCCGGCCGGGCGTCGCTTCTGAGCGAAGGAGGCAGGAATCTCGCGTTCATGACCTCAGCTTGGCCGGGCGCCCGCCGGGTCCGGAAGAGACCAAGTTCACGTCTGGAGATGCCAAAGGTCCCTCACTTTCGCCCCTGGCCGTGACCTGCGGCATGGCGGTTTCCTCGGAGTATGTCCAGCCCACTGCATCAGGTGCCCGAGCTGCCGGAGAGCTTCTGGTATGCGGCGAAGCGGCGGCTGCTCGGCCCGCCGCTGGTGACCGAGCAGCTGTCGAGTGAGCGCCTGTCCAAGCCGCTCGCGCTGGGCGTACTGTCCTGCGACGGGCTCTCGTCGGCGGCGTACGGCACCGAGGAGATCCTCTACGCGCTGCTCCCGTTCTTCGGCCTGGCCGCGTTCACGCTGGTGCTGCCGCTGACGCTGCTGGTCTTGTTCGGCGTGTTCCTGGTCGTGCTGTCCTACCGCGAGGTGGTGTCGGTGTACACCAGGGCGGGCGGCTCGTACGTGGTGGCCCGGGAGAACTTCGGCCCGCGGGTGGCCCAGGTCGCCGCGGTCGCGCTGCTGATCGACTACGTGGTCACGGTCGCGGTGCAGACCGCCGCGGGCAGCGCGGCCATCGTGTCCGCGTTCCCGGCGCTGTCTCGCATCCCGGTCATCGGCCCCAAGATCCTGCTGGTCATCTCCGTGCTGGCCATCCTGTTCATGTGCCTGGGCAACCTGCGCGGCATCCGGGAGGCAGGCCGGATCTTCGCGCTGCCGACCTACCTGTTCGCCGTCTCGGTGATCGCGATGATCGTGGCCGGCGTGGTCCGGGAGGTGGCCGGCCACCTCGGCCACGTCCCGACCGGACCTGGCACGGTCGCCATCGGGTCACATTCGGGGCTGATCGCGTTCGGTGCCCTGTACATCATGGCCAAGGCGTTCGCCAACGGCGGCTCGTCACTGACCGGGATCGAGGCCGTCTCCAACGCGGTCAGCGCGCTGCACCCGCCGGAGGGCCGCAACGCGCGCCAGATCCTGACCATGCAGGGCTCGATCGTGGCGTTCCTCATCGTGGGCATCTCCTGGCTCGCGCACGTCACCCACGCCACTCCCTACACCGCCGGGTTCCCGACCGTGCTGGCCCAGGAGGCCAGCGCGGTGTTCGGGTCCACCCCGGCCGGGCACGTCATGTTCTACCTGCTCCAGGCCGCCACCGCCGCCATCTTGTTCACCGGGGGGAACACCAGCTTCACCGGCTTCCCGTTCCTGGCCAGCTTCGTCGCCGAGGACTCCTTCCTGCCCCGGTGGCTGACCCGGCGCGGGCACCGGCTGGTGTTCTCCAACGGGATCATCCTGCTGGCCGCGCTGTCGCTAACGCTGATGCTGGTGGCCGGGGCGACCGTGGACGCCCTCATCCCGTTCTACGCGATCGGCGTGTTCACCGGCTTCGCCATGGCCGGGTTCGGCATGGCCCGGTACCACCGCCGGACCCGGGAGCCTGGCTGGCGGCGCCGACTGGTGATCAACACCGCGGGCGGGATCTACACCGCGCTGGTCGTGGTGGTGTTCGCGGTGGTGAAGTTCACCGAGGGCGCGTGGCTCATCGTCATCCTGTTCCCGGCCCTGGTGTACCTGCTCATCCGGCTCAACCGGCAGTACCGGCACGAGGCCGCCATCCTGGGTGACCTGGCCGGCCCGCGGCCGCACACGCCGAACTTCTCCCGCCGCGCGGTCCTGGTCCTGGTGGACAACTACGACCTGGCCGCCGTCGCGGCGCTCAAGTACGCCAAGAGCCTGCACCCGTCGACCTTGCGCGCCGTGCACTTCAGCGTGGACAGCACCCGGGCCGACCGGCTCCGGCAGCGGTGGCTGGAGGCCGACAGCGGGATCCCGCTGGAGCTCGCGGACTGCCCCGACCGGCGGCTGGCCCACGCGGCAGCCCGGCTCGCGGCGGCCGAGGCGGCCACGCCCGGCACGCACGTGACCGTGGTCCTGCCGCGGCGCAGTTACCCGGTGCTGGCCAGCCGGCTGCTGCACGACCACACCGCGGACCGGATCGCCCGCGTGGTCAGCCGGGTCCCGTCCGCGGCGGCCACCATCATCCCGTTCGACGTGCAGCACAAGGTCGAGGTGCTGCACGCGAAGCGGGCCCGGGCGGCCCGGGCCGACAGTCTCTCGGATTATGAGTGGCCCGTGCCGCCGCCCGGGACCGACCCGATCGGGTCGTTGCGGCAGCCCGGCCGGGCTACCGTGGAGGGCCGCCTGCGCGCGGCCCAGGTCCGGCCTGTTCCGTCGAACAACGTGCTGGCCTTCGAGGTGGCCGACTCGACCGGCGAGCTGACCGCCGTGTTCTACGGCCGCACGCAGATCGCGGGCATCGAGCCCGGCCGCCGGATCCGCCTGCACGGCATGGTCGGCATCGGCCAGGACGGCCACCCGGCGATGATCAACCCGGCCTGCGAGCCGCTGCGCTGACGCGCAGGCCCGCCGCGGGCACGCGGCCCGCGTAGGCCGGCCGCGGATCGCCCGGTCCGTTCGGAAAAAAGGACCAAAGTCCCGTGGCCAGCCGACCGGACGACCCTGCCGCCTCGGGCCGAGCGGACCTAACGTAAGCCGCAGAGCAGGGACTCGAGCCTAAGGAGAATTGAGATGCCTGGAATTGTCGTCGGCGTCGACGGATCCGGTCATTCGCAGCGGGCCCTGGAGTGGGCCATGCACGAAGCAGCCCTCCGGCACATGCCGCTCCGCATTCTCACCGTCCACCCGGCCATCGTGGGTTACTACGGCGGCGTCGTCACCTCCCCGCAGGACCTGGAGCTCACCGAGCAGGCCCAGGCGGCGGTCAAGGCAGAGGCCGACAAGGTGCTGGCCGCGCTCGACGGACCCCTCCCGGAGTCGGTCACGGTCAGGGCCGTGCACGGCTTCCCGGTCGAGGAACTAGTCAACGCGAGCAAGGAGGCCGACATGGTGGTCCTCGGCTCACGCGGCGTGGGCGGATTCACCCGGCTGATGCTGGGCTCGACCGCCGGCCAGGTCGTTCAGCACGCGCACTGCCCGGTGCTGATCGTCCCGCCCGGGGACCGCGGCTGACGTCACGATTTACCTGGTGAGCAGTGCAGCCAGGCGGTCGAACGTCTCTTCCACGCCCCGCCGGAGCTCAGCGGCGGCGCGGTCCGGGGACGGGCCCAGCCGGTCGTCCGGGATGGCGACATGCAGATGGACCTCTGATCCCGGCGGTCGCTCGCCGACCTGCAGGGAGCCGCGGTAGCCGTCGTCGTCTTCGGCGCCCCACTCCAGCCGCCGTCCGCCCTCGTCGATGCGGAGCGGGCTGTCGAGTGAGTAGGGGTGACCGTGCGACTCGCCCTCGACGTGGATTTCGTCCTGACCCGCGGGCCGGGCTCGTCGCATAGTCGGCACCCAGTCGGCAAGCCGGGCCGGGTCGGCGACCACGGACCACACCGCATCGGCGGTTACCTCGAACGTCCGGGACCCGTCTACTTCGGCCATCTGCTGCCCCATCCTGTTGGCTAGCAAGAAAGCGTAGACCCCCGGCCCGGTCAGGGCATCAGCCCGAAGTGGGGGAACACGGCCTTCCTGGTGGCCATGATGGCCCGGTCGACCGGATCGGCCGGGTCGTGGCCGGACTCGTAGTCGGTGAAGGTCCCGGGTGCGCCTTCGGTCATCCGTTCGGGCGCAGCCTGGCTGGTGGTCCACGAGACGTACTCGCGCCACAACTGCGGGGTAACCGAGGCCGGGTCGAGCGGCGCGCCCGCCGCCTCGAACAGCAGGTGGGTCCAGGTTCTCGGGACCACGTGCACGTGCTCGTAGCCTCCGCCGCCGGTGAGCAGCCAGCGGCCGCCGCTGACCTCGTGGGCCAGTGCGTGGATCGCGGCGTGGGCGGCGCGCTGGCCGTCGATGCTCAGGGCCAGGTTGGTCAGCGGGTCGTCCCGGTGCGAGTCGCAGCCGTGCTGGCTGACCAGCAGCTGCGGGCCGAAGGCGCGCACGATCGGCGGCACCACGGCGTGGAAGGCCCGCAGCCATCCGGCGTCGCCGGTGCCCGCCGGCAGCGCGAGGTTGACCGCCGACCCGTCGGCGTGCGGGCCGCCGGTCTCGCCCGGCCGTCCGGTGCCGGGGAACAGGGTCTCGGGGTGCTCGTGCACGCTGATGGTCAGCACCCGCGGGTCGTCCCAGAAGGCCGCCTGCACGCCGTCGCCGTGGTGGGCGTCCACGTCGACGTAGGCGATCCGTTCCGCACCCTGGCTCAGCAACCAGGCGATCGCGACCGCCGGGTCGTTGTAGACGCAGAACCCGCTGGCGCTGGCGGCCTGGGCGTGGTGCAGCCCGCCGGCCAGGCTGGCTCCGTGCTGCGCCGCCGACGTCCAGACCGCGCGGGCGGCGGCCAGCGTGGCCCCGGTCACCATCGCGGCCGCCTCGTGCATGCCGGGGAACAGCGGGTCGTCCTCGGTGCCCAGCCCGTGCATGAGCAGCACGCGGGTGGTCAGCTCACGGGGCAGCCCTCCCTTGGCTGACTGGTGTCCGGCCAGCCGGACCATGTCGATGTAGGTGGGATCGTGAACGAGTTCCAGCTCGGCGCCCGTGGCCGCGGGCGGGATCTCGACCGTCACCCCGTCCAGCCGGTCCAGGCCGAAGGCCCGGGCCAGCTCCATGGTCAGCTTGAGGCGCAGCGGCGCCATCGGATGGCCGGGGCCGAAGTCGTAGCCGGCCAGCCGGTCGTCCCAGGCCACGTGCAGGGTACAGGTCATCGGGATGCCTCCCATAGTCGCTGGTAGGCGCCGCCGGACCGGATCAGCTCGGCGTGCGTGCCGCGTTCGGCCACGCGGCCGGCCTGCAGGACCACGATCTCGTCCACCTGGTCCAGGCCGTCCAGGTCGTGCGTGATCAGCAGGGTGGTCCGGCCGGCTGTCGCGGCCAGCAGGTCCGCGGTCAGCGCGCGGCGGTGGTCCGGGTCGAGATGGGCCGTCGGCTCGTCCAAGACGAGCACGGCCGGATCGGCCAGTAGCGCCCGGGCCAGGGCCAGGCGCTGCCGCTGTCCGCCGGACAGCGCGGCGCCGTGCGCCCCCACCGGGGTGTCCCAGCCCAGCGGCAGCGAGGTGATCCAGTCCAGCAGGCGGGCCCGGCCCGCAGCCGCCGCCAGCTCGGCCTCGCTGGCGCCGGGCCGGGCCAGCCGCAGGTTGTCCCGGATCGTGGTGTCGAAGATGTGCGGGTCCGCCGCGCAGCCGCCGATGACCGCGCGCACGTCGTCGGGGTCGTACCCGGCCAGGTCGCGGCCGTTCAGCAGGGCGGTGCCGGAGCTCAGGTCGGCGAACCGGAACAGGACCGCGGCGATCGTGGACTTCCCGGCGCCGGTGGCGCCGACCAGCGCGACCCGCCGCCCCGGGGTGAGGTCAAGATCAATATCCCGAACGGCCGGTGGTTCGTCCGGCCCGTACCGGACCGTGCCGCCCCGGAGGGAGACCTCCGCAGGCCGTTGCGGCGGCGGGAAGGGGTGATCCGGGTAGCGGACCGGGTCCGGCGCGTCCAGCACGCCCGCGATCCGGCCCGCCGCGGCCCGGGCCGCGCCAAGCTGGAGCGCGGCCGCGGGCAGGGCAGTGACCGCCTCGAAGGCGGCCAGCGCGGTCAGCGTGATCACGGCCAGCGGCACCCGCCCCAGGGATCCCGACCCGGTGACGGCGACGCCCAGGATCAGCACCCCCCACAGGGTCAGGCCGCTCGCGGCCGCGCCGAGGCCGGTGCCGAGCCCGGACGCCGTCGCCGATCGCCGGGCGAGCCTGGTCAGTTCGGCGTCCGCGGCCCGGGTCCGGGCCAGGCCCGCGTCCACCGCGCCGAACGCGTGCAGTTCGGCCGCGCCGCCCAGCAGGTCCGTAATGGCCGCGCCGAGGTCGCCGCGGGCCGGCGCGGCCCGTCGCGCGGCCCGGCGGGCCGACGCGGCGGTGATCAGGGGTACCAGCACCCCGGCGGCCAGCAGGCCGGCGGCGAGCACGCCCGCCGCCGGGGCCAGGATGAGCAGGACCGCGGTGGTCGCGCCCGCGCCGACCAGCGCCGCGGTGAGCGGCGGGGCGATGCCCCTTATGAACAGGTCCTGGGTCGCGTCGACGTCGCTGACCAGCCGGGCGAGCAGGTCGCCAGACCGGAACGCGGCCAGGCCCGCCGGGGCCAGGCGCTCCAGCCGCCGGTAGATCGCCACCCGCACGTCGGCCAGGACGCGGAACGCGACGTCGTGCGAGAACAGCCGCTCGAGGTAGCGCAGCAGGCCGCGGCCGACGGACAGCGCGCGGACCATCACCACCGCGACCGAGATGGCCACGATGTTCGGGTGCTGCGAGGCGCGGGCCAGCAGGAAACCGGAGACCGCGAGCAGCGCCGCCCCGCAGCCGCAGCCGGCCGCGCCGGCCAGCACGGCCAGCAGCAGCTCGCGCCGCATGGGGTGGGCCAGCTCGAGCAGCCGCAGGAGCGGGTTGCGGGCGTCGGGAGCCGGGGTGATCGCGGTCATGACGACACCGCCAGTAGCTCGGGCGCCGACCGGGCCGGTATCGGGCTCAGGACCTGCGTGAGCCGGCCCTGGTCGAGGGTGAGCACCCGGCTGGCCGCTGCGTGGCCCGGCGCGTGGCTGACCTGGATCACGGTACGGCCGACGGTCAAGGTGCCGAGCGCGGCCTCGAGCCGGGCCGCG
>Ga0335073_10004883_pt1 | contig 18798 bp, 16 predicted proteins | sample Lox_Sample_22_FD_207093 | JGI IMG/M metagenome (GOLD analysis project Ga0335073, IMG submission 207093) | Soil microbial communities from Loxahatchee National Wildlife Refuge, Florida, United States - Lox_Sample_2.2 | ecosystem: Environmental > Terrestrial > Soil > Wetlands | place: USA... | reverse complement strand
GCCGATCATGAAGCGGAAGAGCCAGGACTTCGTTTTGTATTCTTCGCTGAACTGAAGCCAGAGACCGTAGCCGTCGCAGACGTCCTTCGTGGCGTTCCTAACCGCCGCCGCGGTGAGCCGGTTGATTTGCCTCTTCATCGGATTTCGAACCTTGTGGCGACTGCTGATGCTACACACAAATATAACCCCGGCTGTCGCCGGACGTCAATAAACAACGCCGGACGCCACAGCCCCAGGAAACGGCCGGAAAACATGAGAATTTCGGCCGTCGCCGGACGTTAGCGAACGGCGAGAATGCGGCCTCCCTCTCCGCCAGTACCACCTGGTAAATTCAGCACGCTGCGTCCGCAAGTTCGGCAAGCTGCGTTGACGGTTCAGGCGGCTGAACAGCGTGGGTTGTTTCCGGCAGCTCTTCCAGGAGCTGCCGCAACGTGATCTTACGATTCCGTGGAAGCGGAATCCTATCGCTCAGGATACGGTCCGTGATCTCGAATCCGAGAGAGCGATAGCTTTCAAATTGGGACTCGGTGAACCACTGATCGGCCGTGGTTTCATGGGGAAAGGTCCGATGGGCCGCGGCGTAACTGATGATCCCGGCGGTTTCGGTCCCGTGCAGCGCTGGCTTGATGTAAAGGATCGTTCCGTTGTCGCAACCCTCTTCCCTGCCGTCGGCCGCGTCATAATAAATTACGCCCGTTGCGTAGTATGGAATTTTCCCCCGCTCCTCCAAGGCGACGGTGTCCGGCGGACGGTTACACATCGAAGGCAGCCCGTCGAATTCAATCCGGACGCCAAGGTCGATGGAAATCTTGCGTATGGCGTTGCCAAGATCGGCGAACTGGAAATGAGCGTCCTCGCCGGCGTCGACAACGACGATGAACCGGCATCTGCGCCGGACCATCTCGTAGAGCCCGAGATCCTCGAAATGGCCGCCGTCGGAGAGATAGACATAGGGTCGGTTGTCGGTGGTGAGGCCAAGAGCTTCTTCTATCAAGGGCGTAATGGCGAAATCGGGTCCCTCGGTTGCGTAGGAATCGTTCCCTTCCGGCCCCGGGTTCCCCAGCCACCAGCCAAGGCGGACATTGAAGAAAGTAAGCAACAACGCGATCGAAGGTGAAGAATAGTAGCCCATGTTCGGGCTTACTGCGGCGCCGGAAATCGCCATCGCCGTCCCAAGGGAAATCCCAGGGGGCATTGTAGCCTCAACGGAAGGGACGCGCGGCCCGCCATATTCGTTGCTGCAACGGAAACCCCTGTAGGCGGACCCGCAATGGAGCGGACTTACAGTGAACGGCTCCGCTTTCCGTTCCTGCCAGGCCAGCCGCTTAGACTCGACCACGTTGAGCGATATATTGACCACGTGGAAGAGGCCGCGGGTATTCGCCCCGTCGTTCGTCGCCCTTGGCGGCCACAACGTGTGGACGCGAATATTGTCTCTCTCGTCGAAGTTAGTGAAACGATCCGGATTCCGCACCTGACGCGCCGCCCCGAGGTAGCCCCGGACGAGGCGGTTTCGGTAGACGGCGTGCAGAGAGAAGCGGTTTATGTTCACGGTCTTCGACGCCACGACTTCGACGACCGACGCGACAGCCGCGCCGGCCAAAAGGTACAGGACAATGGTCAGAGGCGTCGGAGGGGGGTTGTGGAGCGCGTGCAGCAGAGTGTCGCCAAACATGACGAGGTCGAGCGCAATTGACGCGCCAACGATCAGCGCCGCCACAAAGACAGGGCCTGCGATCGATACCAGGAGATTGAGTACAAATGCGGTCCAGCTTGGATCGTTGTCGTCGGACGTCGCCGATGTCTTGCCGCTCTTGCCAATAAACGCGGTGGCGATGCCGGAAACACCTCCGAGCGCGGTGATGTACCGGCCGAGATCGAAATCATTGTGATAAACGAGATTGCCGACGCCAACGGATAGAAACGCGGTGATCGCCCACCCGATTGCAGCCGCGCTGACCCAGCCAGCGGCGCGCCCGAGCCATTCCCGGTCGCTGTCCGAGTCATCTTCGTAGCTCACCAGCCCGACGAAAATCATCTCGGCGATGAGCTGCGACATCAGCACCCAAGGGATGCCGAATATGATCGGCAGCGAAAGCTTGAGATCCGTTCGCACCGCATATGGATGCAGGAGAGCGAACAGATATGCTCCAAGGCCGACGAGCGCGCCGTAGACGAGGCCGGACACGACCCACAAGGCGAAGTCCTTGCTCGAGGGGCGGACAGGCCACCCGATAATCCATCCCGCAGCGAACAGGACTGCGCCAACGACCGCGAGAATTACCAGCACGAGAACGCCGCCGCCGTTTTCGATCCAGGTCGTCACGAACCACGAGCAGAGCGAGATTGTGACGGCGACAGCGGAAAGGACGCTCCACAACAGATCGTGGGTGATGAACTTGCGCTGACGGATGTTGTGCTTCGACGCCTCAGGCAACGTGTTCGGCTGTACCTCACGACGCACCGGGCGATGCGACGTTGTGAAGGCTTGGGCGATAACCAGCGCGGCCGCGCCGACGAGACCGCTCGCGCCGACCGGCCACCAGCTATTCTGGTCGCGCGCAACAGCCACCGATGCGCTCGCGATGAATTTGAGGCCGAAAAGCACCAGGCAGAGCATCGGCAGGATGACGAGCCAGTTCAGAAGGAGGTTGCGGGCGTAGATCGCGACCGCGGTCCAGGCGTCCGCCGACCCGACGCCGACGCGCGGGGTTAGGTAATTGCTGTAGGCCCTGAGCCAGGAAATCTCCGGCGGCTCGACGTCCGGGTCAGCGCGACGGGTTAAATCTCCGACCACCTTGGGAAAATCGTCGTAACTCCGCCAGGCGGACAGCCAGGAGCCGATATAGCCGCCCCCTGACACGGTCGACAGGTAGTGAAATCTCCCGAGCAACGCGTTTCGCGTCGCCTTCGGGCATTTTTCGTAGTCGCCGGACGACCCGGTCGTGACATCGTACCCCGCCAACGCCTGGATCACGCCGAGACAAAACGTGGCGCTGCGGATGCCGCCGCCCGACAAGCACAGGGCCGATCGATTGAGCTTGTTCAGCTCGCGGTAAAACGCCTTGCGGAGCTTAGCCTCCTCGGGACTCTCATCTTTTCCGTCTCGAACGTCCGCGTTTCGGTCGGCGCGCTCGGTCTCCGACTTCTGCTTCTTGAGTTCCTGCTCCAGCGCCTCAAGCGCTTGTTGCAAACCCTCGGCGGAGTGTTCCGGACCCGCAAGCTTTTTGGCTTCCTCAGTCAACACCCGCTCAAGCGATAGCGGCCCCATCGCCGTCTCCCTGATTTTCAGTATGGACGAACTCTCAACTCGGTTCGCCTCTCATTTTTCCCTAGGAAAATATCGACTTACCGACTGTGACCTGTGTCACACAACTGTCCGGTTGCGTGTTTACGCGCCCGCCCTCACCTGATCACACGCGCCGAAGGCGTTGGCGCGTAGAGTTCGTCGACCATCGCGGCGCGCCGGCTCAGGACCGCGCGCTGGTTGACGGAGCCCTTATCGGTCATCTCTCCCGTGTCGAGCGACGGCGGATCGTCCATCAGGATCAGGCGGGCGAAGCGGCCGGAGCTGCCGCCTGCCCCAGCGTTGAAGGTCTTGAGCAGGCGGGCGAAGGTCTCGCGCACGCTCTGGCAGCCGAGGATCTCCGCCGGGGCGCCGGCCTGCGGATGGGCGAGCTCTCGGCAGGCGGCGAGGTTCGGGATGACGAGCGCGGCGGCGTCGTCGCGGTCGTGCCCGGCGACGACGACGTCGGTCACATAGGGGGCGCAATGGGCGACGAATTTCGCCCGTAACGGACCAACGCTGACCCACGTCCCGGTGGCGAGCTTGAAATCCTCCGCCACCCTTCCGTCGAACAGGAAGCCGCGTTCAGGATCGTCCTCGTCGGCGAAGCGAAGCGCGTCGCCGATCCGATAGAAGCCCTCGTCATCGAACGCCGCCTCGGTGAGCTTTGGCTCGCGCCAGTAGCCGGGGGTGACGCTCGGGCTTTTGACCAGCGCCTCGAGTTTGCCGGCGTTGGGGACGAGCTTCACCTCAACGCCCGGATTGGGAATCCCGACCACGCCAGGCTCGCGCGCGCGCTCGGTGACGCTGATCGCCGAGGGGCCGGTCTCGGTCGAGCCGAACGAGGTCACCATGGGCACGATTTCGCCGACCATCTCGAGCCCGAGCCGCTCATAGCCCTCGCGCACATGCGGCGAGAGCGCGGCGCCGGCGTAGCAGAACGCCTGCAGCCGCGCGAACAGACTTCGCCTGAGCTCTTTGTCCGCCTCGAGATAAGGCAAGAGCATCTCGAAGCCTCTGGGCACGTTGTAATAGACGGTCGGCGAGATTTCCCTCAGGTTGCGCACAGTCGCCTCGATTGCGCCGGGCAGCGGCCGGCCCTCGTCGATGAAGAACGAGCCGCCGTTCGACAGCACGAGATTGAAATTGTTGTTGCCGCCGAAGGTGTGGCTCCACGGCAGCCAGTCGATCAGCACCGGCGGCTCGGCGGCGTAGCTCGGATTGACGCCGCGCAGCATCGCCTGGTTCGAGGTCATCATCCGGTGAGTGTTGATGACGCCCTTCGGCGTGCCGGTCGAGCCCGAGGTGAAAAGGAGCTTGGCGATCGTGTCCGGCCCGACTTTCGCCTGGGCGCGGTCGACGTCGGCCGTGGCCGTCGTGGCGAGGATCGCGTCAAATGTCGTCGCGCGACGGGTCGGGGGCGGGTTCGCTTTTGCGACGATTTCGACGTCCCCCGGCACGGCCGCGTTTAGCGCGGCGGCGAAGGGAACGCCGTCGTCGACGAACGCGAGTCCCGGCGTCAAGCGAGCGATGATCGCCTTGAGCTTGGCGAAGTCCTTGGCGATGAGCGAATAGGGGGCCGAGACGGGCGCGTAGGGGACGCCTGCGATCATCGCGCCGAGCCCGATCAGCGCGTGATCCACGCTGTTGCCGGAAAGGATCGCGACCGGCCGTTCGACGCTGAGTTTCCGGTCGATCAGGGCCTGCGCGATGCTGCGCGACGCCCCGCGCGCCTCGGCGTAGGTCACCTTGCGCCAGGACCCGTCCGCGCGCTCACGCTCGGCGAGAAATATGCGCTCCGGCGCGACCTTGGCCCAGTGATCGAGCCAGTCGGTCGCGGCGCGAGGGTAGGAGCCGAGCGGATGGGGCGAGCGCGCCAGCATCGCGCCGTCCGGGCGACGCTCGACGATCACCTCCGGCGGACCGAAAGTCAGCTTCATCCTCATCGCCTTGTCTCCTCCCGCTTTCAGTTCCGCATCGGCGCGTGGCGGCCGTCGCCGCGACCTTCACGTTCGGCCGGCCGTCAAAAATAGCCGAAAGCAACGGAAAGCTCATGAAAATCTACGAAAGCGAAAACCCTTTCTTTTCCTTTCTTTTGCTTTTTGGAATCGGGCCTTTTCAACGGGTTACGCGGGATTCAAACAAGAAAAATCCCCCTGTTGGCCCGACGCGCCCCTGGCCCGACCCTGACAGAATTCGCCTATCTCTGAAAGAGTAGCACGTATTCTGATTCTCGCAAAGCAATTGTTTCTCTTTTAATTCAACCAATCGGTTGACTTTCGCTCGCGGGCGTCTATAGTCAACCACATGGTTGAACTAGAGGCGCCTGAGCTCACGCCCGTCTTTCACGCCCTTGGCGACGCGACGCGCCGGCGGATGCTGCGTGAACTTGCTCAGGGCGAACGGACAGTCAGCCAGCTTGCGCAACCTTTCGACATGTCGCTCGCGGCGGCCTCGAAGCACATCAAGGTGCTCGAGGGCGCTGGGCTCATTCGCCGCGAGGTGCGCGGGCGAACCCACTTCTGCAGCCTCGACCCCGGACCGCTCGCCGACGCCCACGAGTGGTTGAGCTTCTACGAGCGCTTCTGGACCCTCCGGCTCAACGTGCTCGATCAGCTCCTCCGCGAGGAGGACGAACTCAAATCCCCCGACCGCCAACACGGAGACGACGAATGACCGCGCTCGCTACGCCTGACGCCTATGGCGTCGTGACCGAGCCCTCGACCCTGACGATCCAGCGCCTTTTGCCCGGCCCGATCGAGCGCGTCTGGGCGTATCTCACCGAGAGCGACCTGCGCCGCAAGTGGCTCGCGGCCGGCAGTATGGAAATGAAGGTCGGCGCGCCGTTCGAGCTCGTCTGGCGCAACAACGAACTCACCAACCCCCCCGGCAAACGGCCGGAAGGCTATGGCGACGAGCACCGGATGCAGAGCCGGGTCACCGAGCTCGATCCGCCCCGCAAGATCGCCTTCACCTGGGGAAAGGGCAGCGGCGACGTTTCGTTCGAACTCGAGCCGAGGGGCGAGAGGGTGCTGCTCACCGTGATCCATCGCCGCCTGCCCGACCGGGGAATGACACTTGGCGTAAGCGCCGGCTGGCACGCGCATCTCGACGTGCTCGCCGCCCGCCTGTCTGGCGCGGAGCCGGAGCCATTCTGGGACGACGTGACCCGGCTGCGCAAGGAATACGACCCGCGCATCCCGACCTGAGGCTCGCCGCCCAGCCGGAATTGACCGTCCTCAAATTCGACAAGCAGGAGGTTGACTATGCACAATCCGATCGTTTCGCGCGACGAGTGGCTCACGGCCCGGCTCGAGTTGCTCAAGGAGGAAAAGGAGCTGACGCGCATGAGCGACGAGGTCGCGCAGCGACGGCAGGAGATGCCGTGGGTCAAGGTCGAGAAGGCCTACCGGTTCGACACCGACAACGGGAGCGCTTCGCTGAAGGACCTGTTCGGAGGCCGCTCGCAGCTTCTCGTCTACCACTTCATGTTCGGACCGGACTATGAAGCGGGCTGCCCGTCCTGCTCGATGATCGCGGACGGGTTCAACGGCTTCGCCGTCCATCTCGCCAACCACGACGTCGGCTTATGGGCGGTGTCGCGAGCGCCGCTCAAGAAGCTTCAGGCCTACAAGCAGCGGATGGGGTGGACGTTTCCCTGGGCCTCCTCGCACGGCGACGACTTCAACTTCGACTTCAACGTTTCGATCACCGAAGATCAGCAGCGGGCGGGTGGCGTCGAGTACAATTATCAACGCGGCGGCCATCCGCTGACCGCGGCGTCGCAGGTCCCGGAGCCTGTCGAACGGTTTGCGGCCTCGTGCGGAACCGATGGGCGGACATACATGCGCGATCGGCCGGGCATGAGCGCGTTCGCGATCGAGGACGGCGTCGTCTACCACACGTATTCGACCTATGCGCGCGGGCTCGACGGTCTGTGGGGCGCCTACCAGTGGCTCGACCGGGCGCCCAAGGGGCGCAACGAAAAGGGCATCTGGTGGCGCCGCCACGACGAATACGGCGCACCCGATCTCGTCAGGCGTCACCCGGTTCAAAGCGGAGTTTAGTTATGCCGAACATGCCCCCGATCGTGTCGCAGCAAGACTGGAACGCAGCGCGCGAGCAGCTCCTCGTCAAGGAGAAGGCCTTGTTCAAGGCCCGCGACGCGCTGGCGGCCGAGCGTCGGCGGATGCCGTGGATGGCGGTGGAAAAGACGTACGAATTCCTTGGGCCGGCCGGCAAGGCGAGCCTCATCGACCTGTTCGAGGGCCGCCGTCAGCTGATCGTATATCGCGCCTTCTTCGAGCCCGGGGTGTTCGGCTGGCCCGAGCATGCCTGCCGCGGCTGCTCGCTCGGAGCCGATCAGGTCTCGAACCTCGCCCACCTCAACGCCCGCGACACGACGCTTGCGTACGTGTCCCGCGCCCCGCAGGCGGACATCGCGCGGCTCAAGGCGCGGATGGGCTGGGAGATGCCGTGGTACACCATCACCGACAGCTTCGACGCCGACTTCGGCGTCGACGAATGGCATGGCCACAACGTCTTCTTCCGCGACGGCGACAAGGCATTCCGCACCTATTTCATCAACAGCCGCGGCGACGAGGCGATGGGCACCCTCTGGAGCTACCTCGACGCAACGCCGCTCGGGCGCCAGGAAGCGTGGGAGGATTCGCCGGACGGCTACCCCCAGACTCCGCCTTACAAATGGTGGAACTGGCATGACAATTACGAGGCCGAAAAAGCGCCCGACCCGCGATGGGTCAAGGTGTCGGACGCCGGCGAGGCGGCGTTTCGAGAGCGCGATAGAGGGGCGAACCCATGAGCGAGGCTTATGCCAGCGGCAGCTTTGGCCGCGTGGTCCGATATGACATTGGCGCGGCCGCGCGCGGGCTAGCCGACTGGCTCGGCCTCGCGGCCGCCCCAACCTTCGTCGTCATGGCGCTCATCACGGCTGCAGGCGGCGAGCCGCAGCTCTTGTGCTCAGCCGCCCATCTCGCCTCGCCGCTCGGCGGGATGGTCCCGATGTATCTGCTGATGAGCGCCTTTCATTCGGGGCCGTGGCTCAAGCTGATTTCCGGCCGGGGAAGCGGCGCCCGCGGGTCCTGACGACGGCGCTCGTCAGCTCTGCCGCGTGACCTTCGCGGCCCGCTTCTCAAGAAAGTCCTTGAGCCGCTCCTTGGCTTCGCCGCTCATTTCCGCGATCGCCGCCATCAGCGATTCGGTCAATAGCCCGCTCGCCGGGTCGCTTTCGAAGATGCGCGGCAGCGCGTGCAGCACGGCAAAATTGGTGGTCGCGGTGTTGGACGCGGCCTTGGCGGCGAGCGCCATTGCGGTCTCGAACCCCTTGCCGTCCTCGACCAGATATTGGGTCGCGCCGGCGCCATGACCTTCCTCGGCGTTGAGCGTGCGCCCGGTCAGCATCATGTCCATGACCCGCGCGACGCCGATCAGGCGGGCGATGCGCACTGATCCGCCGCCGCCGAGGAAAATGCCGCGCTGCCCCTCCGGCAGGCCATAATAGGTCGATCGCTCGGCGACGCGGATGTGGGTCGCGGCGGCGAGCTCGAGCCCGCCGCCGACCACCGCGCCATGCAGCGCCGTAATGACCGGCGTGCGGCCGAACTGGATCGCGTCAAAAGCGCGGTGCCACATGCGCGAGTGCAGCGCCGCTTCGAGCGGGTCGCGTTGGCCGGCGACCTCGGAAAGGTCGAGGCCGGCGGAGAAATGCGCCCCTTCGCCGGTGATGACCACAGCGCGAATATCCGCCGGCAGGCGGGTGAAGAACGCCTCGATCCCGAGCACCGTCGTATCGTCGAGGGCGTTGCGCTTCTCCGCCCGCGCGAGGCGCAAATGGGCGATGGCGCCAAGCCGCGTCGCCCTCAGTGACTTCGGCAGCTCGATGTCGATCGGCTCCTCGACTGCATCTACCGCCATTCGTTCCTCCAGTTTTCGCGAGGCCAATACTCCACGACGCTTGTAGACGCGGCCGCTGGCCGCGTCAGCCGCGATCATCGATCGCGGTACAACCGTCGAGCCAGGCGAGCAGCGTCTCCAGCCACGGCGCCTCGACATGCGCCCGGAAGCCCGCTGGCGTCCGCGCCAAGAGGCCGCGCAGGCCAAAGACGATGACGGCGGCGGAGGGCGAGCCGGCGGCGAGTTCGGCCGAGGTTCCTTGCGCTAGCGCGTCAGGCGCGTTCGCGTCCGTGACCTCGACCGCCGCCCAGCCGTCGTCGACGCTGGTCGCGCACCAGCCGTCGCGCCAGCCTTCGGCGACAACGAGCGGCGCGAACGTGACTAGGAGCGCGCTCGCGCGGCCGATACGGAGCGCGTGCGCGCCCTCCGGCGCAAGCGCATGAAGGCCGAGGATCGGCGCGCCGGGCGCAAGCGCCGCGACCGCGGCGTTGAGGTCGCCCGAGATGAGGGTCTGGCCAAGCCCGTCCAGCGCGCGCGCCTTCAAACCCGGCCGGTCGATCAGGATTCCGGCGCGCCCTCGTGCCGGCGGCCATCGCGTCTCACGCATGGAGCCGCTTTCCCTCCGGATCGAGCGCAACCGCGGGCGCGATGGTCGCGCGCCGCTCGGCGCCAAGGTGATAGACGCCGACCGCCTCGCCCATCCGCTTGGGCCCCTCTTCGACCAGGCCGAGCGCGACCGGGCGGCCAAGGGTCGGGCTCATGTAGCTCGACGTCACGTAGCCCTGCGATCGTCGCGCCCTGCCTGCGCCCGTCGCCACATGCGCGCCCGTCGGAAGCGGCGCCTCGCCCGCATCGACGCTGAGGCCCACAAGTTGCTTGCGGCCTTTGTCCTTGGCGACCGGCATGAAGAGTGAGCGCTTGCCGATATATTCGTCCGTCCGCGAGTCGCGCGGACCTGTGACGCCGAGATCGTGCGGCATGGTCGTCCCGTCGGTGTCCTTGCCGACGACGATGAAGCCCTTCTCGGCGCGCAGGATCATCAGCGCCTCGAGCCCAAGCAGTCCGCCGCCGAACGCCGCGAGCTCCGCGGCCAAGCGCGCCCGCAAAGCGCTTGCGCGGCGCGCCGGGACCGAGAGCTCGTAGGAGCGGTCGCCGGTGAAGCTCACCCGCGCGGCCCTGAGCGGCGCGCCGTCGAACGCGCCGGTTGAGAAGGCCATGTGCGGCAGGCTCTGGTCGTCGAGCGGGACCTCGATCCCGCAGGCCTCGACGAGATCGCGCGAACGCGGGCCGGTGACGGTGAGCGTCGCCCATTGGGCGGTCGTGTCGTGGATGACGACACGGGCCGGATCAAAGCGGTCCTGCCGCCAAAGCTCGAGGCGCATGCGCACCGCATCGGTATGGCCCGACGAGCAGGAAACGAGAAAGCGATTCTCGGCGAGCCGCAAAGTCACCCCGTCGTCGAACACGATGCCCGATTCCTGCAAGAGAAAGCCGTAGCGGATCTTGCCGGGCTTCAAGGTCGAAAGACGGTTGTAGCTATGGAAGTCGACGAGGGAGGCAGCGTCGGGACCGATGACCTCGATCTTGCCGAGCGAGGAGCCGTCGAACAGCGCCACCGTGTCGCGCGCCCGCCTGGCCTCGCGCGCGATCGCGAGCTCGGGATCGTCCGGCCCGTACCAGGCGGGCCTGAGCCAGCCGCCGTATTCGCGCATCTGCGCGCCCGCGGCCCGGTGCTCGGCCTCGAGCGGCAGGCGCCTGAGCGGATTGATCAGCGCGCCGCGCCGCCTGCCGGAGATTACGCCCATCGGCACGGGAACGAACGGCGGGCGATAGGTTGTCGTTCCGGTCTCGTCGATGGTGCGGCCGGTCAGCGCGGCCATGGCGGCGAGGCCGTTGACGTTGGCGGTCTTGCCCTGGTCGGTCGCCATGCCGAGCGTGGTGTAGCGCTTGAGGTGCTCGACCGAGACGTAGCCCTCGCGGGAGGCGAGCGCGACGTCCTTCAGCGTCACGTCGTTCTGGAAATCTAGCCAGCGCCGGCCGTCGTCGTCGGCCTTCGGCCAGGCGGCCTCGATCCGGTATTGGCCAGCCGGCGCGTTCGGCGCGGCGCCCTCGCCTCCGCCGGCGCGATGGCCGTCGCGTAGCGCGGCGTCGAGGGTGAAGGCGCCATTGGCGGCGCCGGCGACGCTCACGCCTTCGACCGCGCTCGAGGGCCTGAGCGCCGCAATCGCCTCGTCATAGCGCAGCCGCCCGCGCGCCTGCGCGTAAAGATGGACCGAGGGCGACCATCCGCCGGAGAGCAGCAGGGCGTCGCAATCGCGCGTCCGCCCGCCCACGCGGACCGCTTCGACGCCGCGAGTGCCGACCACGCCTTCGATCGCGGCGCCGTGCGTCACGCTGAGCCGGGACGGCGGGCCGGCCGCGCGGGTGTCGAGGATCTCGACTTCCGCGCCGGCCTGGGCCAGAGCTTCGGCCAGGGCGTAGGCGCTGTCGTTGTTGGTTGCGACGGCGATCCGCTTGCCGACGAGCACGGCGTAGCGGCGAAGGTAGACGAGCGCCGCGTCGGCCGACATGACCCCGGGCCGGTCGTTGTCGGGGATGACGAGCGGCCGCTCGATCGCCCCGGCCGCGACGACAATTTCTCTTGGCCGGATGCGCCAGTGCGCGTCAGATTGAGGCGCGCGCCGCTCCCAGGCGCAGACAAGATTGCCGTCGTAGACGCCATATGCGGTGGTTCGCGTCATCACCTGGCCGCCGGCGGCTTCGATCGTCCGTTGAACGCCCCGCGCCCAATCCCGCCAGCTTGCGCCCTCGATCGCGCCGCCGCGATGCACAAGCTGGCCGCCGATCTCGGCGTGGTCGTCGATGAGGATGACCGCGCGCCCCGCCCCGGCGGCGGCGTTGGCCGCGGCGAGCCCCGCCGGTCCGGCGCCGACGACAAGGAGGTCGCAGCGGGCGTTGAATTGCGGATTGTCGGCCGGCGGGCGATTGTCCGGATCGATTCGGCCGAGGCCGGCCATGGCGCGAATTGCGCCCTCGAAGGCCTCCCACCGCGGCCAGAGAAAGGTCTTGTAATAGAAGCCCGCCGGCAGGAACGGCGCGAGCCGGTCGATGAGAGCGGCGCGATCGGCCGCCGCGGTCGGCGCCGCATTGACCGAGCGCACGGCCATGTCGTTCTCGAGCGCCTCGACGGTTGCGCGCAGGTTTGGCGTCGTCAGGCCGCGCCGCGTCACATTGACGATCGCGTTCGGCTCCTCGGTCCACGCGCTCCAGATTCCACGCGGACGGTGATATTTGAAGCTGCGTCCGACAATGCCGACGCCGCTCGCAAGCAGCGCCGAAGCGATGCTGTCGCCGGCGAAGCCGACGTGAGGCGCGCCGTCGAAGGTAAAGACGAGCGGCTGACCGCGATCGACAAGGCCGCCGGAGGGCAGGCGAAAGCCGCTCACGGCTTGCCCCTGGCGACGCCCTCGGCGCCCATCGTCGTGTTGAGCGCGGTGTCGCGGGTCATGACGAACATCTCCATGCAGGCGAGATGCAGCCAGATTTCGCGCGCGACGCCTTTCGGATTGGCGTTGAACCAGAGGTAGTCCGCCCATGCCGCGTCGCTGACCGAGCCGGCTGGCTCGGGCCGCGCCTTCGGCTCGCCGACGTAGTGGAATTCGCTCTCGTCGCGCGGGCCGCAGAAGGGGCAGGGGAAAATCTGCATGAGGGGCCTAATCGCCGTTCAGGCGGCCTGATGCCGGCCTTTCGGGTTCTTGATCGTCTGAAGGACCTCGAAGCCCTCGAACTCGGGATGGCCGAGATAGAGCGGCTTGTTCGAGCCAGCGTCGCGGTGGGCGGCGCGAAAATGTTCCGACTGGGTCCAGGCGGTGAAAGCGTCCTTGCTCGCCCAGACCGCGTGCGACGAATAGAGCACGTGATCTTCGCGTTCGGGCCCGCGCAAGAGATGGAACTCGAGAAATCCGGGCACGCGGTCGAGACGGCTGTCGCGCTTAAGCCACACCTGTTCGAAGGCGCTCTCTGCGCCTTTCATCACCTTGAAGCGATTCATAGCGATATACATGGCGATCTCCCTTTCATGGGTTGAAGCCCATTCATAACAGCTCAGTGCGCGATGCCGGAGCCCGCCGCCTCGTCGATGAGGCGCCCGGCGGCGAAACGGGTAAGGTCGAAGGGGCGGCTGATCTCGTGATGCGAGCCGGTTGCGAGCAGATGGGCGAGCAGCGTGCCGCCGGCGGGAATCGCCTTGAAGCCGCCGGTTCCCCAGCCGCAATTGAGGAAGATCCCCGGCACAGGCGCCGGCCCGATGATCGGCGAGGAATCGGGAACCACATCGACGATCCCGCCCCATTGCCGCATCAGCTTCAATTGGCCGAAGGCGGGGAACATGTCGAGAAGGCCGGAGATCACGATCTCCTGCATCGGCGGTGAGCCGCGCTGGCCGTACGACGGGATGCGGTCGAGGCCGCCGCCGAACACGAGCTCGCCCTTGTCGGACTGGCTGGCGTAAACGCCGGTCCCGAGATGCAGAAGGACGATGTCGAGGCAAGGCTTGACCGGCTCGCTGACCATCGCCTGCAGGGTGTAGGAATGGATCGGCAGCCTGACTCCGGCCTTGGCCATCAGCTGCGACGAATGGCCGGCGACCGCGACCCCGACCGCCTCGGCGCGAATTTCGCCTTGCGTCGTCTCGACGCCGGCGCAGGCGCCGTTCTTCATGATGAAGCCCGTCGCCTCGCAGTTCTCGACAATGTCGACGCCGAGCCGGTCGGCCGCGCGCGCATAACCCCAGGCGACCGCGTCGTGGCGGGCGATTCCGCCGCGCCGCTGCCAGACCCCGCCATTCGGCAGGTAGCGGGAATCGAGCGACTGGGTCATCAGCGGCAGCCGCTCGCGGATTTCGTCCGGACCCCAGAGTTCGGCGTCGATTCCGTTGAGCTGCATCGCGTTGGCGACCCGAGCGGCGATCTCGAGCTGGGCTGGAGTATGAGAGATATTGAGGATGCCGCGCTGGCTCAGCATCACGTTGAAGTTGAGCTCGCGGGACAGACCCTCATAGAGCCTGAGCGCGAGGTCGTAGAGCGCGACTGACTCGGGATAGAAATAATTCGACCGCACGATCGTCGTGTTGCGGCCGGTATTGCCGCCGCCAAGCCAGTCCTTCTCAATCACGCAGACGTTGGCGCGGTTGTGGGTCTTGGCGAGGTAATAGGCGGTGGCCAGGCCATGCCCGCCGCCGCCGACGATGACGAAATCATAAGCCGGCTTGGGCCTCGCCTTGCGCCAGGCCTGCGGCCAGCCTTTATGGCCGGCGAAGCCCTGCTGCAGGAGGGCAAAGGCGGAATAGCGCCCGCTCATCCGCGCCCTCGCGACCGGCCGAAATCGGGGATATGCGCGTGCCTCGCCGCATAGGCGCGGAACGCGTCGACTTCCGCTTCGCCTGGGGCGACGCCTGTGAAGGCCTTGAGATAATGCGGCGTGAGACTGAGCCGCGTCTCGAGCGGCTCCTTGAGGTCGAGCGCGTAATAGCCGATCTGCATATAGTAGAGCACCCGCGCCCTGACCAACGCGTCCTCGTCGTCATAGCCGAAGCGGACGAATAGGGCCTTGAGCGCCTCCGTCCTCAGGCGATCGGAACGGTCGAGCGCTTTGCGGACGCCGGCCGAGCGGCGCGCCCATTCGCGGACGGCGAAATCGAGCCGCGAGCTGAAAATGGCCGGATTGACCCAGCAGCGAAAGACGTTGCAGACGGCCTCATTGACGGTGGCCGCCGGCGCATCCGCCTGGCTCACGATCGAGCGCGTGTTCAGGCTCTCCCAACGGTCGAGCAGGGCGCCGAGAAGTTCGTCGCGATTCTTGAAATACCAGTAGAAGCTTGATCGCGACACGCCGAGCCGTTCGCTCAAGTTGAGCACGGTGACATGCGCCACGCCTTCGACGGCGAGCGCGCTCAGCGCCAGATCGAGCCAGTCATCGCGCGTCGCCTTGACGTTGCCCGATTGGGCCGGCCGCTCCGGCGGCGCGCCCGACGCCGCGGGCCGTGTCGCGGAATCCGTCATCAGAGCCTTCCCGCCGGCATATCGCTCCTCATGCCCGCATCGCCTTACCGAGGGGATCGTAGGGCGAGGGCTTGATGACCCGCGCCTTGCGCTCGGCGCCGACGATGTGGACGCTGAGCTCCGAGCCCACCTCCGCTGCTTCTGGCGCGACCAGGGCCATCGCCAGGCTCTTTTTTACCGTGTGGCCGTAGCCGCCCGAGGTCACGAAGCCCGCCATGGCGCCCGATCGCCACACCGGCTCGTAGCCGGTTGCATCCGCGTCGGCCGCCTCGATCTCGAGCGTGACCAGCTCACGCTCCGGCGGCGGGCCCTTGCTCTCGATCAGCGCCGCCTTCCGGCCGATGAACTCGCCCTTGTCCCACGCGATCCAGCGGTCCATGCCGGTCATCCGCGGGGTGTAGGCCTGGGTGAATTCGGCCGACCAGATGCCGAAGCTCTTTTCGAGCCGGAGCGACAGGAGGGCGTTGTAGCCATATTCCTTGACGCCGAGCTCGCGGCCCGCCTCGAGCAGCGTCCGGCGCAGACCGGCGTGTTCGAGCGCGCGGCAGTTGATCTCATAGCCGAGTTCGCCGGTCACCGAGAGACGCGCGACCTTCGTCCGGACGAGTCCGACGTCGAGCGTCGTCGCGCCCATCAAGGGTAGGGCGGCGTTCGACACGTCCTGATGGGTGACGCGCGCAAGCAGGTCGCGCGATTTCGGACCGGACAGGGAGAAGCCGATAACATCGTCGGAAATGTCGCGCACGCTGACGCCCTCGCGGGCGTGGGCGGCGAACCATCGCATATGCCATTGGCGAAGATAGTAGGAGCCCTCGATCCAGAATGTCCCGTCGCCCCAATTGATGATGGTGAGGTCGCCTTTGAGCTTGCCAGTCTCCGACAGCATCGGCGCGAGCTTGGCGCGGCCGGGCTTCGGCAGCCGCGCGGCCGTCATCCCGTCGAGCCAAACCTCCGCCTCGGGGCCGGTCACTTCGTAGCGCGAGAAGGAAGCGATATCGAGGAGGCCCACGCCCTCGCGCACCATGCGGCATTCGGCGCCGACGATGTCGAAGGCGTTCGACCGCTTGAGCGTCGGCTTTTCCTTGAACCCTGCCGGCGCAAAATAAAGCGGAACCTCGAGTCCCCAGGAATTCCCCCACTGGCATCCCGCGGCGGTCATCGCGTCGTAAGCCGGCGTCATCTTGAGCGGCCGGCCGGCCGGGAGTTGCTCGTTCGGATAAGTCATCACGAAGCGCCTGGCGTAGAACTCGCCGGTGGTCTCTTTGATGAATTCGCGATTGGACGCGTAGGCGCCATAGCGGGCGATGTCGAGGCCGTAGACGTCCGCCTCGGCCTCGCCATGGATCATGAGCTCTGCGAGCGATTTTCCCACGCCGCCTCCCTGCAGAAACCCCGCCATGACGCCGCATGCGAGCCAGTAGCCGCGCTTGCCGGCGACCGGGCCGATGAGCGGATTGCCGTCGGGCGAGAAGGTGAAGGCGCCGTTGACCCATTTGCGGACACCCGCGGTCTGCAGGACCGGATAGCGGCGGTGAACGAGTTCGAGCTCGCCGGCGATCCGATCGATGTTCTCCTGCAGAAGCTCGACCCCGTAGTCCCACGGCGCGCCGTCGATCGACCAGTGCTGGGGATGGGTTTCGTAGATGCCGACCAGCATGCCCTTCTGATCCTGGCGCATGTAGGTGAACCCCTCGAGGTCGACGACCATCGGCAGCTCGGTGGTCGACGCCGCGATCTCGGGGATCGTCTCGGTCAGAAGGTAGTGATGCTCGAGCGGCGACAAGGGAAGGTCGAGCCCGACCATCCGCCCGACCTGTTTCGCCCATAAGCCTGCGGCGTTGACCACGTGCTCGGCGTTGATGGTCCCTGCTTCGGTGACAAGATCCCAGGACGAGTTCGGGCGCTGTTTGAGCTCCATGACCCGGTTGTGCTCGATCACGGTCGCCCCGCGCTTTTTGGCCGCCCCGGCGTAAGCCCAGACCGTTCCCGTCGTGTCGACATAGCCCTCCCGGTCGGCCCACATTCCGCCAAGCACGCCCTCGACATTGATGATGGGGCAGCGGGCCTTGATCTCTTCCGGCGTAACCAGGCGGACGTCCTCGATGCCGATCGCCTGGAAGCGGCGATAGGACGACTGAAGCCATTCCCAGCGTTCGGGCGCTGAAGCGACGTGAATGCCCCCGGTCATGTGCATGCCGATTGACTGGCCTGATTCGGCTTCCACATCTTTCAAAAGGTCGATCGTATAGGCCTGGAGGATCGCCATGTTGGGATTGGCGTTCAGCGCGTGGAAGCCGCCGGCGGCGTGCCACGACGAGCCTGCCGTGAGCACCGAGCGTTCGACGAGCGCCACGTCGCTCCAGCCATATCTCGCCAGATGGTAAAGAACCGAGGCGCCGACGACGCCCCCACCAATAACAACGACGCGATACTGAGTTTTCATGCCCCGCCGCCTTAACGGAATAGCCATTTACTGCATGGTAGCGAACTGTTCGGCGGCCGTCTAGACAATCATGTCCAGTCACGCCGGGACAGTTCGTTTTGTCGGCAGGTGTGGCTTTTGTCGCCTTGTCGCCGGAGGCCGAATATGAGTATGGATGATTGATCCGAGTTGACTGCGACGCCTGCAAGCGCGTCGGCGGGTTTGTGTGCCCCAAAAAGCCGTCGCCAAGTCGGTTAACGGGGGTCTGACGGCCGTAGCTCATGAACGATTATGGAGCGAGGGGCAGGCGATGGCGCGGACGCAGAGCCGGGGGAGGCGGCGGCGGGAAGCCCTTGTTCGTTCGAGACTTCGCAGAAAAATCGAGCGCCTGAAGGAGCAGATCGACGGAGACTAGGCGTTGTTCGTACGTGTCTATGCGTTCTGAAGCAAAGGGGTGGTATGAGGCGGAGCGGGGCTTTGACGCTCGGTGCGGTCCTGATGCTTGGCGGCGTAAACGGCGGCCGGAGCGACGAACTGTCGGGCTCCGTCGGCGTGGGCGACCCTTCGTCGTCGGGGGCATTTCTGTTGCCCAGCCTTCCCGAAAACTGGGCGGATATGCCGTTCCAGCTGACGGCTTCGGAAAACGTCGCTTACAACAGCAACATCTTTGCGGCTCCGATTGGCGTGGGTGTCCCTGGTCAGCCCCGCGGCGATTTTACCTCGACGTCGTCTGTCGGCCTGTCGACCAAGGCATACTGGTACGGCCAGCAATTATACTTTGACGGCACTTACGGGCTCATACGGTATCTCCATCAAGTCGAAGACGACGCCAACGTATATTCGTTCAGCGCCGGCGATAACTGGACTCTCACGTCGCGGTGCACCGGCACGGCCGCCGGGCTGCTGACCAAGACGCCCTCGCTGATCACCGAACAGGTTGGAGTCGGCATTAACTATGCGACCACGACAACGCTGACCGAAACCGGAAAATGGTAATTGCTCACCCGGTATCCGCTAGCGGCTGTGGGGCAAGGGTGATGCGGATGGCCTGGAAGGCGCCGACAGCGTTGCGGCGGGCGGTTTCGACGACGGAACGGATGTCGGCGTAGAGGGTTGCG
>Ga0335073_10004882_pt1 | contig 18802 bp, 21 predicted proteins | sample Lox_Sample_22_FD_207093 | JGI IMG/M metagenome (GOLD analysis project Ga0335073, IMG submission 207093) | Soil microbial communities from Loxahatchee National Wildlife Refuge, Florida, United States - Lox_Sample_2.2 | ecosystem: Environmental > Terrestrial > Soil > Wetlands | place: USA... | reverse complement strand
TAACATGGTCCGCCGGATGCGCCAGATCGAAAATGATTCATCGATTAAAGGCGTGATTTTCCGCATCGATTCGCCGGGCGGCGACGGTATCGCCTCCGACGATATTCTGAACGCGGCAAAAGAGCTGTCGTCGAAAAAGCCGATGATCATTTCGATGTCGGACCTGGCGGCGTCGGGCGGATATTTCATCGCCGTGACCGGCGACCCGATGATCGCCTATCCCAACACGCTCACCGGCTCGATTGGCGTGTTTTTCGGCAAAGCGGATTTGCAGGGGCTGTATCAGAAGCTGGGCATCACCACCACGATCCTGAAGCGCGGAACCTTCGCCGATATCGACTCGATGACCCGTCCGCTCAACGACGCCGAGCAGGCCAAGCTGCACACGGAGCTGGAAGTTTTTTATCACGGCTTCGTCGAGCGCGTGGCGGCCGCGCGGAAAAAACCGTACGGCCAGATCGAGCCGCTGGCGCAGGGCCGCGTGTGGCTGGGCGAGCAGGCCAAACAGAACGGGCTGGTGGATGATCTCGGCGGCATCGATCGCGCCGTGGAAATGATCAAGCAGCGGCTGCGGATTCCGGCCTCGGAAAAGATCACGCTGGTGACCTATCCGCCGCGGCGCAGCTGGCTCGATCTGCTGCTCAACCGCGGCGGCGATTCGGCGGACGTCGACGCGGCGATTCGCAGGAGGGCGCAGGCGATCGCGCCGGGCGTGCCCCTTGACGCGCTGCTGCACGGCGGAATTTTACGGCTGATGCCGTACGGGATCAACGTGCGCTGAAACACGCGACGGAAAATTCGGCTGTTGCCGCAGTCCGCTCCACTCCTCGCAGATCAGGATCGAATTGGCGGGATTTTTCGGCGTGTATTTCAGGCTGGCCACGCCGCCGATCAGGCGGTCGGGCTCCACGGGCAGGCGCTCGCGCAACGCGCGAATGTCCTGCGAAGCCGCGTATTGCACGCCGCGCACGGAATAGGTGTAATAGATCGCCGTGTCGGAAGCTTCCGTAATCATCGCGTCGCCCAGCCGGCCCAGGCGGTTCACGCTCAGCCGCCGTTTCTGTTCGCGTTTCTCCGGACTGGACCGGGCGCGCCTGGCCAGATAGATCGCCAGTGCGATCAGGCCGGCCGTGAGGCCGCACAAAGCCGCTATCTCAACTCCTGCGGTCATGCCTTCGGTGCGCACGCGAGCCGTGCGCGATTTTCCGTACATCACTATTATGCGCGGAAGCGTCCCCTTGCGCCATTGTGGGGCAGGCGTTCGGCCTGCGGCGATTCTTGATCCGCCGGTTTCGCCTGCTACGCATTTGCGCCGTTTAAAAAACCGGCGGGCAGACCGTCGCCGCTTCACGCGCATTGTAGAATGAGGTATCTCTTATGACTGAGCAGCAACGAATGGCGCGTCCGCTGGCCCAGGTGGATCCGGAAATCGCCGAGCTGATCCACAAGGAAACCGAGCGCCAGAATTCGCGCCTGGAACTGATCGCCAGCGAGAATTTCACCTCCGAAGCCGTGCTCGAAGCGTCTGGCAGCGTGTTCACCAATAAATACGCGGAAGGTTATCCGGGCCGGCGATACTACGGCGGCTGCGAATGGACCGATCAGGTGGAAAACCTGGCGCGCGATCGCGCCAAAAAATTATTTTCCGCCGAATACGCCAACGTTCAGCCGCACTCCGGCTCGCAGGCGAATCAGGCGGCCTATGGGAGCGTGTTGAATCCGGGCGACACCGTGCTCGGCATGAATCTTTCGCATGGCGGTCATCTGACGCACGGCCATCATCTGAATTTTTCGGGAAAAACGTACAAAATCGTTCCTTACGGCGTGCGCCGCGACGACGAGCGCATCGATTACGAGGAGCTGGCGCGGCTGGCGGAAGAGCATAAGCCGAAAATGATCATCGCCGGCGGCAGCGCTTATCCGCGGATTATCGATTTCGCGAAATTTCGCGAAATTGCCGATTCGGTGGGCGCCATTTTTCTGGTCGATATGGCGCATTTTTCGGGATTGGTCGCCGGCGGCGTGCATCCCAATCCGTGCCACTGGGCCGATATTGTCACTTCGACCACGCACAAAACCCTGCGCGGCCCGCGCAGCGGAATGATTCTGGCCAAGGAGAAATTCGGCGCGGCCATCGATAAAGTGGTTTTTCCGGGAACGCAGGGTGGTCCGCTGGTGCATATTATCGCGGCCAAAGCGGTGTGCTTCCGCGAAGCGGCGACGCCCGAATTTGCCGCCTATTCGCGGCAGGTGGTGGCCAACGCCAAGGCGCTCGCCGCGGGACTTGAGCAAGCCGGATGCCGCGTGGTTTCCGGCGGCACCGATACCCATTTGATGCTGGTGGACGTGTTCGCCAAAGGCGTCCGCGGCAAGGAAGCCGAAGCGGCGCTCGACCGCGCCTATATCACCGCGAACAAAAATACGATTCCCTTCGACGTGAACCCGCCGCTCAATCCGAGCGGCATGCGTTTCGGCAGCCCGGCAGTGACCACGCGCGGCTTCGGCGAAACGGAAATGGCTGAAATCGCCCGGCTGATCGCGCGCGTGCTTGAAAACATTTCGAACGAAGATGTTCTGGCCGAGGTGCGGCGCGCCGTGGGCCTGCTCACCGGGCGTTTTCCGCTGTACGCCTGGAAGCTCGCCTCCGCCGCCGTGCGCTGAACAACACGGACGCCGATGTTGCACATTGTCATCGACGTCCGCCGCATCCGCGATTTCGGCATCGGCACCTATATCCGCAACCTGGTGCGGTCGCTCGCCCGGCTGGATTCGGAGAACCGCTACACCCTGATCGCGCGGCCGCACGAACAGGAGGATCTGGCCGGCATTGGCGCCAATTTTTCCACGGCCGCCTATCTCCACGCCGATACGGAGCTGATTCATCATTTTACTTTTCCCCGATTTTTGCGAAGATTTCGCGCGGATTTGTATCATATTCCGCTGAATTCCATCGCCTGGTGGATGCCCCGGCCGTACGTGGTGACCATCCACGATATGAGCACCCTGCTGTTTCCGGACCGCCGCGATTTCCGTCACACCCTTCGTGAAGAGCGCTATCGGCGCGGCGCCTTGCGGGCCGAGCGCATTATCACCGTGTCCCAAGCGACGCGGCGCGACATCGAAAGCGTCCTGCACGTGCCCAGCGGCCGCATCCACACCATCTATAGCGCGCCCGATCCGTCCTTTACCGCCTCCTGCCATCCCGGCGAACACGATCGCCAGACGCTCGAACGCTACTCCATCAACTACCCCTTCATTTTGTACGCGGGCACCATTCGCGCCCAGAAAAACGTGCCGCGCCTGATCGAGGCTTTTGCCGTGCTGCGCGCCGAATTCGAACGGCATGAGGAATATCGTGACCTGCATTTAATCGTAATTGGCGATGAAATATCGAAAAATCCGGCGGTGCGGCGGGCCGTGGCCCAGGCGCGCATGGATTCCTCGGTGCGTTTTTTGGGATTCGTTCCGCTCGAAACCCTGCGTGTTTTTTATCGCGCCGCGACGGTTTTCGCCTTTCCCTCGCTGTATGAAGGCTTCGGATTGGCGCCGCTCGAAGCCATGGCGTGCGGCACGCCGGTGGTCGCTTCGGCTATTCCGGCGCTGGTCGAAGCGGTGGGAGACGCGGCGGAATTAGTCAGTCCGGACAATGTTTTCGATATCGCGCGCGGCTTGCGCGCGGTGCTGCTCGATCCCCGGCGCCGCCGCGATCTGGCGGATGCCGGCCCGCGGCAGGCGCGCCGCTTCCACTGGGACCGCACCGCCCGCGAAGTCCTGGATATTTATCGGGAAATTCTAACCAATTAAGTAGAAATAAAATTGACAGTATTGCGATAATCGAAGTACCATACCTACATCACTAGCCCGGCAGTAGAAAAGGTTTAGGAGGAAGTCGGTATGGAATGGACTCGATCGGAAACTCTCGCGCTGGCCATGCACAACTGCACGCAATGCCACGGATCTGGATTGCGTTTGAACAAGAGGGGCGCGCCGTCGCCCTGCAATTGCGTTTTACGGACGATTTTTCGCATCTGCCTGGATCGCTTCGTGCGCTGCATCACCCAGGAGCGGCACCTGAGCCGCGTTTCGCTGGAGCCGCACGCCGGACGCGCGCGGCCTTCCACCTGGGGCCGCAAAGACGAGGAATATATCGCCGATTTTTGCCTGATTTCGCGCCGTGTTTTGGACGAATTCGAGCATCGTTTGTTCCGCTATCATTTTCTGCTGGGCGCGGACTGGCGGTTGTGCTCCCGCCGCCTGGGAATCGACCGCGGAAATTTTTTCCACGCGGTTTATCGCATCGAGCAAAAACTGGGCCGCGTGTTCCGGGAGTTGGAGCCCTATCCGCTGTTCCCCTTGGATGAGTATTTCCAGGGTCCCTCGCGGATGGCGCCGGCGCGCGCGCTGACCATCAGCGGCCGCGCCGCCGATCCGCCGCGGCATCTGCAATTTCCGCGTCCGCTGCGGAAAACGGCTTAACGTTTATCACCGAAAAAATCGCGGATCAGTTCGGCGCACTCCGCGCCGAGCACGCCCTCGGCAATTTCGACGCGATGGTTCAATACGGCGGCGTCCGCAAGGTGAAATTTACTGCGGACGCCGCCGAAGCGCAGATCGCGTGCGCCGAAAACCAGCCGCGCCACGCGAGCCGCGACCAGCGCGCCGGCGCACATCACGCAAGGTTCTAAAGTGGCGTACATCACCGCGCCTTCCAGCCGGTAATTTCCGAGCGCCGCCGCGGCTTCGCGCAGCGCCAGAATTTCCGCGTGCGCCGTGGGATCGCTCCGCGCAATGGGCGAATTGCGTCCCCGCCCGATCACCTGGCCCGCGAGCACCACCACCGCGCCCACCGGTACTTCACCGGCATCGGCGGCTTCGCGCGCCAGCTCCAGCGCCATGGTCATGTACGATTCGGAATCGTGCACCCCTCCAGCATATAGAGGAACGCGGGAACCAACGGGGCCGGCGCGGTGTCCAATTCGCATGCTCGCGGCGCGGGAAACCATCTGGCTTGAAAATATCCGGCATGACGCGCGCTATGCGCTTCGCGGATTGTGGCGCAGCCCGGCATTTTCCATCACCGCCATTCTGGCCGCGGCGCTGGGTATCGGCGCCAGCAGCGCGGTTTTCAGCGCCGTCGATCGCATTTTATTTCGCGCGCTTCCCTATGCCGGCGAGGACCGGCTGGTTTCGGTCGGCATGATGGCCCCGCTCGACAGCAACGAATTTCTGCTGGCGGAGCCGTATTTCGAGCTGCGCAGCGATCCCGGGCCGTTCGCCGGCGTGACCGCGTTTCAGGCCGGCGAAATCGCCACCGATCTGACCGAGGGCGAGCCGGTGCGGCTCCGCGCTCTGCGCGTGGAAGCGAATTTTTTCGATCTGTTCGGCCTCCACCCGGCGGCGGGCCGCGCTTTCACGCGCGAACAGGATCGTCCCGGCGGGCCGCGCGTGGCGATGATCTCGGACGCGCTATGGCTCAGCCGTTTTTCCCGCGACCCGCGAGCGGTCGGGCGAACGTTGTCGCTCGACGGGCAACCGGTCGAGATCGTCGGCGTGCTGCCGAAAGATTTCGCCATGCCGACGCTCGCGCACGCCGACGTTCTGCTGCCGCTGGCGCTCGATGAATCGCGCGAGCGCTCCGGCCGCGCGCTGCGCGCTTTTGCGCGCTTGAAACCAGGCGTGACGCTGGCGCAAGCCGTCGCAATGCTCCAGCCGCAGTTCCGGCGCGCGCTCGAAACCGTCCCACCGCAGTTCCGCAAAGAGGTGACCTTTCGCGTCCGTCCGGTTCGCGACCGGCAGCTGGGCGACGCGCGCGCGGCCTCGTTCGCTCTACTCGGATCAGTGCTGGCCGTGCTGCTGATCGCCTGCGCGAATATCGCCAGCCTCCTTTTGGCTCGCGCCGTTTCGCGCGAGCGGGAGTGGGCGCTGCGGGCGGCCCTCGGTGCATCGCGGGGACGGCTGATGCGCCAGACGCTTACCGAAAGCCTGATTCTGAGCACGGCCGGAGGCGTCGCCGGATGTGGGCTCGCGTGGGTTTTGCTGCGCCTGTTCGTCGCCATCGCGCCGGCCGGATTGCCGCGGCTCAACGAAGCGTCCCTCGATTCGCGCGCGCTCCTTTTCACGCTCGGCGCGGCGCTGGTCTCCGGATTTCTGTTCGGAATGGCCCCGGCCTGGCGCAGCGGCGCCGTCGCCAGCCCGCGCGCTACGCTCGCCTCGCGCGGCGGCTTGCGATCCGCGCTGGTCACTCTCGAAATCGCGTTTTCCATGGTGCTGCTCACCTGTGGCGGATTACTGCTGCGCAGCTTGTGGAACCTCGAAAGCGTCCCTCTTGGAATGGAAACCTCGCGCCTGGTCACCGCGCGGTTCGTGCTCGGACGGCGCAATTATTCCCGGCCGGAGCAGCAGCTCGCCTTCTTCAATGAACTGGAGCAGCGATTGAGCGCCGCGCCCGGCGTGGAGGCCGCGGCCGTCACCGATTCTGTTCCGCCTTCCGGCGGCATGCGCGGGCGCCCGCTTTCGACCATCGCGGTGGAGGGACAAGCGGCGCGGCCCGAAGGCACCGGAGGTATGGTGAGCTGGCGCTACGTGACCCCCGGCTATTTCGCGGCGCTGGGTATCCCGATCGTGCGCGGGCGCGGATTCGAGGAGCAGGATCGCAGCGTGGCGTCTTTTGCCGTGATTCTGAGCGAGTCGCTGGCGCGCCGCCTGTTCCCGAACCGGGACCCGCTGGGGAAGCGAATCCTGCGCGGACCGCAAGGCCAGTGGAGCACGGTGATCGGCGTAGCGCGCGACGTTGCCAATCTCGGCGCGGCGGCCGAAAGCTGGCCCGAGTTTTACGTCCTGCGAAAACACGTCTCCGACTTCAATTTTGCGAACCAGGAACCACCCGAGGGTTGGCGCGCCGCAGCGGTGGTCGCGCGCACCTCCCTTGATCCGCGCCTCGCCGAATCTTCCATCCGCTCGATTCTGCGCGCGCTCGATCCGGAGCTGCCGGTCGAGATGGAAACCATGCGCCAGCGCCTCCAGGAAATCGATCAGCGCCCGCGATTTTATGCGCTCCTGCTCAGCTCCTTCGCTGGAATGGGAGTGCTGATCGCGGCCGTGGGATTATTCGGCATGCTGTCCTTTCTGGTCGCGCGGCGGACGCGTGAAATCGGAGTGCGCGTGGCCCTCGGCGCCACTCCGGCGCGGATTCTGTGGATGACGCTCGCCTCGGCCGCTCGTTGGACCCTCGGCGGAATCCTGCTCGGCGCGGTGGGATCTCTGGCCGCCGCGCGCCTGCTGCGGTCTTTGCTGTTTCACGTCCCCGCCGCGGATCCGGCTGCCATCGGCGGAGCCGTCGCGGTTCTTTGCGCGGTCGCTCTGTTCGCCGCGGCGGCTCCGGCGCGCCGCGCCGCGCGAGTGGATCCAATGGTGGCGCTGCGCGAGGAGTGAAGCCGCGCCACCGCGGGCGCGGAAACTTTCTTCACCCTACGATCCGCCTTCGACTGCTTGGGCGCGGGTCCGAACGTGACGCTTTCCACCTGCTCCACCGGAAAAGCCCTCGCGCCCAGAACATTGCCCGGCGTGTCGCACTGAAACCAGATTTCAGTGCGGGTCGCGCCGAGAAACTGGCCGGTGAGCATGCGGCCGTCGCGCAGGCGCAGAATATCCGCCCGTAACGTCACGCAAACCATCCCGATCAACAGCATTTTAAGGATGGATTTCATAACAATTCCTTGTCTTGTGCCGGCCATTTATTGCAAATTGAAGGATTCGATGCGGGCCCTCTGCCTTTGCTTGGCCGGCATGCCAATCTATTTTCTGGTGGACGCAACTTTCATCCACCAATCCCAACAGAAAAAATCCGCCCAAAAAAGATTCGGATTTTTCATAACCGGCTTAATGGCAATCCTGGGACCAGTACAAGATGCAGGCAAAAGCTTGAAATCGAGCGGCGCACAGCCTCGTTTCCAGTAAGTTTTTCGCGCATGAGCGCATCATGCGGAAAAAATTGTGACCGCATTTTCCCGATCCGGATTCAAGCTCCGGCGCGTCTAATGGGTATTGTGGACGTCAGTCCGGATGGCGCGCCAGCAGAGTTTCGATTTTTTCGAGCAGTTGCGGCAGTTCCACCGGTTTGGTTTCGTACTCATCACAGCCGGCGGCCAAGGCGCGCTGGCGATCGCCCGGCAGCGTATGGGCGGTCAGCGCGATTACCGGAATCGCCGCGACTTCCGGCCGGCGCCGCAGCTCCGCCGTGGTTTCCCAGCCGTCCAGGCCGGGAAGCGTCATATCCATCAGGATCAGATCGGGATGCTCCCGCGCCGCGACCGCCAGCGCCTGATTTCCGTCCGCGGCGAGCACAATCTGATATCCATTCTTGCGGAGGCGCCGGAATAAAATGTCGCGGCTGATTTCGTTGTCTTCCACCAGGAGAATTTTGCGCATGCCCACTATACTTTTCAGCATTCCAAGTGCCGGAGCGACGGCGCGATGAGCCAAACGCACAGCGTCACCCCTCGTATCGATCTTGGCGGTCTGCGGCACCAGTTGCTGACGCCGCTGAATCACATCGTCGGTTATTCGGAAATGCTGCTCGAAGACGGGCAAACGCAAGGCTTCGACAGCGCGCAGCAGAATCTGGTGCGCATCCGGCAGACCGCCAAGGACATGGTTCGCATGGTGCATTCGGGCCTGTCGCCGCATCCCCGCAAACGCGGCGAAAAGCTGGTCACCGATCTGCGCTATGAGCTCGCCGCGCCGGTGCATACGATTCTACAGGCGGTCGGCGCCGTCACCGGCGAGCAGCGCACCGGCATGGACCTGAACGACGTTTTAAAAATCGGCCGCGCCGCCACTGAGCTGCTCGGCTTTACGCAAGGCGCTGCCGCGGTTCGCTTGAGCGCCGAGCTCACGGCCAAAAGCGTTCCGCGCCTGCGGGAAGAAGTCCAGGCGGGACGCATTTTGATCGTCGACGACAATCGCGGCAATCGCGAGCTGCTGGCGCGCCGCTTGACGCGCCAGGGGCACCAGGTCACCGAAGCCGTCAGCGGATCGCAGGCGCTGCAATTATTGGTGCAGTCGCCGCAGGATCTGGTGCTGCTCGACATGCTGATGCCCAAGCTCGACGGTTTCCAGGTGCTGGAGCGCATCAAGAACGATCCGGCGCGCGCGGAAATTCCGGTGATCGTCATTTCCGCGTTGAGCGAAGTTCCGGGCGTGGTGCGATGCCTGGAAATGGGCGCGGAGGATTATCTGTTCAAACCGATCGATCCGGTGCTGCTGGCCGCGCGAATCCACTCCTCGCTCGAACGGAAACGCTTGCACGATCTCGAAAAACGCCGCGCCGAGGATCTTCAGCGCGCCTGTCAAAAGGTGCACTGGAGCGAACAGCGGCTGCTTCTGGCGCTGCGTGCCGATCGCGCGCGGATCTGGGATTGGGACGTCGCCGCGGATCGCGTGATCGATGCCGGCGGAAAGGAACAGACGCTCGACCAGGCGATTTCCCGCGTGGTCGAAGAGGATCGCAGGCGGGTGCGCGCGGCGGCCCTCGAAGCGGCGGCCAAACGTCACGAGTTTCACTGCGAATTTCGCGTCGCGCGGCAGGGCGGCGCGGTGCGCTGGATGGAGGCCATGGGAATTTTCGACGGCGGCAGCCGCATGATCGGCGTCACCCGCGACATCACCCCGGGCAAACAGGCCGAGCAGACGCTGCGCCAGTCCAGCCGCGACCTGCGCGAGCCGCTGCGCGCCGTTTCGAGCGACCTCGAAGCGCTGCTGGTGCGTCGTCAGACCAAAGAAAACAGCCGCCTGATCCGCTCCGCCAGCAGCAAGCTGGAGCGTATGTCGAAACTGATCGGCGGTCTGCTCGACGATTCGCGGAAGCGCGGCAGGAAAACGCCGAAACCGCGATAACATCGCCGGAGCGCTGCATGCTGCTTCAGCTCTTTCCCGAGCTCTCGAAATACCGCCGGGCCCCCGGGAGGAACAGGATCCAGACAACCAGCGCGAGGATCAACAAGTGGATGCCAAACTGGCGAAGGACCGGGAAGCTGATCGCGACATGGAAGGCCATCCATGCCACGGCCAGCCACCGTGCCCAATTGTAGCCGGCCAGCATGAATGCGCCGGAAACAACGGCCAGCAACTCGATCAGTTCAACCCACAGACTGTCGCGGCGCAGCGCCAGCAGTTCCCTGAAGTGGTAAACGAAGCCGGCCGCGCCCACGGCCATATACACACAGGCAACCATCAAAACCGGGAGAGGCCGATAGGCGGATTTCATGGCGCCATCTCGAATATATACCGCGCCGCTGGCCCACACGCCCACCCGAAATCAGCGAAAATGCGGTAGAAGTGACCGACAAAATCGTTGTCTTCACCACCTGCGGCTCCGCTGAGCAAGCCGAGCGCATCGCTCGCCATCTGGTCGAAAAGCGTCTGGCCGCCTGCGTCAACATTCTGCCCAATGCGCGCAGCATTTATCGCTGGAAGGACGCCGTTGAAGATACCGCCGAATTCCTGCTCCTCATCAAGTCCCGCCGCGATCTCTTCACCGCCCTGCGCGCCGAGCTCGCCACCGTCCACTCCTACGAAGTCCCGGAAATCCTCGCGCTCCCCGTCGTCGATGGCTCCCAGGAATACCTGGCCTGGCTCGATCGCGAACTGACATAAAACCCGGCCTGCGGGCATCTCTAAAACTTTCACCGCACCAACTCCAGAAACGCCTGCGCCGCGTGGCTCAACGCCCTCCGCGCCGGATACGCCAGCCGGATCGGCCGCTGCATGCTCATCTCCGTCACCCGCACTTCGCACAAAATCCCGTGCCGGACCTCTTCCTCCACCACCATTCGCGGCAGAAACGCGACCCCCTGATTCCGCTGCACCATCTTGCGGATCGCCTCCACCGTCGGCATCTCCACATCCATCCGCAGCGGGACTTTGAAACGCTGAAACTCGCGGATCACCTGCGCCCGGTACGGCGAAATAACATTATGGGCAATAAATGTTTCCTCGCCCAATTCCGTAATCGAAATCTCCTCGCGCGGCGCCAGCCGATGCTCCGGCGAAACGATAAACGCCAGATGATCGGTATAAATCACCGTCGTAATCAGCCGGTCGTCCTCAGGATCGTAGCTGACCAGCCCCAATTCCAGCTCGCCATCGATCAGTTCCGCCGGAATCCGGCTCGAAAAACTCCGCCGGATCTGCAATTTAATCCTCGGATAGCGCTCCCGGAACTGCCCGATGTGGTCCAACAAATACAGCGTCGACGATTCATTGGCCCCGATCGTCAGCCGTCCCGCCGATTTGTCGCGCAGCTCCGCCAGCGCATTTTTGAGATCGTCGTCCAGGTTTTCATAACGCCGGGCATATTCAAAAACGATCTGTCCGGCATCGGTCAGCATCAGCTCCTTGGCCGACCGGTCGATCAGCTTCTCCTGCAAATCAGTCTCTAACTTCTGTATAGACAATGAGATAGCCGGTTGCGTCCGCAGCAGCTTCTCGGCCGCGCGTGAGAAACTCTTCTCTGAAGCAACGGTCAGGAAAACGCGCAGCGGGTTCAGGTCCATTAGTGAAGATTATAGAACATTGAAAATTATAAATTTGTCAAATCGACGGCCGGATGGCATTCTTGAGCCATGACCGAACGGGTGTACATTTTCGATACGACTCTGCGCGATGGCGAGCAATCGCCCGGTTGCAGCATGACCGTGCCGGAAAAACTCAAATTGGCGGCCAGGCTGATCGATTTGGGAGTGGACATTCTCGAAGCCGGTTTCCCCATCGCGTCGGAAGGCGATGCGGAAGCCGTCGATGCCGTCAGCCGCGAATTTCCCTGGGCCAACGTCGCCGCGCTCGCGCGAGCCAACAAAATAGACGTCGATGCGGCGGCCAAAGCGCTGAAGCGCGCGCGGCGTCCGCGCATTCACACCTTTCTGGCCACCAGCGACATTCATCTCCAATACAAATTGAAAAAATCGCGCCAGCAGGTTTTGGACGACGCCTGCGCCGCCGTCGCGCTCGCGCGAACCTACGTCGACGACGTCGAATTTTCCGCGGAAGACGCCACCCGCACCGATCCCGATTATCTCGAACAGGTCTGCCGCGCGGTCGTCTCCGCCGGCGCGCGAACCGTGAATCTTCCCGATACCGTCGGCTACACCGTTCCCGAGGAATACGCCGCGATGATCGCCCGCATGGTCGACGCGCTTGGCGATTCGGCCATCGTCAGCGTTCACTGCCACGACGACCTGGGCCTGGCGACCGCTAATTCTCTCGCCGCCCTGCACGCCGGCGCGCGGCAGATCGAATGCACCATCAACGGCATCGGCGAGCGCGCCGGCAATGCGTCGCTTGAAGAGCTCGTCATGGCCATGAACACGCGCCGCGACCGTCTGCCGTTTGAAACCCGCGTCGTCACCGAGCTGCTGTTTCCGGTGAGCCAATTGCTTTCCTCCATCATCACCTTCGGCCCGCAGCCGAACAAAGCGATCGTCGGCGAAAACGCCTTCGCGCACGAAGCCGGCATTCATCAGGACGGTTATTTGAAAGAGCGCACCACCTACGAAATCATCGAGCCGAAATCGGTTGGCGTTCCCGAAACGCGCCTGGTGCTCGGCAAGCACAGCGGCCGTCACGCGCTGGCGCGCCGCTGCGACGATCTGGGAATCCCGCTGACGCGCGAAGAACTGGACACAGTCTATCAGCGCTTCACCGCTCTCGCCGACCGGAAAAAAGGCGTGCGCAACGAAGAAATCGCTGCTCTGGCCCATGAAGTCATCGGCCAGACAAAAACCCAAGGCGCCGCCGCCGATTAGGCCGGCTTCAAACTATAGCAGGGCGCTGAAAAAGGGGACAGACTACTCTGTCCCCGCCTGTAAGTCATGCATGCCGCGTGCGACCATGGCCGTGGACAGAGCGGTCTGTCCCCTTTTTCAGCACCCTGCTAGGTGACCCCCCAGGCCGCCTACTGATCCTGGAAAATCATCTTCAATCGCCGGTACACCAGCGCCAGCGGCAATCCCATCACGTTGAAATAGCACCCCTCCACGCGATCCACGAATTTCGACGCCAATCCCTGAATCGCATAAGCCCCGGCTTTATCCATCGGCTCCCCGCTGGCGACGTACTCCGCGATTTCCCGCTCGCTCAACTCGACAAAATGAACCAGAGTCGATTCCGCATCGGCCATCGCGCCGCCCGCGTGCCGCAAACAAATTCCGGTGATCACCATGTGCGTGCGTCCGGAAAGCAGCCGCAGCATCGCCCGCGCGTCTTCGGCGTCGCGCGGCTTTTCGAGCACCTGATCGTCGATCACCACCGTCGTATCGGCGCCCAATACGATTTCATCGCGCCCTTCCCACGCCGCCTCCGCTTTTTCCCGAGCCAGCCTTCGCACATAATCCCGGGCCGATTCTCCCGCCGCGCGCGTCTCCTCAATCGGCCGCGCCCGCACCGTGAAACGAAACCCCGCGACGGTCAACAATTCACGCCGGCGCGGTGAAGCGGACGCGAGAATCAGGTCGGCCATTTCCGCATCATACCCCTGTCGCTCGAGATCTACTCCGCGTTACAGCCCCGCCAGTCATGGCGGGGGTTCCCTCGTCCACAATCAGCCCCAGCCCGCGCGCATGATACAATCGTTGTTTCTTCCGGCAACCACCATGGAACGCGCCGGCCGTCTCATCGCCAAGTTGAAATTATCGCCAGAACTGGCCGATCCGGAAGTTCGCGCGCGCGCGGCGTGGAAGGTCGCGGCGGGGAAGAAAATCGGAGCGCACACGCTCGCCGCCGCGCTGGTGCGCGACACGCTGATCGTCGAAGTGGAAGATATGATCTGGCAGCGCCAGCTCGCCACACTCGAACATTTTTTATTGCGCAATCTGAGGGAAACCCTGGGCGAGCCGCTGGTGAAAAAAATCGATTTTCGCCCGATGCCTCCGCGCCGCCGTCCGCAGCGCGCCGAATCGGCGCGGCCGTCTCCGGAAAAAGTGAGCGATCCGGTGCTCGATCTCCTGTACCGGCAGCAAAAATTCCATTCGTGAAACTGAGCGAAGAACAAGTCCGCCACGTGGCCGAGCTGGCCAACCTCGCGCTGCGCGATGACGAGATCGCGCGCATGAAGCGCGACCTCGACGAAATTTTGACCTACATCGACAAGCTGAACGAGCTTGATACCGCGAACGTCGAACCGATGGCGCAGGTTTTATATAAAGCCGAAGAAACCGCGACTCTGCGCGAGGATCGCGAGCGCGCCACGCTCGGCACCGCGACCGCGCTTGAAAACGCGCCGCTCTCCGGCAGCGGATATTTCAAGGTTCCCAAGGTGATCGAGCGATGAACCTCAGTGAATCTTCGATCGCTTCCATCCGCGCGGATCTGCTGGCCAAAAAATACAGCGCGCAGGAACTGGCGGAGCGGGCGCTCGTCTACGCGCAACAGGAAAATCCGAAAACCAACGCGTATCTGACGTTTTCGCCGGAGCGCGCCATGGCGGCCGCGATTGAAGTGGATAAGAAAATCGCCGCCGGCAAAGATCCCGGCGCGCTGGCCGGCGTGCCCATCGCCATTAAAGACGTGATTCTCACGCGCGGCGTCCGCACCACCTGCGGATCGAAGCTGCTCGAGCACTACATTCCTCCTTACGACGCGACCGCGGTCCAGCGAATCGAGCAGGCCGGCGGCGTGATTCTGGGAAAAACCAATTGCGACGAATTCGCCATGGGATCGTCGAACGAAAATTCGGCCTTCGGACCGGTGCGCAATCCGGTTGCGCCGGATCGAGTGCCGGGAGGGTCGAGCGGCGGATCGGCCGCGGTCGTCGCGCAGGGAACGGCCGTGCTTTCTCTCGGCTCCGACACCGGCGGATCGATTCGCCAGCCCGCTTCGTTTTGCGGCGTCACCGGCGTCACGCCGACGTACGGCCGCGTTTCGCGATACGGATTGACGGCGTTCGCCAGCTCGCTCGATCATATCGGGCCGTTTGCGAAATCGGTGCGCGATTGCGCGACGCTGCTCGGCGTGATCGCGGGACGCGATGAAATGGACGCGACGTCGGCGTTCGCTCCGGTGCCCGATTACGCGGCATTGCTTGATCGAGATGTGCGCGGAATGAAAATCGGATTGCCGCGCGAATATTTTGAAAATCTGGAAAGCGAAACCGGCGATCTGATTCATCGCGCCGTTGAGGTGCTCAAAAATCTAGGCTGCGAAGTTCGCGAAATCCGCCTGCCGCATACGCCCTACGCGATCGCGACTTACTATATCATCGCGACCGCGGAAGCGAGCTCCAATCTGGCGCGCTATGATGGCGTGCGGTATACCATGCGGGCGAAAGAGGCGCACACGCTTTCGGAAATGTACCGGCTGACGCGCAATGAAGGTTTCGGGGCCGAGTGCAAACGGCGGATCATGCTCGGGACGTATGTTTTGAGCGCGGGTTATTACGACGCGTATTATCTGAAAGCGCAAAAAGTGCGGACGCTGATCGCGCGCGATTACGCCGAAGCGTTCGACCAGGTGGACGCGATCGTGGGTCCGGTTTCGCCGTTCCCGGCGTTCAAACTGGGCGAAAAAGTGGACGATCCGGTGGCCATGTATCTTTCCGATATCTTCACCATCACGGGCGACCTGGCGGGAATCCCGTGCATGAGTGTGCCGTGCGGCGCGACTTCGGCCGGTTTGCCGGTCGGCTTACAGATTCTGACGCGTCATTTCGACGAAATTTCGATGTTTCGTGTTGCGGAAGCTTATCAACGTGCATCTAACTGAGCACGTTTGTATAAAACCAAAGGAGAACACATGCCAACCTCAGTAGAACACAAGCCCTTCACCGTACCTGCATTGCCCTATGCTTTCGACGCCCTCGAGCCGTACATTGACGCGAAGACGATGGAAATTCATCATGACAAGCACCATGGCGGTTATGTCAACAATTTGAACAAGGCGCTCGAATCGGCGGCGCAGCTTCAGGGAAAATCGCTCGAGGAATTGCTGGCGAACAATTGCGCGATTGTGCCGGAAGCGATTCGCACCGCGGTGCGCAACAACGCCGGCGGCCATGCCAATCACAGCATGTTCTGGACGGTCATGGGCAAAGGCAAGGGCGGCAATCCGGTGGGGAACTTAGCGCAGGCGATCAACGGATCGTTCGGCAGCTTCGATGCGTTCAAAGAAAAATTCGGCGCCGCCGCGGCCAGCCGTTTTGGGTCGGGCTGGGCGTGGCTGTTGAAGAACGGCAATCATCTGGATATCACCTCGAGCGCGAATCAGGATTCGATGCTGATGGAAGGAAAATTCGCGGTGTTCGGCCTGGATGTGTGGGAGCACGCGTATTACTTGAAGTATCAGAACCGCCGTCCGGAGTATATTTCGGCGTGGTGGAACGTGGTGGATTGGGAAGCGGCGGAGAAGAGGTTCAACGTCGGCAAGGGTGTGTAGCTGGCGACCGTGAGATCGGCTTGGCTACTAACCTTGGTCGCCTCTGCGCTTCATGGGGCGACCATTCTGATTCGGGTTGTCGACGGTCGGAACGGTAAGGCGGTCGCGCGAGAGCGTGTAGTTTTCTGGATCGACAAGATGAGCGGCGCGGCTCGCGACGCTAAGACGGACCCGGATGGAGTCGCGACAATCGAGGCTCCCGCGGGAGCTCGCCTGATCACGGCTTTCGACGTGATGTTCGACTGTAGGCCGTTCAAGAGAGGGACTCCGCGACCGTCTTATGCTGTCGACGAGATACTTTCGTCGGGGGTCGTTGCGGGGAACACGTGTGGCAAAGTTCGCGGTAGCGCCAAGCCCGGCGAGATTCTATTTTTCGTCAGGCCCGTGCATTGGTGGGAGGGCATGCGATGGTAGCCGCGTCAGTCTCTATCGGTAGGCTTCCGACCGATGCTTCACTCCAGTAACCCGAATTGATTTCGGCGACAACTGGTAGAAGAACACGCGATAATCGCCGACGCGAAAGCGCAACTCGCTTCGGGGCGGCCGAAGTTTCTTTACGTCGCCAACGCCGTCCGTCAGGTAGTCGTCGAGCGCCTGCAAAATGCGCCTCGCGGCCTCGAGTTCAATCGACCGGAGTTGATCACGAGCTTCCGGCGACCAGATGACGCTCTTCCTGGGCGGACTCACGAGTGCGGCGTCAAGCCGAACTCACGCATGATTTCATCGTGCGAGATTCCTTGACCTCGTTCGATGGATTCGCGAGCCTTGTCGAGCTCCGCAGCCGTTTCTGCGGTGACCTGTTCCGCTTCGACCCGTGCGCTTGCAATCGAACGAGCGACGGGATCGGTCATCACTTCGAGCAGGTGCAGGACGGCTTCGAGTTCGCCTGGCGCGAGCTGGTCGAGCAATTCGTGGGCGTGCTGCTTGTCGGTCATGCCTCGACGATCAGTATAGCGTTCTGTAGGAGGCCGGGGGCCTGCCCGACAAAAGATTAGCGCGGGATCAGACGTTCGTGCGGTTTGAGGGGCTTCAGCTTCGCTCGCGGAGCGGGGTTCTGCTTTTCTTTTTTCTTCAAGTCCTCGAACGTGCGTTTGAGATCGTAGTCGAACCGCGCCTAATGCGCCTCGGAGATTTTTACCCAGTGTGCTTCGAGCGCAACGAGGGCATCGCGAAGCCGTGAGGACAGAAGCTTACGAGCGGACTCGTATCGACCATCAGTATAGCTTCCGCAGGCCGGGGGCCTGCTCCACCTAAGATTCGCGCCGTTTGGCGGGCTTCAGTTTTGCTCGCGGGGCTTGGTCGGTGTTTCTCTTTTTTCTTCAAGTCCTCGCATATGCGCTCGAGATCGTAGTCGAACCGCGCGGCATAGGCATCCCGGTTGGAACGGACTTCCGCGACGATTTCTTCTTTCAGCGGCATCGTTCCTACTCCTAGCGTAGTGCAGGTGGCGGGAATTCGATTTTGGCGGCTTCCAGCGCGAGCTTTACCCGGCGATTTAGTTCTCTTCCGATGATGGCTTGTTTGGAGGGCAGCGTCTTGATTCTGGCTTTCACCGTGACGCCGCGGTCGGCTAGCTTGTCGATGCCCATTACTTCAATCGGCGAGAGAATCATCGGGCCGAAGGTTTGGTCGGCGGAGAGATCCTCGCCGATGGATTCGAGGATCGAGAGCGCTTTGTCGGCGTCGGCGTTGTGGGCTAACGTGGTTTCGAAAATATAGTAGGAATATTCGCGCGTCAGGTTCGAAAGAGTGTTGATGGAGCCGTTGGCGATCACGTGGACCGCTCCGTTTTCGCCGCGCAGAATGGTGGTGCGCAGGTTGATCTCTTCGACCGAGCCGGAAATTCCGTTGATGACGACGCCGTCGCCGATGCGGAGCTGGTCTTCGAGCAAAATGAACAGGCCGCCGAGCCAATCCTTAATCAGCGTCTGCGCGCCGAAGCCGACGGCGATGCCGGCAACGCCCAGGCCGGCGAGCAGCGGCTCGATCTGAAAATTCATTTCGCTCAAGGCCATCACCAGGGCGATCAGCCAGATCAGCAGCGAGGAAACTTTGCTCAGCACCGAAATCAGCGTGGTGGCGCGCTTTTCCGTTTCCTGCGTGGAGGCTCCGTCGTGACGGCGATCGATGACGCGTAACGTGTAGGTCCGGAACTCGGAGAGCAGGCGGCGAGTGACGCGGGTGAACACCCAGGCAAGCACGAGAATGACCAGGACGCGAACGCCGCGTTCGGCCCATTCGAGCAGCAGATCGGGCCGGAAGAATTGAGCGAACATGAATTTTTCTGAGTATCGCATGCGTTTGGCATGGTTGCGAAAAAAGGGGACAGACCGCTCGGCATTGATATATCGTTGACGCAACCTTGAGCAACCCTGGTCAG
>Ga0335073_10004881_pt1 | contig 18803 bp, 10 predicted proteins | sample Lox_Sample_22_FD_207093 | JGI IMG/M metagenome (GOLD analysis project Ga0335073, IMG submission 207093) | Soil microbial communities from Loxahatchee National Wildlife Refuge, Florida, United States - Lox_Sample_2.2 | ecosystem: Environmental > Terrestrial > Soil > Wetlands | place: USA... | reverse complement strand
ATGCTGCTGCGCGGCGTGGTAGGCGAGCGCTTCTGCGTCCGCAACTCGGGCGCGACCGCGGTAGCGGAGGGTACCGGCGACCACGGCTGCGAGTACATGACGGGCGGCCGGGTCGTCGTGCTCGGACCGGTCGGGCGGAACTTCGCGGCTGGCATGTCCGGCGGCATCGCATACCTGCTCGACCCTGATCCTGAGCAGGTGAACACGCAGATGGCGGACCTGGAGGCGCTGGACGACCAGGACGCTGACTTCCTCCGCGAGCTGATCGGACGGCACCAGGCAGAAACCGGGTCAGCGGTGGCGGCGGCTCTGCTAGCCGACTGGGAAGCCGCGGTGCCCAGATTCGCCAGGGTGATGCCGCGCGACTACAAGCGCGTACTCGCCGTGGCGGTGCGGGCCGAGCGCGACGGGCTGGATGTCGGCGCGGCCGTGATGGCCGCGGCGAACGGCTGAGAAAGGCGACAATGGCTGACCCCAGGGGCTTCCTGACCACGCCGCGGCAAACGCCCGCGCGCCGTCCGGTGGACGTGCGCATCAGCGACTGGCGTGAGGTCTACACCGAGTTCGGTGCCGACCGGCTTGAGCGCCAGGCTGGCCGGTGCATGGACTGCGGCATCCCGTTCTGTCACTCTGGCTGCCCGCTCGGCAACCTCATCCCGGAGTGGAACGATCTGGTTCACTCCGGCAACTGGCGAGCGGCAGCCGAGCGGCTGCATGCCACGAACAACTTCCCCGAGTTCACCGGCCGGCTGTGCCCGGCACCGTGCGAGTCCGCCTGCGTGCTGGGAATCAGTGCGGATCCGGTCACGATCAAGCAAGTCGAGGTGGAGATCATCGACCGGGCCTGGGCAGAGGGCTGGGTGCCGCCGCGGCGGCCCGCCCGTGCTGCACTGGCAGCTGGCCGCAAGGTGGCCGTGATCGGATCCGGCCCGGCCGGGCTCGCGGCGGCTCAGCAGCTGACCAGGGCCGGTCACGCGGTGACCGTGTTCGAGCGGGCGGATGCGCCCGGCGGGCTGCTGCGGTACGGAATCCCCGAATTCAAGATGGAGAAACGGCACCTGGACCGGCGGCTGATCCAGATGCTCGCGGAGGGAACCGAGTTCCGCTGCGGAGTGCAGGCCGGCGTCGACATCAGTGCCGCCGACTTGCGCCGGGACTACGCCGCCATCGTGCTGGCCGGCGGTGCGACCGTGCCCCGGAAGCTGCCCGTGCCGGGAGCTGACCTGGCTGGCATTTACCAGGCCATGGATTACCTTCCGCTGGCCAACCGCGCGGTTGCGGTGGCCGCCGGAGCGGGCGGCGGGCGGGCCGGCGACGGTCAGCAGAGCGCACGGCGCCGGTCCGGGCTAGCTGCGTCAGGGCCACTGCCCGCTAGCACGGTGCCGGCTAGCACGGTGCCGGCCGGCATTGGGCAGGTGGGGTCCGGGCCAGTTGCCGAGACGGCAATTTCCGCCCGGGGCAGGGACGTAGTGATCATCGGCGGCGGTGACACCGGCGCCGACTGCCTCGGCACCGCGCTGCGCCAGGGTGCGAAGTCGGTCACCCAGCTGGAGATCCTGCCGAGGCCCCCGGCGGAGCGGCCGGCCAGTCAGCCCTGGCCGGTTCACCCGGCGATCTTCCGCATCTCCAGCGCGCACGAGGAGGGCGGCGAACGGGTCTATGCGATTTCCACCCAGCGCTTCATCGGCGACGATGACGGCTGGGTGGCCGGGCTCGAGCTTGTGGCGGTGGCGCCGACCGACGGGGGCTTCCAGCCTGTGCCAGGCACCGAGCGGGAGCTGCCCTGCGACCTGGTGCTGCTAGCGATGGGGTTCACCGGGGCAGAGGCAGGGCCGCTCACCGAAGGCCTGGGCGTGACGTTCGACAACCGGGGAAACGTGGCCAGGGACGGCGGGTTCGCCACGTCGGTTCCCGGCGTTTTCGTCGCTGGCGACATGGGCCGCGGGCAGTCGCTGATCGTGTGGGCCATCGCCGAGGGCAGGTCAGCGGCAGCGGCTGTCGACGCCTACCTGTGCGGCGACACGGTGCTTCCGGCCGCCGTCACCCCGGCCGCGCGACCGATCAGCTGACAGCCCCCTTTACCGGGCAAATGATGCGGTCATAACGGCGCCTGGCGGGTAACGTCCAAGCATGCCGGTGGCTTACCTGCCGAGCCCGTCGAGCGCTGCATGGCATCTGGGCGCTCTGCCGGTCCGCGCCTATGCACTGTGCATGGTCGCCGGCGTGGCGGCAGCGCTCTGGCTGACTGACCGGCGCTACCGGAAGGCCGGCGGCAAGCCCGGCACGATCCTGGATCTCGCAACCGTCGCCGTCCCGGCCGGCTTGATCGGCGCGCGCATTTTCAGCGTGGTCAGCGACTTTCACCGGTACTTCGGTCCTGGCCGGGACTGGACCGACGTGCTGCGCGTCTGGGAAGGCGGGATGGGAATCGCCGGGGCGGTCGCCGCCGGCGCGGTCGCCGCGTGGGCGTACTGCCGCTGGACCGGCATCGACATCGGCCCGATCGCGCTGGCCGCAGCGCCAGCCCTCGCCGTCGCCCAGGCGATCTCGGTCTGGGGCAACTGGTTCAGCCAGACACTCTACGGGCAGCCATCGGGGCTGCCCTGGGCGGTCGCGATCGGCCCGCAGCACCGGGTGGCCGGCTACCAGGCGGCCGCCACCTTCCAGCCGCTGTTCCTCTACGAGTCAGCGATAGACCTGCTGATCGCGCTCGGAGTCAGTTACCTGATCCGCCGGTACCTGCTCACCGGCGGGCGCGCGTTCGCGATCTACGCGGCTCTCTGGGCGGCGGCTGCCGCGGCCGTCGAGATAGTGCGGATCGATTACTCGGCGCGCGTGTACGGCCTGCGGTCCAACGTGATCGCGATGTTGCTCATCCTGGTGCTGGCAGTGGGCTACGTAGCGGTCGTCGACCACCGTCGCAGGCTGCGCGCATCGCTGCTGAGGCAGGAGCCGCCGGTCAGGCACCGGATGCTGCGGCCGCGGTCCAGCCGGGCCACGGCCGGCCAGGGCGGCCTGCCTCCCGACTGAACTGCCGCCAGACTGAGCCAGTCCCGGCCCGGCAACGACCAGCCAACGGTCCGGTAACCATTGGCCGCTGCCTCTTGCCGTTGCGATAGTGCGCAGACATACGGTGCTAATCGGGAGGGTTCAAGTTCTTGGGGGGTCGGCCCGGCAGCTACCGCCGGACCTCGATGAGAAGGGCGCTGCGGGGCATGCCGAGCCCATCGTTCCTGGTGAGAAGGGCAGGCTCAGCCTGGCTGCTCGTCGGCTGCCTGATGGTCTCGGTGGTTGTCACGTCAGCTCTTGTCTCGGCGCTACTGAGCTTCTACTCTGCGGCGCTGCCAGCGACCGTCACTCAGGAACTGGTCGGTTCAAGGGCCATGTCGGTCACGATCAGCGACGAGGTTAGCGGGCCGGTGGCTAGCCTCACCAGGCTGGTCAGCACGAAGATGCAGGCAGCGTTCGGGGACGTGCCGCACCGCCAGTACCAGGCCATCTGGTCGAACGAGCTTGCGCTGCCTGCCCGGTACTCGGCAGGCACCGGGCTGTCCGGCGACGTCGCGGCTGTCGAGGCAGCCTCGATGTCCGGCATCGCCGACTACGCGGCCCTGACCAGCGGCAGCTGGCCGGCTGCGCCACAGGCCGGCCAGCCGATTCCGATCGCGCTGCCCGCCACGACTGCGGCAGACCTTCACGTGCGCACCGGGTCAGTACTGAACCTGCACTATGTCGGCAGCCGGACGGCTGCGCGGCTCGAGGTCACCGGCCTCTTCAGGCCGCGCGACCCGGCAGCGCCGTACTGGCGGCTCAGCCAGCTCGGTACCAGCGGAGTGTCGGTCAGCGAGGGTTTCGCCAGCTTCGGGCCGGCGCTGGTCAGTCCGGCCGCGTTCGCGACCGCCGGCCGTCCGGCAGGCGCGTCTGCTGTCACCGCGCTCCAGCCCAGCGCGGCCTCGTATGTCGAGCTGCCGGCCGTGACGCGCATCGAGCCCGGCGACCTCGGCGGCCTGGCTACCCGGCTTGGTTCGGCAGTCGCCGCCCTGCAGAACGACCAGGTCTCGACTGTCACGACAGCGATGCCGCATGCGCTGACCAGCGTCGCCGACGGCCTTGCTGCCGCACGGTCGCTGCTGATCATCAGCGGCCTGCAGTTGCTGCTGCTCGCCGCGGCGGGCCTCGCGCTGGCGGGGCGCCTGCTCGCCAGCCATCGGGATGAGGAAACGGCGCTGCTGGCGGCGCGCGGCGCGGCACGCTGGCAACTGATCAAGCCAAGCCTGGCGGAGAGCGCGCTGACGTGCGCTATCGCTGCGGCAGCGGGGGCTGTGGCCGGTGTCAGGCTGGCAGCCCTGCTGCTGTCCAGCCTCACTGGCCACCCGGCCACGGCAGCCGTGCTGGGCCTGCGGGATGCGTGGATCGGTGCTGGATTCGTGCTGCTGATGTGCCTGTGCATTGTGCTCTGGCCAGCGCTGCGGCCGCCGTCGATCGCGGCGATCCGCATCAGGCGCGGCCGGCAGGCGGTGGTCGCGTCGGTGGCCGCCGCCGGCGCCGACCTCGCGCTGATCGCGCTAGCCGTCGTGTCGGTGCGCGAACTGGTCAGCCGCTCGGCTGCGTCGGCTGGCGCGGGCATAGACCCGGTGATCGTCGCTGCGCCCGCCCTGGCCCTGGCCGGGCTCGCTCTGATCCCGCTGCGCCTGCTGCCGTTCGGGGCCAAGGGCCTGGAAAAGCTGACCGCCAGGGGCAGGCGGCTCGGGACCGCGATGGCGAACTGGGAGATCAGCCGGCGCCCGGTCCGGCAGAGCGGCCCGGCACTGCTGGTGATCCTGGCGGTCGGCACGAGCACTCTCGCGCTGGCGCAGTACCAGAGCTGGCAGCAGTCGGTGCGCGACCAGGCGAAGTTCGCGTCGGGTGCGCAGGTCCGGGTCAGCCTGCTCGACCCGGAGCCGATGTCTGACGTCACCGCCATTACCCGGCTGCGCGGCGTGACTGCCGCCATGCCGGTCAGCCAGCAGTCGCTGGGCAACGCTCAGCTGCTGGCCATCGGCGGGCAGCAGGCGGCAGCAGTCGTGACTATGCGGCCTGACTTGTCCGCTGAAGTGCCGGCGTCGAGGCTATGGGACGAACTGGACGCACACCAAGGTCCGCCGGAAGGCCTCGCCGTGCCGGGTCGTCCGGAGCGGCTAGCGATCACGGCAAGCATGGCGGGCGGGCTGGGCGGCCAGCTCGGGCCAGTGTCGGCCACCGTGATCGTGCAGGACGCCTACGGACTGACCTACTCACTCCCGGCCGGGACGATGGCCGCCGACGGGCGATCCCACGAGCTCATTGCCGAGCTGGGTTCATCCGCCGGGATCGCGTATCCGCTGCGGCTGCTGAGCGTCGCACTGCTGTACGACATGCCGTCCGCGCCAACGTCGGCGCGGGCGGTGCACGCCGACGGCTCGGCGGTCGTGACGTTCAGAGCGGTCTCGGCAAGCGACCGGGACGCTGGCCCGTTTGGCGCGCCGTTCGCGGCCGGCAAAGCTCTGGCTAGCTGGCATCCGCGGCTGTCCTCGCCGGGCCTGGACGGGGTCACCAGCAGCTTGCTCAAGGGCCAGGCCAGCGGGTCCGTCAGACCGCTGGTCCTGTCCTACAGCGCGACTGACGGGGCTGCTCAACTCAAGTTCTCACCCGGCCACGGTCCGGCGGGGATACCGGCGAGCACGCTGGCAGCTGCCGGGTTCGGCACCCTTCTGGCGCAGGTGCAGATAGCGATCCCGCCGTCCGGCTATCCGGTGCCGCTCATCGCGACCAGCGCGTTCCTCACCGCCAACGGCGGGAGGCGGACCGTGCCGATCAGCATCGCCGGCACCGGCGCGGGCGGCTATGTGGTCGCTACGGTCTCGGAATTCCCGACCATGTCATCCGGTCCCGCCGTTGTGGCCGATGAGGCGAGCCTCCAGGATGCGCTGATCGGCGCAGGGGGAGCGCCTCTGCCGGCCACCGCATGGTGGCTGGCCACGGCAAACGGCAGCCTGCCAGCCGGATTGCCTGCGGGGTCCAGCGTCGCGACCGCCGCGGCGCTCAGCGCGGCCCTGCAGCGCGACCCGGTGTCTGCGGCGCCAGTCAAAGCGGCGCTGGCAGTGGGCGGGGCTGCAGCGCTGCTCGCCGCACTCGGGTTCTGCGTGAGCGTAGCAGCCAGTGCCCGGTCCCGCCGCAGCCAGCGAGCCTTGCTGGCTGCGCTCGGTGTGCCCGCTGCGGATCAGGCGTGGCTGTTCTGCCTTGAGGAGCTGATGATCAGCGGGCCGGCCGCACTGGTCGGGCTCGGGCTGGGCGTCGGTCTGGCGCACCTGCTGATCCCGGCGGTGACGCTGACCGCGACTGCTGGCATTCCGGTGCCGGCGGTACTGGTTCGCGTCCCGCTGCTGTGGGTTGCGCTGGTCGCGGTGATCGTGCCTGCGATACCCGTGCTCGCGGCGGTCGTCGCGACCCTGCGCCAGATTGATCCGGCGGCCGAGCTACGCGCCGCGGAGGCTGCGGGATGACCGGCAGACATCAAGTGGCCGAACCTGGCCCGCACCGCGCCGGCCCCGGCTCATCCGGGAGGACGCCGCCGCGCATCCTTGGTGCCTGGCGCCGCCTGCTAGGGTCAGCCTCCGCGGCAGCCGTGGCGTTCGCCCTGCTCGCCTGTGCGTGCTCGGTCGTCGCGGTGGCCGGCCCGCGTGCGGCGGAGCAGCTGCGGACCAGGTCATTCCGGCAAGTGCTGGCCGCGTCGCCCGCTATCGACCAGACGGTATACGGCACACTGGACGCGGCTTACCTGGTGAACGTGACGAACCGGGCGGTCGACGCCCGCGAGCTCCAGCACGTCCAGGACCTGCTCCGGACCAACCTGGCGAAGCGGATGCCGCTGGCTGCTGCCCGCTCGGACTGGACCGGCATGACGACGTCGTTCGTTGGCTTCGCGGACAATTCGCCAGCCGTCGTCACTGGCCGGGGTACCCAGTTCGAGCTTGTTTATCGCAGCGATCTTGCCGGAAACGCCCGCGTCGTGGCCGGCTCCCTGCCCGCCGGTCACCCGGCCAACCATGGACACGTCGTGATCCAGGCGGCGATCAGCGCGAAGACGGCGCGCAGTTACGGCCTGCGGGTCGGTTCTCGGGTGCCGTTGACAGCCACCGGCATCACGCTCCAGGTGACCGGGATCGTCGTGCCGGACGCGGCCAGTTCGCCGTTCTGGCAGGCCGATCCGCTGGTGGCTGCGCCAGTCCTGCAGACCCCGTCGAGCGGACCCTGGTTTTACCAAGGCGGCGCCTTCGTCCCGGCGAGCGCGCTGACCGTCCTTGGCAGCCGGTTCAGCCCGGCGGAGATCCAGCTGAACTGGATGTTCGGCCTGGCGCTCAATCGGCTGAGCGCGGCGCAAGCTGAAGCGCTGGCGCCGCAGTTGCAAAGCGCCTCGCTGACCGTTGCAGGTCAGCTTGCCTCGTCCGGTGCGCTGGCCGACGTTGATGTGGGCCTGACCTCCGGAGCCGGGGCAGTGCTCTCCTCGTTCACCGATAGCAACGCATCGATCGGGAACGTCCTGGATCTGGTGTCGGTGAGTCTCGCCGTGGTGTGCGCAGTCATCGTCTTGCTGGCTGCGTGGCTCGTAGCCGAGAAGCGGCGCGAAGAGTTCGCCGCGCTGCGGGCACGCGGTGCGTCGCGGCGCCAGCTAGGCGTCTTCTCGCTCAGCGCAACCATGGTCAGCGCGCTGCCGGGGGCCGCTGCGGGCATCGCCGCCGGATTGCTGCTGACTCCGGGGGCAGACACCGCGCTGGCGTGGTGGCTTGCCGGCCTGATCGTCGCGGTCGCGGTGGCGGGGCCGACGCTGATCACCGTCAGGATGCACCGCGGCTACGCGGTTCTCACGCGGCCGGACCGGCCGCCCGGCCGGATGGCCTGGGTACGCCGGCTGGTCGTTGAAGCGACCGCTTGTCTGGCCTCGGCCGGCGGGTTGCTGGTGTTGCGCGACCAGCAAGCAGGCGGGGCTAACGGCGACTTGTACGCCAGCCTGGCGCCGGTGCTAGTCGCCGTCCCGGTCGCGATCATTTTGCTGCGGCTGTACCCGCTGCTCGTCCGGCCGCTGCTGCTGATCGCTAGCAGGCGCTCAGGCGTGACCGCCTTCCTCGGTCTGGCCAGGGCGGCGCGGGTGTCGACTGCAGCGGTGCTGCCTGCCTTCGCCATGGTGCTGGCCTTGTCGCTGGTGTCGTTCGCCGGAATGGTCCGCGGCGCAGTGATTCGCGGTGAAGTCACGCAGTCCTGGCAGCAAGCGGGAGCTGATGCGGTGATCACTGCACCAACCGGGCTGTCCGTGGCGCAGCAGCGCGCTGTCGCGGCAGTGCCGGGAGTGCAGCGCATTGCGGCGCTCGGCGTGACGAGCGCTAGCCGGGGAAGCAATCTCGACGGGATATTCACGGTGGTAGCGGACCCGGCGCAGTATGCGGCGCTGATCGCTGACACTCCGCTGGCGCGTCCCCCAGCCAGCTTCGTTCACTGGCACGGGGCGGCTGGAGGCAGTACGGCTGAGGGCAGTACGGCTGCGGGAGGGGCGGTGCCGGTGCTGGCGTCCCCGGTGCTGGCCGCCCAGCTTGGCCGCGCGCCGGTTGCGCTGCAACTACAGGACGACCAGCAGATCCGGGTCTACGTGGCGGGCCTTGCCCCGGCCATGTCGGCGATCGCGCCGCTCAGTGGCTTCTCAACAGTGGGCTACTTTGTGCTGCCGCGCTCGGCACTGCACGGCAACATCCCGTCGGCCGACGCACTGCTGGTCGCCGGGTCGGGCCTGGACAGTGCTGCTCTCCGGCACACGGTGGCCGGCTGGCGTGAGCACGGCGCTGGGGTGACCCTGCGCTCCGATCTGGTCGCGGCGCTGGAGAAGGCGCCGCTGCAGCACGCGGCCTATTCCGAGCTCGCGCTCGGCGGTTACGCGGCGGCGGCTGGGTGCTTGCTCGTTCTGTTGCTGACGCTGATGCTGTCGGCTCCATCCCGCAAGCTGACCCTCGCCAGGGCCGCCACTATGGGCATGTCGACGGCTCAGACCAGGACGCTGGTGCTGGTCGAGTCACTGCCGCAGATCCTGGCTGTGCTGGTCGGCGGCCTGATCTGCGCGCTGGCGCTGGTCCCCCTGGTAGGGCCAGCGCTGTCGCTGTCGGTTTTCACCGGCTCTACCGCTGCGGTGCCAGTGCGGGTTGAACCTGCCTGGCTGACGGCAGCCGCGATCGGCCTGCTGGTCCTTGCGATCGCGACGCTGACTGGCCAGACGATGGTGGCTGGCCGGGGAGTAGCCCGTTCCCTGCGAATGGGCGGTTAGCACACGTGAGGGGATGCGCATGACAGTGCCGGAGCGGGACGCGGTCGTTGCCGCGGGCGGGATCGCTGAGCTTGGTGCGGAGGCGACGGCGGCCAGGACGTCCTACGGCGAGGGCGCGCTGGTCGTGTGCGATCAGGTGGTGCGCATCTACACCGGCGAGGGCATCGAGGTGCAGGCACTGCAAGGCCTTGACCTGCTGATCGGACAGGGTGAGCTGATCGCCATGGTCGGCGCTTCCGGCAGCGGCAAGTCGACGCTGATGAACATCCTCGCCGGGCTCGATACCCCGACCGCCGGGCGCGTACGCGTAGCCGGCCAGGACCTCGGCGCGCTGAGCGCCAAGCAGCGGCTGATCTACCGGCGGCAGCAGGTCGGGTTCGTCTGGCAGCAGACGTCGCGCAACCTGCTGCCCTACCTGACCGCGAAGCAGAACGTCGTGACGCCGATGCGGTTCAGCGGCTACCGGCGGCGGCTGCGAGACGACCGCGCAATGGAACTGCTGGAGGTTCTCGGCGTGGCGCACTGCGCGAACCGGGTCCCGTCCCGGATGTCTGGCGGAGAGCAGCAGCGGACGGCCATCGCCACCGCGCTGGCGAACGAGCCGCGGTTGCTGCTCGCCGACGAGCCGACCGGTGAGCTGGACAGCCGTACCGCGCAGGAGGTGTTCCGGGCGCTGCAGACTGCCAACACCGAGCTCGGCGCGACGGTTCTCGTGGTCACGCATGACTCGGCTGTCTCGCACCAGGTGCAGCGGACGGTGGCCATCAGGGACGGCAGGACCAGCAGCGAGACGCTTCGTCATGATGCCGCCGACGAGCTGGGCAACACGGTGCGGCAAGCGGTCGAGTACGCCGTACTCGACCGGGCCGGCCGGGTCCAGTTGCCGCGCGAGATGACCGAGCGGCACCAGATGCGCGACCGGGTGCGGTTGCTGTCGCTCGACGACCATATCGGCGTCTGGCCGGACCGCCCTGCTGGTGCAGGGCGGCATTCCGGCCTCGGCCGGCACTTCGGTTCAGGCCGGCACGCTGGCCACGGTAAGGACGGTGCGGCGTGACTGAGCAAGTTACCCGGACGTCCGGCGTCGGGCTCAGCGATAGCGCGGACATGGTCGTGGCACGCGAGCTCAGCCGGACCTTCTCGGGCGGCAGCATGGCAGTGCACGCGGTGCGCGGCGTCTCCTTCACGATCGGCAGGGGCCAGCTGGTCGCTCTGGTCGGCCGATCGGGTTCGGGTAAGACCACGTTGCTGAACATGGTCGGCGGCCTGGACAGCCCGACTAGCGGCGAGGTTCTGGTTGGCGGCCGGAACCTCACGGCGATGTCGGCGCGCGAGCGCACGATCCTGCGGCGCAGCACTGTCGCGTTCATCTTCCAGTCGTTCGGGCTCATCCCGATGCTCACCGCGGCCGAGAACGTCGGCATCCCGCTGCGCATCGCTGGCCGGCCGAGAGCTGAACGGGAGGAGCGGGTGCGGCTGCTGCTGAGCGTTGCGGGACTCGACGGGCACGAGAACCAGCGGCCGAACGAGCTGTCCGGCGGACAGCAGCAGCGGGTGGCGATCGCCCGGGCGCTCGCCGGCGCGCCGGAGCTGCTGATCGCGGACGAGCCCACCGGTCAGCTGGACTCCGAGACCGGGCGGCAGATCATGCGGCTGCTGCGCACGGTGGTCGTCGCCGAGGGGATCACCGCCCTGGTCGCGACGCACGACCCGGCGCTGCTCGACATGGCCGACGACGTGCTTGCGCTCGAGGACGGCAAGCTGACGCGCCCTTCGTAGCGGCCGCCGTGCACTGTATGAGCTGGGCTGACGCAGCTAGCAACTATCACGGCCAGCTGGGAACTTCAGTGCCGAGAGCGGGACTCGAACCCGCACGCCCTTTCAGGCAAATGCTTTTGAGGCATCCGCGTCTGCCTATTCCGCCATCCCGGCTTGGGTGGATCGATCTGTCAGCCTTAGCTCGCTTTGCTCCTGTTGCTCCGGCGCTCGCCATGTCGACCCTCAATGTGCCGACGCTCAATGTACCGCCGGAGGCGCTGAACGCTAAGGTACCGGGTTTTCGGTACGCTCTGCACGTGAGCAAAAGCCCCTTCAATGTCGTGATAGCCGAGGACGAGGCGCTGATCAGGCTTGATCTGCGCGAGATGCTCGAGGAGGAAGGCTACGTAGTAGCAGGCGAGGCTACCGACGGCGAGGCCGCCGTGAAGCTGGCCGAGGAACTCCGCCCCGACCTCGTGATCATGGACGTGAAGATGCCGGGTCTAGACGGCATTTCCGCCGCGGAACGCATCACGGCGAATCAGGTGGCGCCGGTCATCATCCTGACGGCGTTCTCCCAGCGCGACTTGGTGCAGCGGGCTAGCGAGGCGGGCGCGATGGCCTACCTCATCAAGCCGTTCACGAAAGCTGACCTGGTCCCGGCGATCGAGGTAGCGGCCAGCCGGTTCGCCGAGATCGCCGCCCTGAACGCCGAAGCGGCCGGCCTGCGCGAGCGGCTTGAAGTCCGTAAGCTGCTCGACCGGGCGAAGGGCGCGCTTCAGGACAGCCGCGGAATGACCGAGGCGCAGGCGTTCCGGTGGATCCAGAAAACCTCAATGGACCGCCGTCAGACGATGCGCGCGGTGGCTGAGGAAGTGCTCGCAGAGGCGGAACGGTCAGCGGCAGGGCAGTCTGAGCCGGGCCAGTCTGAGGCGGGCCAGTCTGAGGCGGGCCAGTCTGGGGCGGGCCAGTCTGAACCGGGGCAGTCTGAACCGGGGCGTGCCGACGCCGGCTCAGACCCGCACGCATAACCGCGCGTCGGGGCTGGCCAGCTGACCTGAACCGGCCGGCGGACCTGATTCCGCGTTGATCTGAGCGCGACCGCCCCGACGGATTCGTATTGCAGCTAACAGGCAAGCGGGCGGGGCCGACCACGAAAACCCCCGTTGCGGTCGGCGCCCGCCGCTTGCGGCCGCCGGACGCCGGGATAGCGGTCGACGGTCATGAGCCGGAGAACCTTTGGTGCCATGTCGGCCTTCCCCGGGCCGGCACGTTCTCTACTCGGTCGCCTTGCTCCACGCACAACGTTAGCGACGGGCGACAGCGGCGCGCAAAGACAACGGGATTCCGCTGCCGGTATGAGAGAAACATCCCGTCGCCGACGCGGACGGAGAAGAACTTTCGGGCCGATCGTCCGCCGGCCGCCGGATCAGGAGGGCCTGGACTCTCCGGGAACGGCGTCGCGGTGCAGGCAACTGAGTCGGGCGGTGCACACTCGCTTGCCGTCTTCGTCGGTGATCACGATGTCGAACGTGGACATCGTCCGGCCGCCATGCGCCAGCGTCGCCACACCGGTCACCAGGCCGGAGCGCGCTGCCCGGTGGTGCGTCGCGTTGATTTCGATTCCTACCGTGAACCGGCCGGGCCCGGCCTGCAGCGCCGAGCCGAGCGAACCGAGCGACTCGGCGAGCACGCAGGACGCGCCGCCGTGCAGGATGCCGTACGGCTGGGTGTTCCCGTCGACCGGCATCGTCCCGACGACACGCTGCGCGGAGGCTTCGATGATCTTGATGCCCATGCGGCCTGCCAGCGTTTCGCTGCCCTGGCTATTGAAGGCCTGTGCGATCTCCATCTGCTGGGCGGACAATTCCGGCACAACTACCTCCGCGTTCCGTGCTGATAAGGCCGGCGACCTTGGCATGAGCCAGCGTAGGGCTCCTGCCTCGCCTCGGCGCTACGGACCCGACGCGATTCGCCCTGTTTGTGCCTCCGGTCTTTCACTTAGCATCTGAAATGGCCCTCAGTAATCGGGCATAACCACGGATAACGCCCTCTGAGCAGGGCGGTTTGGGATGCTAAGTCGCGCCAGGCTCTTGCAGGCGCCGCAATCGGGCCGGAAGAAAGCCGAACAGTGAGCTTCGAAGTGGCCGCGCCCAGCTAACGCCAGGGAAACTGACAGACCCGCGCACTAAACTGACCCGGTGACAAAGAACGGCGCGGCATCGAGCGAAGCGACACCGGCTGAGGTCGTTACACCAGGTCACGGCGGGTCCCAGTCAGAACCGGCGCAGCCCGGGCAAGCCCAGTCAGAACCGGCCCAGCCCAGGCAAGCCCAGTCAGAACCGGCCCAGCCCGGGCAAGCACAGCCCGAGCAAGCACAAGCCCGGCGCGGGCGGCTGCTGTTGCTCGACGGGCACTCGCTCGCGTTCCGGGCCTTCTTCGCGCTGCCGCCGGAGAATTTCTCCACAACGACCGGTCAGCCGACCAACGCGGTGTACGGCTTCACCTCGATGCTGATCAACGTGCTGCGCGACGAGCAGCCAACGCATGTCGCGGTGGCCTTCGACCGCAGCGAGCCGACCTTCCGGCACGAGCAGTACGTCGAGTACAAGGCCACCAGGAAGGAATCGCCGGCCGACTTCCGCAACCAGCTCAGCCTGATCTTCGAGGTCCTCGACGTCCTTGGCATTCCGCGGCTGTCGGTGCCCGGCTTCGAAGCGGACGACCTGATCGCGACGCTGGCCACGCAGGCCGAGCCGGACATGGACGTGCTGATCGTGACTGGCGACCGGGACGCGCTCCAGCTCGTCACCGACCACGTGACCGTGCTGTACACGATGCGCGGCATCAGCGAGATGGCCAGGTTCACGCCGGAGGCAGTGCAGGCGAAGTACGGCCTCTCCCCGGCGCAGTACCCGGATTTCGCGGCGCTGCGGGGCGACCCGAGCGACAACTTGCCCGGCATCCCCGGCGTCGGCGAGAAGACCGCCACGAAGTGGATCGCCGAGTTTGGCTCGCTGGCGCAGCTAGTCGACCGCGTCGATGAGGTTAAGGGCAAGGCCGGCGACGCGCTGCGCGAGCACCTGGCCGGCGTCCTTCGAAACAGCCAGCTCACCCAGCTCGTGCGCGACGTCTCGCTCGAGGTCGGGCCGCACGACTTGCGCCCCGCCCAGTGGGACCGCGAGCAGATCCATCAGCTTTTCGACACCCTGCAGTTCCGCGTGCTCCGCGACCGGCTGTACTCAACGCTGCCGAATGGCATCGGCGTTCCCGCCGTCGCGCCCGGCGCGGCCGCGACCAATGCGACCGGGTTCGATGTGGCTGCTGTAATCCTCGCACCGGACCAGGTGGCCGATTGGATTTCCGGAAACGTGCTCGTTCCCGGCCGGTCCGGACTTGCCGCGAGTGGCAGCTGGGGACGCGGTACCGGCACGCTGACCGGTCTCGCGATTGCCGCGCCGGGCGGTGCTGCGGCTTACCTCGACCCGACCCAGCTCACTGAAGCCGACGACAAGGCGCTGGGTGCCTGGCTGGCAGACCCCGACCGGCCCAAGGCGCTGCACGACGCCAAGGGGCCGATGCACGCGCTCGCCGCGCGCGGCCTGGAGCTGCGCGGGCTGACCAGCGACACCGCGCTCGCCGCCTACCTCGCCCTGCCCGGCCAGCGCTCGTTTGACCTTGCCGACCTCGCGCTGCGGTACCTGAACCGCGAGCTGCGCGACGCCGAGCCTGCATCCGGCCAGCTGACGCTCGACGTGGCCGACGAATCTGAGATCGCCACCGCGCTGGCGCAGCGAGCGCAGGCGACCGCCGAGCTGGCTGACGCGCTGGATCGCGATCTCGCCGAGCGAGGCGCGACCGAGCTGCTGGCCGCGGTCGAGCTACCGCTGGTCGGCGTACTGGCCGAGATGGAGCGGGCGGGCATCGCTGCCGACTCCGAGCATTTCGCTGCGATGTCGGCGGAGCTCGGCGGTGAGGTGAAGTCCGCGGAGCAGGCAGCGTTCGCGGTGACCGGGCACGAGTTCAACCTCGGCTCGCCGAAGCAATTGCAGGAGGTCCTGTTCACCGAGCTGGGCCTGCCGAAGACCAAGCGGATCAAGACTGGCTACACCACTGACTCCGAGGCGCTGACTGGCCTGCTCGCACAGACCGAGCATCCGGTCCTCGCGCACCTGCTGCGGCACCGGGACGTGGCCAAGCTGAAGAGCATCGTGGACTCGCTGATCCCGATGGCCGACGCCGACGGCCGGATCCACACCACCTATAACCAGATGATCGCGGCTACCGGCCGGCTGTCGTCGACCGACCCGAACATGCAAAACATCCCGATCCGCACTGAGGAAGGCCGTCGGATCCGGCAGGGCTTCATCGTCGGGACCGGGTACGAGTGCTTGCTCACCGCCGACTACAGCCAGATCGAGCTGCGCATCATGGCGCACCTGTCGCAGGACCAGGCGCTGGCGGCGGCGTTCTCGTCCGGGCATGACTTCCACGCTGCGACGGCCGGGCGGGTGTTCGGGGTAGCTCCGGAGGAGGTCACACCGGAACTGCGCAGCAAGGTGAAGGCGATGAACTACGGCCTCGCCTACGGCCTTTCCGCGTACGGGCTGTCCCAGCAGCTGCGCATCTCGCCGGACGAGGCGCGCGGGTATATGGACGAGTACTTCGAGCAGTTCGGCGGTGTCCGTGACTACCTTCGTGACATCGTCGCCAAGGCCCGGATGGACGGCTACACCCAGACGATGCTCGGGCGCCGCCGGTACCTGCCGGACCTGACATCCGATAACCGGCAGCGCCGGGAGATGGCTGAGCGGATGGCGCTGAACGCGCCGATTCAGGGCTCGGCAGCCGACATCATCAAGGTCGCCATGCTGGCCGCCAGCGTCGAGCTATGCGCGGCCGGGCTGCGGTCCAGGATGCTCCTCCAGGTGCATGACGAGCTGCTGTTCGAAGTAGCGGCGGGCGAGCTGGAGGCCGTGAAGTCACTGGTGCGGGTGGCGATGGGCGGCGCTGCGGAGCTGACCGTGCCGCTTGAGGTCTCCATGGGCTGGGGACGAAGCTGGGCGGACGCGGCCCACTGACCCTCCTCACCCAGTTAGCTATTGGCGGCTAATACCGCAAAGGGCGCGGTCTGGGATGCTTGCCCCATGGAGTGCCGGCTGCGCGGGCTGGATGGCCCGGTCGAGGTGGTGCGGGACCGCTCCGGTGTGCCGCACTGCTGGGCGGTAACCGAGCACGACGCATTCTTTGCCCAGGGGTTCGTGCATGCTGAGGACCGGCTCTGGCAACTGGACTACGACCGCCGCCGGGGCCTTGGCCGGTCAGCCGAGGTGATCGGCCCGGCTGGAGTGACCTGGGACTCGCTCAGCCGGAGGCTTGACCTCGCCAGTGGCGCGCGCCGGGATCAGGCCCGGTTGTCAGCCCCGGCGCGGGACATGCTCACCGCCTACACGGCGGGCGTCAACGCACTGATCGGCCGGTCGCGTCGCGGCGGCCTGCCCGCCGAGTTCGCGCTGACCGGGCATGAGCCCGAGTCCTGGGAACCGTGGCACTGCCTGCTGGTCTACCGGGTCCGCCACCTCACCATGGGCTCGGCCGCCGGGAAGCTCTGGCGCGGTGTAGTCGCCCGGGCTCTCGGCCCGGCGGCGGCCAGGGCGATGGCGTCCGGCATGGCCAGCTGGCAGCTGGCCTGCGTGCCTCCCGGGGAGAGATGCGAGGGCGCGGTGCCGGCCTGGGCGGGCCTAGACGATGGCGGCAGCAACAACTGGGCTTTGGCTGGCTCGCGCACGGCCTCCGGACTGCCACTGCTGGCCGGAGACCCGCACCGGCCGCTGGAGATGCCGAACGTCTACGTCCAAGGGCACATCGCCGGGCCGACATTTGACGTGCTCGGACTCGCGATCCCCGGTGTCCCCGGCTTCCCGCACTTCGGTCACAACGACCGGGTCGCCTGGTGCATCACCCATGCGATGGCCGACGACCAGGACCTCTACCACTTCCCGGCCAGCCTGCCCGATGGCCCGGCACACACTGAGCTCATCACGGTGCGCGGCGGCGATCCGGTGCCGGTCGAGGTCCAGCGGACTGATCGGGGCCCGCTCATCGCACCGGACCTCGCGCTCGCCTGGGCAGCCGCGGCCGAGCCAAACACCGGCTTCGACGCGCTGCCTGCCATGCTGCGGGCCCGGTCGGTAGGCGACCTGTTTGACACCATGCGGTCCTGGGTCGACCCGGCCAACAACCTTCTGGCCGCCGACACCGACGGCAGCATCGGCTATCTCACCCGCGGCCGGATCCCGGTCCGGGCTCGCCCGGAAGCGGCATGGACGCCGGTCCCGGCCGCCGACGAGACCTATGGCTGGCGTAGCTACGTTGCGTTCAGTGACCTGCCGACAGTGCGTGATCCGGCCGGAGGATTCCTGTTCAGCGCCAATAACCGGATCCTGGCCGCTAACTCCGGGCCGTACCTGGGCCTGGACGTTGCGCCGCGATGGCGGGCCAGCCGGATCGTGGAAACGATCTCGGCGCTGTCCGCGGCGACAGTCGCGGATATGGCCGCGCTGCACCGCGACGTGGTGTCGCTGCCGGCCCGGAAAATTGCCAGCCTGCTGAGCGACTGGGCCCCGCTGGCCGGCTGGGATGGCCAGATGGCGGCAGGCTCGGCTTCAGCGGCCGCATACTCGGTGCTGCGGCGCGAGCTCGCGCTGCTCGTCGTGGAGCGCACCGGCCTTGCGGACGTCATCGACCACCGGTGGAACCGGATACTGCCGGGCATCCGGGCTGAGTCCGTCGTCTGGCGCGTGGCCGGGGACCACCTGGCGGCAGGTGATGAGTCCCTGCTCGGCGGCTGGTCCTGGCGGCAGGCGCTCGCCGAGGCAATCAGCCGGGCTGAGCGGAACTGGGCCGGCCAGCCGTGGGGCGAGTTGCACGCGACCGGCCAGCGGCACCCGCTCGGACAAGCCGGGCTTGACCCGCCGCCGGTGCCCTACGGCGGCGACATGGACACCGTGCAGGCAAGCTCTTATGTCCCGCTAACCGGTCTGCGCACGGTGACCGGCTCGGTCGCCCGGTACGCCTTCGACCTGGCCGACTGGGACTCCTCGGCCTGGGTGGTTCCGCTCGGCGCTGCCGGAGAGCCGGGCGCACGGCACGCTTACGACCAGCAAGAGGCCTGGCGGGCGGGGCGGCTGCTGCCTGCGCCGTACTCTCGCCGTGCCGTTCAGGCAGCGGCCGAGGAGCAGGTCACGCTGTTGCCTGATGGCCGGTGAAAAAGCGATTGACCGCAGCCTGAGGCACGCCTACGTTGAGTGCCCGTGCTGGCCCGGAAGACCGAATACTGGACGGTTGACGAGTGGCCGCTGCGCGAGCAGCCTGACGGCTTGCTGGCCGAGCTCTACGCGGTGCAGTCCGAGTTGCACGCCGAGGCGATGCCCGGCGACCCGCGCTTGCCGCTGGCTGCCGAGATTGCCTCAGCTCGACATCAGCCGGCCTCGGAGGACGGCGTTGTCCTCACTGCCAGGGATCCTGGCGGCGTTATCCGGGGATACGCGTCCTGCGGCTGGCTGTCCATGGCCGGCTGGGACCACGTCCTGCACACTCACGTCGCTGTGCCACCTGATGAGCGGCGCCAAGGGCTTGGCCGCCTGTTGCTGGACCACGCCGCGGCCGTCGCCCAGCGCCGCGACCTTCGCCTCATTACTGGCCGGACCAAGGACAACGT
>Ga0335073_10004879_pt1 | contig 18804 bp, 17 predicted proteins | sample Lox_Sample_22_FD_207093 | JGI IMG/M metagenome (GOLD analysis project Ga0335073, IMG submission 207093) | Soil microbial communities from Loxahatchee National Wildlife Refuge, Florida, United States - Lox_Sample_2.2 | ecosystem: Environmental > Terrestrial > Soil > Wetlands | place: USA... | reverse complement strand
GGGGCTTACATGAACAAGGCCCCGCTCATCATCCTGGGTGGCCAGCAGACCCGGGAAATGCTGGTGGGCGATGTATACCTGACCAACGTGGAAGAAACGACGCTCCCTAAACCCTGGGTAAAGTGGTCCTATCAGCCGGTGCGAGCCGAGGACGTGCCGGCCGCTATCATGAGAGCCTACGCGGTAGCGCTTCAGCCACCGGCCGGCCCCGTGTTTCTTTCGGTTCCGCTGGACGATTGGGACAAGCCTGCTTTGGGCAGCGCCATCGTCAGGACTGTCAGCACCCGGGTCGCTCCAGATCCCGGGCGTGTAAGGAGATTCGCCGACAAGATCAGCGGTGCTCGCAACCCGGTACTGATCTATGGACCAGGCCTCGAAAAGGCGGGCGGGTGGGACGTTGGCGTAAGGTTTGCCGAGAAACTCCAGGCCCCGGTACTGTTCTCACCATATACTGAAAGAATCTCGTTCCCGGTTACCCACCAGCAGTTTCAGGGAACTCTCCCGCCAGCGATCGGCCCGGCTTGCGAGCGCCTGCGCGGATTCGACCTGGCGATAGTCGTCGGAGCGCAGGTGTTCCGTTATTATCCCTACATTGCCGGATCGTATCTTCCAGATGGAACTGAGTTGCTTCAAGTCACCTCGGATCCGGACGAAGCAGGGACGGCATTTGTAGGCGACAGCATGCTTGGCGATCCGCAGTTGGCTCTGGAGGCGTTGATCGGTTTGGTTCCGGAGAACTCCAGGCGTGAATGGCCCAGCCTGGGCCTTCCCTCCCTTAAGGTTTCCGGAGATGGAGACGTTTTGTATGCAGATGAAGCATTCTCTATCCTGGCTGAATCCCGGCCGGCCGATACGATTCTGGTGACCGAGTCAACATCCAATGTGACCGAGCTCCTCAACGCCTGGGGTATTACTGCGCCGGGGTCATATTATTCGTTCGCCAGCGGCGGTCTTGGCTGGGGAGCTCCCGCTGCCGTGGGTGTCGCCTTGGCTGTCAGGACCCAAGGAGTCAAGCGTCCGGTGGTTGCTGTAATTGGCGACGGTGCGTTTCAATATTCGATCCAGTGCCTCTATACCGCCGCACAACACAAGCTGCCGGTGGTATTCGTTGTTGTTCGCAACGGCGAGTATGGAGTCTTGAAGGACTTCGCTGTCCTTGAAGAGGCGCCGAACGCGCCTGGTCTTGACCTTCCCGGTCTTGATATCCCGAGCATCGCCAGGGGTTTCGGTTGTCAGGCAGTCGTGGCGAAGTCAAAAGCAGAAGTCAGGGAGGCTTTCGTGGCGGCACTGGGAGCCGACTCGCCGACGGTGATAACAGTTCCGGTTAAACCCGAGATCCGCCCCTTGGCCTAGAACCGAAGCCCTCGGGGGGAGCCTCGGGCGCTCGTTCGGCGCCGCCTGGCCAGGCAGGGGAACAGGGCCGGCACTGCGAGGGACCCGGGACCAGGGGGACGGATCCCGGGGCCAGTGCCGACCCTGCCGGAGGGGCCGTTACAGCGTGGCCAGGGTGAGCTCGGCCAGCCGGGCGTTCTGACATGGCCAGACCGACCGGCAGTCCGCGCAGTGACCGCCGTCGTTCACGTGCTGGTCGAGCAGCCGCCGGGCGGTGCGGAGCAGGTGCACCAGCTCGGGCGGGAAAAGATCCACCGGGGGCGTGGGGATGTCCATCTCCGTTTCTTTCTCTCAAATCCGTGTCGTCCTGTGCGGGCGACGGTGCAACCTTCCTCTCCCATGTTTGCGCCCCGGCACGGCATGGTCTGCACGGCTAGCGCCCAACCTCGGTGGCGGGTGGCTGGCACCCGGACGTTCCGGCTAGCTGCAATGGCAGAGACCGGCTCATGACGCACCCTGGAAGCATGCCGCTGCGCTGCATCATCGTCGACGACAACCGGGCCTTCTTGCGCACGGTCCGCGACCTGCTCGAGGGCGAGGGCATCCGCGTGGTCGGCACGGTCTCGACCGGGGCGCAGGCATACCGGATCTGCCGTGATCTCCGGCCGGACGTGGCCTTGATCGATATCGACCTCGGAGAGGAGACCGGCTTCGAGGTCGTCCGCCGGCTCGGCGGCCTGGGCCAGACGGAACAGCCGCGCATGATCCTCATTTCCGCGTACGCGGCCGAGGACTTCGAGGACATGCTCGCCGACGCTCCGGCGGCCTCGTTCATTGCCAAGGCGGGGCTGTCCGGCGCGGCGATCCGCGGCGTCCTCACCCGGCCCGGCGGCCCGGCCGCCCCGCCCGGCGCGCCCTCAGCGTGACTCGAGATACGCAAGCACCGCCAGCACCCGGCGATGGTCGTCCTCGGTCTCTGGCAGTCGCATCCGGGACAGGATGCTGCGGACGTGCTTCTCGACCGTTCCCTCGGTGATCCACAGCCGGTGTGCGATGCCCGCGTTCGAGCGGCCCTCGGCCATGAGAGCGAGCACCTCGCGTTCGCGCTCGGTGAGCTGCTCGACCGTGCCATCGCGGCGGCGGGCCGCGACGAGTTCCTTGACCAGCGCCGGGTCCACGACGGAACCGCCCGCGGCGATCCGTCCCACGGTCTCGGCAAACTCGGACACATCGGTCACCCGGCTCTTGAGCAGGTAGCCAACGCTCTGGCCGGCGGCCAGAAGCTCCATCGCCTGATCCGCCTCGGCGTGCGCCGACAGGACCAGGATTCCGGTCTCGGGGAACTCCTCGCGGATCTGCCGGGCCGCGTCCAGGCCCTCCGTCAGGTAGTCCGGGGGCATCCGGACATCGACGACCGCCAGGTCCGGGCGGTGCTCGCGGACCATGGCCAGCAGGCCGGGAGCGTCGCCGGCCTGGCCGACGACATCGAACCCCGATCGCTCGAGCAGGCTGGCCAGCCCCTCGCGGAGCAGGGTGTCATCGTCGGCCACAACGATACGTTTGCGTGGTTCGCCCACTATTTCTGGTCACCATCCAGTGACTGCGGGTAGTCTTGCCAGATTACCGGCCAGTTTCCGCTGGTCAGCGAGATGAGCACGGGGTGGGGGCAACGGCGGAAACGCGTGATCGGCGCATGCGCGGCAGCCTGACCAGGCGCACGCTCGCCGTCAGCGCGCTGCTCTCGACCGTGATCGGGGCCGCGTTCTTCATCCTCGCGCTGGCGATCGACGCGCTGCGTGCCTCGGAGTCCCGCGCGAATCACGCGCTGGAGGTGCTGGTGGCCGCGAACCGCCTGGAGCGGCTGACGATCGACATCGAGACCACACAGCGCGGGTTCATCATCACCGGTGACCCGGTGTTCCTGAAGCCGTGGTACCAGGCCCAGGCCCAGTTCACCCGGCAGGCCGGCGTCCTGGAAAGCCTGGCGACCGAGGGAGACCAGGGCCAGGGCGGCGGCGCGCGTCAGCTCACCGCCGCGGGCCGCTCGTATATACGGAATTACGCGATCCCGCTGGTGGCGATGGCGCGGCGGGATCCGGCCTCCGCCCGGACGGTGGCGGTGACCGTGGAGGGCAAAAACCGGGTGGACGCGGTGCGCGCCAGGTTCGAGTCGTTCATGGCGCGCGAGCAGCAGATCTTCACGGCCGGCCATGATCGGGCCGAGGCCTCCGCCCAGCGAGCGATCGTGGCGGCGTCCGCGAGCGTTGGCGGCTCGATCATCCTCATCCTGTTCTGCGGCGGCTACCTGGCCCGGTCGGTGGTCCGGCCGGTCCGCCGGGCGTCAGCGATGGCGGGCCGGGTGGCAGGCGGGGACCTGACCGTGCGGATGCCCGAGACCGGACCGGCCGAGGTCGGCGGCCTGGAACGATCACTCAACAGCATGACGGACTCGCTGGCGACCAGCCGCGACGAGCTGCGCCGGGTGGCGGACGAGCAGGCGGGGCTGCGGCGGGTGGCGACTCTCGTGGCCCACGGGACAGCCCCGGCCGAGGTGTTCGGCGCGGTGGCGGCCGAGACCGGCCGGGTGCTCGGCGCGGAAACCACGGCCGTGGCCCGGTTCGAGCCGGACGGCACGGCGGTGGTCGCCGGCTCGTGGGACAGGCCCGGCACCGGGCAACTGGCCCTGCCGCTGGGCTGGCGCTGGCCGGCCGAGGACGGCAACGTCGCTGGACGGGTTCACCGGACCGGAGAACCCGCCCGGGTGTCCAGCTACGACGAGAGCAAGGGAGCCAAGTCGGCCTGGGCACGCGAACACGGGATCCGGTCCTCGGTGGGCAGCCCGATCGTCATCGAAGGACGGTTGTGGGGCCTGATCATCGTGTTCTCGACCACACAGGCGCCGCAGGCGGACGACACCGAGGAGCGCTTGCTCGCCTTCACCGAACTGGTGGCGACGGCCGTCGCCAACACCGAGAGCCGCGCGCAGCTCACCGCCTCCCGCGCGCGGGTCGTCGCCGCGGCGGACGAGACCCGCCGCCGCATCGAACGCGACCTCCATGACGGAACGCAGCAACGGCTGATCTCGCTCGCGCTCGAGCTGCGGGCCGCCGAAGCCCGCGTGCCCGTGGATCAGAGGGGTCTCGCGGATCAGTGGTCGCGCACCGCGCAAGGGCTGACCGACGTGGTCGAGGAACTGCGCGAGCTCTCACGGGGCGTGCACCCCGCGATCCTGGAAAAGGGCGGCCTCGGCCCCGCCCTGCGTGCGCTATCCCGCCGGGCCGGCCTGCCGGTCGAGCTCAGCCTGATGGTCCGCGGCCGGCTGCCGGAACGCGTTGAGGTGGCCGCCTACTACGTCGTGTCCGAGGCGCTGACGAACGCGACCAAGCACTCCGGCGCATCCGTGGTCGAGGTCGACGTGGGCGTGGCAGACGACGTCCTGCGGCTACGGATCCGCGACGACGGCGTGGGAGGAGCGGTCACGTCACGCGGATCCGGGCTCATCGGCCTGAGAGACCGCGTCGAGGCCGTCGGCGGCAGGTTCGAGATCACCAGCCCCCCGGCGGGCGGCACCTCCCTGCTGGTCACGATCCCGCTCAGCCAGCCGTAGGCGGCGGGCGGGGTCGCTTGTTGCCCTTCCAGCCGGCAGCAACGTGCTGTCGCGGCAAGCATCCGCGAGCCGATGATGAGACCTGCGGCCGCCGATGACGGGCGGTGCGCCATAAGGCCGCGCGCGGAAGGAACTGCGAGATGGCGGCAGACCTGCCGGAAGTCCGGCGCGTTGGCGGCCACATCGGCGCGGAAATCCGCGGGCTGGACCTGGCCCGCGACCACCCGGACGCGACCTATGCGGCGGTCCGGCGGGCGTGGGCCGAGCACGGCGTGATCTTCTTCCGTGACCAGTTCCTTGACGAGGACCAGCGGGAGCGGTTCGCCCTGCGCTTCGGCGCGATCCGGACCATGCAGCAGCTGCGCAAGGAGCCGGAGCAGACCCGCAACGTCGGCGAGAGCTGGCACGTCGACATGACCTGCTTCGACGAGCCGCCCATCGGCACCATGCTGTTCGCCGAGGAATGCCCGGCCTACGGCGGCGACACCATGTTCGCGGGAATGGCGCCGGCCTACGCGGCGCTCTCCGACGGCCTCAAGCGCACGCTGCTCGGCATGCGGGCCGTGCACGCCAACGTGCGCAAGCTCGGGCTCAGCTACGAGCAGACCTCGCCGCCCGAGCCGTCGATCGCGGAGTACGACGCGGCAGAAGGCCCGCTGCATCCTGTCGTCACCCGCCACCCGGAGACCGGGAAGCCGGTGCTGTACGTCAACCCGGAGTACACCACCCGCTTCGAGGGCTGGACCCGGCGGGAGAGCCTCGGGCTGCTTCGCTATCTGTTCGACCACGGAGGCAAGGCGGAGTTCGTGACCAGGTTCACGTGGCGGCCGGGCTCGATCGCGTTCTGGGACAACCGCCAGGTCTGGCACATGGCCGTGAACGACTACCACGGCATGCGCCGGGTGATGAACCGGATCCTGCTGCAGGGGACGCCACCGGTGCCGGCCGAGCTGCCGCGGTCCGAGGCGGCCCCTGGCCGGGTAACGTCGGGCGGCGGGGACCCCGCCGTGCACCGCAATTACGCGTAACCGGGGTCAGCCAGAGGCTGCAATATGAGCTTCCGAACTTGGCTAGGCGATCCAGGCGCGCGGTGCACTATCAGGTTGAGGGGTTAACATACGTCGAATACGAGTGGAGCACTACTGTCAGTAGAAAGGTCGCAGCCCAGCACATCGGGGGGAGGAAGCGCGCGTGTCCCGTGTCCCCGTCTACTTCAGTCACAGTTACCGACGCGAGGACCGCGACGTCAACGAGTATTTCTGGCGAGCCTTCTATGACGCCGACTTCTCCTTCACCGTAGACCCGGGATCGACCGCGCTCGACACGACAAAGCTGGAGCTGATGATGGCTCGCAGCGTCGGCTTCGTAGCGGTGGTGACATTCCGGCAGGAGGAGGAGCGGTACCAGTGCTCGCCCTTCATCCTGTACGAGTACGGGCTCGCCGTTCAGGTCCATCAGCCACGCCTTGTGCTCCGCGACAAGCGAGTCACGCCGCGCCATTTTCGTGCCGCTGAGACAACCGAGCTGGAGTTCGATGTCGCAGCGCTCGAGCGCTGTGCTGACGATCTGCACCGAGAGCTGAAACGCTTCCACGTCGTAACGTCCGGCCGAATGGCGGGCCGCCGGTTTCGTCAAGGGCGAGTGGGCATCGCCCTCGCTGCCGACACCGATACCAGCCGGCCCGGCGCCGGATCGCGGCGCGCGGTCGTTGAGCGAGCGCTCGACTCGGAAGGCGACGAGACCATCGACCTGACTGTCGCGATCGATGACCCCTGGCGGCTCGCGGAAGACGCCGACCGGTGCGATTACGCGGTGGTCGACCTCAACGACGACCAGGCATCGCGGATTGCGGACTTCCTGCTCGGGAGGGGAATTCCGCTGCTTAAATTCGCGCGCCGCGGCCCTATCCCGGTCCAGCCCGAACGTCTGCTCGGCAGCGCCCCGTTACGCCGCGGCGCGGCAGTCGACGAACTCGTCACATACTGGGACAGTCCTGAGGAATTCGAGGCAAGGATTCGGCAGCAGATATCCCTAGCGACGAGGGTTCGCACCGAACTGACGAATCTCAGTGAGGGGCATCGGTACTTTCGCAGCCTCGGCCGGGGCACACTGCCGGTGTTCGTGAGCAATGCCAGCTCGGCCGATGCGCTCGCGCGCGAGCTTTCCGAGGCGCTTCCCCTTGAGAACATCCCCTTCTTCCACTACCGCTATCACAATCAGATCGGCCTGGGGCAGCGCTGGACCGACCAGCTTGACCGCATGGTCAAGGCGAGCAAGATCTTCCTGCCGCTCATCGACGGCTCCTATTGGACCCGCGAGTACTGCCGTAGGGAGTATGAGACCGCTGACCGTCTAGCCGAAGCGGGCCTGATCACTGTTGTACCGGTTCTCCTGGATGGCCATGAGACCGGGCCCGAGGTCCCTTTCCAGGGCGTGGACTTGCGGGCCGTACCGCCCCAGGATCGCGCACAGCACGTCGTCGGCCACCTGGATGATCTGCTCGCGGCCAGCGTCGGCAGGAGCGTGATCGCAGATGACACCGGCCCGGTGGTAGCCGGGAAGGCATCGGTGGATCTCGCGATCATCACCGTCCTGAAGGAGGAATACGAGGCCGTTCTCCGCCTGCTCAGACGGGTACGGCCTGTGATCGGATCGGCGACCCTGGACAATCAGCACGCATGGGTCATCGGGCAGGTTGACTCGCTCCAGTCCCAGGTTCCGTACACCGTCGCCCTGGCAATGTCCCCGCGCCCGGGCACGAACGGCGCCGTGATCGCGACCAAGAACACACTTCAGGCTTTCGACCCGTACTGCATCCTCGTCGTGGGCATAGCCGGCGGTCTGGGAGACTTGGAGCTCGGGGATGTGGTCGTTGCCGATCGCATCTGCGCTTACGAGTACGGCAAGGTGGACGACGGAGGGTTTCAGCCCCGGGCCGATCTCGACAGCCCGACGGACGCCGCTCTTACCTCAGCTGCCAGCACGCTGTCAGCGCGGCACCCCGATTGGTACCGCCAGCTAGACCAGCCAACGGACCTCAAGAAGATGTCGCCCAAGATCGTGATAGGCAATGTCGCCTCGGGTGACAAGGTGGTTGACAACCCGGCCGAGAGCTTCTTCGCCAGCGTTATGAGCAGCCGACCGAGGGTGATCGCGGTCGAGATGGAAGGCGCCGGTGCTGCGGCGGCGATCCAGGATGCTCGGGAGATGCAGCGAGGGGTGAGCTTCGGCATGATCCGCGGCATCTCTGACCTGCCGCACCCTGGCAGTTCCCGCCCGGGTCGCAGGCCCGGTGTGTCCGCGAAGACCGAGACTCGAGATTCCTGGAAGAACGCGGCCTCAGCCACTGCGGCCGCTGTGGCAGTCCAGCTCATCAGGCTGTCCTGGCCGCGTCCGCCTCGCGCCGGGATTCAGCCGTGAGCGACCGCACGGGCGAGGGTCAGTACAGGCCTGAGCCGCCCGACCCCTCCGCCGTCCGGCTTCCGGAGAGCTTGAAACAACTCGTTGAAATCCTTGCCGAGCACGTCCACGACACGTGGGCCGCCACCCGCATTGAGATGGGCTGGAGCTACGGGCCGAAGATCGACGACGTCAGGAAGGAGCATCCCTGCCTCGTGCCCTATACGAAGCTCCCGGAAGCCGACAAGGACATCGACCGGAACGTCGTGATCGGGATACTGTCCCGGGTGTTAGATCTCGGCTATGAGTTGGCGCCGCCCCCCGTGACTGACCAACCCTAACGGGAAATGAGCGCGTAGACCGCGGCAAGGACGAACAGGGCGGCAACCAGGAGTTGCATGCCCTGAATGATGGCTCGATAGGAGTCGAGCCACGAACGCTGAGCCTGCTGAGAGGCCCTAACGAGTTCAATCACGTCGTCGATCCCGCTGGCCGTGCGGCTGGCCTCAAGATGTCGCAGGGCGGTTTCGGCAACCTGGACAAGCTGGCGCGTACGGCGATCGAGCCTCATGAAGGCCAGGCTCGCAACTGCTCCGGCGACGGAGACGCCGACCGCGACCGAAGTGATATGAGACGCGATCGCTTGAACGAATGCCGTTGCGAAAAACGCGACCGCGACTAGCCAGAAGTTCACCAACTGCAAGCGCTGGCCAGCGTGCAAGGCGAACCAGTTCCACGCGTAGGTCTGCGCCTCCGCCTCGTCTTCGCGCACGGGGCGACACTACAGCGGCGGCATAAACCTGGCGCCTCAGTCAGACAGCACCCGACGTGGTACCCAGGGATTCCGGCTCAGGGACCGCCATCAGACCGCGCGCCACCTGGCCTCGCACCAGGAGTAGACGCCGAACGTTGTCAGCCCGAGCGCGACCACGACGAGAAGCCACGGCCCGAGCGGGGTGTGCGCGAGGGCGCGCAGCGCGGAGTCGATGCCCTTGGCCTGCCCCGGGTTCGCGTCTATGGCCGCGACGACCAGGAAGACGCCGACGGTCCCGAACACGATGCCCCGGGCGATGCCGCCGATCTGGCCGAGGCGCTTGACCACCTTGCGCGTGGTGGCCGACGCGCCGCCCATGCGCAGCGTCTTGAGGAACCGCAGCTTGTACGCCTTGTACATGGTGACCAGGCCGACGATCACGACCACGATGCCCGCGATCGCGACGATCACCTGCCCGCCCGGGTGCCGCAGGGCGGTCGCCGTGAGGTCCCGGGACTGCGTGTCGCTGGAGGACGGCTGCCCGATGCCCAGCGCGTACTTCAGGATGCCGTAGGTGACGACCGCGTAGAACACGGCGCGCGCCAGGTTGCCCAGCCTCTGGCCGGCCTTGTGCCCGCCGGCCTCGTTCGTCCCCCAGATGGCCTCGGACAGGCGCCACAGCGTCATCCCGGCGAACCCGATGACCAGCAGCCACAGGAGTACCGAGCCCAGCGGCGTCTGTGCCACCAGCCGCACCGCGCCGGTGCGGTCGGCCTGCTGGCGCGAGCCGTTGACGGCGATCTGCACGGCGATGATGCCGATCAGGACGTACAGCACGCCCCGGGCGGCCAGGCCGGCCCGGGCCAGCCACGTCATGAGCCTGCTGTTCGCCGCCTGGCGGGCGGCTCCGCGGGTGCGGAACGATCTGCGACGCGCGGTGCGCGCAACCATTGCTTACCTCCGGTGGGGACGGCCTCAGGCCGGCGTGGCGCCGCGGGGCGGGGACTCGGGCTCGGGGATTCGGGGTCGGGCGCAGTTCAACTACCACGCCAGCGGGTGATCACTCATCTGCGCGCAAATGGCCCGCCCGGTAGACCGGGCGGGCCACACTCAACCGGCGCGGTTGCCAGACCTGGCGGACCACCTGCCCGACCAGCTCCAGCTTGCGCTGCTGGACGTCCTGCGTGATCAGGTTCGCCCCGATCGAGACGGGGGAGAACCCGCATTGGGTGGAGATCCCCAGCCGCTCCAGGTCCACGCAACGCGCCGCCTCGTTGATCCGCGCCACCAGCGTCTCGGCGGGCTCCATCTCCGCCCACTTGCTGGACACCAGGCCGAGGATGACCAGCTTGTCGTCGGGAACGCTGGCGAGCGGCTCGAACGATCCCGACCGCTCGTCGTCGTACTCGAGCAGGAACACGTCGAAGTTGCTCATCCAGCTGAAGATCTTGTCCGCGGTCGAGTCGTAGCCGCCGGCGGCGATCCACTTGCTCTCGTAGTTGCCCTTGCACAGGTGCAGGCCGAAGGTGACCCCGGGAACGTCGCCGACGGAGTTGATGATGTCGACGCCCTCGGTGAGCGTGCGCTCGGTCGGCATGCCCAGCGACTCGCGCAGCTGGCGGTTCTCCGGGTCGATGAGCGTGCCCAGGTCCGGCGAGTCGATCTGGACGTAGGTGCAGCCCATGCGGGCCAGCGCGGCGGCCTCCTCGCGCATGATCGCCGCGTCGGCGAACATCTCCCACGGGTCGTTCTGGGGCAGGATGCCCGGCTCGGGCTGGTCGGTGACGCCGAACGCGAGCAGCATCGACGCCTGCGCGACGAGCAGCACGCCGAGCGAGGCGACGAGCTTGGCCAGGGGCGCGGAGTTGCGCAGCGGCCGGTATACGACGAACTCCGTGACCGCGCCGACAACAACCACGAACAGCAGGCTCAGCGGCAGCGCCAAAACGGCGGGCAGCGATGCGATCTTGCCGGTGTTCAGGCTGCTGGGCGCCAACGGGGCCGGCAAGACGACCACCTTGCGGGCCATCTCCGGCCTGGTCAGGCCGATGACCGGCGCGATCCGGCTGGACGGCGCCGACCTTGCGGGCGTCTCCCCGACCGCGCGGGTACGCCGTGGCATCGTCCACGTGCCGCACGATCGCGGCATCTTCTACGGGCTCACGGTGACCGAGCATTTCCGGCTGGACGGCGTGACCGAACCGGCCGGGCAAGAGGCCGCGTTCGAGCACTTCCCGGCATTGCGCGACTTGCGCGACCGCCGGGCCGGCCTGCTGTCGGGCGGCGAGCAGCAGATGCTCGCGCTCTCCCGTGCGCTGATGCGAAAGCCCAGGGTCCTGCTGCTCGTCGAGCAGCACGTGCACCTGGCGCTGGAGATCGCGCACCGCGGCTATGTGCTCGCACACGGCGAGCTCGTGGCCGAGGGCAGCGCCGACCGCCTGAGAAGCGATGGCGCCCTGCTTGCCGCCAGCTACCTGGGCGGCCGGCCCGGCTGACCCCGGCGCGGCCCGCCGCCCGCCGATTCCGAACAATGGCGATTCTTCGGGGCGCCAAATGGCGGGCGGCCCATTGCGCCACGGCCGCGTTCGCCTCGCCGGCGTCACTTCCGGCCAGCGTGAATGTTTACGCGCCGTCTCGCAGGCGATAAAGCCTCTGCCGCCTAAATGGCTTCTGCCAGCCAATTGCCAGGCCAATGCCGGTAAATGGATTGGTAATCTGACGGGGGGAATTACCGCATGCTAGGACCCTGGGGTGATCGCCTCGGGCAGCGGATCGCGCATCGCCCGGGCATTACGCTGACGATTGCTTTGTCCGTGGTCGCGGGCGCTGCATCCTTCGCCATTGCCGGCTACCAGCACCAACCGCCGGCTTCCTCGGCCTGCACCCGGCAGACCGCGGGGACCTCCGTGGTGTCCGGCCCGCCCGCCGCCGTCGCCGCGGGCGTGGCCCAGGCGCTGTTCGGCTGCGCGCCGAGCGTGGTGGTGGCGAACGCGGGCCGCCCGGCCGATGTGGCCGCCGCCGTCCCCTTGGCCGAGCAGGCGCACGCGCCATTGCTGCTGTCGCCGCTGGCCTCGAGCACGGCCAATACCGCGTCCTATCTCAGGGGTCCGGCCGGCGCCGCGCAGGCCCGGCTGACCTCGTCGCTAAGTACCGTCGCGCTGCAGGAGATCAACGATCTGCATCCTCGCAGCGTGCTCGCGGTCGGCCTGACCACGGCCGAGCTCTCCTCGGTGATGCCAGGGGCGCGCGTCACCACCGAGCCGTCCGCGCTCCCCGCCATGGCCCGGCCGAAGCCACTGAGCCACGTGGCCGTCCTGGTGCCCGCGGGCCGCTCCGCCGCCTCGCTGGCGGCATCGGCCACCGCGGAGGCGGCCGGTGCCACGGTGGTGCCGGTGCACGGCTACGACCCGCGGGGCGATCCGGCCGCCATCGCCGCCCTGGCCAGAATCAGACCGCGCCAGGTCATCGCGGCCGGCGGCGCCTTCGGCCCCGCGGGCCGGCTCTCGGCCAGGCTCGCGGTGGCCCAGACCGGGGTGCAGCTGCCCCGCGGCGGCCAGCTCGTCGTGCCCATGCACCGGATCGTCGCGCTCTACGGACACCCGGGCACCCCGTCGCTCGGTGCCCTGGGGCAGCAGGGCATCAAGGCCAGCGTCACCCGGGCCAAGCAGGTCGCGGCCCACTACAACGCGCTGAGCACGGTGCCCGTCGTGCCCGCCTTCGAGATCATTGCCGCCGTCGCCACCTCGGCTCCAGGGCCCGACGGCACCTACTCGTACGAGACACCGGTCGCCGCGCTGCGGCCGTGGGTCGCGGCCGCCACGAGGGCCGGGATGTACGTGATCCTCGACCTGCAGCCCGGCCGGGCCAACTTCCTGGCCGAGGCGAAGGTCTATCAGCCTCTGCTGGAACTGCCGAACGTGGGCCTGGCCCTCGACCCGGAATGGAAACTCCAGCCCGGCCAGCTGCCGCTGCACCAGATCGGCAGCGTGAGCATCACCGAAGTCAATAGCGTCGTCAACTGGCTGGCTCAGCTCACCGCTGAGTACCACCTGCCACAAAAACTCCTCGAGTTGCATCAGTTCCGGATCGGGGAAATCCAGAACGAGCAGCTCCTGGACACCCGCAACGACGACCTGGCCGTCGTCATGAACATGGACGGGCAGGGCACGCCGGCCATGAAACAGCTGACATGGGATGCCGTCACGTCGACCGCACCGCCCGGAGTGAACTTCGGGTGGAAGAACTTCTACGTCAAGGACCAGCCGATGCTGACGCCGTCGCAGACCATGTCGAAGGCGCCGGGCCCCGTGGTGATCTCCTACCAGTAAGCCCGTTCATCGCCGCTGAGGGCCCGGGCGCGGATCCGGCAGATCGCGCCCGGGCCGGATGCGGGTGCCCGCGGCGGTCGGCCGCGGCAATCCGCTGATTCGGCGGGGCGGAGGCCGGACGCCAGACGGCGCCAGCCGCCTGGGTCGGCAGCGCCGGCTCGGCCGGTCCCGGCCGGCACAGCCGAGGCCGTCGGCGAGAGGCTGTTGACTCGGGCTCCCGCCATCTGCCTAAAATGACTGGGTGGTCAGTCATTTTGTGTCGGGACGGCGCTCGTCCGGCTCGGGAAGCAACGAGGTGCGGACCGGATGAGCGCGGGTGACGGCGGAACGAGCGTGCCGGACGGCGGGACGAACGCGGGCGACGGCGGAACGAGCGTGCCGGACGGCGGGACGAACGCGGGCGACGGCGGAACAAGCGTGCCGGACGGCGGGACGAACGCGGGCGACGGCGGGATGAGCGTGCGGGACGGCCGGCCGGGCCTGCCGCCGAGGCCGACCGCGAAAGCGGAGACGCTGGCCTCCGACGCCGATCGCGACGGTGCGGTCCAGGTGCTGAGTGAGGCGTTCGCGGAGGGCCGCCTGACCGCGGACGAGCACGATGACCGTGTGCGTGTCGCCTACGCCGCGCGCACCTGGCGGGAGCTGGCCGGGCTCACGGCCGACCTGCCGCGGCCGGCCGGGGCCGGCTACGGGCGGGCGGCGCCGGGCATGGCCGAGGGTCTGGACTGGTGCCTGATCTGCGCCCTGCTGATCTGCTGCCCGCCGGCCGGGATCGCGTGGCTGCTGCTGCGCCACCGGGCGCAGGCCGGCCGGTCCCGCGCGTCCGAGGCCGGAAGCCTTTACCGGCCCCTCCCGGACAGCGAGGGCACGTCCCTGGCGCTCCCGGACGGCCGGGGCCTGTCCGTGGCCTTGCCGGACACCGGCGGTCTGTCCCGGGCCGCCGCCGGGCCGGGCGGGGACGGGTGCCGTGCCGAAGATCGCTGAGCGGGCACGCGCCGCCCGGCGCGAGCAGATCATCGCCGCCGGGCTGGCCTGCTTTGCCCGGGCCGGCTACCACACCACGACGATGGCCGACATCGCCGCGCAGGCGGGCGTGTCAAAGGGGACCCCGTACCTCTACTTCGCGGGAAAGGAAGCCCTGTTCCTGGCGCTGCACGAGCAGTGGGACTGCGGCGCCGCGGAGCGAATCGAGTCCGCCGTCGCCGCCCTGCCCGCCGTCGGCCGCGGGTCGCCGCGGCGGGTCCTGCACGCGATCGCCGCCGCGATCGCGGGGCACGTCCGGGCCGAGCCGGACACCTGCCGGGTGCTGATGGAAGCCCGCGCGCTGGCCGCGCACGAGCCGGCCGTGGCCGCGGCCGTCCGGGAAGCCGACGCCCGGGGCCACCGGCAGCTCGCGGACCTGATCGCGGCCGGTGTCAGGGCCGGCGAGTGGCCGCCCGGCACCGACCCGGCGCTGGCGGCGCGGCTGTTCGCGGCCGGCCTGTACGGGCTGATGGCCCAGTGGCACCTGGAGCCGGGCTCGTTCTCCTGGGATGCGGCCGCGGCCGTGCTGGCCGGATGCCCTCCCGGCGGCGCCGACGGCGCGGGACCGGTCAGCGGGGAAGCGGGCGGCGGCCTCAAGGACTGGCCGCCGGTCAGCAGGGAATGAGTGGATGGTGCCAGACGACGGACCGCTGCCACCCGGGATCTTCGGCGTTTACGTCCAGGTTTCCGACCTTGCCCGGTCGTTGTCGTTCTACCGGGACGCTCTGGCGCTGGAACTCGAGTGGAGCGATGGCGCCCTGGCGATCCTGCACAGCCCCGTCAACCCCGCCGGCATCCTGGTCCTGCGGGAGGTCGGCGATTGCGCGCGGCGAGACCTGGGCGAGCCGGGAGTGACCCGCGTCCTGTGGCGGGTCGCGGATCCCGCCGGCCTGGACCGCGCCGAGGAGTACCTGCGCAGCCTTGAGGTGCCTTATCAGCGCCATCGCGGGGAGGAGCCCGACGGCCTGACGCTGCGCGACCCCGACGGAGTCGAGTTCGTCCTGCTGTCGGCCCGGCGCCAGGCCTCCGCGGAGCCGCCGGCCTGGCTGTACTGGTACCACTGAGACCGCCGGGCGATCCGCGTCCCGCACGCACCGCGCCCCGGGACATCCCTTCGCGGGATGTCCCGGGGCGTGGCGTCAGAACCCGCTGGCCGCTATCAGCCGCCCAGTTCCGAGAAGATCTGCTCCGCCACGGAGGGAACCACGTCGGAGTCCGTGACGGCCGGCTTCTCGAAGTTCTGCGAGTAGAAGTCGGCCGCCGCGACCGGGTCGGTCTGGCTGTTCAGCTCGGCCACCTGCGACTGCCCGATCTCGTTCGAGTTGTAGAACAGGATGTCGGACAGCTGCGTCAACATGTCCTGCGAGACGTTGCCGGTGATGATGTTCGCGTTGGGAGCGGCCGAGCCGAGCGGCGTCCAGCCGATCAGGCCGCCGCCGCCGGAACCGACCGACTCGGGGTTGCCTCCCGACTCGCCGTCGACGCACGAGGCGACGCCCGCGGCCGCGGCCTTCGAGTACCCGTTGTCCACCAGGAACTGGCCGATCGCCAGCAGGTTGTTCCCGTCGGCGATGTCGGACTGCACCGTCGAGCTGGCGCCCGACGAGGACTGCGTGCCGGTGCTCGGCGAGGTCGCGGCGGTGGTGGTGGCCGACGACGGGTCCGAGGTCGACGGGTCCGACGCGGTGGCGACCACGTGGCGCCGGGGGATCGTCAGCACCTGGCCCGCGAAGATCAGGTTCGGGTTGCTGATCTTGTCCTTGTTGGCCTTGTACAGCCCGTGCCAGTACCTGCCGTGGCCGTAGTACCGCAGCGCGATCCCGTACAGCGTGTCACCGTTCTGCACCGTGTAGCTGCGCGCCGCGGGCGCGGCGGGCTGCACCACGGCGTCGAGGTGCGCCCTGACGGTGTGCGGGGTGGTGTCAGCCAGCGCGTGGTGTACCTGGTGTGCCGTCATGAACACCGGAGCGGCCGCCATCGCACCCGACACCGCGACGGCCGGGGCAGCCATGCCTGCCCGCTGCGCTGCTTTCTGTACGGTCGAGGGCCGCCTGTGCCGCCCCTTTGCCCTCTGCTTCCTGCTCGGTCGGGCTCCTAGCCTCACGAACCTGCCTTAATCCGAATCCGCGCCCGGGTACGCGGCAACGTGCGCCTCTCGCCGGGCCTGACGTTTTTGCTCATCGGGCAGCATGGCAGGACGTTCGGCTCACCGCAGGTGAATCACCCCAAATAGCTCAGGTGGGCTATGAGAGGTATAAACACTAATTCAGACGACTACCTCTGAGTCATAAGGATTTCCGTAACAGTGCCCTACGAGGGAGCTGACCGGGTATGACCCATACGGACGGTACGTGACTAGGGGCCTACCGGACGAGAAATCCGCTGGTCAGCAGGCATCGGGACGGTCCTGGCGAGGCAGATCCGGGCCGCCGGGGCCGGACGCCCGGCCGATATGGCTGCCAGTGCGGGTGTTGCTGGCGTCGGACGGCGCGCCCCCGCCCCCGTACACGCCGACCATGCTGGGAGCCGCCGGCGGGCGCCCTGTCGGAGCTGGCCTGACCCGGCCGGGCGGCGGCCCCGGCCCCCGGGCATTGGCACGGGCCGTGCCCGCTCCGCACGGCCCGTGCCATCCCCTCCTCGGCTCACCCCTTCGTGAACGACTCCAGCTTCTGCTCGTCGGTCACGTGGGAGGTGCCCGCCTCGGTGCTGATGACCTCCGACTGCACCGGGCCGACGCCGTTCGCCAGCCAGGTCCTTACCTCGATGCTCACCTGGATGCTCGCCACCGTCATGGCCATGGTCATGTCGACGATCGTCGCCTGGTAGGTGCCGGCCGGCACGCTCACCGACGCCGTCCCCGCCCCGCGCACCGAGACGTGGGCGGTCTCGCTGAAGTGCTGGCCATCCTGGTTGACCGCCACGTGGAGCACGGAGCGGGTCGCCTGCCCGGTGGCGAGGGCGCTCTGCGCGGGAAGGCCGATCCCGCCCTGGATCGAGACGCCGTTGCCGAACGCGTTGTCCGGGTAGGTGATCGAGCCGTCGGAGTGGAAGACGTACGTCCCGGTCGTGGTGGTGGGCGACCCGGCCAGGTCGATGGTGTCGGCCTCGGTGACCTGCTGCCCGCCGGTCACCGGGACAACGGCGGTCATCTTGTTGGTAACGGTGCCGCCGAGGCTGTTCTGGTAGAGCCAGGTGTTGCCGACCCCGATCGGCCAGTTCGTGTAGCCGGAGGACGAGCCCGACGAGCCCGCCGCCGGCGAGGACGCCGAGCCGGTGGCGGCCGCGGCCGTGCTGGCCGGGCCGGCCGACGAGTGCGACGAGCCCGACGAGCCGGACGTGGTGCCCGACGGTGAGCCGCAGCCGGCCAGGACCAGCCCGGCGGCGGCGAGCACGAACCCAGGGCCGACGGCCCTGCGCCCGTAACGTGTGCTTGATTTCATGTGGTGCCTCGCTCCCCTTGGCTGCTTACCGGCCACCGCAGGCCGGGCTGGGAGCAGCCTGGAACCGAAAAGCTAACCGGCACCTGTTACAAGCGACTTACAGCGAACGCCGCACCCGGGGCGGCCGCGGAGCACCTCGCCGTAAGCGATTCGTAACCGGATCCCCGCCGGAAGTCATGATCACGTCGACTTATTATTCGAAACCGTCGTTCTAGCGGGCGTTTTAGCCTAGTTTGTGGTCACCTTTCGAATAATAAGTGAGAACGATCAAGGTCTTCGCCAGGTCGCGCCCACCGGGCGGGCGCCACCGGGCGGGCGCGGCGGGCGGGCGCGGCGGGCGGGCGCCGGCGGGCGGGCACCCGCCGTTAACCCGGGGACGTGCCGAAAAGCGCGCCGAGACGGGCCAGGTCGGCCTCGTACCGGGCCACCGCCGCCAGCTTGATCTGCTCGTAGCCGCGGATGGCCAGCGGCAGCCGGGCCAGTTCCGCCGCGGTGCCCAGGTTCGCCGCCGACAGCCCGCCCAGAACCGCGGACATCTCGGCCTCGTACCCGGCCGCGAGCCGGCGTTCGGCGCGCCGCACCTGCGTGTGACCGAACGGGTCCAGCGCGGTACCGCGCAGCGGCCGCATCGCCCGCAGCACCCGGAACGCGGGCCGGGCCACCGGCGCGGGCAGCGCGAGCTTCTTGCCCATCCCGGCCGCCCGCAGCACCGGCGGATGCAGCATGTACCGCACGCCGCGCCCGCCCGGCACCGCGTCCGTCAGTGCCCGGTCGAACTCGGGCAGCAGGTGCAGCCGGGCCACCTCGTACTCGTCCTTGTAGGCCAGCAGGTGGAAGAACCCCGACGCCACCGCCTCGGTCAGCGCGCCAGGCTCGCCGGCCACCGCGGTCTCAGACCGCCAGGCGGCGCCCACGAGGTCC
>Ga0335073_10004878_pt1 | contig 18809 bp, 11 predicted proteins | sample Lox_Sample_22_FD_207093 | JGI IMG/M metagenome (GOLD analysis project Ga0335073, IMG submission 207093) | Soil microbial communities from Loxahatchee National Wildlife Refuge, Florida, United States - Lox_Sample_2.2 | ecosystem: Environmental > Terrestrial > Soil > Wetlands | place: USA... | reverse complement strand
CGAGCACTCTGATCACGCACGTGCCCGATGCGGTCAACCATGGCGCGGAGATCCGTCCTCATTCCATGGTGTCGCGCGTCAGCCTGCGCGAGGACGGCAGAGTTGACGGCGTGGTCTATCTGGCCCGCGACGGAACGGAACATTTCCAAAGGAGCCGAGCCGTTATCGTTTCAGGCTATGCCATTGAGACGCCGCGACTGCTCCTCAATTCGGCTTGTCCCGGTCATCCCCACGGACTCGCGAATTCGAGTGGAACGCTCGGCAAATATCTGATGGCTCAGGCGGGAAATGTTGTGGTGGGCCGGTTCGACGAATTGATTCGTCTCTACAAAGCGCCGCCGGCACACGCGCTTTCAGAGGAGTTCTACGAAACAGACAGGCGGCGCGACTTCGCCCGCGGATTTGCGGTGCAGACAGTCGGACCGCTACCGGTAGCTTTTGCGAAGGAGATGGTTGCCGCGATGGGTGCATGGGGTTGGGGCTTGCGCCGCGTAATGATGGACTACAACCACTGGGCGACCATCGGAGTGCTGGGAGAAATCCTGCCCTGGGAGGACAACCGCGTCGAACTGGCGGAAGAAAAGGATCAATACGGCCTGCCGGTCGCGAAGGTTATTTTCAATCTGCATGACAACGATCAAAAGCTCATTGAATTTGGGAAGAATAAGGTCATGGAGATCATGTGGGCAGCCGGTGCGAAGCAGGTGGTTCAGGAATCGCGTTTTGCGCATCTGGTCGGAGCCGCGCGAATGGGAAAAGATCCGGCCACGTCAGTTTGCGACAAGTTCGGCCGAACCCATGACGTTCCCAATCTGTTCATATGCGATGGCAGCATTCTGCCGACCCAGGGCTCGGCAAATCCCGGATTGACGATCCAGGCGCTCGCAGCGCGAACGGCAGATTATCTGATTAAACAAGGCGACGCGATTTTCTTTTCAAACCGTCGCGATCTGGCCGAGCCGGGAATCCGTTACGACCTCAGTCCTCCGTACACAAGGTTCAAAGGAATTCCACGAATCGCCTAGCCCAAACCCTTCACGAACATGCTCGATCTCTTCGTGGACAAACTCTCCCGCCGCGGTTGACGGGGATTTCCCCTCCCTAAGGTCGCGCTGGGCACGCTTAACAGTTTCCTGTTCCGGCATCCGGCAATCCTCCTTCCATCCAAAGATGCGAAGTTTGTGCAGGGCGATGTCAACTCGGCCCCATTCCACAGTTAAGTCCGCAGGGAAGAATGTTTGCAGGATGCAGAATATCTTCCCTCAATTCGTCGGTACTGTCGCATATGCAGACACTATTCTGCTGCCCAATCACTCGGAGATCGAACAAATTGCATTTGGTGCCGATAAGGAGGGCGTGGGTTCCTTCCGGCCGATTGACGAGGCGTTGAGTGCAGCTTTAGGCGATGCACAGGCGCGGGATGACGCTGCCGCCCGAGCCAAAGAGACAGGATCTTATGAATCGTTTTTAGATCAATTCGACCAGATTCTCGATGAGGATTCTGCGCCGGATGCGGCCTTCTTTGTAGAGAGTTGGACCCTCGGGGTCGCCACGGCATCGGAAAACCTTCGACGCCGACAGCAGGAGATGAAGATTCGTGAGCATGAAATGAATGCTCGCAATACCTTCTCATTTCCGCCGTTCATTGTCTCCGGTTCAGAGTCATTCGGTGAGGTTACGTGGCCGCTATGCGAGGTGAGCGCGAGCGAGGATTGCGCAACGGATTCTCCAGCGGTTGACGAGGAGAGCGATCAGCGGCAGGTCGTCGATGAGGTTGAAATCGCCAGTCCATTGACGTTCGAGTCGGCATGCCGGGTGCTGGGTGTCGAGGCGACGAGTTCGCGGGAACAAATCAAGGGCGCTTATCGGAAGTTGGCGATTCGGTATCATCCCGATCGGCTTGTGCGGAGCGAAGCGCGCGAACAGAAACTAGCCAGCGATCGGATGGCCTGCCTGAATGAGGCCTATCACCTGTTGTGCGCGGTTCTGGCCGGGCAATGGAGTGCTTCATGTAGCCGGTGAGCACTCTACCGGATGCTCTGCATTGCGATTGGTCAGGATGCCTGCGCCCTTCGAGATCATCTGGTGTACGGCGTTATGGATGCGATCTACTGCCGATCGCCGATAGTTCCACATCTCATCGGGGCCGGGATGTTCCACAACCATGGTCGCGTTTGCCTCAAAGAGCAGGACGTCTCCATTCAGGTTTAAACCAAAATCGATTCCGCCGTAATCCAGTCCAATCACCGCCTGGAGCTTTGTCAGCGCTTTCATTGCTTTCGGACCCAATACTTGCGGCATGTCGGCAAGGAATAGGGCTTCTTCGGCGCGGTGGTCGGGCTTGTCGGCCATATCGGAACTGAAATAGTGGATCTTCCAATTCGGTGAAATCGCAAGGTGTAAGGGGTAGAGCTCGCCATCGACCATCATGGCGCGATATTTACGGCAATAACCATCGACACCTCGCGCATCGAGATACTCGATGGCGAGCACCTCGGCATCGGATCGATCCGCTCCAGGCAGTTGTGCGAGAGCAGTTCCCAATTCGCCGGGCGACTCCACTTTGACGAAGAGTTCACCCATGTGAAAGCCGGGAACGCGAAGAAGCAGCGGGAACTTGAACCCATTCCGCAAAAGCACCTGGTCCCCGTCGGATGCTGCGAGCTCAGCATAGGAGAATGTCTGAGTTAAGGGAGCGATTACCCCCGGAATGTCTCGAAGCCGTTTGGCGTTTTCACAGCGGCCCGTCGCAATCACGGCTTTCGGTGCGTTCAGCACGGGCGCGGAGGTGTGCGCGAGCAGCGATTCAGCCGCAACCAGAGCCTCGCGAGAGACGTCGACATCTCCGATGCCGTTGATGACAAGCTTGTGTTCCGGCAACGGATTGGAGAGATCATAGAAATCGGTAACAACAACATAGGTCTGATAGACGCTGTCATTCACCAGCTTTTCAATTGGCGTGTTGCCTCCGGCGGAGGATACCAGCAACAAGACCGGAACCGGCGGAGTATTGCCACGGTAGACGTTGGTAAAGAAATTTTTGCGGTCGAATCCAAGACGCTGATGATGTTTTGCCGCTTCGGTTTCGCCGAACCGGGTAAGTGTGTAGTACATCCCAGCGTGCGCTTGCGACATATTGGGATCGATGCGAAGTGCGGCCTCGAATTGTTCCCTGGCTAACGCGTCCGCCGCGGTGTCGCGCTCCTCCAGCAACACTCCGCCGAAATTCACTCGGCTGGGTGCCGATTCAGGATGATGCTTCACCGCCTGCGCCAGACAAATGAGCGCAGCCTTGCGGTCTCCACTCACAGCGAGCAGAAGTCCAAGAGCGTTCAGATTGCGCCGATGCGTCGGATCAAGCGCGACGACTTTCAGATGTTCACTCCTGGCTTCGAGCTTTTGACCTAGCTGACAAAGCAGCATGGCTCGTGCGTACCGCAACTCGACCTCGGCCTGTTTGTCCAGAGGTTCCCCGCAGCTGAGCTTTGCGTCGATCATTTCGACTTTCGCCGCGCGTTCTGTCCAGGGCTGCCATGTCTCGATCTCCGGATTGTTTTCGGAGGTTTTGCGGGTCAAAGCGCGCGCGGTCTCCAACGTCTCTTCAACGAGTCTGTCCATCTCACTCCGGGTGGTCCGATGATTCACGATTGCCGCGCGAATCACCAAACGGTTGTCGATCGATGTGCTCGACGGCGCGATTGCTCCGCCTTCCTGCAATCGAATCACGATCTCGCGATTGAGGTTGTCCAGGAACTCTTCCCGCGGCGTGTCGGTGGGAGATTCACAACGGTAGCGAAAGCAGACTACGTTCAACTCGACCGGCGCCATCAACTCGAGTTCCGGAATTTCGACTATCCGGCTCTGCAGATAGCGAGCCAGTTCGCAGGTGCGACTGACGACCGCTCCAATGGCTTCCATACCGTAAACCTTGAACGTGGCCCAAGTCTTCAGAGCGCGAAAACCGCGGGACAGGTCCGGGCCAAAGTCGCATGGCCAGGGCGAACCGGCGGACATTCCGCGGCTGTCGCGCGCGAGATACGCATTCGAAGAAGCAAAAGCAGCCTGGTGTTGTTCGCCATTGCGCAGAAGGATGAAACCAGCGTCGTATGGGACCTGCGCCCACTTGTGAAAGTCGAACGCCAGCGAGTCTGCTCGTTCTATTCCCTTCAGGCGCGGCGCCAGATCGGGGGCCAGCATAGCAAGCGCCCCGCAGGCACCATCGATGTGGAACCAAAGCTCCTCCCGTTCGCAGATATCAGCGATTTCGTTCAGGTTATCGATCGCACCGGTGTCGACGGTTCCCGCCGTGCCGACCACAAGAAAGGGAGTTAAGCCTGCTTCCCGGTCCGAAGCAATCTTGTCGGCCAAGGCGTGCACATCCATGCGCTGCAGGCTGTCCACAGGAATCAGCCGCAGCGATTCGCTTCCCAGTCCGGCGAGGTCGAGCGCCCGCGCAATGCACCCATGCACCGCAACGGAGGCATAGGCCACAAGCTTCTGCGTCGGCTGGCTGATGCCCTTGCGGCGTACCTCACTGCCAAGCCTGGCATCCCGCGCCACTTTGACAGCGATGAAGTTCGCCATCGAGGTGCCGGTTACAAACAGCCCGGTTGATCCTTCAGGAAAACGGAAAAGCTCTCGCATCCACTCCGTAATTTGGCGTTCGACTTCCAGAGGGATCTGATCGCGACCACCCAGATTCGCGTTGAGACCTGCGGCTAACATCTCTGCCAGCATGCCAACCGGTGTTCCACCACCCTGCACCCAGCCCAAAAACCCCGGGTGACTGTTGCGCGCGGTAAAGGGCAGGATGGACGTCATGAAGTCCTGATGCACCTGGTCAAGCGACGTCGGTTTCGTCGGCAATTGTTCACGGAAGCGCTCGCGAACCTCGGAGGGTATCGGCTGCCAGACGGAGCGTTCGCGGATGCCGGCCGTGTAATCCAGCATGTCGTCGAGCATGCGGTGAGCTTGTGCACGAAATTCGGTCCAGTTCTCTGGATCCAGACTGGTGTTTGCCGGCGAGGTGTTGCGCCGGTTGGGCTCCTCGGGTCTCGCGGCCGCCATCTTCTGCATGAAAAACCCTGTTCTGCGTTGAGGATCGGGCTCGAGCGAGCCAACTACATTGGATGAAGATGGTTGTTGCAACTTGGCTTCCAAACCGTTGCAACGATCCAAAGAGGGTTCAACGGAGCAATTCCAACCAATTCCTCAGAAATCCTTGAGATTTCGAACGAAAGTCTTGCTTCCCCTCTGCACATTGCGGGTGGCGGGAGTGAGGGATGGTTCGGGTCCTCATCAATTTCTCATCAAACTGGAGGGGTCGGACCCAGTTGGAGAGCTGCAAATCTGATCTCCCGATAGCGGGAATGCGGTCGAGAAAACGGCAGATGCTTTTCAGGTCAGGCCCTTACCAGCGACGAGCAAACCATCCCGAGCGAGTTGACGAGGTGCATGCAGGCTGATAGAAGTACCTGAAATGATCATTTGAACCGCTTGGTTTGGCGCGCCTGAGTAAAGCGGCCATTCTTTCTTGCTCGATTTTTCGACCGTTGTGTGAATCCCGGCGCGATCCACGCCGGCATCGATAGTAGGTATGCGTCTCCTGCAAGGCTGGGGAAGGGGGTACGCGTGGGCAACAAATCGCGGTTCGGCAAACAAACCGGGGCGGCGGTAGAGGTACGCCTTTCGCCGGAGTGCTACACCAAGGCATTCCAGGCCAGCCCCGACTGTATCGCGATAGCGGGTTTTGATGACGAAGGCATTCTCGACATTAGCGGCAGGTTCGAGAGTCTCTTCGGGTACAAGCGCGAAGAAATCCTTGGAAAAACCCTGGTCGAGCTTGGACTGGTTCAAGAGCCGGCGGACCGCCGGCGGTTCCTGGACCTTTTACTGCGCGCAGGAACCGTCCGCGATTTTCCGTATACGATTCGGCGCAGGGACGGCGAAATCGCGCACATCGTGTGCAGTGGCGAAGTGATCGAGGTGAACGGGAAGCAATGCGCGCTTACGATTCACCGCGACGTCACGGAACAAAAAAAGGCGGACGCGGAATTACGGCGAGTCAACCGGGCTTTACAAACCATCGTGGAGTGTCGTCAGAAGATGGCGCTCGCCATCGATGAGCCGCAACTCATGCGGGACGTCTGCCAGGTTCTTGTCGACCGAGGCGGCTATCGCCTGGTCTGGGTTGGAATGGCACAACAGGATGACCAAAAGTCCATTCTGCCCATCGTTAGCGCTGGTTACGACGAAGGCTACCTGGAGAAGATCAAGGTCTCCTGGGCCGATGACGCGAGGGGCCTCGGTCCGACTGGAACTGCGATCAGGACAGGGGGGCCGTCGATCGGGTGGGACTTGGAAAACGATCCGCGGGTCGCGCTGTGGCGCAAAGAAATTGTGGAACACGGCTACAGATCGTCTATCGCTCTCCCGCTCATGCAGGAGGGTTCAGCGTTCGGTGCTTTGACGTTGTATTCGGAGCGAAGCGACGCATTCGACACGGAAGAGGTTCGGCTCCTGACGGATCTTGCCAATGATTTGGCTTATGGCATCCAAGCAAGGCGAGCTCGCGCCGAACGGACACGGGCCATCGAAGAATTGGAAGATAGCGAGAAGCGCTTCCGAACACTGATCGAGGATGCGCCGATCGCGGTCGGTATCAGCAGAAACGCAGTCAGCATTTATGCCAACCAGTCGTATTTACGGATGTTCGGACTCGAGAACATCAACGATGTGGTGGGGCATCCGATTGGAGAGCACTGGACGCCGGAAAGTCGAGCAGAGATCGAGGAACAGATCCGACTGCGTTCTCTCGGCTACTCGGTTTCTTCAACTTATGAAGGCATAGGACTTCGTGGCGACGGCTCGAAAATCGAGGTTTTTGTGCATGTCACACAAGTGAATCTCCCGGATGGTATGGCATCCATCGCGTTTCTCACCGACATCACCGAGCAGAAGAGAGCTCAAGCGGCATTGCGCGAGAGTGAGGAAAAATATCGCACGATTTTCGAATCTTCCCAGGATGCCTACACGGTCATTTCTCCGCCTGATTTTAGTTTCACAGATTTGAACATGGCCGCTGTGCGTCTCTTCGGGGCCAAGGACAAAACGCAGGTGATTACAACCCTTCCCTGGAAGTTGTCGCCGGAATATCAACCGGACGGTGAACTGTCTTCAATGAAGGCGATGCGATTCATCAACGAGGTGATGGAGAAGGGTTCGCTGTGTTTCGAATGGACCCATCAGAAGCTAAGCGGCGAGCCATTCCTGGCGTCCATCGATTTGGTTCGGATCACTTACAGGGGCGCAACAACCCAACTGCAGGCGACGGTCCGCGATATCACGGAAAAGAAGCGCGCGGAAGAAGCGCTGATAAGACTGCGGCAGGCGGTGGATGCTTCCGGCGAGGTTGTCTTCATGACGGACCCGGATGGCGTCTTCACATTCGTAAATCCTGAATTCACTCGGCTGTACGGCTACGAAGCGGATGAGGTGCTCGGCAAGGAGACGCGACGCATCCTGAAGTGCGACGAGGTGAGCGAAGAGGAATATGAAGGCCTTTGGGAAGCGACACTCACCCGACCATCGGCCGGCGGCGAGATTGTTAACAGGACCAGGGATGGCCGTAAGGTAATCGTTGAACGTTCCATGTGCGCCATGCGGGACGACCGCGGAAAGGTTGTCGCCTTCGTCAGTATCCAGCGGGACGTAACCGACCGGAAACAGCTTCAACTGCAGTTCCAGCAAGCTCAAAAAATGGAGGCGATTGGCCGGCTGGCCGGTGGCGTTGCCCACGATTTCAATAACATCCTGGGGATTATCACCGGTTATTCAGAGCTGATGCTCGCGGATTCGGATTTGCCGGAGAAGCCCCAACGGCGATTGAGGGAGATAAAAAACGCCGCAAATCGCGCTGTCGGGGTTACGCAGCAACTGCTTGCATTCAGCCGGAAGCAGGTGCTTCAGACTAAGATTCTCTGTCTGAATACGATCATTCAGGAGACCACCAAAATGCTTGGCCGGCTCTTGGGCGATGACATCGAACTTGTCACCACGCTCGATCCGGAACTCGGGTCGGTAGCGGTGGATCCCACAGGCATTGACCAGGTCGTTCTCAACCTGGCCGTGAATGCGCGCGATGCAATGCCTACCGGCGGAAAGCTGAGGATCGAAACGGCAAATGTCACGATCGAACCCGATTCAACGACAGAATATGGAACGCTTCCGGCAGGCAAGTATGTAATGCTGGCGGTCAGTGACACCGGTGTGGGTATGGACGCCGAAACTCAAAAGCATATCTTCGAACCTTTCTTCACGACCAAAGGTGGGCGGGGCACGGGACTGGGACTATCGACGGTATTCGGGATTGTTGAACAAAGCGGCGGGACTATCTGGACCCATAGTGAAGTCGGACGCGGAACCACCTTCAAGATACATCTGAAACGTGTGGCAGAATCCTGCCCTGCGCTTGCCCCAGAGGGTCCCGAGGTTATTCGAGGGGGCGGCGAAACCATCCTCCTCGTCGAGGATGATGCAGGCTTGCGAACCGTAAATGTTGAGATGCTTCACAGCCTTGGTTACAACGTCCTCGAAGCCGTGGACGGAGCTGACGCCCTAAAGACGATCGGCCTGCACTCCGGTCACCTGGACCTTCTTTTGACGGACGTCGTTATGTTGGGAATGAATGGCCGGGAGCTGGCGGAAAGAGCGCTGCAGCTTCGCCCCTCGCTGAAAGTGCTTTACGTTTCCGGCTACACTGATGGCGCAGTTGGCGAGCAGATCATTGCTTCAGGCGCAGCCTTGATTCAAAAGCCGCTGCTGCGAACGGTTCTGGCTGCGAAGCTCCGCGAACTACTGGATCCGGCCCATACAAAATGACGAAGGCAGCCAATACGCCAAGTTCGGTGGGGTTTAAAGGTGCTTTCACAATTCGCAAAAAGAGGTTATCGATCGATCAGTAGTTTGCGGGCCGGATTTCAAACCACAAAAGCCGCCACGCGCAGGTTAGGGCCGGGCATCGCCGCCTGATGTCAATTGTGGCGAATCGGAAAGCAGTTCGCGCAACCGGGAGGCCAGGGCTGTTCTCGTAAAGGGCTTCTGAAGAAATGCCGCCCCGGATTCGGTGATTTTTTCGCGAATCGCTGATCCCGCATAGCCTGAAACGAAGAGCACCTTGAGGCCGGGTCGTAAGGTCGAGAGCTTCTGTGCAACTTGTTGTCCATCCATCCCTGGCATGATCACATCCGTCATCAGCAAATGCAGACGGCCGGCATGCTTCTCTGCCGCTTCAAATGCGTCGGCTCCGTTGCAGGTCGAGATAACCTTGTATCCCAGATTCTCCAGCAGGTCGGAATTGAGCTCGCGCAGGGCCGGGTCGTCTTCAACCAGAAGAATGGTCTCACCCTGACCGAGCTTCACGTCCACGTCTTCCGCAGGGTTTACAAGGGAAGCTCCATTGATCCGCGGAAAGTAAATCTTGAAAGTCGTGCCGACTCCGATCTCGCTATAGCTCCGGATGTGACCTTTGCTCTGCTTCACAATGCCGTAAACGGTTGACAATCCGAGCCCAGTGCCACGTTCTCTTCCCTTTGTCGTAAAGAACGGTTCGAATATGCGCTTCTGAGTCTCCACGTCCATGCCGGAACCGGTATCGCTCACCGCGAGCAGGACATAGTCTCCCGACGGCAGATCAGGGTCTCCGGGTACCCGATCGAGTTGGACGTTGGCCGTCTCGATCGTGAAACTGCCTCCGCCAGGCATTGCATCCCGGGCATTCACCGCGAGATTCATGATGATCTGATGAATGCTGGTGGGGTCGGCGTGGATCGGATCCAGATCCGCTGGGAGCACGGTGACGAGTTCAATGTCCTCTCTCAGGAGCCGCTTCAACATCGTGGCCGCGTCATTTACCACGGTGTTGAGATCGATTGTGCTGGACTGGACCATCTGTTTGCGGCTGAAGGCGAGCAATTGGCGGGTGAGAGACACCGCCCGCTCTGCGGCCTTCTTGACCTCGGCGAGACGACGCGTTGTGGGGCTGTCGGCGAGTGAGTCGTCAAGCAGAATGAGATCGGCATATCCCATGATCACGCCGAGGATGTTATTGAAATCGTGGGCCAATCCACTTGCCAATTGTCCAACGGCTTCCATTTTTTGCGCCTGAAGCAACTGGTCTTCAAGCCGTTTCCGCTCGGTTATGTCGAGACCAATAACGATCAGATATGTCTGCTCGCTGATCACGGTCCGAGTTCCCCGAAGGAGATAGGGTATCTTTCGACCGTCTTTGTGCAGGAGACGGAGTTCCAGCTCACTGCCTCCGGTAGCAAACGCTTGTTGTATGCATGCGGCTGCCACTGGCCGGTCCTCCTCAGCCACGATGGATAGAGCGTTTTCCATGTTGCGCGTATCGTCGCCGGAATATCCGAGGAAGCGCTCTGGATTCCGGCCCCAGTGAAAGAACTGCCCATTGGGCTGAAGCAGACAAAACACGTCAGGCAAGCTATCGATAAAGGCGTCGCTGAAGGCTTTCTCGCGTTGCAGCTCCTCTTCAATGCGCTTACGTTCCGTGATGTCTGCGGTTACGCCCCAAATGCGGACTACTTTTCCATCTTCGACGATTGGCACTTCGGTTCTGCGCAGCCATCGAACATTTCCGTCTCTGCACCGGCCTCGGTACTCGCCGGTCCGGGACTGCCAGTTACACCGAACCGAGTCGCGAACCCGCTCCCGAGTGACCTCATCGCAAGAAGGAAGCACGTCTTTGAGGTATCGTCCAATCAGATCGTCCGGACTTGAAAAACCGCAGTTGCGCGCGTGTGCCAGGTTGCATTCAGCAATGTAGGCATGTTCCCGCAACCATTTATTCGCGGCTTCCTCAGAGATACCAACAGGGAAGGGTCGATCCATTTCGATTCGCCAGACACCTTCATTTGCGTGTGAAATGAAGTCGCGGTAACGTTGCTCGCTCTTTCGCAGGGCGATCTCAGTTTTTTTGTGTTCCTCACGAATACGCAGCGTATCGATGCCGAGGCTGACCTCATCCGCTAACTCAGAGAGCAGCTTGACTTCCTCCTGATCGAGAGCGGTGCCCGTCAACGACGCATACGTCGTGAGTACACCCAGGGTTCTGTGATCTCTCAGTAAAGGAAGGGAGATCAAGGAAAGATAACCGCGTTTCAGGGCTTCTTCACACCAAGGGTGCTTAGAGCGATCGAGCTCGGTAATGGAACAAGCGCAGATTCTGCCGGATCGAAAAGCCAGAGCGGAAGGTTCAGCGCCATCTTCATCGTCTTTCCAATTAAAGACTGCCAATTTCAGGTAATCTTCGTCACCGCAATTGGCGGCTGCTCTCAGCGTGCAAGCGGATTCGTCTTCCGGATAACCGATCCACGCCATACGATAGCCGCCGACATCTACGAGGATGTTGCAAACGTGTTCGATGAATTCCTGCTCGCTGCCTGCCCGGACGATCGCCTGAACGCATTCACTGATGGTTCGTAGAGCGCGTTTGACGCGGATTAGCTCTTGTTCAGCGACTGGGCTGTCACCCGCAAGATCTGCAGAGGGATCCTTGAAATTCTGACCCTCACGGTCCATTCGATCACCCGACGAGGTGCGCGCGAGGGAGAAGGGCGTTTGCAGGGGAGCATCAGTTTTAAGGTTTTCGTCCATGATTCCGTGTGCTTCCGGTCAGTCCGCCATCGGTTACTCATTTTGCTGCCGACTTTCGGCCAGTTCGAGTAACCCGTGAAGGGGTTTCTAAAAGTAATTCAGCACCTATCGGTGGCTATCTATTAATCGGCAGACAATGCTTCAATATTCAGCAGCATCCGTTTGTGAAGGCGGGCCGTTGTTCAGGCGCTTATCCACGACGTGTAGATGATCTGATTCAGCATTATTGCCGCGTGGTTCGTTCCAAATGCCATTTACGCATTGTGTACGCATCCATTGCAGAATCTCTCCTTCGGGAACCGGGCGGGAGATGTAATATCCCTGAGCTATGTCGCACCCGATGCCCCTGAGATACTCAAGTGTTTGCGCATTTTCGATTCCCTCAGCGGTGGAGGAAAGTTTGAGACTTCGACCGAGACTTACAACAGAATTGATGACGGTACGAGATTCCTCGTTGGTTGAAGCCGTGAGGACAAAGGATTTGTCAATCTTGATTTCGGAGAAGGGCAGTTTCACGAGTTGAAGCATGGATGAGTACCCAACTCCGAAATCATCAATCGAGAGATGGAAACCGTGCACCCGCAGACGGGTGAGCATGGCCAGTGACTCAGCCGGATTTTCCATTGCCGCGGATTCAGTAAGTTCCAGAATGACCTGTTCCGGGGCGACCCCGTATCTTTGGCACGCCAGCAGCAGCTCTTCCAGGAACTCTCTCTGGCGCAGGATTTGGCACGACACGTTCAAGGCGACTTTGAGCTTGGCTGCCTGGGGCAAAGGACTGCCGTCCAGGTTTCCAGCCAGTTTTTTTCCGATGAAGCCCAGGGACTGATCCAAAACCGCCTGAGTGAGCTCGTAGATCAGATCGTGTGACTCAGCGATCGGTATGAAGGCATCGGGAGATATCAATCCCAGACGCGGATGACGAATGCGCGATAGCGCCTCAAACCCAACCAGACGATTCGTTCCGCACTCGATTTTAGGTTGATAAAAAACCTGCAAATATCCCTTCTGAATTGCTTCCTTCAACTCGATTGGAGAGAGGGAAGGAAACTGCGAAGGGGAGAGAGAGGAGGGATCACTGCGAAATTGGGGGTTGACTCCGTCGGCTGAATGCGAAAGCAACCTGACGAGCGCTTTGGGGGTAAATGGCTTTGTGAGGACTCCCGCAAAACTGAGGCCGTAATCAGCAGCGGATCGAGCCGCTGCATCCAAAACCCGCTCATCGGCTCCGCTCAGGATGATTATGTCGGCCGAGCAACCAAGCCGGGCAAGATGCTCCATCACTTCCAGCCCATCCATCTCGGGCATTTTGAGATCAATCGCTACATGCGTCGGCTCCCACTCGCTCACGGTTTGCATAAAGCCCGAGGGATCCGAACTATATTTGCATGCAACGCCGGCGGCCTCAGCAATTTCAACTATCAGCTGTCCAATCGCTGGTTCATCATCGAGTATTACTAGCTTTTTGGTCATTTACTTTCTCTGTAACAAAGCGATTTATGAAGAGTCGAACGGACGCTCCACGGTAACTCCCGGGGAGCGCGTCCGGCAAGGGTTCACTGCAGCTTCCGCTCCAGGAGCATTCTTACTGATTTTAAGAACGCCTCCGCGGAAAATGGCTTTTGCAGCACAATGGATTCCGGAAATCCATCGAGTTCCGGTTCAAGAAAATTCTCAGAGTAGCCGGAGATGAAGACCGCCCTCCTGAGATTGCGCGTCCGATTGAGTTGTTTGGCAAGTGCGGGGCCGCTCATTCCCGGCATGACGATGTCGGTGACGAGCAGGTCAACCGGAGCGGTCTGGGTATCGAGAATCTGCATGGCGGAGCGTGCATCCTCTGCTTCCAGAACGCGATAGCCCTTCGTTTCCAATATCGTGCAGAGTACGTTTCTCAATGGCTTCTCATCATCGACGAGGAGTATCAATTCGGATCCTTCCGTATTCGCGGGGAATGAATTCAGCTGGCGAGATGAAGCAACCCCGTCGCCCACCGCGGGCAAATAGATGGTAAACATCGTTCCTCTTAATTGGTTCACTGAGAGAGGACCCCGCGAGCTGATCGTGAAGGAGCGCGGACCCGCACACTGCGCGCACCACCTTGAGCGCGGTGCGTGGGGGATTCTCTGCTGGTCAGAACAGCAGTCAAGTAGCAATCTGGTTGCCATTCCTCATGCAAAATGGATGCTTTTAAGTCTTTGAAAAATAACATGGTTTCGTGAGCGGAAACGATGAACGCCCGGGAGAAAAGAAACGTGTCCAGATTATAGACATCGCGGACAGAATGCAGTTATAGTTCTGATAACTTTGCCTGTGAAAATGCAAACGCGTCGTTAGCGGCCCTCCCGAGAGGCGGTCTTGGGTGCGAGCTGGGGTGAATCTGGCAACGTAGGCGGTGGTGCACGATGCAGGAACGAGTGCTGGTCGTTGAAGACGAAGTCCAGATGCTGGACCTTCTGTTTGATGCGCTGACGGCTGAAGGCTTCGAAATCGTACGTGCCAACAGTTTAGGCAAAGCGTTTGCCGAGATTCTGAAGAGCCCCCCGGACGTAATCCTGAGCGATTATCAGCTTCCAGATGGGACATCTTTTGATTTGTTGTCATGGCTGAAAGCGCGGGATTTCCAGATCCCCCTGATCCTCATTACGGGGTACGCCAGCATCGATCTAGCGGTACAGGCGGTAAAGAACGGCGCCGAGCAATTCATACCGAAGCCAATCGATTTGGGTTTGCTGACCACGATGGTCAGGCGAACGCTGGATAACCATCGGAATCAGAAGAAAGAAGTTGTAAACAGGCTTGAACAGGCCCGAAGCGAGCTTGACCCCTTTGTGGGAACGAGCGCTGCCATTCTTGAACTGAAAAGGGCCGCACAACGAGTTGCTTCAGCCAACAGTTCGATTCTTATTCAGGGTGAAACGGGCAGCGGCAAAGGCGTGCTGGCCCGTTGGCTTTATCGCAACGGGGTCCGTGCCCGCGAAGCGTTTGTGGATCTGAATTGTGCGGGACTTTCGCGCGAGTTGCTCGAATCCGAACTATTCGGTTATCAAAAGGGAGCCTTTACTGGAGCTCTCAGCAACAAAATCGGATTTCTGGAAGCTGCCAACCATGGCACCCTCTTTCTCGATGAAGTCGGAGATATGGACTCCTCGGTCCAGGCCAAAATCCTGAAGGTGGTTGAAGAGAAGCGGTTTTACCGGTTAGGTGACGTTCAGGAACGGAGGGTCGATGTCCAAATCATAGCCGCGACGCACCGCGACCTGAAGAAGTTGGCGGAGGAAGAAAAGTTTCGCAGCGACCTCTATTTCCGGATCAGCACCCTGCGGTTACGGATTCCTTCGCTTCGAGAACGGCCGGAAGACATTCCGATCCTGGCGAACAAGTTACTGGAACAGATGGCATACCGGTCCCAAAGTGGTCCCCTCCGGATCTCCGATCACGCCAGAGCCGCCTTACAGAACTATCATTGGCCGGGAAACATCCGCGAGATGCGGAATGTTCTGGAAAGAGCTGCCATTCTCTCCGACGATGGTGTAATTCATCGGACAGGACTCGAATTCGAAGCAGGCAAGCACGTGGATCAGCCTTCCCTGAAGACTCAATCGGATCTCACGCTCAGGGAGTTGGAACGCCTCCACATCAGTTCGGTCCTCGATTCAGAAGGCGGCAACGTGGCGCGAACGGCGAAACGGCTGGGAATACCGAGGAGCTCTCTCTATGTGAAGATCCGGGACTACCGGCTGCAAACCGAACCTTCCCCTGTCAAATCGACCTGATAAGTCGGACATTCCGGAGTACAGAATCTATACACTGCACACTAGTTTGTCCAGATGCTATACAAGTCTTGATCCAGCATGCCAAGCTCGGCATGCAGATAAGAGTCTGTAACCGCACTCCTTAGAATTATTTTCTACGTTTGATGTTGGGAAGAAAAAACTGGCGTCCTGATTGCATGTGTGCTTGGAGCAGGCGCTGATGTACAGATATAAGAAGCTTCCATTGTCATTTCCAGCAATCAGAGCCACACACGACGACTGGGAGAACAATGGAGTGCGCGTGTTCAAAGGGGTTATAAACGCCGTCGGTTTCTCGATCGTCCTCTATGGTCTTATCGCCGCCCTGTGGTGGACTATCGTTCACTATCATCTAATTCATATTCATTTATAGACAAACGTCAGCGGGCGACATTTCCCGCTGACTGACTCACCAGTCGCTACGCACGTCATGCTGGGCGCTAATTGCCCGGGAGCAGAGTATTGGTGCAATCTCCTCGCTCTGATTCGAGCGAGCGTAAGCCGGCGTGCATTCGTGATACAGAGAGCCTTCCCCTTCGCCGTGTTGGCATGGTTGAAACTGCATTCCATACAGCAGGAGTCCGACGCTGATCGCAAGCGATTTTGCCTCAAATCGTAGTTGATATGTGCCGATAGGGAGTGGACTTGGAGGAAAGATGTTCAAGTACGCTTCGCTCCTTCTCATTGTCCTGATCGGCGCCGGATCTGCGGCCGCTCAACTGACGCACCCGACTTCTGATGTGCTGGGTGCCCATCTGAACTACGGCCGAGGTTGCTCGGCCTGCCACTCGCCACACAGCGGGCCTGCAGGGAATGGAAATGCAGCCCAGAATGAAATCGGAGCAACATCGTCGCCCCTTTGGGGAGAAGGCGCCGCCGGCCTCTACGGCAAAACTATCGTGACGGACGGCGGGAAATTCGTTGAAGTGCTGCCCACGAGTCTGTCGGCCGAAACGCCCGATGCTGCCGGTATGCTCACCTGTCTGACTTGTCATGACGGCAACTATGCATCTGTGGCAACGATGAAGAACCGCATTTACGAGAACCTCCCACCCACTTATGGCAATCACAACTCGATCCCGACACTTCTCGGTAGCAACGGCTCAACCGGCTATTTGGGCGATCATCCGATGGGACTGAGCGCCAGGATCAGCTGCGGTGGATCCAGCGGCTGGGACTGTGCCGATGTCAACGGCTCGATAGTTATGAACGGTTCTGCCTCGAGCCGGTTCGTCTCCAACTACGGATTCTTTGTGAAGCCCGGAAAATACAACAACACCGCGGTGGTGGTTTGCACCACCTGCCATGACCCGCATTCGATGAATGTGGTCAATATAGGTTCAGACTCGACCTCCGGCTTGCCGCGGGGCACCTATGCAACCGCGTTTTTCCTGCGTGCGCCCTACAATCCAAACGACACGAACCCGCTATCCAATCAGACCGCGCAGTTTTGCCGGCAATGCCATGCGGACAAGTCAAACGAGATGTATGGAGGCGCCACGGCAACCGTGTTTTGACTGTTCCCGGGGATAAATGAACCTCGCGGTCGAGCCCATCTTCGTCCGTCCCGGCGGAAGGTCGGAGATTGGCTCAATACGTGCTAATGGATTGCCAAGAGCTTAGTACGTAGGACCAGTCAGAGGGGGTATGATAAACGTCGATCACCCACCACGATGAACTGAAAGTCGGACGGATAGGCCGAAGTGGCCGATCGTTTTCGATCTGATTAGCGATCCTATTCAATCGAGCGATTTGGACCGATTCCAGTCGCAGGAGACCCGGGATGTCGTTGAAAACGGGGAGGTGCTCCCGAGCCGGGGTTTGCATACCCATTTGGGCCGTTCCGATCATGATTGCAGCTGCCTTTTTCTGCCTCCTGCCAATCGTGAGTTGCCGTGGAAGACAGCCCAAAAGTGCGGACCGGAACGTGACGATCTCCTTTGTCGGCTGGGGCTCCGGTTCCACGATGGAAACCAGGAAGGTGAAGGTTTTGCTCGAGGAATTTACCGCGCGGACCGGGATCCGGGTCAACTACATCGTCGGTCCGGAATCGGCGGACGATCGGCTTGCCTTGTACCAACAATGGTTTCAGAGAAAGTCTGAGACGCCGGATGTTCTCAATATGGATACGGTGTGGCCGGGCCTGTTTGCGGATGACCTTGTCGACTTGATTCCGTACTTTGGACAGAACCTGGGACGAATCTCGGCAAGAGCAGTACAGGGTGACATGGTGAAGGGAAAACTTGTAGCTATGCCCTTCAACCTTCAGGTAGGAGTTCTCTATTACAGATCGGATCTTCTCAAGAAGTATGGTTTCTTGCACCCTCCTCGCACCTGGGAAGAACTGGTCAAGATGGCTGCGCGAATCCAGCAAGGAGAGAGAGCCAAGGGGAATAAAGATTTCTGGGGTTTTGTCTGGCAGGGGGCACCATACGAGGGCTTAACATGTAATGCGCTCGAATGGCAGGCATCTTATGGGGGGGGTACCATCCTGGAACAGAACGGCGTTGTCTCGGTCGACAATCCGAAGACCATCAGAGCGTTGAAGATGGCAAAAAGTTGGATCGGCACCATCTCTCCGCCGAGTGTATTGACGTTTATGGAGGAAGACGATCGAAGCATGTGGGACAAAGGCAATGTAGCCTTTCGCAGGGACTGGACCTGGCGGGGAACTCCTTTTGGGAAATTGCAGGAGGCGGGGGCTGGGGACACTGCAATTGCTCTCCTTCCGCAGGATGGAACGGAGGCCACGACCCTTGGGGGCGAGTCGTTAGCCATATCGAGATATTCCCGATATCCACGCGAATCTGCCGAACTTATTCGATACCTGACCAGCCGCGATATGCAATTCAAGCTGTGGCAAGACGAATCACTGCTCCCGGTGATACGGGAGTTCTATGATGATCCGAAATATTTTGAGCTTCGCCCCGAACTCGCAGAGTTGAAAGTCTTGCTTACGACTGGCGGGACCGCCCGACCCTCGGCGGTTTCCGGCAAGCGATATCCAGAGGTATCGCGGGCATACTACACGGCGGTGCATTCTGCGCTGGCGGGCCAAACGACCGTGGAGCAAGCCATGTCGGGGCTTCAAACAGAGCTGGTTAGAATCACCGGGTTGCCTCCAGGTAAACCAAATTCAAGTGGCGACAACATTTTGAAATGACGAACGTTTTGACGAAGATTCAGCATGCCTTCAGCTTCCGGCCGAACATCGGACCGCGCCTGGGCGTCGTTTTCGTCATTGTTGGCCTGCTGATGGCCTTGGGCGATGCCGTTGCCCTGATTCAAATCGATGGCATACGGCGTCGGGCGGAGTTTGTTTATCAGGCCGATCAGCCTTCGCAG
>Ga0335073_10004877_pt1 | contig 18810 bp, 12 predicted proteins | sample Lox_Sample_22_FD_207093 | JGI IMG/M metagenome (GOLD analysis project Ga0335073, IMG submission 207093) | Soil microbial communities from Loxahatchee National Wildlife Refuge, Florida, United States - Lox_Sample_2.2 | ecosystem: Environmental > Terrestrial > Soil > Wetlands | place: USA... | reverse complement strand
TGGGCGGGACGCTGCTGGCCCTCATCACCCTCGGCACGCTGCTGCATCCGGCGGTGGCGAGCGCGTTCGCGGGCGCGCCGCGACGGCGCGGGCACGCGGGTGAACATGTGGCAGCAGCAGAGGGTGCGCCCGACGCCGTCGCCGACCCGGCGATCGGCTAGGCGTGAGCTCTCGCTACGATTTGCAGGCAAGGCATCCCACCCGAGGGGACGGCAGAACCGCGTGAGCGTCCTTGACGAAATCCTCGATGGAGTGCGTTCCGACCTCGCCGCCCGGCAGCGCGAAATCTCGCTGGAGCGGGTAAAGGAAATGGCCGCCAGAAGGCCGCCATGCAAGGACGTGATGGCGGCGTTCGCGGGCACTGAGGTCGCCGTGATCGCCGAGGTGAAGCGGGCCAGCCCGTCGAAGGGCGCGCTGGCTGCGATCGCTGATCCTGCTGCGCTCGCTGCCGATTACGAGGCGGGCGGAGCCAAGATCATCAGCGTGCTGACCGAGCAGCGTCGCTTCGGCGGAAGTATCGAGGACCTGGCGGCCGTCCGCGAGTGCGTCCAGGTGCCGGTGCTCCGCAAGGACTTCATCGTCAGCTCCTACCAGCTGTGGGAGGCCAGGGCCTACGGGGCCGACCTCGTCCTGCTGATCGTCGCAGCGCTGGAGCAGAACGCGCTGGTCTCGCTGGTGGAGCGGGCGGAGTCGATCGGGCTTGTCCCGCTGGTCGAGGTTCACACGCTGGCCGAGCTGCAGCGTGCCATGGCGGCCGGCGCCGCAGTGCTCGGCATCAACGCCAGGAACCAGGCCACCCTGCAGGTCGACCGGGGCGTGTTCGCGCAGCTGGTTCCCCATGTCCCTGAGGGCATCATCAAGATCGCCGAGTCAGGCGTGCGCGGTCCGCATGACCTGCTGGCCTATGCAGCCGCCGGGGCAGACGCCGTTCTTGTCGGTGAAAGCCTGGTGACTGGCAAGGACCCGAGGTCCGCCGTCGCTGATCTCGTCACGGCCGGCTCGCACCCCGCGCTTCGCTCCAGCCGCGGCGGCGGCTCGGCCGGGCCAGGAGGCGGGCAGAGCGGTACGGGAAGTGGCCCTGCTGGCCCGGCCAAGCCGGAAGGTGGACCAGCTTGACCGGCAGCCCGGCCAGCGCCAGCACCGTGCCGGATGCGACCGGTCACTTTGGCAGCTTCGGGGGCAGGCTGGCGCCCGAAGCCCTGATGTCCGCGCTCGACGAGCTGACCACCGCCTATGCCGAGGCCAGGGCCGACCCGGTGTTCCAGGCTGAGCTGTCGGCGTTGCTGACCGGATACGCCGGCCGGCCCACGCTGCTTACCGAGGTGCCCAGGTTCGCGGCCGAGGCCGGCGGCTGCAGGGTGTTCCTCAAGCGCGAGGATATGGCTCACACCGGGTCGCACAAGATCAACAACGTGCTCGGCCAGGCGCTGCTGACCAAGCGCCTCGGCAAGACCCGTGTGATCGCCGAGACCGGTGCCGGCCAGCACGGCGTGGCTACCGCGACCGCGGCTGCGCTGCTCGGCCTGGACTGCACGGTCTACATGGGCGAGGAGGACACCCGGCGGCAGGCGCTGAACGTGGCCAGGATGCGGATGCTGGGCGCCGAGGTCATTCCGGTGACCACCGGCAGCCGCACGCTCAAGGACGCGATGAACGAGGCCTTCAGGAACTGGGTGTCCACGGTGGCGGACACCCACTACTGCATCGGCTCAGTGGGCGGGCCGCACCCGTTCCCGATGATGGTCCGCGACTTCCAGCGCGTCATCGGCGTCGAGGCCCGCGAGCAGGTGCTGCGGGCGGCCGGCCGGCTGCCGGACGCGGTGATCGCCTGCGTGGGCGGCGGCTCCAACGCCATCGGCATCTTCCATGCGTTCATCCCGGACTCGGGCGTCGCGCTGATCGGCTGTGAGGCGGGCGGCGAGGGCGTTCAGACCGGGCGGCATGCTGCGACGCTGAGCGCCGGATCGGAAGGCGTGCTGCACGGCATGCGCACCGTCCTGCTCCAGGACGCCGACGGCCAGACGCTCGAGACGCACTCGATCTCCGCCGGACTCGACTACCCGGGAGTCGGTCCCGAGCACGCCTGGCTGCAGCAGAACGGCAGGGCGAGCTACCAGCCCGTGACCGACGGCGAAGCGATGCACGCGTTCTCGGTGCTGTGCCGAACCGAGGGCATCATCCCGGCGATCGAGTCGTCGCACGCGCTGGCCGGCGCGCTGCAGCTCGGGCCGAAGCTCGGTCCCGACGCCGTGCTGCTGGTGAACCTGTCCGGCCGTGGTGACAAGGACGTGGACATCGCCGCCCGCTGGTTCGGCCATCTGGACACCGGCAAGTGAGCGCCGTCAGCGCGGCGTTCGAGAAGGCGGCGGCGCAGGAGCGGGCCGCTCTGGTTGGCTACCTGCCCGCCGGCTTCCCGTCGGTGGACGGCGCGATCGAGGCGGCGCTCGCGATCGCCGAGGCCGGGGCGGACGTCATCGAGATCGGGCTGCCTTACTCTGATCCGCTGATGGACGGCCCAGTGATCCAGGAGGCCGTACACCGGGCACTGATCGGCGGGACGCGGGTTACCGACGTGCTGCGGACGGTCGAAGCAGTTGCCGCGGCCGGCGCGCCGACGCTGATCATGACGTACTGGAACCCGGTGGAGCAGCATGGCGTCGCGCAGTTCGCGGCCGACCTGGCGGCCGTCGGCGGCAGCGGGCTCATTACTCCGGACCTGACGCCGGAAGAGGCTGGACCGTGGCTCGCCGCCGCCGCGGAACATCACCTGGATCCCGTCTTTTTGGTGGCGCCCAGCAGCTCAGCCGGGCGGATTGAGCTGATCACATCGGTGTGCAGCGGATTCGTCTATGCGGCGTCCCTGATGGGGATTACCGGCACCAGGGAATCGGTGGGCAGCCAGGCTGAGGGGCTCGTGCGGCGCGTCCGAGAGCACACCAGCCTCCCGGTGGCTGTCGGGCTGGGCGTCCGGGACGGACAGCAGGCTTCGCAGGTAGCAGGCTTTGCTGATGGCGTCATCGTCGGCTCGGCTTTCGTTCAGCGGCTGCTCGCTGCAGACAGCCCGCAGGCTGGCCTCGCTGGGGTTCGCGATCTCGCCACCGAGCTCGCCGCCGGCGTCCGGCAAAGTGGGGTCTGATCCAGGTGGTCTCGCTTCGTTATACTGCTCGCTAGTGCGCGGCAGCGGAGCTGCCCGCTGCATCCTGGGCCAGTGTTGTCCCGCCGAGACCAGGGCCAGCGTCGTCCCGATCCCACTACCGCTTCCTCCCGGCGGCGGATGAGACGACAGGAGCGCGCTGGATGGTATCTGCCTCCCCTCAGGCAGCGACCGGCCTTTACGACAGTAGAAACGAGCATGACGCCTGCGGCGTCGGTTTCGTGGCTGACCTGACCGGCGAGCGCCGCCACCAGACGGTGGCCGATGCGCTCACCGTGCTGCGAAATCTCGATCACCGAGGCGCGAAGGGTGCCGATCCGGAGTCGGGTGATGGCGCCGGGATCCTCACTCAGATGCCAGATGCGCTGCTGCGCGCCCGCTGTGGCTTTGAGCTGCCACCGGCCGGGAGCTACGCGGCCGGGCTCGCGTTCCTGCCAGTCGATCCGGACCAAGCCGCGTGGCAGATGGCGGCACTCGAACGGATCGCGGCGGCGGAAGGGCTGGGTGTGCTCGGCTGGCGTGACGTGCCGCACAACCCCGATTTCTGCGGGAACGGGGCACGCGCAGTGCTGCCCCGGCTCGCCCAGCTAGTCGTGTCCGGGCTGCATGGCGAGTCCGGGCTCGATCTCGACCGGATGGCCTACTGCCTGCGCAAGCGCGTCGAGCACGAGACCGGGCTGTATCTGGCCAGCCTGGCCAGCGCCACGATCGTGTACAAGGGCATGCTGACCGCGCTGCAGCTTGAAGCGTTCTTCCCGGACCTGTCCGACCCGCTGTATGCGACCGCGATCGCGCTCGTGCACGCCCGGTTCTCCACTAACACTTTCCCGTCCTGGCCGCTGGCCCACCCGTACCGGCTGATCGCGCACAACGGCGAAATCAACACCATCCGCGGCAACCGGAACTGGTTCCGGGCGCGGGAGGCGCAGCTTGCCACCGGCGTACTCGGCACCGATGCGGCCGGGCGCGGGATCGAGCGGCTACTGCCGCTCATGCCAGATGAATCGAGTACAGGTACGGTCAGCGACTCGGCCAGCTTCGACGCCTGCCTGGAGCTGCTGCATCTGGGCGGCCGCTCGCTGCCCCACGCGGTGCTGATGATGATCCCGGAGCCATGGGAGAACAACCTGGCGATGGACCCGGCCCGCCGCGAGTTCTACCGCTTTCACGCCTCGCTGATGGAGCCATGGGACGGGCCGGCCCTGATCGCGTTCACCGACGGCACGGTCATCGGCGCGGTACTGGACCGCAATGGCCTGCGGCCGGGGCGGTACTGGGTTACCGACGACGGGCTGGTCGTGCTGGCCAGCGAGGTCGGCGTGCTGGACATCGAGCCAAGCAGGGTCATCCGCAAGGGCAGGCTGCAGCCGGGCCGGATCTTCCTTGCCGACACTGGCTCCGGGCGGATCATCGAGGACGAAGAGGTGAAGTCGGAGCTGGCGGCCGCACACCCGTACGCCGACTGGCTGCACGCGGGCATGGTGCATCTGCGCAACCTGCCAGAGCGCACCCGCGAGCTGCCGGACAGCCGGGTGCTGCTGGTCCAGCAGCAGCTGTTCGGCTTCACTGAGGAAGAGCTGAGGGTGGTCCTCGCTCCGATGGCGCGCACCGGTGCCGAGCCGCTCGGCTCGATGGGAACCGACACGCCGCTGGCCGTCCTGTCCGATCGGCCGCGCCTGGTCTACGACTACTTCAGCCAGCTCTTCGCCCAGGTCACCAATCCGCCGCTGGACGCCATCAGGGAGGAACTGGTCACCTCGCTGGGGAGCGCCACTGGCCCAGAGCACAACCTGCTCGATCCCGGCCCGGCCTCATGCCGGCAGGTCGTGCTGCCGTACCCGGTGATCAGCGACAACGACCTGGCCAAGATCGTGCACATCAACGACGACCGGGACATGCAGGGCTTCGCCTCGTATGTGGTCGACGGCCGATATGAGGTCGCTGGCGGCGGGCCAGCGCTGCAAGCGAGGCTGGCTGAGATCAGGGCGGAGGTCTCGACGGCCATCGCGGCCGGGGCCAGGATCATCGTCCTCTCCGATCGTGGCGCCGAGGCGGGCGGCGGTCCGACCGGCGGCCAGGCACTGGACGCGGGAGCTGAGACTGAGCTGGCCCCGATCCCGTCCCTGCTGCTGACCGGGGCGGTCCACCATCACCTCATCGCCGAGCGCACCAGGACCAGAGCCGGCCTGATCGTGGAGTCTGGTGACGCGCGGGAGTGCCACCACATCGCCCTGCTGCTCGGCTATGGCGCGGCGGCTGTGTGCCCGTACCTGGCGATCGAGTCGGTAGAGGAGATGGTCCGCCGCGGCACGATCCGCGACGTGAGTGAGCGCGCGGCCGCCGCCAACCTGCTTAAGGCCCTTGGCAAGGGCGTCCTCAAGATCATGTCCAAGATGGGCGTGTCCACGGTCGCCTCGTATACCGGTGCGCAACTGTTCGAAGTCGTCGGGCTTGGTCCAGAGGTGATCAGCTCATGCTTCGCCGGTACTGCGTCACCGCTCGGCGGGATCGGCTTCACCGAGATCGCAGGCGAGGTTGCCCAGCGGCACGCGAGGGCTTACCCGGCCCGCGGCGGCAGGCCGCACCAGCGCCTGGAGACGGGCGGGGAGTACCAGTGGCGCCGCGATGGCGAGCCGCACCTGTTCAGTCCCGAGGCTGTGTTCAAGCTCCAGCACGCGACCCGCAGCGGCCAGGACAAGGTGTTCCGCGAGTACACCAAGCTCGTCGACGACCAGTCGGCGAAGCTGATGACATTGCGTGGTCTGCTGCGCATCCGCGGCGTGGACGACGCGCCGCCAGTCTTGCCGCCCGTTCCCCTCGAAGAGGTCGAGCCCGTTTCCAGCATCGTGAAGCGGTTCGCCACCGGGGCCATGTCCTACGGGTCGATCTCGGCTGAGGCGCACGAGACCATCGCGATCGCGATGAACCGGCTCGGCGCCAGGTCCAACACCGGCGAGGGCGGCGAGGATGCGCGCCGGTATGTGCCGGATCCTAATGGAGACCTCCGGCGGTCCTCGGTGAAGCAAGTCGCGAGCGGCCGGTTCGGGGTGACCAGCGAGTACCTGGTCAATGCCGATGATCTTCAGATCAAGATGGCCCAGGGGGCCAAGCCGGGAGAGGGCGGCCAGCTTCCAGGGCACAAGGTGTACCCATGGATCGCGGCCACGCGGCATTCCACGCCAGGTGTCGGGCTGATCTCGCCGCCACCGCATCACGACATCTACTCGATCGAGGATCTGGCCCAGCTGATCCACGACCTGAAAAACGCCAACCCGCTGGCAAGAGTCCATGTGAAGCTCGTCGCGGAGATGGGTGTGGGGACGGTGGCGGCCGGGGTGTCGAAGGCGCATGCCGACGTGGTGCTGATCTCCGGACACGACGGCGGCACCGGGGCATCCCCGCTGACCAGCATCAAGCGCGCCGGCGGGCCGTGGGAGCTCGGTCTCGCTGAGACGCAGCAGACCCTGCTGCGCAATGATCTGCGGGACCGGATCGTGGTGCAGGTGGACGGCCAGCTGAAGACCGGACGGGATGTGATCATTGCGGCGCTACTCGGCGCCGAGGAGTTCGGCTTCGCTACCGCGCCGCTGGTGGTGGCCGGCTGCGTGCTGATGCGGGTCTGTCACCTGGATACCTGCCCGGTCGGCGTCGCGACCCAGAACCCGGAACTGCGTGCCAGGTTCACCGGCCGGCCGGAGTTCATCGTTAACTTCTTCGAGTTCCTTGCCGAGGAGGTACGCGAGTACCTGGCCAGGCTCGGTTTCCGATCCCTGGCCGAGGCGGTCGGTCACACCGAGATGCTCGACACCACGGCGGCTGTCAGCCACTGGAAGGCGGCCGGCCTCGACCTGCGGCCGGTGCTGCACGTGCCCGAGCTGCCCGCAGATGCGGTCAGGCACTGTGTGGCCAGCCAGGACCATGGGCTGGACAAGGCGCTGGACAACACGCTGATCCTGCTGGCGGAAGGCGCTCTCACACAGGGCACGCCGGTGCGGCTGGAGCTGCCGGTACGTAACGTCAACCGGACCGTCGGCACCATGCTCGGCAGCGAGCTCACCAGGCGCTGGGGCGGAGACGGCTTGCCTGACGGCACGATCGAGGTCGACCTGACGGGCTCGGCCGGCCAATCACTCGGCGCGTTCCTGCCCAGAGGCATCACGCTGCGGCTGCACGGCGATGCCAACGACTATCTCGGCAAGGGCCTGTCCGGCGGCCGGATCATCGCTGCGCCCGATCCGGCATCGGTTCTCGCCGCCGAGCACAACGTGATAGCCGGCAACGTGATCGGCTACGGCGCCACCAGCGGCGAGATGCTGTTGCGCGGGGTCGTCGGCGAGCGGTTCTGCGTCCGCAACTCCGGCGCGACGGCGGTGGCCGAGGGGACCGGGGACCATGGCTGCGAGTACATGACCGGCGGCCGGGTGGTCGTGCTCGGCCCGGTCGGCCGGAACTTCGCAGCAGGCATGTCCGGCGGCATCGCCTACCTCCTCGACCCCGACCCAAGCCGGGTCAACACGGAGATGGCCGACCTGGAGCCGGTAACCGAGGAGGATGCCTGCTTCCTGCGCGAGCTGGTCGGACGGCACCAGGCCGAAACCGGCTCGGTTGTCGCGGCCAGCCTGCTGGCGGACTGGGACGCTTCGCTGTCCAGGTTCGGCCGGGTGATGCCGCGGGACTACAAGCGCGTGCTCGCCGCGGCGCGCCGCGCTGAGCTCGATGGCCGTGACATCAGTGCGGCCGTGATGGCCGCCGCGAACGGCTGAGGGAGCGGATATGGCTGACCCGAAGGGCTTCCTCACCACGCCGCGGCGGACGCCGGCCCGCCGCCCGGTGGATATCCGCATCAGCGACTGGCGAGAGGTCTACACCGAGTTCGGTACCGCCGACACCGAACGGCAGGCTGGCCGGTGCATGGACTGCGGCATCCCGTTCTGCCATTCCGGCTGCCCGCTTGGCAACCTGATACCGGAGTGGAACGACCTGGTGTACAGCGGGGACTGGCGCGCGGCGGCTGAGCGGCTGCATGCGACCAACAACTTCCCCGAGTTCACCGGCCGGCTCTGCCCGGCGCCCTGCGAGTCTGCTTGCGTGCTCGGCATCAGTTCCGATCCGGTGACGATTAAGCAGGTCGAAGTCGAGATCATCGACCGGGCCTGGGCCGAGGGCTGGGTGCCGCCACGGCGGCCGGCCCCGGTCGCGCTGGCGGCCGGCCGCAAGGTTGCGGTGATCGGCTCCGGTCCAGCCGGCCTGGCCGCCGCTCAGCAGCTGACCAGGGCCGGTCACGCGGTCACCGTGTTCGAGCGCGCGGATGCGCCGGGTGGCCTGCTGCGATACGGGATCCCCGAGTTCAAGATGGAGAAGCGGCACCTGGACCGGCGCCTGATCCAGATGCTGGCCGAGGCCACCGAGTTCCGGTGCGGAGTGCAGGCTGGTGTCGACGTCACGGCGAACGAGCTGCGCCGGGATTACGCCGCGATCGTGCTGGCCGGCGGCGCCACGGTCGCCAGGCAGCTGCCAGTGCCCGGGGCTGACCTGGCCGGGATCTATCAGGCCATGGATTACCTGCCGCTGGCGAATCGCGCGGTTGCTGCAGCGCACGGAGCCGGCGGAGGCCGGGCCGGGGACGGTCGGCAGCGCGCCAGGCGGCAGGCCGGGCTCGACCGGCCGCCTGCGTCGCCATCCTCCGGGCAGGTTCCGCAGACGGCGATCTCGGCGAAGGGCCGGAACGTGGTGATCATCGGCGGCGGCGACACCGGGGCGGACTGCCTCGGGACAGCCATCAGACAGGGCGCCGCCACGATCACCCAGCTGGAGATCCTGCCGAGGCCGCCGCTGGACCGGCCCGCCCGACAGCCGTGGCCGGTCCATCCGGCGATCTTCAGGGTCTCCAGCGCGCACGAGGAAGGCGGCGAGCGGGTCTACGCCGTGTCCACCGAGCGCTTCGTCGGCGACGAATCCGGTCGCGTCCGTGCACTCGCGCTGGTGGAGCTAGCGCCGGCTGGAAGCGGATTCCAGCCAGTCCCCGGCACTGAGCGAGAACTTGCCTGCGACCTGGTGCTGCTGGCCATGGGATTCACCGGCGCAGAGGCCGGGCCGCTGGTTACCGGGCTTGGCGTTGGGTTCGACAGCAGGGGAAACGTGGCCAGGGACGCTCAGTTCGCGACCAATGTGCCTGGCGTGTTCGTTGCCGGGGACATGGGCCGGGGCCAGTCGCTGATCGTCTGGGCAATCGCCGAGGGCCGCTCGGCTGCGGCCGCGGTCGATGCCTACCTGTGCGGCGGGACCTCACTGCCAGCCGCGATCAGCCCGGCGGCCACGCCGTTGCGCTGACTGTCTGCCGGGCTGACCGTTTTTTCCGGCCCGGTAACGCTTGGCCGAAAGCGGCGGCTGACGGGTAACGTCCAACTATGCCCGTGGCTTACCTCCCGAGCCCGGCCGTCTCGGTCTGGCACCTGAGCGCGATCCCGGTTCGCGCCTACGCGCTGTGCATGGTGGTCGGCGTGGTAGTGGCCCTCTGGCTGACCGACCGGCGGTACCGGCAGGCAACCGGGCGGCGCGGGGTCATACTCGACCTCGCTACGGTCGCGGTTCCGGTGGGCCTGGTCGGGGCGCGTGTCTACAGCGTGCTGGCCGACTCTGACTTGTATTTCGGGCCTGGCCGGGACTGGACCGACGTGTTTCGAGTCTGGCAAGGCGGTATGGGGGTGGCCGGTGCCGTCGCGGCCGGCGCGCTGGCCGCCTGGTTGTACTGCCGCCAGACAGGGATCGAAGTCGGCCCGGTGGCGCTCGCGGCCGCCCCGGCACTTGCCGTCGCTCAGGCGATCTCGATCTGGGGCAACTGGTTCAGCCAGACGCTGTACGGACCGCCGTCGGGGCTGCCATGGGCTGTGGCCATCGCCCCCCAGCACCGCGTGGGCGGGTACCAAGCGGCGGCCGCCTTCCAGCCGCTGTTCCTCTATGAATCTGCATTTGATCTGCTGGTCGCCGTCGCGGTCAGCTATGCGATCCACCGGTATGCCCTCAGCGGCGGACGCGCGTTCGCGCTGTACGCGGCCTTGTGGGCCGGTGCCGGTGCGGCTATCGAGGCCATGCGGATCGATTACTCGCCGACGCTGTACGGACTGCCCTCTAGCCTGCTCGCCATGATTGCCGTCGGCCTCCTGGCGGTCGTCTACCTGGCCTCTGAGCAGCACCGCAGCCGCCAGCGGGCGTTGCTCCACCGGGCGGAGCCGCCGAGGCAGAAAATGCTGAGGCCGCGGTCTAGCCGGGCCACCGCCGGGCAACTCGGGCTGACAGGTCCGGATGACGCGCCCGGTGATGCAGCGGGTCCGCAGTTGCAACCATGACCCATCTCGGCCCTGATTTGTCTGACTCGGCGGGTGGAGGCGCTGGTCAGCGGGCGGAGCCTGCCAGGTCGCGTAGCCTCGGTGAAGTGCAGTGGTCGGCGCCCGCTGGGGTCGGGAGCAGCACAGGGCTGACAGGCCGGCGCGCCGAGTGCGAGTATCACCTCAGCAAGGTCTTTGCCAAGCTCAGCATCGGCTCACGCGTACAGCTTGCGCAGATCCACGCCCTCCGGCCCAGAAACGCTGGGCTGCGGCCCGGCAAGCTAACCGGGGCTAGCGGGCGTAGCTCAATACTTGGGGCCGACATAGTCGTCGAGCATAGCTACGGCCTCGCGCCGGGCCACAGAGATTGTGTTCCGCCGGGAGAACCGCCAGCTAATCCCGAGCTGATCCAGCGCTTCTCCGCATAATCCGAGAATGTCGGCCGACTCATTGGTGAACATGTACCGCGGATATTCGTACCAGCGATCACCATCAGCGAGCGACCGCCGCACGCGGTTAGTGAATCGGCAGCCATCGGAATGGAAGAGTCCTCTCGCGAAACGGTCGGGATGCTGCTCGGTGATTAGCCGCTGCCACGGCTCTAGCCGGATGGGCCTGTTGTGCTTCTCGCCAGGGCCGTGCTGCGGGATCAGGCACGGCCAGTGCCGTGAATAGGCCGTGACGTAGCTGCACCCGTCACTTTGGACCGTTCCCACTTTGTTGTCGGGACGAATGGCCTTGACGGCCAGCTTGCACTCCGCGAGCAGGCCGGGCCAGGCATCTGCGCACGCAATTCGCAGCACCCAGATCCCCTTGGCGGGGTCGCCATTACGGCTGATGCAGCCATCGCCGAGGTATAAGCCCAGGAGGTACGCATACTGCCAAGTCGGCTCCGGCAGCGACGGCGGGTTTTCGCACCTTGCGCACAGCGCGCGATGGCACTCCCGGTCTGGATGGGCGCGCCAGTCGCGCAAGGTGGACCGTGAAACGCCGGTGGCCATGCTGATGGACCTCAGACTCTGGCCACGCTCGATCGAGGCGAGCACGCTGCGCCGGAGTTCGCGATCGTACATGGGCTGAGTGTGGCAGCTAGTGCCGACAATCCCGGTTCGAGTTTCCAGTGCTCCTAAGGTGCCCCGGGTGGGAGTCGAACCCACACTGCACGGATTTTGAGGCCGCGGACTCTGCCTGTTGGTCTACCGGGGCAGGCCTCACTGAGGAGGCACTGAACGTCAATGTACCGGGTTTTAGGTACTCTCTGCTCGTGAGTAAGACCCCCTTCAACGTGGTGATAGCCGAGGACGAGGCGCTGATCAGACTTGACCTGCGCGAAATGCTCGAGGAGGAAGGCTACGTAGTAGCCGGCGAGGCCAGCGATGGCGAGGCCGCCGTCAAGCTGGCCGAGGAACTCAAGCCCGACCTGGTGATCATGGACGTCAAGATGCCAGGCCTGGACGGGATCTCCGCCGCCCAGCGAATTACCGCCAACCTCGTCGCGCCGGTGATTATCCTGACCGCCTTCTCGCAGCGTGACCTCGTGCAGCGGGCCAGCGAGGCCGGTGCGATGGCCTATCTCATCAAGCCGTTCACCAAGGCCGACCTGGTGCCAGCGATCGAGGTCGCGGCCAGCCGGTTCGCCGAGATCGCAGCGCTGAACGCCGAAGCGGCGAGCCTGCGCGACCGGCTCGAGGTCCGCAAGCTGCTTGACCGCGCTAAGGGCGTTCTGCAGGACCGGCGCGGCATGACGGAGGCGCAGGCGTTCCGCTGGGTTCAGAAGACCTCGATGGACCGGCGCCAGACGATGCGCGCCGTGGCCGAGGAAGTCCTGGCCGAGGCCGAGAAGGCCGCCGCGGAAGCGGAGTCCGGTCAGTCGGGCGAGACTGCCACCGACGGTCCTAATCCCGCCTGACCACCAACAGGCAAGCAGGCGGGGCCGGCCACACAGCCCCCGTGGTAACCGGCACCCGCCGCTTGAGGCCGCCTAGCACCAGAGCGCCGACGGTCCTGAGCCAGTGAACCTTTGGTGCCATGTCGGCCTTCCCCGGGCCGGCACGTTCTCTACTCGGTCGCCTCGCTCTGCCACCACGTTAGCGACGGGCGGTGGCGGCGCGCAAAGACACTGCGATTCCCCTGACGGTATGAGGGAAACATCCCCTCCGCGAGGCGCTCGAGCGCCCGGCTATCGGCCAGTGCGCCGCGTTTCGGCGCGCACAGCAATCGCTTGCATGAAGATCTGGCGAACGCCGCAGACCCCAGCTATCTGGATCATGGCCGACGAGTCAGACAGGCTTGCCGCCGCCGGGCACTGCGTCGCGATGCAGGCAGCTCAGCCGTGCCGTGCACACTCGCCTGCCGTCCTCGTCGGTGATCACGATGTCGAACGTCGACATCGTGCGGCCGCCGTGCGACAGCGTCGCCACCCCGGTCACCAGCCCGGCGCGAGCCGCCCTGTGATGAGTTGCGTTGATCTCGATGCCTACGGTGACCCTGTCCGGGCCTGCCTGCAGTGCCGAACCAAGCGAGCCCAGTGACTCGGCGAGCACGCAGGAGGCGCCGCCGTGCAGGATTCCGTACGGCTGGGTGTTGCCTTCCACCGGCATAGTCCCGACGACCCGTTCCGGCGAGGCCTCAAGGATCCTGATGCCCATTCGCGCGGCCAGGTGTGTCCCCTGGCTGCTGAAGGCATCCTTGATCTGCTGCTCTCGCTCGGACGGCTCTGGCACCGATACCTCCTCGTTCCCGACTTTTGCGGCCGGCTGGTGCCAGCGTAGGGGTGGGCCGGGACGGGCCGGAATTCCGCCTGCCTGCGAGTCAACGCCCCCGATACTGACAGACCCGCGCACTAAACTCTGGGCGTGGCAACGAAGGACGCGGCAACCAAGGGTCCTGCAGCGAAAGACACCGCACCGGCGGGGACAGCGGGAGAAGGTCAGGGTCCGCCAGAACGGGCGCCTGCGCGCCGGGGCAGGCTGCTGCTGCTGGACGGGCACTCCCTGGCATACCGGGCGTTCTTCGCGCTCCCCCCGGAGAACTTCTCGACCACTACCGGCCAGCCGACGAACGCGGTCTACGGCTTCACCTCGATGCTGATCAACGTGCTCCGCGACGAGCAGCCGACACATGTCGCGGTGGCGTTCGACCGTGGTGAGCCGACCTTCCGGCACGAGCAGTACGTCGAGTACAAGGCCACCAGGAAAGAGACGCCCGCCGACTTCCGTAGCCAGCTGAGCCTGATCTTCGAGGTGCTCGACGTGCTCGGCGTCCGCCGGCTGTCCGTTCCGGGATTCGAGGCCGACGACCTGATCGCGACACTGGCTACGCAGGCCGCCGACGACATGGATGTGCTGATCGTCACCGGCGACCGGGATGTGCTGCAGCTAGTCACCCCGCACGTCACGGTGCTCTACACGATGCGTGGCATCAGCGAGATGGCGCGGTTCACCCCGGAGGCGGTGGAGGCGAAGTACGGTCTCACGCCGGCCCAGTACCCGGATTTCGCCGCGCTGCGCGGGGATCCGAGCGACAACCTGCCCGGCATTCCCGGCGTGGGCGAGAAGACCGCGACCAAGTGGATCACCGAGTTCGGTTCACTCGCAGAGCTTGTCGACCGCGTCGATGAGGTTAAGGGCAAGGCGGGCGACGCGCTCCGCGAGCACCTAGCCGGAGTTCTGCGCAACAGCCAGCTCACCAAGCTGGTCCGGGACGTGCCGCTCGAGGTCAGCCCGCCTGAGCTGAGCCCGGTGCCGTGGGATCGCGAGCAGATCCATCAGCTATTCGACACGTTGCAGTTCCGCGTGCTGCGGGACCGGCTGTACTCGACGCTGCCCAACGGGATCGTGGCCACAGCGGCCGCGGCCGCCGGTCCTGCAGGTGCCGCCTCCGCGTTCGATGTCGCTGCTGTCCTGCTCGGGCCGGATCAGGTCGCCGACTGGCTTGAGGGGAACGTGGCTGGACTGGGCCGGTCTGGTCTGGCAGTCAGCGGTCGCTGGGGGCGTGGCACCGGGACCCTTACCGGTCTCGCGATTGCCGCACCTGGCGGCGGCGCGGCGTTCATCGATCCGACTCAGCTGACCGAGGCCGATGACAAGGCGCTTGGTGCCTGGCTGGCCGATCCGGACCGGCCGAAGGCTCTGCATGACGCCAAGGGGCCGATGCACGCGCTTGCCGCGCGCGGCCTCGAACTGCGCGGGCTGACGAGCGACACAGCGCTGGCCGCATATCTCGCTCTGCCCGGCCAGCGCTCGTTCGACCTCGCTGACCTGGCCCTGCGGTACCTGAACCGGGAGCTGCGCGATGCCGAGCCCGCATCCGGCCAGCTCACACTCGATCTGCCCGATGAGTCGGAGGTGGCCGCCGCGCTAGCCCAGCGAGCGCAGGCAACGGCTGAGCTCGCGGACGCACTCGATCGCGATCTGGCCGATCGTGGTGCCACCGCCTTGCTGGCCAATGTCGAGCTGCCGCTAGTAGGCGTGCTTGCCGAGATGGAGCGAGCTGGAATCGGCGCTGACACCGAGCACTTCGCGGCCATGTCGGCGGAGCTTGGCGGCGAGGTCAAGGCAGCCGAGCAGGCCGCGTTTGCCGCAGTCGGGCATGAGTTCAACCTGGGCTCGCCCAAGCAGCTCCAGGAGGTGCTGTTCACCGAGCTGAGACTGCCGAAGACGAAGCGGATCAAGACCGGCTACACCACCGACTCCGAGGCGCTGACCAGCCTACTCGCGCAGACTGAGCACCCGGTGCTGCTGCACTTGCTCCGCCATCGGGACGTGGCCAAGCTCAAGAGCATCGTGGACTCGCTGATCCCGATGGCGGACACGGACGGCCGGATCCACACCACTTACAACCAGATGATCGCCGCCACCGGTCGGCTGTCCTCGACCGATCCGAACATGCAGAACATTCCGATTCGCACCGAGGAGGGCCGCCGGATCCGCCAGGGCTTTGTCGTCGGGACCGGCTATGAGTACCTGCTGACGGCGGACTACAGCCAGATCGAGCTGCGAATCATGGCGCATTTGTCAGGGGACGAGGCGCTGTCGGCGGCGTTCTCGTCTGGGCACGATTTCCACGCGGCGACGGCTGGCCGGGTGTTCGGGGTGGCGCCCCAGGATGTCACGCCGGAGCTACGCAGCAAGGTCAAGGCGATGAATTACGGCCTGGCCTACGGGCTGTCCGCGTACGGGCTCTCCCAGCAGCTGCGGATTACCCCAGACGAGGCCCGCGGCTACATGGATGAGTACTTCGAGCAGTTCGGCGGTGTGCGCGATTACCTGCGGGCAGTGGTGGCCCGGGCCAGGATGGAGGGCTACACCGAGACGATGCTGGGACGGCGCCGCTACCTGCCGGACCTGACCTCGGACAACCGGCAACGCCGGGAAATGGCCGAGCGGATGGCACTCAACGCACCGATTCAGGGCTCGGCTGCCGACATCATCAAGGTAGCGATGCTGACCGCCAGCTATGAGCTCAGGGCGGCTAACCTGCGCTCCAGGATGCTGCTGCAGGTCCACGACGAGTTGCTGTTCGAGGTGGCGCCGGGCGAGCTCGAGGCTGTCCAAGCGCTCGTGCGGGTGGCCATGGGAAGCGCCGCGGAGCTCAGCGTGCCGCTAGAGGTCTCGATGGGCTGGGGACATAGCTGGGCAGACGCCGCGCACTGAGGCCCCCCACGAAGGCCAGTCCAGCAAGGCCAGCCCAGTAAGGTCAGCCCAGTAAGGTCAGCCCAGTAAGGTCAGCACCGTCCCGCGGACTGGGATGCTTGGGCCATGGAACTGCGGCTGCGTGGCCTGGACGGACCGGTCGAGCTCACCCGGGACCGGTGGGGAGTGCCGCATTGCGCGGCAGCAACCGAGCACGACGCGTTCTTCGCTCAGGGCTTCGTGCACGCGCTCGACCGGCTCTGGCAGCTGAACTATGACCGGCGTCGCGGTCTCGGCCGCTGCGCCGAGGAACTCGGGCCGGCCGCGGTCGGGCCTGATGCGTTCTACCGAAGGCTGGACCTGGCCGCGGGGGCACTGCGCGACGTAGCCCGCCTGTCGGCGGCGGCGCGCGACATGCTGACCGCGTACACGGCAGGCGTGAATGCTGTGATCGACGGCGCGTCAGGCGCCAGCGGCCCGCTGCCGGTCGAGTTCGCCCACGCCGGTGCCCAGCCCGAGCCCTGGGAGCCGTGGCACTGCCTCGTCGTATACCGCGTCAGGCATCTCGCCATGGGATCCGCGGGAGCGAAGCTGTGGCGAGGGGTAGTCAGCGAAGCACTCGGTCCGGCCTTCGCAAAGAGCCTGGCAGCGGGCCCGTCCGAGTGGCAGCTTGCCTGCGTACCGCCGGGCATGCGCGCCCAGCGCTCGGTGCCATCCTGGCCAGGCATCGATGATGGCGGCAGTAACAACTGGGCCCTCGCTGGCGCCAGAACGGCTTCTGGCCTCCCGTTGCTCGCAGGGGACCCGCACCGGCCCCTTGAGGTGCCGAACGTCTATGCCCAGGGCCACGTGTCCTGCCCGGACTGGGACGTGCTCGGGCTCTCAATACCAGGCGTGCCGGGATTCAGCCACTTTGGCCACAACGCGCGGGTTGCCTGGTGCATCACCCACGCGATGGCCGATGACCAGGATCTATACCAGTTCCCTGGCTGGCCGCCTCAGGTGGGCGGCCGAGTCCGCAGCGAGATCATCGGGGTTCGCGACGGACAGCCGGTCGAGATCGAAGTCCGGCACAGCGACCGCGGGCCAGTGGTGACCGAGGATCTGGCGCTCGCCTGGACCGCTATAGCCGAGCCGAACGCGGGGTTCGACGCGCTGCCGGCGATGTTGCGCGCCCGATCTGTGGGCGAGCTGTTCGAGACCATGGCGCCCTGGGTGGAGCCAGTGAACAACCTGCTTGCCGCCGACACCGGCGGCAGCATCGGGTACCTCACCCGTGGGCAGGTGCCCGTCCGCTCCAGGCCCGACACGGCCTGGGTGCCGGTGCCGGCTGGCGACCCGTCCTACGGCTGGACCGGCCGGGTGGCTTTCGCTGACATGCCGCGAGCGCATGATCCGGACGGCGGATTCCTGTTCAGCGCCAACAACCAGATCCTCGCTGCGGCCGACGGGCCCTACATCGGAATGGACGTGGCTGCGCCGTGGCGGGCGCGGCGCATCGTCGCGACGCTGTCGGGACTGTCCGGCGCGACTGTCGAGGACATGGCGGCCCTCCATCGCGATGTGGTGTCGATACCGGCCACGCGGATCGCCCGGCTGCTTGGCGAGTGGGCGCCGCTGGCCGGGTGGGATGGCCAGATGGCAGCCAGCTCCACTGCGGCGGCGGCGTACTCGGTACTGCGCCGGGAGCTAGCTCTGCTGGTGCTGGAGCGCTCCGGCCTCGCAGCCTTCCTAGGGCATCGCTGGAACCGCCTGCTGCCGGGCATCAGGCCCGAGTCGGTGATCTGGCGTGTCGCCGGCGATCAGCTGCTGGCCGGCGACCAGACGCTGCTCGGCGGGTGGTCCTGGCGCCAGGCGCTGACCGAAGCGGTGCACCGGGCCGAGCGCGCGTGGGGCGGCGAGCCGTGGGGCGAGCTGCATGCCACCGGCCACCGGCACCCGCTCGGCCAGGCCGAGCTGGACCCGCCGTCGGTACCGTACGGCGGCGACATGGACACCGTGCAGGCCAGTTCTTACATCCCGGTCGAGGGTCTTCGTACCGCCTCGGCGTCGGTCGCCCGTTACGCCTTCGACCTGGCCGACTGGGACCGGTCCGGCTGGGTGGTGCCCCTCGGCACGGCCGGGGATGCGAGTCACATGCACGGTCATGACCAGCAGGAAGCCTGGCGCGCGGGTCAGCTGCTGCCCGCGCCCTACTCACCGCGAGCGGTGCAGCAAGCGGCGAGCGAGAAGATCACGCTGGTGCCGGGCTAGGGCCGCCGCACCACCTAGCAGCTGGCGACAAGCCGGCCGCTGGGCAGCCTTGCCGGGCGGCCTGATGCCGGCGGCAAAGGCCAGCAGGCTCTTTGTGCCGATCAGCAGATTGACCGGTCGGCCGGGCTCTCATATGCTGGACCTTGCACTGTGTTCAGGTGCAGTCCGCCAATGGTCAGGCAGCCCGCGGGGCAGTCTCACTGCAGGCCGCGGTCGGTCATGCTGGCCAGGCATGTCGCGCACACCATGGCTTTCCCTTGTCGGACTCGCCGCGCACGGTACAGTCCCGCATCCAATCCCTGTCCGTATCCGGAGTCCACCTACAAATGACGAGTAGCACTGAGGCCACCTCGACCCCCAAGGTAGCGGTCAACGACATCGGTTCCGAGGAGGCCTTCCTCGCCGCGATCGACGAGACCATCAAGTACTTCAACGACAGCGACAT
>Ga0335073_10004876_pt1 | contig 18813 bp, 24 predicted proteins | sample Lox_Sample_22_FD_207093 | JGI IMG/M metagenome (GOLD analysis project Ga0335073, IMG submission 207093) | Soil microbial communities from Loxahatchee National Wildlife Refuge, Florida, United States - Lox_Sample_2.2 | ecosystem: Environmental > Terrestrial > Soil > Wetlands | place: USA... | reverse complement strand
TACACGAACGGCGCCCCCGCCCGCGAAGCGACGGGGGCGGGCGCGCCAATGGCCGTGCACCCGGCAGCCAACCCGCAGGCCATCACCGCAAGGACCGCGGACCGCCCGATCCGCCGGCCTCGCCTTAGCCAGCTGCGGCCGAGCGCCGCGCGGAACATCACCGCGGACCTCGGCCGCGCGGACGTCTGCCTCACGTCAGGCCCCCGGCAAGGCTGGGCGAAACCGGGCGGACACGCGCGGCTATGACCGGCAGCATGATCGCTCTCCAATTCACCCCTGCATCCTGCTGGTCAACCCTCCGGGTACAGCACGAATGCCGGGTGAACTCGATGTGAGCTGTCTCGCGGCTGTCCGCGGCAACTGTCATGCCAGCTGGCAGCGGCACGCTGAGTCGGCGGCGAAGGCCCGCCATTCACTGTCTAGGGAGCGGCGCTGAAACCCGCTCCTTTTCGTGTCGATGAGTCGACAGCCTGTCTGAGGAACCGGCAGGCCAGCGCATCGGCCACCCCCCGCCTCGCCGACGCCCACCGGAGCACGGCTCCGACTCAACCACCACTCAACCGCACCGGGAAGGCTTCAAGCCCGCAAAATTCCGACGAGATCCGACCGCAGGGCTCTGACCTGGCCATACATGACGCTGCCTGATCTCGCCAGACCGCTGGCCCAGATCGGCTTGCAGCCCCAGTGGCCAGCGGCGATGATCTCGCCGCATGCTGGTTGAGCTGGGGTTACATGTGGTGGCAGGTGCTGGGTTCGAACCAACGTAGGCTGAGCCGACGGTTGACAGGGCGCCCCCTGGCGTATTGTTCCATGCGATCTGATCTGCGCAAATAACCCTCCTACGGCTTCCGGTCTGCAAGCCCAACCACTCCTCAACCAAACGCACGAGGGCTTCCCAAGCGATGTCATCGTGAAGGCCTGAGACCGGAGCCATACTGGGCGAGCACAAGCTACAGCCTCCAATGCCGGATACCAGCTCATTCCAGGGTGACCAAGCGCGTGCCCTTGACGTCAGGAGATCGGTCCGAGGTACTTCTGGTCCATCTCCGACTGAGGGATCTTGGTGAATCCGGCCGGCGGTGTCAGGGTGAGCAGGGCCAGGTTCCGCCGAGTGGGAGACAGCCAGGTCACATGGTCAATAGCCGGTGACCAGGTCACATGGCACACGGGTGCGGACGGCTTGCAGCTGAGCGGGGGATGAAAAATGAACTGCTCGGTCTGAACCACCTGGTAGGTGCTCGCGTCGATCCAAATCGAGCTGGCCGGGGGCGGGTTAACTCGAAGGCCCCGGTTCGACGCCTTGACGCGCAGCAGGATGGTGTCACGGCCGTTCAGGCTCCGGTGGCCAGCCACTGTGATGATTCCCGCTTTCAGCGCCTCGCGGAAAGCGACGGCCGGGTCCGCGTTCGTCTGCAGCGGAAGGAAGGAGCCTATGGTTGCGGGCGTGCCGCTGGGATCGATACTGCTAATAGTGGAGGTAGACCAGACATGATGCCGGTAATCGACGTCGGTCACCGTATAGTTATTACCCTTTATCGCCGTCAAGACCTGGAGATAGTCTGCGGCACGCGGCGTGTTCACGACCCGTTGCGTCTGGGTCGCCACGTCGGTATAGACGATCAATTTAGGGTCCCGGTCCACGCTGATCATGCGATCCGAGTCCACCATCGCGGCCGCAGCCCGCTTCAGCACGTAAGCGGCGTCGAGCGCCTGCAGCCTGGTGCTCGGCCGGGCAAGCGCTGGGCGGCCGGATGGCCGGCCGGGCAAGGTGGCGATCACGACCCCAGAGGCCGCGATGGCCGCTATGACGCCGGCCGCGCCGGTTAGCCGGATTCGTGCCTTCCGCTTGCGGTCACGGCTCACCGCCCGGTCCAGCAGGCGGGCCGGCATGCGAATGTCCGACACACAAGCGCCCATGCTTGCCCGCACAGCAGTCCCTGGATCCAGGTCACCGGGATCGGCATCGTAGCTGGTCATGGTCCTGCTTCCTCCGTCGATAGTTTCGGTGCGCGTTCCATATCGGGGCTAAGCGCCGTCCGGAGCGCTTCGAGGCCGCGGCTGGTGGCTGCTTTCACCGCGCTGACCGAGCAGCCAAGCGCCGCCGCCGTCTCCGCTTCGCTCAGCTGCTCCCAGTAGCGCGCCACGACCGCCGCTCGCTGCCGTGGCGTCAGCAGCTGCAGCGCCGCCATCAGCGCCAGCCGGACGTCGAGCCCTGAAGCGTGGTCAGCGGTCGCAGCCTCCACCGGGAGGCCCAGCACTTCCGGCCGACGTGCCCGGCTGCGCCAGCCGTCGACGGCGCGGTTGTACATGATGCGCCGCAGGTAACCCTCTGGGTTGCCGTCCACCTTGTGCCACTTGCGAAGCAGCCGCTCCAGAGCCTCCTGGAGCAGGTCCTCACCGGCTTCGCGGCCGGGCGCGAGCAGAACCGCAGTCCGGAGCAACGCATCACCGCGAGCATCGAGAAGCGCCGCCAGGTCGTCATAACGGCCGCCGTCTGGCATCAGTCATCCTCCCTTCGCATACAAGTACGCCGGCAAGAGACAAAAAGTCGCTCGCCTATGGCAACCCGGGCAGCGGGCTTGCCCGGCCATCGGGCACGAGCAACCTGGCCGACTTAACGACGCCAGGCACACTGAACGCCTTTTCATCCGGCGATCTCCGCCGCTGAGATTTGCGCCGTTGAAATTCACCTGGTTGAGGATCGCGCCGCTGAGGTTCGCGCGGGCGAGATTCGCGTGGGCGAAGTTCGTGTCTTGAAAGTACGCGTCAAGCTTGGCGTACTGAAGGGTTGCGCCTCTGAAGTTCGCGTTGAATAGGTCAGAGTCGGTGAGATTCGCCTGAGTGAGCTTCGCCTCGCTCAAATTCAGCCGGATGGGGGATGGCGTTGGTCAGGTCCGCGATTATCAGGTCCGCGCCGTGGAGGTTCGCATCGTTGAGGGAAACATTGGTGAGAATGTCGCCGACGAGGTTCGCCCGGACGAGGTTCGCGCCGTTAAGGTTCGCGCCTGTCATTTTCCTCGGGTTAACGAACGCTCCGCTGAGGTCCGACCCAGTGAGGTTCGTCCGAGTGAGGTTCGCGCGGCCGAGGAGGGCGTGGCTGAGGTTCGCGCCAGTAAGAGCCGCGCCGCTCAGGTCCGCACCATGCAAAGTCGCGCCGCTGACCGATGTTGACCAGCGTGGCGGCCTCGTTGCCGTGGTCGCCGGCGCCCTGATACGGGGACAGTGCCTGGTCGTAGGCAGCCTGCGCTGCGGTCTGGTCCCCGGTGGCATGTCGGGCCCGCCCGAGCTGATAAAAGGCGAGGGCGTCCTCGCCCAGGATCACGGTCAGCCCGGCCAGCCGAGCGACATCAGCAAACCGTGGCCTGGCCAGCCACACTCGGCCAACCCGGCTCCCCACATCCCGGGCGATCGCGGTCTCCCGGCCGGCGACCGCCAGCCGGTGCACCTCCACCCAGCGCACCACCGACGTCATCGAGACCCCTGCCCCGGGTCCGGGCTCGCCAGCTCCTGGCGTATGCGGTGGAGCATCTCGGTGTCGGACTGCAGGTCGGGGTGGCCGACCTGGCGGTCCAGCTCGACAACCTGCTCCAGCTCGGCGACTGCCCGCTCTAGCTCCCCCCGGTCGCGGTGGATCATCGCCACGTTATAGCGGGTCACCGCCTCCCCGGCCCGGTCCCCGACCTCCCGCTGGATCGGCAGCGCCTGCCCGTAGTACTCCAGCGCCCGCCGCGCCTCGCCCAGACCGACGTGCACGGCGCCGATGTTGTTCAGCGTGGCCGCCTCCCCGGCCCGGTCCCCGACCTCCCGCCGGATCGGCAGCGCCTGCCCGTAGTAGCCCAGCGCCCGCTGCGGCTCGCCCAGACCCTGGTACACGCCGCCGATGTTGGTCAGCGTGGCCGCCTCCCCGGCCCGGTCCCCGACCTCCCGCATGATCAGCAGCGCCTGCCCGCAGTACTCCAGCGCCCGCTGCGACTCCCCCAGACCCCGGTACACGGCGCCGATATTGACCAGGGTGGCCGCCTCCCCGGCCCGGTCCCCGACCTCCCGCAGCATCGGCAGCGCCTGCCCGCAGTACTCCAGCGCCCGCTGCGACTCGCCCAGACCCCGGTACACGGCGCCGATATTGACCAGGGTGGCCGCCTCCCCGGCCCGGTCCCCGACCTCCCGCATGATCAGCAGCGCCTGCCCGCAGTACTCCAGCGCCCGCTGCGACTCGCCAAGACCCTCGTACACGGCGCCGATGTTGGTCAGGGTGGCCGCCTCCCCGGCCCGGCGCCCGGCCTCCCGCAGCATCGGCAGCGCCTGCCCGTAGTACTCCAGCGCCCGCTGCAACTGCCCCAGACGGCGGTACACGGTGCCGATGTTGGTCAGCGTGGCGGCCTCGTTGCCGCGGGCGCCGGCGGCCCGATACAGGCGCAGTGCCCGATCGCAGGCGGCCAGCGCCGCGGTCCAGTCCCCAGTTGCGGCTTTGGCCCAGCCGAGCTGATACAAGGCGCGGCCGTCTTCACCCAGCGTCAGGGTCAGCCCGGCCAGCCGGGCCACATCCGCAAACCGTGACCTGGCCAGCCACGCCTCACCGATTCGGCCTCCCACATCCCCGGCGATCCCGGCTTCCCGGCCGGCCACTGCCAGCCGGTGCACCTCCACCCAGCGCACTACCGAGGTCATCGCTGTCAGCCAGCGTCCGCGGCGGGTTTTTGTGGGACCCAGATCGTGTAGAGCGACCGGGCGGCGGCGGCGCAGGCGTCGCGGTATTCGTCGTCGGTGATCAGGGGCCGGATGAGTGGCCGCAGGACGTTGGAAACGAAGTACCGCGGCTGGCTGGTCTCCGGATCGGTGCCTTCCTCGAGCAGCCCGAGCTGGGCAGCACGATGGAGGTGACTGGCCGCGTCGGGGTGGTCATGGATGGCGTACACGGTCGCGGCGGGCACGGGCAGTTCGACGACGTTAACCTTGGCCAGCATTTTTTGGAGCTCGGCTGGCTGAGCGTCGAGCAGCTTGCGGGCAAAGATGGTTTCCCGGAACCGGTCGACCTCGTTCTCGATCGCAGTGATCAGGTCCTCGACGTCGACAGCCGGGTCCGCGACGATCTTGTCGAGCCAGTCGAGCAGCCGCGGATTGCCGCTGGCGGCCTCGATGGCCCGGTCCCTAATTGCCGCGGGCGCGGTAACGGACCCGGGACGCAGATTCGCCAGGTTCGCCACCTTCTTGGCCTGCTCAACGTCGGACAGTGTCTCCAGCGGCTCGAACCGGATGGAAGTCCCGGCCGGTACCGGGAACTGGTAGCGGCTGGTGATGACGACCCGGCTGGTGCTGCTGGACTGCCGGATCGCTGTGAGCAGGGCCGGCAGGATCTGCGCCATCTCGGCCGAGAGCACGTAGCCGCCGCCGCGCTCCTCAAGGTTCCCCTCCTCGAAATCGTCGAAGACGAACAGGCACGGGATCTGCCCGAGCGGCCCATCAAGCAGGTACCGCAGCCGCACCGCCAGATCAGCCTCATCCCTGGCCAGCATCTCGGTCGCCTCGATCTGCTGATCCAGAGTCCCGAACGTGAGCTTCGACGTCAGCTCCGCGAACTTCGTGAGGTCGACCCGGCCGAACCAGACAGCCCGCTGGTGGGTGGGCATGCGCTCGAGCAGGCGGGACGCCAGCGTGCTCTTGCCCAGCCCGCCCAGGCCCTGAAGCACCAGCGCCTGGGCCGCGCCCGGCGAGCCCAGGGGTTGCTTGAGCCTGCGCAGGCATCGCTGGATCACCCGCCGCCGCCCTACGAAGCTGGCCCGGGACGCGACCCGCGATATCTGCGTCTGCGGGTCCAGGAACTCCTCCGCCGCCTGGCGGACCCTGATCCGCTCCCGGCCCCTGGTGTACTGGGGCGTCACCATGGGCGTCAGCGGTGACTTGTCGGCATACACCCGCAGCAGATGCCAGCTGCGGCTGCGGTCGGCATACAGCTGCCGGCGGGCCTCGACCACAGAGCGGTCCAGCGGCTTCCCCGCCGCAAGCTCCTGGTACAGGTGGGAAGCGAATACATTGGCCGAGGCATCGCCCACCGGCAGCGCCCACCCCAGCACCGCCGTAGCCCCCGCCCGCACCAGGCTCTCACTCATCGACGGGATCGTCCCGCGCTCAGACGCACCGCCGGTCAGGCATCCGGAGACGAACACCAGCCGCGGCCACTGGCCGTCCATCGCCCGTGCGATCTGATCCGCACTCGCCAGCGCCGGGCCGCCGAACCGTTCTCCACCAGGAACTTCGGTTGCCCCTCGTCGATCGTGGCATGGCCGCTGACATGAAGGACATCGAAGTAACCCGGGCCGTACGACGTAGCCGTGAACCGCAGCCCCTCCAGGGTGCCGCTCTCCTCGACGACCAGCTCCGTGCCCGTGTCGCCGGTCGCCGCCAAGATCCCGGCTTCCTCGGCCTCGTAACTGAGAACTGGCTCCACACCCTCCGGCGAGGCCGCCATGAACAGCACCCGAAGCGGCCGGTTGTGCCGGGGGACCTCCGTGCCGAGGGTCGCGACCGAGCTCGCCGCCCGCACGGGCAGCAGCGGTCCACTTTCGCTGACCGCCAGATACGAGCCGTCACGAACCACCAGCTCCCACGGAAGATGACGCAACCGCTCCCCGGCCGCGATCCGCACCGTGACACCGGCCGGGTCGTCCAGCACCTGGCTGAACCACCGCTCATCGCCATCAAGGAAACTGAAAAGCATCTCACCAAGATCACGAAGGTCCGCTGAGCCAAACACACGCTGCGCTATAGAACCCTCGCCATAAGAATGTTCAACAACCTCGATCAGATGATCGACCGACGCCCGGTCAAGGCCACGAGTTCGCACCCCGCCGCCACCACGCAGACGAAGCTCTAAATAGTCAGAACTCTGCTCGAAGATCTCCAGCTCAAGCTCGTTCACCAGACGACCCCCAACCTCTTGCTGTCAATCTTTGCTGTCAACCCCACCCGGCGTAGTTCGCCGATCGAGAACGATCTCCAGCTGCTTTTGGTCCACGCCGGACAGATCGACCTCGGTACCATCGTCCAGCAGGATCTTGACCTTGACACCCTGCGGCCGGCGATCGTGCCACCACTCCCAGATAGTCCTGGCTGCCCCAACCCCGCTGAACACCAGCCCGATAATGGCGATCACCAGGTCGGCCGACCGTTCCACCTCAACCGGCGAGACACTGTCCCGCGCCGTAGCGTCCATGGCCAGAGCGGCCCGCAGCTCCCCTGCCAACCGCTCGGCACCCGGGCCCGACACCTCGATCGAGGCAGCAGCCATCTAGATCCCCTCCACCTGCAGAAAAGAGTCACCAACCTCGCAGGCCTTGATCTTTGCGCCGGGCCGAACTGCATGAGCACAGCGAAGTCGATGAATCCCCGATAAGCCCTGGATTTGCCCGCCACAAACGGCCACCCCACCCTAACGGTGTGAACCGATGACCCACCCTGGAATCAGAAAACGCTAAACCGCCCGAGATCACTGTTAGTGCATGGGTCTGGTCGCGCCCTGTACGGCGAGGGCGGCGCCCAACTGGCCCACCGTCTACGGAGTCACCTCGTGGTCGAACAGTTCTTCGTTGATGTCGGTCTGGCTGTCATCCTGAGCTCCTCGTGATTGTCGCGATGACGAGTCCGCCCCGGCGCTCTGACACTTCGCGGTCGAAAGAGCACCGGGCCGGTTACTTCATCCGGTCCTCTCGATCTGAGCCAGCAGCCGATCAGCGCAGTCGGCCCACTTGATCCGGCTCGGAGCAACGTCCGGGTCATCCTCGGCTTCGGCACGCTGCCGGGCGGAGAAGTCGCGCAGCGCATCGGTCAGCACGAAGTCGGCGTCGTCGTTGGCCAGGAGGTCGAACGTGACCGAGTGCTTGGCCTGCGCCTCCAGGGCGCTCAGCGCTGCGGTCAGGGCATCGCGGGCCTGGCTCAGCGCCTCGGTGACGTCCAGATCTCGCGCCGACTGGTCGGAGATGACGAACGCGCCGATCCCCTGCCGGATCTCGATCATGCCCTCCTAGGCCAGGATCTGCTGCGCGGCCCGGATGGTGTTGAGCCCGGGCACGGCGTATTGGTCCTGGAGCTCAGCGATCGACGGGAGCCGGCCCGGCGTGGCCCGCCCTGTGCGAGGTTATGGCAACGGAGCTTGTTCCCGACTGGCAGGCCACCTTGGACGGCCTCCAGAAACTGGGCTGTGTCCGCGATAGCCAGCCGGTCGGGTACTACGGCCTGTCCCGGGGCGGCGGGGCGGGCATGCACCTGGTCGCGGTCGAGCCCCGGGTCACGGCTGCGGTCCTCGGCCTCGACGAAAGCGGCGTGCTTATCAGCATTGCGCCGCGGATCACGATTCCGGTCGAGTTCGTGATGCAGTGGGACGATGCAGGACACCGGCGAGATCCCATGCTGACACTGTTCGACGCACTCGGCTCTGCCGAGAAGACCCTGCACGCCAGCCCAGGCAGGCACTTTGAAGTCCCTGACTTCGAGATCGGCAGCTCGATCCGGTTCTTCGCCCGGCACCTCGGCAGCCAGGGCGCTGCGATATGAAAAACCTCATCATCGTCGGCGGCACGGCGGGCGTTGGCAAAACCACAACGTGCCGCGAATTGCAGAAGATACTCCCGCGGAACGTATTCCTTGACGGTGACTGGTGCTGGGATATGCGTCCATTTGTGGTCACCGGCGAGACAAAAAAGATGGTGGAGAGCAATATCGCTCACCTGCTCAGCAACTTTCTCGATTGCTCGGAGTTTGAGAACGTTATCTTCTGCTGGGTGCTTCATCAGCAGAAAATATTGGGCGACCTTATTGCCAGGCTAAACCATAGCGGCTGCACAATACATTGCTTTTCGCTCGTCAGCAATAAACAGGCTCTGTCGGAAAGATTGAGCCGCGACATTGCAGGGGGAATACGGGAGCCGGACATCATAGCGCGCAGCGTAGCGGCCATACCGCTATACGATGCGCTTGACACTGTAAAGATTGATGTGAGCACTATTTCGCCGGCAGATGCGGCAAAGCGGATCAGGGATTGCCTGGCAAGGGTTTAGCCAAGTGCGCTTGTCACATCTGACATGCCATCCGGCTTCCGCTACTCTGAGTCGTCAATTCAATCTGATGCGTCATGTCCGGTCTGCTGGCCTGATGGCATCAATGCACCGAGAAGACCCTGCACGCCAAGCGGTCTTGCCGACCGCTCCCTTTCCAGCCCGAGGGCCTGGACGATCGTGCTATCCGAAGCGCACCACCCCCGGGACACGGCCCGCCGAACTGGACGATCTGTGGACGCCTACGCGCTTCGGCAACCTGATTATCTTGCGCGCGGAATCGGCGATCGGCGCGAGGGACCTCCGTAACCTCGTCGCGTTCTGCAGTTCGCGCTGCGTATCGCTTGACAGTTCTGGACTGCGACCGAGTCCCCGACCTAGATGTCGCGGTAGCGGCCGAACGGGATGATCTGCTGGCGAGCCTCGCGGCGGCGCCTGCTGGAAAGCCATCTGCCGCAGCGGCCAGACTTTACGCACGCTGCCCGTCCCCGCCGTCGTCTCCTGCCTGGGCCGATCAGGAGCAAGAGTTCGCCGAGCCGCTCGCCCGGTAGGTTTGTATGCCGGCCCAGGCGGCAGCATGCCCTGCGCCGCCGGGCGGATCGACTGACTGGATGACGAGGAGGGCGCCGCGACCAGGGAACCAAGCCGCAGGGTCATCTCCTCGAACAGGCGGGCCCGGCACGACTACACGATCCTCAAGACATACGAGGCCGGGATCGTCCTGATCGGCAACGAGGTGAAATCCCTGCGCGCCGGCCACGCGTCGCTGGCCGGCGCGTTCGTCCAGGAGCACGACGGCGAGCTGATGCTCCATGGCCTGCACATCCCCGAGCACGCCTACGGCCGCCACGGCACCCGCGCGCTGCACCAGCCCCGTCGCACCCGCAAGCTGCTCCTGCACCGCAGCGAGATCGACAAGATCACCGGGAGGCTGGGCGATGCGGGCGTCACGCTCGTGGCGCTGTCGCTGTACTTCCAGGACGGCTGGGCGAAGGTGGAAATCGGCCTGGCACGCGGCCGGCGGTCCTTTGACAAGCGGCAGGCAATCGCCCAGCGCGACGCCGACCGGGAGATCGCCCGCGAGCTCAGCGATCGGCTGCGTGGCCGCCGGCGACGGCCCCGCGGATCGAGCTAAGCAGCAAAGAGTGCAGCCAACCGCCCGCCCCCGATCCAGGCAGCTCTGACAGGCGCAGCATCATGAGCGACGGCCGCCGGGGCCCGTGTGCCCGCCACTTGAGATGGCGCTCGCCGCCGCCCGACGCACATACAGGACAGCCAATAAGTACGCGATGCGCAACGCCCGCTATTCGGCAGGAGCGATCGGCTGGGTGCGATCGTGCAGATCCGCGTTGTAGCGCAGGTGCGCCGATCTTGCCTGGTCGACGTGCGTTAGGTGAGTCGGCGCGTTCTCGTGGCGCATCTCGCCTAATCCGGGTGGTCTACAGCGGTGAGGGCTGCTTGGCTCATGCTCTGTGCCTGTGGGCGGGCGTAGCATGCGCGGCATGTCGGACTCGATCTTCTTGTTCGGTGATGACGACGTGCTGACCGAAGTGACAAGCAGTCCCTATGCGTCGGAAGCCGACTTGCAGAAGCTGCTGGCTGATCACGTGCACCTGTTGCCCGGGGGGCAGGTCAACCGGGATAGCCCGCGCCGATGGTTGCTGGTCAAGCGTGAGGCCGGAATCCCTAACCAGGAAGGCGGCGGGAACTGGTGGTCGGTGGATCACCTGGTAGTGGATCAGGACGCGATCCCGACGTTTGTGGAGGTGAAACGGGCTAGCGATACGCGGGCCCGGCGTGAGGTTGTGGCGCAGATGCTGGATTACGCTGCCAACGGTGCGTCGTTGTGGACGCAAGATCGGTTGCGTGCCTGGTTCGAGGGCGATGATCCAGAAGGCGCGGCCGAGAGGCTGGCGGCGTGGCTCGAGTCTGCCGAGGACGATCCCGGCAGCGTCGCTGACGGCTTCTGGGACGCGGTGGGCGTGAATCTGCGTGAGGGCAGGATCAGGCTGGTCTTCGTGGCTGATGAGATTCCGTCCACGCTGCAGCGGCTGGTGGAGTTCCTCAACGAGCAGATGCCCCGGGTAGAAGTGCTGGCGGTCGAGATCCGCCAATACCGCACAGCAGATAGCAGCTCCGGTGCGCTGGTCCCCCGGGTCGTCGGACAAACCTCGCGCGCTCAGGCCGTCAAGGAACGGCCGGCATCGCCGGCTCGCCGCCCAGCGCGGTGGACCTCCGGCGAGGTACTTGACTGTATTTCGGAAACGGGCCAGGACGCGGCCGCGGTCGCCACGCTGGTCTGCAACTGGGCGGAACAGCACCCCCATGTCGACGTAGTCGGCGGCACCGGCGTGAGCTACCCCTCGATCACGATGTCCGCCGACTCCGGCCGGACCCGGTCACGGATGCGTGGCGTGCTGTCGCTATACGGAAGCGCGTCGGGAGAAACACCGATGCTGGAGATCCGCGTCAAGAGAATGTGCCGGACGCCTCCCTACAACCGCGCCGAGACGCAGGCCCGGTTAATCACAGACCTCAAGAGCCTAGGCATCCGCCGCCTCGACACCGAGGACGCCCTGCCGGACAAACGACCAAACATTCCACTCGAAGAATTGTCCGGCGGCCGTGCCGAACGCCTCCTCGCCCTCGTGAACCGGTGGATCGACGGAATCCGGGCACACACAGGCGAACCAGAACCCGATGACGAAAGGTGACCGCACCTCCGACCCTCAGCTTGCCGAACAGGTGAGCCGAGTGGGCACCAAACCGCCTCTGCGCGGATACAAGACCCCGGAACCTTGCCTGCGAGGCTTAAGATCACGCCGCTACGCGGCAGATGAGTGAGTAAGTCCGCGGGAGCGGCATCGGCGGCCTCGGTCGGCGGCTGGCTCGGTTCGAGCATGATGTCCGGGTGCAGGAAGGCGACTTCGCCCGTAACAACGCTGCAGCGGGGAAGCGAGGACTCGAAATGATCGATCACGTCTACATCTCCGTCACCGATATCGAGCAGTCGCTGGCCTTCTATCGTGAGGCACTGAAGCCCCTGGGCTGGCGCGAAATCGGGAACTACGACGCGGCTGCTGGCCCCGCCAGCGTCCCGAACCTTTACGGCCTCGGCGACGCCACATACGTCTCCGGCACCGGAGTTGGATCGAGCATCTGGCTGCGCCAGCGCACGCTCGGCGAGACAGGCCTGTACCTCGGCATAGTGTGCGAGAGCAACGAAGCAGTTGACGCCGCCTACAGTGCCGCAATTGGCTCCGGCGCAATCGACCAGGGCAAGCCGGCCGACCGGACATACTTCGCGCCCGGTTACTACGCGGCCAATGTGGCTGACTTTGATGGCAACCGCCTGGAGTTCGTGCATAAAGCCTGGAACCCCCCGCGCTAGAGTCGTCGTGGCCGAACACTCTGTTCGGCACAGCTGTGCGTCTTCCGCGGCTTCGGCGGGCGACGTATGGCGCGGTCAGGTACCTGAGGCCATGCAGGCAGCCAGGATGTAGTTCGGGTGGCGGTCGAGGATCTCGCGGGCCCGGTCATAACGCATCGTCGTTCGCGGATCCGCATGGCGGGCAGCGATCTGGACGTCCCGGAACCCGACGCCAGCATCGAGCATGGTCGTGGCGAACGTATGCCTGAGCATGTGCCGGTGCGGCCTGGTGATTGGCACCCCGGAGGCTTCTGCGAGCCGCTGCAGGCGCCGCGTTGCGGCGTGCGGGTCCATGCGGCCGCCACGGCTGCTGAGCAGTACAGGCCCACAGGTACGGCTGCTGTGGCCTTGTCGATTGCCCGTCCGACGGCAGGCGGCATAGGGACCAAGACGGCCTTTGTGTATTTGCCGCACACACGCAGCACTCGGTGGCCGTGTTCCTCGCCGAGGTCGGCGATGTCCGCGCTGGTGGCCTCGAAGATCCGCAATCCGAGCAGCCCGAGCATCGCTATGAGCGCGAAGTCGCAGGGAGACGACGACTCGCGGGCCGTAAGGCGACCGGAGGCCGTGGGCAGGGGTTCAGCGAAGTTCATCATGACCTGACGGTCCGCCCGGCACTCGCTGTCGCCAAGATGGAGGCTTCTGCCACAGCTTGACATGACAGCCTGTGACTGGCCCGTCGCGGGTCCGGTTCGCCCGGCAGCCGCCACTGGGCGCAGGCGGGTTAGGATGAGGTTACCTGGAGGAGCCGAGCAATGACCCGGTCTGGGCACGTCCCGTACACCGTGGAGCAGGACGAAGATGGTGTCTGGTGTGCCTATGCGCAGCTGCGTCCCGGGGTGGGCGCAAACGGCGAGGGTGACACACCGGAGGCTGCAATCGCCGACCTGCGCGAGGCTCTTGAGGGCCTAATTGCTGAGTTCGGCGCACCGGAAGAGCTCACGCTCACGGTTGATGTCGCCTGATGCCCGCAGCACCGTCCGTGCACGGGTGACCGGATCGTCCGGACCTTAGAACGAGCCGGGTTCAAGGTCGCTCGGGTGACGGGCAGCCACCACATCATGCGCCATCCTGACGGGCGGGGCACAACAGTGCCGGTAGACAAAGGCCGGGACGTAGCGAAGGGAACGCTGCGCGGCATCTGCTCCGACGTCGGCATGACCATCGAGGAACTGCAGCAGCTGCTTTGACGCAGAACCGTCTACCACTTCAAGTTCGTGCTCGCGGCTACTTATGTCTTTTAAGACGGCCCGGGTCGGCGCAGGCTCGGGTGAGGTGCCCGGCCCGGATGCTCTCTTCGCGGCTGCCCGCCGGGTTGCCAGGCGTGGCTCTTTCATGGCATGCGTCCTGGCCGGGTGCCGTGGCGAGGCGTGGCTCAAGAAGGGTTTGCTCAGCTCGAAGTAGCGGTGCCCGTCCTCGCTGAAGCCGGCGCTAGCGAGGAGGCCAGGAGTGATAGACCAGGTGATCATCGGGGTGGATCCCCACAAGCAGTCCGTGACGATCGAGGCCAGGGATAACCGGGAGATCTTGCGGGCCACAGGCCGGTTCGGCACTGATGCCCGGGGCTATCACCTGCTGCTGGATGTCGCCCGGCAATGGCCGCAGCGGGTCTGGGCGGTGGAGGGCGCGAATGGGATCGGGCGCCCGCTCGCGCAGCGGCTGCTGGCGGGCGGGGAACGGGTGCTGGACGTGCCCGCCAAGCTGGCTGCCCGGGCACGGGTCTTCGACACCGGGCAGGGCCGCAAGACCGACGCCACAGACGCGCACGCCATCGTCATGGTCGCGCTTCGCGACAAGGGCCTGCGCGAGCTGGGCACCGATACCGGGCTGATGGTGCTGCGGATGCTGCGGCCGCCGTGATGAGCTCTCCCGCGCCCGGGCACAAACCCTCAACCGGCTGCACCGGCTGTTTCTGGAACTGCTCGCCGGCGGCGCGCCGGTGAAGAAATCCACCAGCCAGTACAAGGCCCTGCTGGCCACGGTCCGCCCCCGCGACCTGGCCGGGAAGACGCGCCGGCGGATGGCCGCGGAGGAAGTCGCTGACCTGGAACGCCTCGACGCCAAGCTCAAGGCGATGAAGGCAGAACTCAAAGCCGCGGTCCTGGCCAGCGGGTCGCACCTGATGGACATCCACGGCATCGGCCCGGCCGGCGCCGCCCGGATCCTGGCCGACGTCGGGGACATCACCCGCTTCCCCGACCGCAACCACTTCGCATCCTGGACCGGCACCGCCCCCATCGACGCCTCCAGCGGCCAGCACCTGCGCCACCGGCTCTCACGCGCCGGCAACCGCCGCATCAACCACGTGCTCTACATGGCCGGGATCGTCCAGCTGCGCAACGACACCCCCGGCCGCGCCTACTACCGCCGCAGACTCGCCGCCGGGAAAACTCCGATGGAAGCGATGCGCTGCCTGCGCCGGCGTCTGTCCGATGCCGTTTACCGGCAGCTGGCCGCCGACGCCCATGGCCAGGAGCAAGCGAGTCCGGGCGGGCACCCCGGGGCGTCTGTGTCATCCAGCGCGGCCGGCCTTTCCCCGGACACCGGCACTTCGGATCAGCCACTTCCCGGACCTGCACAACCGACGCTACCCCCGCGGCCAGCAGCGCCGAAGACCCCTGCGGCCCGCACAGCTGCCACCTCCCAGCGGCGCGCCCGAGGTGTCAACGTGGAGCGCCCCACTGGACGAACGACGTTGACACCGACCAGCGCCGCGGCACACTCGACAGCGTCGGGACCGCCCTCTTGACAAATCCCTTCATAGAAGGGAGCCATGACCGGACGTTCCTGCGTTTCTATTCTGGTAGCATTGCGAATTTACCCGGCCGGTTTAGTCGAATTTTGAGCGCGTCTCTGGCGGCGTGGAGGGCTCAGAAAAGTGCCGAGCTTCTGCGCCATGAACTGAGCCAGGAGGCGGCGGAGGAACAAACATCGGCGGCGGCGGAATAAACGCGGGCTGTTGAGCAGCGCCGGATTGTTCCAGCCACGGCATTACGGGCGCCTGCTGCTGAATGCGCAACTTTTGGGCTTCGAGGAGAATACTCTCAGGCAAGTCATCATAGCGTCCGGTGCGAGTAGGATCGCTTGTATCGCTTTGGAGAGTAGCCACAAAGGAGGCTATGTCATACCTCGCTTGCTGACGTCGCCAGAATACTTTTATATTGGCACCCAGTTCCCACGCCTTGCATATGCACTGAGATGCTAGCTCCGTATTATCGAGACTGTCTTCCAGTTGGGCCTGCATAAAGAGGGTTGTGGCGTTCTGGTAGTAGGCGCGATCAGTACCGTGAGCTTCTGGTTGCAGAATGTTAACAGCTTTATTGAACGCATCCCTCGCCTTCCTTAGCCCGGAGTCCGTGCTGTCGATGTAATAAAACGCGCCAAGCTCGCGGAGGGTGAGGACCTGGGCCATCGCGGCCTCCTTCGTATCTGGGCCGGACGCCAGCCTGACGGCCAAGTCCCAGTACGTTCTAGCTCGTTCCAGATCCCAGACCTCGGCGAACGACGTAGCAAGGACGCCTGCATCGAACCAACTGGGATGAGGTCGCTCATCTGGAGAACGCCAGATATGCCACAATCGGCGATGCCAGCGCAGTTCCCGGTCGTCCTTGGTATCTGGATGCAGGATCTCGTCGGCTCGAAGTGCCATCGTCTGAATTTCGCCCACTGCTGAGTCGGCCGCACGCGATGCCTCGGATACGCCTGGTCGCGAATTCGCCGCCTCCCCAAAGGACTTGCCCAATGCCAGCCACAATTGGCGCACGAGATCATCGAACTCCTGCCGGACACTGGTCGCAGCCTGACCACGCTGGAGTCGCAGCGAACGGCCACTTACCAAAGCCGCCAGCGCAGCGATGAGTGCGCTGACCAACGCAATCCAACTGCTTGTGTCCATCAGCTGACCCCCAGAGTCATGCAGACAGCCGACACCAGTCGCCGAGACCACGCAACCGCAGCCATCAGTTCTACTAAAGACATTGAGATCATGTAAGACGGAGTGAGCTTGACTTCCGGCTGATACACAATCCATGCCGGCAAATACGCTGTCGCTCATCGACGCAAATACCCCCAGGCCGCCAGGGTCTGGGAAGACGCCTGGGAGGGCTTCACCCCGTTCCTGGCGTTCAGCCCGGGCGTGCGCAAGCTGCTGTACACCACCAACAGCATCGAGTCGCTGAACTACCAGCTGCGCAAGGTCACCAAGGCCCGCGGCCACTTCCCCACCGACGACGCCGTCGTCAAGCTGCTGTGGCTGGCGATCATCAACATCGAGGACAAACGGGCCCGCGAGCGCGCCGCCCGGCGGCACGAAACCGGCAAGCGCGCCGACCAGCCCGTACGCCTCATCGAAGGACAGCGCACCATGGGATGGCGCGAAGCCCTCAACGAACTCGACACCGCCTACCCAGGCAGAATCGGATAAACAAGACATCCAGGCAGGCAGAAAAAGATCTTACACACCTGAGGTTACAAGCTCGGCAATGTCGCGCGTCGCCCGGGCATTTGGCCGCAGGTGACGCTGGGCCGATGGTCTCGTGAGCGGCTGCCAGGTGCGTACCGTCTTGGCCGTGGCCTGACATGCTGTCGCGTGGGTCGTGGCGGCCCGGCCGGCTGACGTGGTGACGCGCCCCGCGGTGGAAGATGGATGCGTGATCGGTGACCGGTGGGGTGTGAGCGAGAGTGAGACCTTGCGCTCCTACCCGTGCGATGATTTCGTCGCGTCACCCGCGGTGCGGGCGTGGCGCGGCGTGCGCGTCGCGGCGCCTGCCGAAGCGGTGTGGCCGTGGGTCGCGCAAGTGCGGCTTGCGCCCTACTCCTACGACTGGATCGACAACCTGGGCCGCCGCTCACCGCGGGAGCTCGCAGGCCTTCAGGAGCCTAGGGTCGGAGACCGGTTCACCACCGCTGGCGGGCGTGCGGTGGGCCGGATCGTCTCGGTCGATCCCGGCAAGCAGCTGACCGGCGCCATCTTGGGCGCCGTCGTGTCCTACGTCCTGGTCCCCCAGGAGCACGACGTGACGCGTCTGCTGTTCAAGCTTGTCATGCAGGCCACCCGCTGGCCTGCCGTAGGGTTGTGCATTGGCGACCTGATCATGGCCCGCAGACAGCTGCTCAACTTCAAGCAGCTCGCCGAGCGCTACCAGCGCCAGGTCACGGCCTTGGGTTAGCGCGTCGCTCCGGTCACGCCTGATCGCGGCGACCTCCAGTTCACTGGCTACCTTGTCGAACTCGTTCCAGCTACGTCGTGAGCTGAAGCACCTGTTGGCGCTCCACACGCGGCAGAACAGCGAGCAGGCCGGCCGATCGGGAAGGCGGTCAGTTGGACGCGAGGCTCCGATCCGATGATCTGTGTGCGACTCCGTGAGCACCACCTTGTTGCCAGCGCATCGGTCATGCCACCAAGATGGCGTGGCCAGCCGAGAGGAGCATCCAGTTGAACCGGGTGAGGGCTTGGGATGCTTACGTTCGTCCAGCGACCAGGGCGGATGCTCCCGGAATCGTGTTGGTGTCAAACTCCTCCATCGGTCCCGGCGAAGACGTCGGGTTCGGAGGTCGCGTGGACTCGCCCTTCTATGACACGTCGCCGCTTCTGTCAGCGTGGCGCGATCCCAATGTCGTGCAGGGGGAGGAGGTACTGGTTGCCGAATTGGACGGGCGGATCGTCGGCTGCGTGACCGTCGAGGACAGGGGACGCGAACTCGAGCTGGTCAACATCGACGTTCCGCTTGAGCTTCAAGGCAGAGGGATCGGCACGATGCTGGTGCAGTCAGTCGAAGAGCGAGCCGTAGCAGCAGGAAAGTCCGCAGTCACTGCTGGCACAAGTCGCAACGCAGAAGGCGTGGCTTGGAAGTCGCTTCCCTGGTGGCAACACCTCGGGTACCGAGTCACCCACGAAGAGGAGAACGCATGGACCCGGTCAATCGGGCCCGGCGTCCGCGAGATACGAATGCGGAAGAACCTCCCGACCGAAACAGATCACTCGTAGGGGCCCGAAAAGCAGAGCACGCACTATTCTCGGCATGGCAGCGAGTTGCCCGGAACATCGGCACGCTGTGGCGTACGGGTCTTAGCCCGAGGCTGTGCCCGCGGAAGACCCTGGCGGGGCTGTCGGTCACTGCGGGCGGCGCCGGGCGCCGCTCGGATGTGACCGTGGCGGTTCCGCGGTCGGGATGGCAGCGAGTGGCCACGGGCACGTTGAGCCGCGCCAGCCGATCAGCGTAAGCCACGGGCGTTACCGCATCGGGGTGCCTTCTGCCTCTCAGCTGTCGGCGCGCAAATGGGTGAGTGGCGCCCGGCTGCCTGGACTGCTCCATGGCACCCTTGCCGCGCCCGAAT
>Ga0335073_10004874_pt1 | contig 18815 bp, 16 predicted proteins | sample Lox_Sample_22_FD_207093 | JGI IMG/M metagenome (GOLD analysis project Ga0335073, IMG submission 207093) | Soil microbial communities from Loxahatchee National Wildlife Refuge, Florida, United States - Lox_Sample_2.2 | ecosystem: Environmental > Terrestrial > Soil > Wetlands | place: USA... | reverse complement strand
GGAGGGGAAACCATCGAATGGTCGCCGGTGATGACTGGTGATGGCAAATCGATCCTCTGCCTCGGCTCGACCGCGACCTCGCCAGCAATGCCGTATGTGGTGACCCCAAGCGGGCGCGAGATGATTGCCGCGCAGGCGCTGCCCGCCGATTTTCCGTCGTCTTCGCTGGTAGTTCCGCGGCAGGTGCTCTTCAAGAGCGAAGACGGACTCACGCTCCACGGTCAACTATTCGTCCCGCGCCATGCCGGCGGGAAGCTTCCAGGGCTGGTGTTCATGCATGGCGGACCGCCGCGGCAGATGATGCTCGGCTTCCACTACATGGACTACTACCACAACTCCTACGCTGAGAATCAGTATCTGGCCAGCCGGGGCTATGCAGTCCTGTCGGTGAATTACCGCCTGGGAATCATGTACGGCCGGGCGTTTCGCGAGGCACCCAATACCATCTGGCGCGGCGCGGCGGAATATCAGGATGTGGTGGCGGCGGGGAAGTATCTGCAATCGCTGGCGGAGGTGGATAAGGACCGGGTGGGATTGTGGGGCGGCTCTTACGGCGGCTTTCTGACCGCCCTGGGCCTGGCGCGCGATTCCGATTTGTTCAAGGCCGGCGTCGATTTCCACGGCGTCCACGATTGGAGCGTGTTTCTGACCCAGGAGCCATTCTTCGGCAGCCTGGCGTCGCGCCCGCCGGATGCGGAAGCTGCCGTGAAACTGGCGTGGGAGTCGTCGCCCGATGCCAGCGTCGATACCTGGAGATCGCCGGTGCTGCTGATCCATGGCGACGACGATCGCAACGTGCCGTTCAGCCAAACTGTGGACCTGGTGCAGCGATTGCGGGCCCATCATGTGCCGTTCGAACAATTGATCATACCCGATGAGATCCACGGCTTCCTGAGATGGAAGGATTGGGTGCGGGCCTATGGGGCGACGGCGGATTTCTTCGATCGGACTTTGAAGCGCGGGGAGAAGATCTCGACGGGAAATTAGGCTGTCTTTCGCAGTTCGAGAGGTCCGCAGCGCACAAGTCGTTCAGAATCAGCGGAGGGGTCTAAAAGGTCTTCACCACAGAGGTGTCGAGGGCGGGAGCGAGCCGTGGTGACGAATCAGGCGGCGTGGAGTTTGGCCATGCGTTCGTAAAGGAAGCGATCGCGGACTCGAGAGCGGGGAAACCGGCCCTTCGATTCGGCTCCCAGGAAGGCCTGGTATTCGGCAGCCGGGCAATGGAAGTAGCTGTAAACCTTGCCGGTGTTGCGGAGTCGCAGGTACAGCAACTGCTTCGAACCGTCATCAGCAACCGCGGAGAGCATCTTCGATTCCAGCGTCACGCAAGTGAAGCCACCCTACGATGAAAGCCAGCGGAATGATGAACGGCCGAGGCGAGCATGGCAGCGGGAAGCCAATCGCGGACAGCCTCCGAGCCGGTTTGTGGCGGCGCGAAACGAACGATTTTGCGCCCAGCCGGTACAGGCCCATGCCGGCCCACCGACTGCCGGCATCCGGTAGTCGGGAAAATATCGGATCACAACCTCAGACACCGGATTTCCCGGCTTGGATCAGCTCTTCCAGGCTTAATTTCCCGGTATAGATTGCCATGCCGAGCGCGGCATGGACATTCATTTCCAGGAGGGCGCGGACTTCTTCGACGGTGGTGATGCCCCCGGCGGCGGTGAGCTCCAGGGACGTGGCGGCTCGGAGGCGGCGAAACCAGGCGAGGTCGGTGCCTTGCATCATGCCTTCTTTGTCGACGTAGGTGCATAGGAAGCCGGAGCAGTAAGGCTCGAGTTCGTGGAGGACAGCCTCGGCGGCCAGGTTGGTCGATTCCCGCCAGCCCCTGATCACGATGCGGCCGTCCTTCGAATCGACCGCGACGATGGTGCGGCCGTGGTCGAGTTGAGAGAGGAATTCGGTGTTGACACCCGTCGCGGTGAATGCGGCGGTGCCGACAATCACCCGGTGCGCTCCTTGCGCCAGGAGTTCGCGAAAACGCTGCGCGCTGCGAACGCCGCCGCCGACGCGGGCTTTGGCTTTCGACGCGACGCAGCGCACCAGATCGCTGTTCGAGCCGCGGCCCATGGCGGCATCCAGGTCGATGACCTGGATTTCGGGAAACGCGGCGAACTTGCGGAGCATCTCCTCGGGCGAATCGGCTTCCAGAGCCTTGTCGCGGCCCTGCACAAGCTGGACGACCTTGCCGTCCATGAGGTCGATGCAGGGAATGGTCATGGCGTCACCCGCACGGGGATGCCGCGGCGGTCGAGCTCTTCCTTGAGTTGGTTGACGGTGTAGCTGCCATAGTGGAAGATCGACGCGGCCAGGGCGGCGTCAGCGAGGCCATCGGTGAGGACGCGGACGAAATGCTCGGGCATCCCCGCCCCGCCGCTGGCGATTACGGGCACACGCGTGGCGCGCGAGACGGCGGCGGTGAGCGCGCAATCGAATCCGTCCTGGACGCCATCGGTATCCATGGAAGTGAGCAGGATTTCGCCCGCGCCGAGTTCTTCGCCGCGCGCCGCCCACGAGACAGCGTCGATGCCTTCGTCGTCGCGGCCGCCGCGTGTGTAGACGTGCCACCTGCCTGGCGAGACGCGACGGGCATCGATGGCGAGTACTACGGCCTGCGCGCCGAATTCCTGGGAGAGCTCGCCGATGAGCTCCGGGCGGCGGACGGCGGCGGTATTGATGGAGACCTTGTCCGCGCCCGCGAGCAAAATGCGGCGCGCATCGGCGATGGAGCGAATGCCGCCGCCGACGGCCAGCGGGATGAACACCTGGCGAGAGGTGCGCGCGACGACATCGGCCATGATCTCGCGGGCATCGCTGGAGGCGGTGATGTCGAGAAAGACGAGCTCGTCGGCGCCTTCGCGATTATAGCGGTCGGCCAGTTCCACCGGGTCGCCAGCGTCGCGCAGATTGACGAAGTGGACGCCTTTGACGACGCGGCCGCCGGTGACGTCGAGACAGGGAATGATGCGTTTGGCTAGCATAATACGGCGAATGTCTTCAACAGCTGCTGTCCGGCAGCGCCCGATTTTTCGGGGTGGTATTGGACGCCTACAACGCTGCCCGAACGGAGCGATGCGGTGAAGCGGACACCGTAGTCGCAGATTCCGGCGGTGTGCTCGAATACGGGAACGTAATAGCTGTGGGCGAAGTAAAAATATCGCGACTCGCCGGCCTGGGTTTCCTCCCGGTCCCAGCCCATGTGGGGGACGCGAATGCCTTCGGAGAAGCGGCGAACCGTGCCGGGGAACAGGCCGAGCCCACGGACTTCGGGGGCTTCTTCGCTTTCCTCGAAGAGCGCCTGCATGCCGAGGCAGATACCGAAGAACGGAATGCCGGCGCGGATGCGATCGAGGAGGATTTCGCGGACGTCGAGCGAGTCGAGCGCGCGCATCATCTGGCCGAAGTGGCCGACGCCGGGGAGGATGATTTTGGAGGCATGGCGGAGGCCGTCGGGATCGCGGACCACCGAGTAGGTGCAGCCAATGGCGTCGAGGGCGTTCTGAACGGAACGAAGATTGCCCGCGCCATAGTCGAAGATGACGATCATATTTGTTCACCAGGGAGACAGGGAGCAAGGCAAGAGCTCTCACAGCGGCACAGAGTACACCGGGAGATGCCGCTGGAGCTTTGCCCTGGATTTTCGTTCTGGGGCTCATGTGCTCCGGGCGAAATCGCGGTCATAAAAGCCCCTTGGTGGAGGGGAGCTCGTCTTTGAGGCGGGCGTCTTTGGAGCAGGCGTATTTCATGGCTCGCGCGAAGCATTTGAAGATGGCTTCCAGTTTGTGGTGATTGGAGCGGCCGTAGAAGATTTTGGCGTGGAGATTGGCGCCGGCGTGGTGGACAAAGCCTCCGAAGAAATCTTCGACTAATTCGGACTGCAGGTCGCCGACGAGACGGACTTTGACCTTATCTTGATACGCCAGGGCGGGGCGGCCGCCGAGATCGACGGCGACGACTGCCAGCGTTTCGTCCATCGGCATGACGAAATAGCCGGCGCGATTGATGCCTCTGCGGTCGCCGAGCGCTTTCGAGAAAAGCTGGCCGAGCACGATGCCGGTATCTTCCACGGTGTGGTGCTGATCGACGTCGAGATCGCCGCGGGCGGTGAGGGTAAGGTCGAAGCCACCATGCCTGGCGAAGAGTTCGAGCATGTGGTCGAGAAAACGGATGCCGGTAGAGATCTGGTATTTGCCGCGGCCTTCGATGCGGAGGGCGCCGGAAATCTGCGTCTCCTTGGTGTCGCGCTGAACAGTGGCGGTCCTCATTGAGCGAATACCTCATGCAGATAGTTGATGTCGTCGATAATAGCGAAGGCGTTTTCGGACTGGAAAAGGAAGACGAGGTCGAGATAAGAGGGGTTGGAGGGCGCGGCGACGCCGATGAAGGGGATATTGGCGGCACGCGCGGACCGGGCATCGTCGATGGAGTCGCCGACATAGATGAGTTTGGAATCGGGGAATGCGCGGGCGATGCGGAGAAGGCCCTCGGGGTCAGGCTTTTTGCGGGCGACGTCTTCCATGGCGACGATGGGGTCGAAAGTAAGGGCCGGGGCGAAGCGGCTCAGAGTGATTTGCGCTTCGTCGCGCGGGCGTCCGGTGAAGATGGCGAGGCGGAAATCGGCGGCCAGTTTTTCCAGTGTGCCGGGATTGGCGAACCATTTTTCGCGCAGGATGAGACCGTCGGTTCGGTTCGCGCCGAGGAATAGTTTCTGGAAATGGGCCTTGGTTTCTTCGAAGGAAACCTCGAAGCCGACGCCGGTGACGATGTAGTGGGTGAGTTCCCAATCGTCGTTGAAGCCGCCGCGATTTTTGAATTGCTGGATCTGTTCATTGGTAGGGCGGGCCCCCGTGAAGTGTTCGATGGTGGCGGCGATGGTTTCGCGATAGCTCTCGGTAACGTCTACCAGGACTCCGTCCATGTCGAAGATGAGGAGGTTGTTCATAAGGATTTGCCGCGGAGGCGCCGAGATGCAGAGGGGGGCAAAACACAAAAGCAAAATCGGAGGGCGCGGAGGAAGCAGAGGTAACCGGGACGCCCGGGATTTGGGTGGAGGGTGACTTGGGAGCAAGCAAAGGCGGTGGCTATTGGTTCCATAATTCCTCCATGGCCTCCAGCAGGCGCCGGGTTTGGTCGCGGGTGCCTACAGTGAAGCGGACATGGCCGGGGGCCTCGTAGCTGCGGTCGCGGACGAGGATGGCCTGGCCGCGAAGGGCGTCGTGGATTTCGATGGCGCGGCTGCCGAGGTTGGCGAGGACGAAGTTGGCGGAACTGGGGATGTAGGGGATGGCCAGTTTTTCCAGACCCACGCACAGGAGTTCGCGCGCGGCGAGGACTTCGGCGACGTAATTCTGAACGTAGGCGGTGTCTTCTACGGCGGCTTTGGCGGCGAGAACGGCGAGTGCGTTTACGCTGTAGGGCGATTGCGCCTTGTGCAGGTAGTGAATGTTGGCCTCGTGCGAGAACAGGCAGCCGAGGCGCATGGCGGCCATTCCGAATACCTTCGAAAATGTGCGGCAGACGAAGAGATTGGGGACACGATCGATTTCGGTAAGAGCGGTGACGCCGGAAAATTCGTAATAAGCCTCATCGATCAGCACCACGGCTTTGTGCGCGCGGCGGAGAATGCGCTCGATGCCGAGGAGCGAGACGCCGGTGCCGGTGGGATTGTTGGGGTTGGAAATGAGGACCGCGCGAGTTTCAGGCGTGATGGCGTCGAGTACTTCCTGGAGCGGGAATTCCATGCCGGGGGGTTGGTAGGCGATCTCTTTGATCTTGGCGCCAGCCACTTCGGCGTAGAAACGGTACATGGCGTAAGCCGGTTTGAGGACCAGCACCTCCTGCCCGTCATCGACGTAGGTGTTGACGAAGACCTGAATGGCTTCGTCGGTGCCATTGGTGAAGGCGAATTGCTCAGGCCTGACGCGGAAATAGGCGGCAATGGCTTGTTTCGCGTCGCCGTACTCCGGATAGACGGCGAGCCCGCCGGCGGTGACACAGTTGCGGATGGCGTCGATGACGCAGGGCGAGCAGCCGACGGTGTTCTCGTTGAAATCGAGACGGAGTTTACCGGCGCGTCCGGCGGTGGGCGGAGAATAGGACGCCATTTGCTGGACGGCGGCACGGGGTTTGATGGCTCCTTTGGGCAATTTCATCGGGCACGCACCTCCACGGAGCGGGCATGGGCTTCGAGGCCTTCGGCGCGGGCCAGGGTGGTAATGGCGGGGGCGAGTTGCGCCAGTGCGCGGGCCTCGAGCTGTTGCACGGAGATGACTTTCAGAAAATCGGTGACGGCGAGGCCGCCGCGGATGCGCGCGGCACCGCTTGTGGGGAGAACGTGATTGGGTCCGGAGGCGTAATCGCCGGCGGCTTCCGGGCTGTACGGGCCGATAAAGACGCTGCCGGCGTGGCGGATACCCGGAAGCAGCGAGGAATCGGGGATGCTGAGGTGTTCGGGGGCGAAGCGATTGGCGATTTCGACGGCCTCGTCGAGCGAGCGCACGATCACGATGGCGGAATTGCGCGCGATCGACTTGCCGGCGACAGGCGCGGTGGGGAGATCGGCAAGCTGGCGATCGACTTCCTTGGCGACGGCGGCGGCGAGGCGCTTCGAGGTGGTGAGGAGGATGGCGGAGGCGTCGAAATCGTGCTCGGCCTGGGCGAGCATATCGGCGGCGAGATGACGCGGGTCGCCATCCTTCGAAATAATGAGGATTTCGGTGGGGCCGGCCACGAAATCGATACCGACTTCGCCGGCAAGAAGCTTTTTCGCGGCGGCGACGTAGATATTGCCAGGGCCGACGATGCGGTCGGCGCGTGGAATGGTGCGGGTTCCATAGGCGAACGCAGCGATGGCCTGCGCTCCGCCCATTTCGAAAACATGTTCGATTTCGAGCAGCGCGGCGCCGCCGAAAACTTCCTTGACGGGCCGGGGCGATGCCACGCAGATGGTGCGGACTCCGGCGACCTGAGCGGGAACGACGGTCATGAGGAGGGTTGACGGCAGCGGATAGCGGCCGGAGGGGATGTAAGCGGCGACGGTGTCGAGCGGGCGGACGATCTGGCCGAGGCGAAGGCCGGCGCTCATCTCGTGCGACCATTCCTGCGGCATCTGGTTGACGGCATAGGCTCGGATATTGGCGGCGGCGATTTCGACGGCGCGGACGAAAGCGGGCGACAGCGCGGCGCGAGCGCGGGCGAGCTCGGATTGCGGCACACGGACGCCGCGGCGCGTGAGGTTGTCGAACTGGCGGGCGTATTCGAGGAGAGCGCGGTCGCCGCGGGTGCGGACGGCATCGAGGATGGGGCGGACGACGGTCTCGGCTTCGGTGAGGCGGGCAGCTTTGCGCGCGAGCAGGCGGCCGATCTGCTTGGATTCTAGAATGCGCATCAGAATACGATTTTATTCAGCGGATACTCGACGATGCCTTCGCCGCCTGCCTGTTTGAGGCGCGGGATGATGTCGCGGACGGTGCTTTCGTCGAGGATGGTGTTGACGGCAAGCCACTCCTCATCGCTGAGGTGCGAGATGGTGGGCCGTTTGAGCGCGGGCAGGACGGCGAGAACTCCGGGCAGGTGGTCCTTGTGGACGTTGAGCATGAGCCCGACCTTGCCGAGCGCGTTGATGGCGCCTTCCAGAAGCATCCGGATGTCTTCGAGCTTGCGGCGCTTGGCGGGATCGTCCCACGAAGCGTGGTTGGCAATCAACTGGGTGTTCGATTCGAGGACGGTGTCGATGATGATGAGCTTGTTGGCGCGGAGTGACGAGCCGGTCTCGGTGACTTCGACGATGGCGTCGGCGAGGACGGGAGGTTTGACCTCGGTGGCGCCCCAACTGAATTCCACCTTGGCCTTCACGCCGTGGGCGGCGAGGTAGCGGCGGGTGGTCTGGACGAGCTCGGTGGCGATGATCTTGCCCTGAAGGTCTTCGACCCGGCGGTAAGGCGAGGATTCGGGAACGGCCAGGACCCAGCGGACCTTGCCGAAGCTCTGTTTGGCGTAAATCAGGTCGGCCACGGCGACCACTTCGGCTTCGTTCTCCTGGATCCAATCGAGGCCGGTGAGTCCGGCGTCGAGGATGCCGTCTTCCACGTAACGGGCCATTTCCTGGGCGCGGATGAGCATGCATTCGATGACGGGGTCGTCGATGGCGGGGAAGTAGGAGCGGCTGGATGTGGTGATGGAGAAGCCGGCGCGGCGGAACAGATCGATCGTGGCGTTTTCGAGGCTGCCCTTGGGGATGCCTAACTTAAGCTTCATCTGGAACTCCCGAGGCAGTTTCCCGCAAAAAGCGCAACGGAAAAGCAATTTCTCATAGAAGGGGCGAGCTTCCGATGGGTCACTTGCGACCTCCGTAAACGGCGGCGGGGTCGTAGGCGCGCGGGTCGGCGACAGTCCACTGGCCATTTTCGAGCCGGCGGAAGAAGCAGCTTTGATAGCCTTCGTGGCAGACGCCGGGGCCGAGGGGTTCCACCTTGACGAGGACGGCGTCGAGGTCGCAATCGGCGGCGATTTCCTTGACGACGAGGCGGTGGCCGGAGCTTTCGCCTTTGAGCCAGAGCTTCTGGCGGGAGCGGCTATAGAAAGTGGCGAAGCCGGACTCGACGGTGCGGCGAAAGGCCTCCTCATTCATGTAGCCGACCATCAGGACGCGGCTGGTGGCGTGGTCTTGGATGACCGCAGTGATGAGTCCGCCGGACTTTTGGAAATCGAGATTCATTCGGGCAATAAAAAAGCCCGCCGGGTCATGCTGGCGGGCGTCCTTTCCTTCGAATTGCGAGAAATCAGCAGACCGCCCGTCGCTTGCAGGCATGATGATGATGGTGCCGGGCGATGGGGCTGGCGGTCATGAAATTAGAGTGTATCAGGTTGCCGGGGCGGAGTCGAATGGTAGTCCTAAAACCGCGTCGGCGCGATTTTCGACGCGCCGCCGAATCCGGTTTGTGCGGGCGGGGATGAGGCCATAGAAAGCCGGCTCGGAATGGACTTGCAGTGCGGGAGTGTGCGCGCGCGGCGCCTGGCGAGATCGCAAGCGGTCCGACAACAATTACGGGACAGTGACGGCTACGGCATTGCGCAGCCGCAGCGGCTAAGACGGAGGAGCACAGGCGTCGCCTATCTTGGCGTCTCTTCCGCCTTGGACCGAGGGCGGATGGTGTTGGCATTTGCGGCGCGGCCCTCATTCTCCGGAAGCGGGACCCGGCCGAAGGCACGGTGGGCCGGCGCGAATGTCGTCTGCACGCCAAGGTACGGGTCGCTGCTTACGCTGACGACACCGCGAAACGGGTAGTCGAGCGCGATCATCAGGACGAAGACTATCGAGATGCTGACGGTAATAAGCCCGGTGACGGCCACGTGGATTGCATAACTGTGTGGTCCGAACAAATAGGTATAAACGACTATAGTCGCGCCCCCCAACAGCAGCATCTTCCACACAACGGCGGGCAGATGATCGCCGGCGGCCAGGATGCGCGCGCGCCGGGCCCTGATGAGGTCATTGATACCCCGCAGCATTTCTCCCTTTAGCACATTCTGGCCCATAGTGGCCGGTTCGAAGGTTGCGATTCGGGTGTTCGCCGCCGCCAATATTGTCCAACCCTCTTCGAAGACCGACTCGCCGAGTTTGCCCTCATGCTGGCTCGGCCATTCCTTTTTGACTACCGTATCGAGATATTTTTCAAGATCGACGCGAACCGGCTCAGCGATCGATGGAGCCAGCCCATCGCTATCGATGAGGAGGCTATTTACCGCACTGGCCTCGCTGGTGGCAAGAGCGCTGCTTGCGGAGAAATTCGCCATTACATTGATGACCATCAGGGCCATCAAAACGCCATAAATCAGGCCGACGATTGCAAAGGTCAGCCCTACCGTTTCGGTGTCCTTATGGCGGGTATTCACGTCGATGCGTCGATGGACATGGCGAAGTCCCAAAAGTGCCAGGCCAGTCCAGATTCCTACGACAATAAATCCAATGACCCAAGTGTGAAAACGATAAATGAAATCGGCCAGCAAGATCCTGCACCTGCCTGAATATTTTTTCGCACTCCCGGTGTTCCCGGCGGCCCTCGTGAATTATCTTTCAGATATATCTTTCGATCTGCGGCTGGGCCCAAGGGGTTCCCTGTTGCGAATCGCCCCGAATGGCAATTGGGTGGGCACGGCTCTGCCAGCGCCGGCACGCCGGCGCCGGCCGCATCATGAACCTCGTCCTGATCAACCAGCAACATCCGGATGAGTGGAGCTGGATTTCCATTGTGGCGCCGATGCCGGGCGCGAGCGAGAGCACGGCGACGGAGGCAACGCCAGGATTGCGGCGCAGAGCCCGGAGGCGGTAGCGCACGTCCCCACTTCATTCATCGAAGAGGCGCAGGCCAATGGCGCGGCGGTAAGTTTCGTTTTGGGTAGCGGGCTGGCCGAGGTCTACATGGGCTTTGCGGCGGGCTTCTTCTGCGGGGAGGCCCTGACGCCTTAAATCTTCCTGGTAGGCGTCGAGGGTAGCACCAAACTCTTCTTCGACATCGCTTTGGGTGCGTGGTGTGACGGAGTGCCAGAGTTTGAATTGGGGGCAGGAGCGTCATATTTCGTGCCATGTCGGTCCACTTGGCGGTCTCGGCCCTGAGTTGGCGGGAGCGGGCGGAGGTGAGCGAGTAAAAGCGGGCGCGACGATTGTTCTCCGACTCGCCCCACGCGCCTTTGATCCAACCCCGGCGCTCCAGGCGATCAATCGCGGTGTAGTAAGACCCCTGGAGAATTTCGAGGCGGTCGCCGGAGATCTGCTGGATCCGCAGCAGAATACCGTAGCCATGCAGGGGACCGAGCGAGTTCGCCTTGAGAATGAGCAGCTCAAGTGTGCCCTGCGGGAGTTCAACCGGCTTCGTAAAGAGCTCTCTCCTTTTGCGTCAAGGGGAGCGGGAAAGCGGGAAAGCTGGCTTGCCGCCTCAAGGTCCAATCCAGGCCTCACCCCGGCAGACCGGGCAATTTAACTAACGGGCGCGGCGGGCCTGCGTGTCTGACGGCATTCGCACCGAAGCCATGGGGCCGGTCTTTCGATCAGCGATTCGCCCGGGAAGCGCCGTTCGTCATAAACTACGGAGTCGGGGATAGATGCGGATCAACCTGTTCGGGAATCTGCGGGTGAGCGTCGACGGCAATCCACTCACGACTTTGGACACCAGCCGCCTGCAATCCCTGCTGGCTTACCTGATTCTGCACGGCGATACGCCGCGCGAGCAACTGGCATTCCTGCTTTGGCCCGCCTCCAGCGAGTCGCAGGCGCGGACGAACCTGCGGCAGCTGATTCATCATTTGAAGCGCGCACTGCCGGCGGGATGCAGTTTCCTGGAAGTCACGCATTTCGCGATTCGATGGCGCGCGGATAAAGGCTGCGCGATCGACGCCGTCGAGTTCCAGGAGGCGATGGGCGAGGCGGCGCGGGCGCGCGCGGAGAACGATACGGGCCGGGAAATCGAATGGCTGACCCTGGCGGCGCAAATCTATGAAGACGACCTCGCCCCCGGGCTCTACGACGACTGGCTGGCGCCGATTCGAGAGGAATACCGGCAGCGCTTGTCAGGGGCGCTGGAGCGGCTGGCTACACTGCTCGAGCAACGGCAGCAATACGAAGCGGCGATCGGTTGCGCGGAGCGGCTGGTGGCGCTCGATCCGCTGGCGGAATCGCACTATCAACTGCTGATCCGGGTGCACGCCGCCAACCGCGACCGCGCCAGCGCCATGCGCGTGTATCATCAATGCCAGCGTGTTCTGCGGCGGGAATTGGCGGTGGCTCCTGGGCGGGCTACCGTGGAACTGTTCGAGGGACTGCTGCATTCGAAGCCGGAACCCGACCGCTCATCCGAACCGGCCTCCCGAGCCACCGGGGGGCAATTGGAGGCGGCACGGGCACTCGTCGGGCGGGCGCGAGAGTGGCGCGAACTGACATCGGCCTGGGAGCAGGCGGCGGCGGGAGGCCCGCGGGTCGCCGTGATCTCGGGCGAACCGGGAATCGGCAAGACCAGACTGGCCGACGAGCTCTACCGGGCATGCGTTCAGCAGGGGCACGCGGCGGCGCGCAGCCGGTGTTTCGCCGGGCAGGGGCAAGTTTCGTATGCGCCGGTAGCGGAATGGCTTCGTTCCGATGCCATCCGCGCGGGGTGCATGAACCTGTTGCCCTCGCAGATCGCGGAGCTGAAGCGCCTGGCCCCTGAAATTCGCGAACAGCCGCCCACCGCGGGAACGGCGGCCGCGGAACAGCCGAGCCCGCTCGCCGAAAACTGGCAGCGGCTGCGATTTTACGATGCTATCAATGGCGCTGTTCGCAAGACGCGCAAACCGTTCCTGTTGTACCTGGACGACATGCAGTGGTGCGACGCAGAATCGTTCGAATGCCTCAGCGCGCTATTGACCTCAGAGGCCGCGGACCGCGTTCTGGTGCTGGGAACGGTGCGAGCGGAGGAAACCGGCCGGGAACATCCCTTTACGCGCTTTATCTCGCGGCTGCGGCAATCGGCGCTGCTGGTGGAAATTCCGCTGGAGCCTTTGGACGCGGCGCAGACATCGGAGCTGGCTCGTTTCGAATCGGCCAAGCCGCTGGAGACCGAGAAACTCGCAGAGATCTACCGCGCCACTCGCGGCAATCCGCTGTTTGTGCTGGAAACGGTGCGGGCCGGCATAGAAAGCCAGAGGGTGCACGCCGTGATCGCGGCGCGGCTGGGGCAGCTTACGGCGGCTTCCTATGAAATCGCCGGGCTGGCAAGCGTCATCGGCCGGCCCTTCCGGTTCGAACTGCTGGAGAAGGCAACCGACTGGGACGAGGCTAGCCTTTGGCGATCGCTCGACGAGCTGTGGCAGCGCCGGATCATCGAAGGCCGCGGCACATGCGAGTACGATTTCACACACGACCGCCTGCGGGAAGTGGCTTATGCGGAGCTGAGCCTGGTTCGCCGGCGCTACCTTCACCGCCGGGTAGCCCGGGCGCTGGCCGAGGTTTATGCCGCGGACATCGAAGGTTGGAACGGCCAGATCGCCGCGCATTACCACGAGGCGGGAATGGCGGAACAGGCGATCGGATATTACCAGCAGGCGGCTGCCTATGCCCGCCAGCGGTACGCGGAGACGGAGGCGGCGGACCTGCTGAGGCGCGCGCTGGAGTTGTGCCGGCAATTCCCGGAATCGGAGCGAAGGCTTCTGCAGGAATTGGACTTGCTGGCCACAATCGGGCCGGCACTGGTGGCGACCGTGGGATACTCCTCGGATGAAGCCGGCGCCACGTATCACCGCGCGCTGGAACTATCCAGGCGGTTCGGGGACCGGCACATTTTCGCCATTTTGAGCGGCGCCTGGGTGTTTCACATCGTCCGGGGAGATCTGGAGACGGCGCGGCAGTTCGGCCTCGACTTTCTCAAGGCGAAGGAACGAGACGCGGCACCGGGATTGCAAATGGCCGGAAATTTCCTGTTGGGCACCAGCCTGTCTCACCTAGGGCGGCTGGAAGAAGCGTTCGCGCGCATGACGTCGGCGATGGCGTCATACGACGATTCCGGAAAAGCGGTGCTGGCGTTATTTGCCGGGCCGGATCTGGGCGTGTTTTGCCGCGCCTATTTGTCTCATCTTGCGTGGCACCGCGGAGATGGAAAGCTGGCGGACGTTTACAGCGCAGAGGCGGTCGCCGCGGCGAACCGGATGGGCGATCCGTTCAGCCAGGCGATCGCGCTGGATTATGCCGCCTTGCTTTATGCCTTTCGCGGAAAGAGCCGCGAGGCGCTGGAATACGGGCGGCAAGCGCTGGCGGTGTGCCGGAAATACGGTTTCGCTTATTATCTGGCGATGGGGAGCATCGTTACCGGCTGGGCGATGGCAGCGGAGGGCGAGATCGAGCCGGGGCTGGCGCAGCTTCGCGAAGGACTGGAAGCCCTGCGAGCATTGCGCGCCGAGCTACGCATACCGTATTATTTCGCGCTGCTCGCGGAAACGCTGTGGCGGGCTGGAAAATGGGGCGAAGCGCTGGCGAGCCTGTCGAACGGGTTCGCTTTCGCCAGCAAGAACGGCGAGCAATGGCCGTTAGCGGAATTGTATCGCGTGCAGGGGGAACTGCTGGCTTCGGGAGGGAACGGCGCGGGAGCACGCGAGAACATCGAGCACGGTCTCGAAGCCGCGCGGCACTGCGGTTCGCTGGGGCTCGAGAAAAAACTATCGCTTCCGGGGGGCGGAACGGCGGCATCCGCTTAAACAGAACGATTGCAGAACGCCTGCCGGTTCAAAGTAAAGCATACGGTGCGGAGAGCGATTTCCGCATTCTCAGAGAGGAAGGAAGCAGATGTCCTTACATGAAGCAATCGCGGCGTTCCGCGGCGAGTTCCGCGGGGCGGTGCTGGAACCGGGGGATGGCGGATATGAAGAAGCCCGCAAGGTCTATAACGGGGCGATCGATCGCAGGCCGGCGCTGATCGCGCAGTGCGTCGATGCCGGCGACGTGATGGCCGCCATACGGATGGCGAAAGCCAATGGATTGCGGGTCTCGATTCGCGGCGGCGGACACAACGCCGCCGGTCTTGGGGTCTGCGACGGCGGGCTGGTGATCGACATGGCGCCGATCCGGTACGTGCGCGTGGACCCGCCGGCGCGGACGGTGCGGGTGGGCGCGGGATGCAAGTGGAGCGATGTGGACCACGCGACGCACGCCTTTGGACTGGCGGTGCCTTCGGGCATCATTTCGACGACCGGAGTGGCGGGTCTCACTCTGGGCGGAGGAATGGGACACCTGACGCGAAAATACGGGCTTACGATCGATAATCTGCTGTCGGTGGACATGGTCCTGGCGGATGGCAGCTTCGTCGTGGCAAGCGCGGAGGAGCACGAAGACCTGTTCTGGGCAGTGCGCGGCGGAGGCGGGAATTTCGGAGTGGTCACCTCGTTTCTGTTCGAGGCGCACCCGGTTTCCACGGTGTGCGCGGGCCCAATGCTGTGGAATTTGGAAGAAGCGGCCGACGTGATGAAGTGGTACCGCGAGTTCATTACGCAGGCGCCGGAAGAAATGAACGGTTTTTTCGCGATCATGACGGTTCCGCCGGGTCCTCCGTTCCCGGAGGAGATCCGCCTGCGGAAAATGTGCGGGATCGTGTGGTGTTACCAGGGTTCACAAGAGCAGGCGGATGCGATTTTGCAGTCGATTCGCGGCTACCGTCCGCCGGTGTTCGAGCATGTCGGCCCTGTGCCTTTCCCGATGTTGCAGGGCTTGTTCGATGGAATCTACCCCACGGGCCTGCAGTGGTATTGGAAGGCCGATTTCTTCCGGGAACTCAGCGACGAGGCGATCGCCAAACATCTGGAGCACGCGTCCCGTATGCCGGCCTGGCAGTCGACCATGCACCTCTATCCGGTGAATGGAAAGGTACATAGAGTGGGAGAAAGCCAGACCGCCTTTGCCTATCGCGACGTGGTTTGGAGCCAGGTGATCGTGGGGGTGGATCCCGATCCGGCGAAACAGAGCGAAATCACCAACTGGGCGAGGGCGTATTATGACGCGCTGCACCCCTTCGGGGCGGGCGGCGCCTATATGAATTTCATGATGGAGGAAGGCGAGGATCGGATTCGGGCTACCTATCGCGGCAACTATGCGCGGTTAGCGGCTGTAAAAGCGAAGTACGATCCCGAGAACTTCTTCCGGGTGAACCAGAATATTCGGCCTGCCGCTTCGGGAAAAGGCGCCGCGGAGGCGTGAAGGGCCGGCGGGTCGCAGAACGGAACTTTTCTCCGTTCGGCTGCGTAGCAGGACTCAAAGGAGCACCCTTTGATGACTAGACGTGTCTTGTTCGCAGCACCCCTGGTACTGATAGCGCTTTTGGCGAACGGCCAGACGAAGCCGGAGCCGAGCAGCCTGCAAGTCAAACTGAACTACACCGGCGCGGGAAAGGTAGATGACAGCCACAAGATCTTCCTCTTCCTGTTCGACTCGCCGGATTTCATACAGGGCAATGGCATGCCGATTGGGAGCCAGACGGCCACCGCCAAAGACCAGGCGATCACGTTTTCGGACCTGTCCGCCTCCACGGTCTACGTAGTGGCAGCGTTCGACCCCAAGGGAGAATACGACGGCATGTCCGGTCCGCCGCCCACGGGAGCTTCGATCGGCTTGTATTCGAAGGAACCCGGCAAGCCGGCGCCGATCGCCATGGAAGCCGGAAAAACGGCGAAGATCGACTTGCCTTTCGACGATACAGTCAAGATGCCCTGACCGGCCGTAAAGAATTTGCGTCACCCGGAGCGGCTTCTGCCGTATAGATCAGGAGGGGGAACTGATGGAGACGCTGATCCGGGAATTGCGCCAGAGCTTTCGTACCTTCGCCAAATCGCGAGGATTTGCGGGAGTCGCGGTGCTGACGCTGGCGCTCGGTGTCGGCGCTTGCACGGCTATCTTTTCGGTAGTCGAACCGGTACTCTTGCGCGCGCTGCCATATCCCAACCCGCAGACCATCGTGCGGGTGTGGGAACAGGCTCCGGACGGCCACCGGATGAACCTGGCGGACCCGAATTTCGAGGATTTTCAGGCGCAGAACGATACTTTTGTGCACATGGCGGAGTATGCGGCCTGGGTGACCTCACTGGCGGGCGGGAGCGAGCCGGTGAGGGCCACCGCATGCGAAGTCACGGGCGGATTTTTCGAAGCGTTCGGGGTCCAGCCACTGCGCGGGCGCTGGTTCGTGCCGGAGGAAGTGCGGATTCACGGCGCCCCGGCGGCGATTGTCAGCTATCGATACTGGCAGCAATACCTGGGCGGCGCGGCGGATCTCTCGCGCCGGCAGCTTAAGGCGGAGGGGGCGGTCCTACCGATTGTCGGTGTGATGCCGGAGACCTTCGATTTTCCGGCGGGAACAGCGGCGTGGATCACGCGCACGTTCGAGCCGGATACCAGCCGCACCGCGCATAACTGGAACGCTTTGGGACGTCTGCGGGACGGAGTGAGCGTGGCACAGGCGCGGGCCAACCTCAGCACCATCGCGCGCCGCATCAAGGATCACTACGGGAAGGATGCGAACCTCAACGCCGCGGCCGTGACCACGCTGGCCGACGCCCTGGTGGGAAAAGTCCGGACGGCTTTGCTCACGCTGATGGGCGCGGTCGGATTGCTGCTGCTGGTGGCATGCGCCAATGTCGCAGGACTGCTGGTGGCGCGGATGTGCACCAGAAGAAAAGAACTGGCGGTGCGCGCGGCGCTGGGCGCAAGCCGGTGGAGGCTGATCCAGCAGTTCCTGGCGGAGTCGTTCACGCTTTCGGCGGCGGGAGGTGCGGTTGGAATAGCGTTCGCCGCGTGGTCCGTGAAAATGCTGCGAACCATCCTGCCGGGAGACCTGCCGCGTCAAGAAGGAGTAGGGATCGACGGGCCGGTGCTGTTGTTCGCGTTGGCCGGGGTAACGGCGCTGGCGCTGGCGCTGGGACTCTTCTCGGCTTTGCGGGCAGGGCGCGGCGATCTTCAGGACGCGCTAGCATCGGGCGCGCGCGGCACGAGCGGAACGGGCCCGAGCCAGCGGCTGCGGGGGGTTCTGGTGGTGGGAGAGATTGCCACCACGCTGGTAATTCTGGTGGGAGCGGGGCTGCTGGGGCGCAGCTTTCTGCGGTTGATCGCCACCAGCCCGGGATTCCGTCCGGAAGGCCTGGTCACCATGGAGTTCAAGATTCCGGTGGCGGAATGGGAAGTGAAGCAGGACGAGATGCTGCGGCAGATCCACCTGATGGACGAATTGATGGCCCGGTTGCGCAGAATCCCCGGCGCGGAGAGCGTGGGATTGACCGGGCAGATGCCGGTGGCGCACGGCGACGATCTGGCGGACGGGACGTTCCTGCTGCTCAACGGCCGCGGGGCGCCGGCGAATTTCAATGAGTTCGGGCAGATGGCACACAATCCGGCGCTCGCGGGCGTGGCGCTATACGCCATGGCCGGCGAGGATTACTTCCGTACCATGGGCATTCCGTTGGTTCATGGTCGAATGTTCGGCGCGCAGGATAGTTGGGACACGCCGCACGTGGCGGTGATCAGCGAAGCCCTGGCGCGGCAACGATGGCCGGGCCAGGATCCGGTCGGGCAACAGATTGAGTTCGGCAATATGGACGGCAATCTCAAGCCGCTGACGATCATCGGGGTGGTGGGCGATGTGCGCGCCGGTGGGCTCGATTCGCCGGCGAGTTCGATCATCTACGTGGATTACCGGCAGCGCGGATTGAACCCGAATTCCGCACCGACGATTCTGGTGCGAAGCTCTGCGCCCAAGGGCGAAATCGTGACGGCGGCGCGCGGTATCTTCCACGATCTCACTCCCGACGTTCCGGTGCAGTTCTCGACGTTTGCCGATGAAATGGGCGGTTGGCTGGCGGACCGCCGTTTTCTGCTGCTGCTGGTGGGCGTATTTGCGGCGGCGGCGCTGGCGCTGGCGAGCGTGGGGATTTACGGAGTGGTGGCGTTCGCGGTGACGCGGCGCACGCAGGAGATCGGCATCCGCATGGCGCTGGGCGCGCAGCGCGGGCAGGTGCTGCGCATGGTCGTGGGCGAAGGCGCGCGGCTGGCGATCCTGGGCGTCGCCATCGGGATTGCCGCGTCGTTATTCCTGACGCGGCTTTTCGCCAGCCTGCTGTTCGGTGTCGGAGCCACCGATCCGATTACCTTCGCGGGCGTCGCCGGGCTGCTGACGGTAGTGGCGCTGGTGGCGTCCTATCTGCCGGCGCGGCGGGCCATGCGGCTCGATCCGGGAATCGCGCTGAGATACGAGTGATTTTCCGTCAAACGTCACATCTTTACGAACTCGACGCGGCGGTTTTGAGCCCGGCCG
>Ga0335073_10004873_pt1 | contig 18817 bp, 19 predicted proteins | sample Lox_Sample_22_FD_207093 | JGI IMG/M metagenome (GOLD analysis project Ga0335073, IMG submission 207093) | Soil microbial communities from Loxahatchee National Wildlife Refuge, Florida, United States - Lox_Sample_2.2 | ecosystem: Environmental > Terrestrial > Soil > Wetlands | place: USA... | reverse complement strand
CCCGGCTGTCTGCGGCAGGTCGTTGACAGGTATGACCCGTGCACCCGGTGCCACGTCGAACGGGCGGGCGTGGGTGGCCGGGATCGACGCCTCCAGATAGCGAGCGTCGACGACCTTGCGACGCACCACGACATCGTGAAGCTCCCCCGTGCTCAAGTCTCTGACCTGCTCGCCGTTATTTCCGCCGCCCAGGTGCTCGTGGCCGGTGAGCAACCGGACCCGCGCCGTCCGCGCAAGCCGGGCGGCCGCCTCGGCAAAGTACTCGCAGACTTCGCTGCCAGTTGCCCGTTCGTAGCACCCGGCGTTCTCACCGGTCTGGTCAATGCTGTCATCGCCGAGAGCGAGCGAGTTAACCCCGTAGTACGCCGAAGGCGTATGCAGGCGAACGAACGGATACGCGTGCAGCCAATGGCCTCCCGGGGCGGGTTGCCGGTCAACCACGGCCACCTCAACATCCGCCCCGGCCGCCAGCGCGTCGACGAAGGCAAGGCCGGTCGCACCCGCTCCCACGACCAGGTAATCGGTATCGACAAGCACGCGCCCGTCCCAGTGGTCATACGTACGATCGTGCCGCGATTATAGGGCGTGCACACGGCCCGGCCGCGAGATCCGCGGCGCGTGATCGGCAGGATGAAGAAAGAACGGCCGCGGCGCTGGGTCTGCCAGCTCAAGGCGTACCCGGTCTTCAGCCCTGCGCAGAGTCGGCGATCCGTCCGCTTACGCCCAGCAAAGATGATCGCGCAGCGTGACCATCGCTGTTCGCGATCGCCGCGCGCGTAGCCGCCTAATCTGTTGAAGTAGGAGTACCGCAGCGCCGAGGGGTAGTAGACCTGTGTCACCGCCTTGCCGTCCACGGTCATGTCGTGGATCCCTGCAAAGAGGAAGTCCTCGACCAGCGGGACGTTCAGCGTCCCGTCGGCGCGCAGGGCGAAGCTGGCGTCGTACGGCGACCCGGAGTGCCCGCAGTCCGTGGCCGCCGTCGCGTAGCCGCCCGAGATGGCGGGTACCATCTCGGCGTAGCCTTCGGTATTGCCGTTGATGCCGCAGGAGTAGCCTCCGCCGCCGACGCCCTGGAAGCGGCCGTTCCACTGTGAGGGAAGCCACGCTTCGATGTCCATCGGGTTGCCGGCCGAGGCGAGTTGGGTGAGCGTGACGTCGCAGAAGGCCGGCAGGCCCGTGATCGGCGGCCGGCCGGGCGGGGTGAAGCTGCCGGTGCTGTTCAGCGAGGCCGAATCGACCGTCACGCGGGCCAGGTGCAGGCTGGACTGCAGGTAGCTGACGCTGCACAGCGACCCGGACGCTGCCGCGGGCTCCGCGGATTGTTCCGCCGCCGCAACTGCCGGAACCGCGGCTGCCAGCAAGGCGAGGGCGGCCAGGCAGGCCAGCACGGGCAGCCGGCGGCCTCCGGAGGATATACGGCGCAGAAGATGCATCATCGTGACAGGCCCCTCCCCAAGCACGACAGCAAGGTCGGCTAAGTTCCTGGCTTTGCTGTGCGGGACAGATCGTTTATGTCCAGGCTCACTCCTGGGTGGCAACCGGACTCGGCTGGGCCCTAGCGACCCTGCTCGTCGCCGGTTACACCGGACTTGTCCGGCAAGAATAAGAATCCCTGAGCCCAAGACAGCAAATGCCCCGACGGGATTTCAAGGAAGCCAGAGCTGGGCGATCTGAGCGGCCATTGATAATCCCCTGACAGAGCTGGAGGTCAACGCATAGTCGGCAGGATCGATAAGAAACTCGGCGGGTCGGCATTCCTATCACACTCAGCGATTACGCCTTGTCCACAGCCGTCACGCGAGATCCGCCGATATGGACGGCTACGCACGAGTCGGAAACCTCCGGCCTGGCCGTGCTTAACGATCTTTATGAGCGCAAAGCGCGATCACTGGTCACGGCTGGGTGTCGTGGCCGGGAGTGAAACAGGCTGCAGGCAGCGGTCCTCGTCGCGTGGAGCGAGTCAGCTGACCGCTTGTCCCTGGGCTGGGCGGCCGGACAGGGATGCGGACGCACAGCGCGGTCTCGCCTGGCCGGGACCCGGTGGTGATCGTGCCGTTGTGGCGCTCCACGACGATGCGCCGTGCGATGTGCAGGCCGAGGCCGGTGCCTTTGCCCGCGTCCTTGGTCGTGTAAAAAGCCTCGAACGCGCGAGCCGCCACCTGCGGCGGCATGCCCGGGCCGCTGTCGCGGACCTTGATGGCCAGGTGGCCCTCTTCGGCTCGCGTCGCCAGCCGGCGCGTGCTCGTGCCGCACGTGCAACGCGACCGTGCAATCGGGGTGCGCCGCGGCTCTGCAGCTCACGGGTGATCGCCGCAGAGACCATGGGATCCTCATCGACCGCGGCGGCTCTGTTCCGCCCAGGCCACCAGCACATCACTATCGCGATCCGCGCCAGGACCATCGCCTGGCCGGGCACGTGATAAATCCCGGATCTCTTCGACTGCCCTGATGCGAGAGACGCTGCGATCACGCACCCCAGCTATCACCTATATCACAGAGGAAACACCGCCGCGCCGAGCGTAATACAGCAGGTCAGGTGACGCGCAGGGTTTTGGCGCAGCACACGTCCCCCGACTGGGCCGATCGGGTCACCGGACAGGTTACGGGACGGCCGACGCCCAAGAGGGACGACGGAGAAAATGCATCTGCTCTGACGTCATCGGTGTGACTTTATTTATCCATTACGGGGGGGTACTTTTTCGGAAGAGAGTTGGAGGGGCCATGGTCTCCACGATCGCCGACCGGATTCGTGAGTCTGCTGACCGGAGGTTTGTCGGGCGGCGGCGTGAGCTGGAGGAACTGAGCGCCGCGACGCGCGCGCAGGAGGCACCCTTCCTGGTGGCTTTCGTGCACGGACCGGGCGGGATCGGCAAGACCAGTCTGGTGCGCCGGGTGCTGTCTGAGCTGCCGCCGTCGGTGCGGGGGCTGTATCTCGACGGGCGTGACGTTGAGCCGACACCAGAGGGTTTCTGCCGAGCGATCGGCCATGCCCTGGGCTTGCCAGAGACGCAAACGACGGTCGCGACGATCGCCAGGGCGTTGGGCGAGACGCGGGTCACGCTGGTGGTCGACACCTACGAGATGCTGGGGCTGCTTGATGCCTGGTTGCGCACGCGGTTCTTGCCGACCCTGCCCGCGACCACTGTGACGATCCTGGCTGGACGGGATCGGCCGGCGTCGGGGTGGTACGCGTCGGCCGGCTGGCCTGGATTGGTCGCGGAGTTCCCTCTCGGCTGCCTGTCGGCGGAGGAAGCTGCCGCGCTGTTGCGGTCGCGAGGGTTGGATGCCGCGCAGGCGGCGTGGGCGAACGGGTTCGCGCGCGGCCATCCGCTGGCTCTGGAGCTGGCAGCTGCTGCCGTCCGGGCGGACGCCTCGTGCACGCGGGGCGAGCCGGTGGCTCCGGCGGGGCTCTTGGAGTCGTTCCTCGGACAGCTTCCGGCGGCGACCGTCAAGGTCGTCGAGGCCGCCGCGATGGTGCGTCGGGTGACCGAGCCGATATTGGCAGCGCTTCTCGACGACGCCGGTAACGGGTTCGGCGTCCTGCGGGCATTGCCGTTCGTGGAGGAGGCCGGGGACGGCCTGCTGCTGCACGACGTGGTGCGGGACACGGTCAACCACGACCTGTCGATGCGCGATCCGGACCGTCGCCGGGAGTACCGGCGCCGTGCCGTGCGCTACCTCACCGACCGTGGGCGGACCGGTCCGTCGGACCCATGGCAGCACACCGCGGACCTGATGTTCCTGATCGAGAATCCCGTCCTCCGGGATGCCTGTTTTCCCAGCTCGCGGCCAAGCTATTGGGTGGAGCCGGCGAATCCGCGCGATCGGGCGGCCATAGTCGAGATCGCGGCTCGGCACGAGCCGTCAGTGGCGGCGGCGATGCTGGCACAGTGGTGGGATCGTCATCCTGGATCGTTCTCCGTGGCCAAAGACTCCGCCGGATCGGTCGCGGCGTTCGTCCAGATCATGGAACTGGGCGATCTCGACCCCGGGCTGAGGGCGAGTGACCCGGTGGCGGCGGCCTGGCACGCGCACCTGAAGCAGCGACCGCCCGGCCCGGATGACGCCGTCCTGGTGATGAGGCGGTGGCTTGGCCGGGACTCCGGTGAACTCCGCTCCCCGGCTGTGTCGGCATGCTGGCTGGACGTCAAGCGCGTGTACATGCAGATGCGGCCCAGGCTGCGACGGATCTACTCAGTGGTCGTTGATCTCCCACGCCTTGCTCCCATCTTTGTCCCCCTCGGCTTTGCGCCGGCCGGTGACGCCATCACCCTGGACGGGGTGGCGGCCCAGCCGGTCTGGCTCGATTTCGGACCCGGCAGCGTGGATGGCTGGCTGGCGCGGCTCGTCGGCTCGGAGACCACAGCACCACCGCCGGCCGGAACGGTGACGGGGCTGTCGAGTCGCGAGCTGGAAGTACTGCGGCTAGTGTCAGCCGGAAGGACCAACCGCGAGATCGGTGAGCTTCTGTTCATCAGCGAGAAGACCGCTAGCCGCCATCTGTCCAACGTCTTCGACAAACTCGGCATCCACACCCGAGCCGAGGCGGCCCGCATCGCGGCCGAGCACGGTCTGACGACCGCCGAGCGCTGAGGCACTACAGCGATCGGGTCACCACCATGACGTGATCATCCGATGCGGTAACCGAGCGCCCGAACCTAATGTTCCAGACGTCGGGTCATCGGGCTCTCAGGGAGGCTGCCATGCATGCGATCATGATCACGTTCGACCTCGTCGACATGTCCCCGGAACGGTATGCGCGGGTCAGCGCGGAGCTCGCACCGTCCTTCGCCGCCCTGCCCGGGCTGCTCACCAAGCTCTGGCTCAGCGACGTCGCTCGCACCCGGCGCGGCGGCCTGTACCTGTTCACCGACGCCACATCAGCGGACAGTTTCCTCGCCTCCGCGCTCGCGCGCAGCGTCGCGCAGAACCCGCACTTCGGTGATCTCAACGTGCAGCGCTTCGCCGTCGACGAGACGACCACGGCCCTGACACAACCAGGAATCACCATGGTCCCCGCACCCGTCACCACTTGACCTGGACGGCAATGGTCGCCATCGAGAGGGAGAACAGCGGCGCTTCCCGCGGCCAGCGACCAGTGCCGGGTGATCGCCTGGCCGGACAGGCGTGATGGCCGCAAGTTCGCCGCCGGGTCTGCGCTGCTCGGCCTCGTCGGCCAAGTGCTCGCCGCCGCCCGGTCGGCGTGGCTGACCGTGCCGCGTCCGGCTTGCGGACCAGCCGCCAACCACCACACAACAGCAACGACAAAGGAGAACATGCCATGACGACGATCCAACAGCCAGCTGCCGTGGACCCGGACAAGCTGATGAGCTTCGTATTCCGGGCGGTGGACGAGGTGGGAGCTACTCTCAACACCGCTCTGGTCGTAATGGGCGACAAACTCGGCCTGTACCGGGCACTGGCTGACGGCGGCGCGCTCACCCCGGCCGAGCTGGCTGCCCGCACACAGATCGCCGAGCGTTACGCGCGGGAGTGGCTGTGCGCCCAGGCCGCGGGCCGCTTCGCCGACTACGACCCAGACAGCGGGCGCTACAGCCTGCCCCCCGAGCAGGCGGTGGCGCTGACCGATCAGTCCAGCCCGGCCTACCTTCCTGGCCTGTTCCAGACCGCCCTCGGCTCGGTGCTGGACTCCCCCCGGATCACCGAGGCGGCCAGGACCGGCGCCGGGATCGGATGGCACGATCACGTGGCCGACGTGCACGAAGGATGCGAACGGTTCTTCCGGCCCAGCTACCACGCTCACCTGGTGACCGAATGGCTACCCGCCCTTGACGGCGTGGTAGCCAAGCTCCAGCGGGGCGCCGCGGTGGCCGACGTAGGGTGCGGTCACGGAGCCTCCACGCTGCTGATGGCCGAGGCGTTCCCCGCCTCCACCTTCGTCGGCTCCGACTACCACGACGGCTCGATCGCCACCGCACGACAGCGAGGCGCCGCCCATGGCGTCGCAGACCGCGTCCGGTTCGAGGTGGCCCCGGCAGCGTCCTTCCCCGGACGCCACTACGACCTGGTGACCATGTTCGACTGCCTGCACGACATGGGCGACCCGCCAGGCGCGGCCCGCCATGTCCGCCAGGCCCTGGCAGCCGACGGGACCTGGATGATCGTAGAGCCCGCAGCCGGCGACCGGGTCGAGGACAACCTCAACCCCGTCGGGCGGGCCTACTACGGTTTCTCCACCCTGCTGTGCACGCCTTGCTCCTTGTCTCAGGAGCAAGGCCTGGCCCTGGGTGCCCAGGCTGGAGAGGCCCGTATCCGTGAGGTCGTCACCTCCGGCGGGTTCCGCCGGTTCCGCCGGGTGGCCCAGACGCCCTTCCACATCGTCTACGAGGCCAGGCCCTGACCCTGCCAGCCGGCAGACTGCCGCGGCATGCGGGCTGGCAGATCACCTTGACCGCGCTCGGCGCCGCCCCGCCCGTTCGTTGCCGGCGGTCCGTTCGCGCAGCCGCCGGCGGACCGCTTCACCCAGCCGCCCGGTCTAGGGCTCCTGGCGAGCATCACATACGCCGGAGGCTCGACCCTGAATCTCGCTTATACAGTCACCCGCGACAACAAGACGATCTCCAGCACGAAGTCGTACACGACCGATACCAACACCTTCAGTCCCGGCGAGATCCTGCAGATGTTCGGGGTGGGGACCTCGAAGAGCCAGGTGACCACGACGCTCACCACCGCCACCACCGGTGATGTCTCGCAGACCGTCACGCTCGACGCTAACCTCGTCTCCGGGCCGGACGACATCTTCGTGGTGACGATCTGGTACGACAGCCTCTTCGGTACCTGGGCCTTTCAGCAGCATCAGCCGACCGACCAGCCGGTCGCTTCAGGCAGCGGCGCGGCGCCTGGGGAGGTCGTCACGCTCGAGTCCGCCGGCCAGGTCCACGGGGCGGTGGCCGACGCTCAGGGCCACTACGAGTTCCGCGCACCAAACATCGCGCTCGGCACGGCACAGGTGTTCGTCGGCAACAATCCCCCGACGACGGTGGATGTTGCAGGTCCGGTCGGTCCGTTCAGGGGCCCGATCAGCGTGCTGCCGCCGTTCAGGGGATGACCAGCTGGGTGTACGTGCCCGCCCCTCCAGCCCATGCGCGACTGACCGCGCGCGTCAGCCATACCGAGAATCCGCCGGTCACGCTAGGCCCGCACCAAGCGCAGCCAGATGCCTGGCCGGCGGACGCCGCGAATCGACAGCGCCAGCGGCCCACCGACGGCGATCGCGATTGCCGGACTGTCAGTTCATAGCGTTATCGGAGGTGAGGCGGTCGGCCCGCTTCTCCGTCCAACAGAAGCGACCACATGCGCGTCGCGTCGGACCACAAGGCGACCCCGCTCCCCGGCCTGTCTTGCTCCTTTGCCTCGGCGCCGAACTCGGCCACGGCCGCCACCGGCGCACGGTCCAGGCTGTCGGGCGCCACCGGCGGCGGCGCCGGCTTGGCCGTTGATGACGGCGGCGCCAGGTCACAGCTGGTGCCGCAGGGACGCCAGAACGGCTTTCCCGGCGTGACCGGATTACCGCACGACGGGCACCGCCCCAACGGGGCGCCGCAGTGCTCGCTGAATCTGGCCAACGACGCGCACGATAATGCATGATCTGCGAGGGGCCAGCGGCGTGGCCGACTTGGTCTCATGGGCGATCCGATTCGGCGGTCTGGAGCATTTCTCACCGGGCTAGTGGGCTCCGCTGTTCGCTCGTTTGTGGCATAGCGTGACCGGACCAGGCGGTTTACGGTGGGTTCGCTTAACCGCTGGGACCGGAACTGGCCCAGTCTTCCGGTTCCAGCCCGGCCGGGAGGTGCCCGATGACCACTGCCGCCCCATCCACCGCGCTCGCCACGATCCAGCCCGCCTTTACCGATCCCGAACGGCTTGCCCTCGCCGGGTACCTGGCCGGATACCGGGGGCTGACCCGCGAGGCCTACGCCCTGGACCTGCGCCAGTTCACCACCTGGTGCCGCGCCCGCTCCCTGGCCCTGTTCGCCGTCCGCCGCCTGGCCATCGGGGAACGGACCGGCGGTCCGGTGTTCCTGGCCGCGGACGGGCGGCGGCTGGACCGGCACGGCGCCGGGCGGATCGGGCCCGGTCTTCAATAGCGCGCGCCGCTTCGAGGACAGGGTGCCTCACGGGCCTGCCGATAGCGCCGGGGCCGGTTGCTGTCAGCAACCTGACATCAGAACGCGGTCAGGCCGCCGTCAACGACCAAGGTGGTTCCGGTGATGTAGCTGGCGGCTGGGCTGGCGAGGAAGACGACGGCGGCCGCGAGCTCTTGCGGGTCACCAGGCCGGCCGGCCGGCAGGCGCGGCAGCTGGCTGTCGATGTACCCGTCGGGGAACTGATCCGACATCTCCGACGGGAAATAACCCGGCGCGAGGGCTGTCACCCGGATGCCCTTGCGTCCGGTCCACTGGACGGCCAGGTCACGCGTCAGCCCGATCACGCCGGCCTTGCTCGCCGAATAGGCCGCCTGCGGGAGCCCGCCGCTGGCCAGCGCGGCGACGCTGGCGATGTTGATGATGGCGCTGCCGGGCTGCATGACGCGGCCGCAGGCCTGGGCCATCCAGTAGCAGCCGTTGAGGTTGATGTCGATGACCTCGCGGAACTGCGCGGGCGTCTCGCGCGTGGCCGGCACCGCTGTGCCCTTCCCCGCGTTGTTGACGAGGATGTCGACGCGGCCGAACTCCGTGATCGCTGCCTCGGCGACGGCCGTGGCGTTATCCGGCAGTGCCACGTCGGCTGCGACGGTAATCGCACGCCGACCGGCCTGCTCGACGACTGCGCGCGTCGTTTCGAGGCGCTCCACGCGGCGCGCTGCGAGCACGAGGTCCGCTCCTGCCTCGGCCAGCGCCTGGGCGAACGCCACGCCGAGGCCCGAGGAGGCCCCGGTCACGATCGCGACCTTGTCGTCGAGGCGGAAACGGTCAAGCACCGTGGTCATGTCTGTCCTCTCGTAGTAAGAACCCGTAGTAAGAACCGGTCCGGCATGTGGCGGCTAGTCGCAATCACACTGAGGTCTTTGGTGTCGGGTAGCTACGTCGCAGTTCAAAAGAGTGCTCGCGCCTCGGCGAACACCTTACGCAGGCGCCGGGGACACCTTCGTTCCGTCGGGCAGGTCTCAGCCCCATCACGCGCGCCGCACGCGTGTCTGGCGTAACGACGTCAACCGTGGCGGAGCGCAGTCTGGCACCGACCCTTATGGGATCGTCACGTAGTGATGTTCATCTCCTCCGATCGGACGTGGTGGTGAGGGCCTGCGCGATCGCGCGGTACACGTGGGGGTTAAACGCCAGGCCGATGTGGCTGCCCGGCACCTCCACGCAGGTGGCGTAGTCCGCGAGGCAGGACTCCCACCGCACGACGCCGTCGCTGCGGGTGTAGATCGAGGTTAGGTGAGGGCCCTCGGGGAACGGTTGCCGGTAGCTGGCCTGCAATGAGCAGGAGCACCACTCGGTGAGGCAGCCGGACGCCTGCCGGGCCGGGCTGGCGAGGGCGAGCCCGCGTCGGCTGATGGCGGCGCTCAGGGCGGTGACCGGGTACACGTCGAGAACGGCATCGAGCCCGCTGCCGAGGCACACGACGTGCGAGACGTCCCCAGGACGGGCCGCCGCGATCGATTTCGCGTAGTGGCCGCCCCGGCTGTGCCCGACGACGGCGATCGGCCGTCCGGTGCTCTGCCGGGCGTGGCGCACCGCGTGGATGATCCGGCTTTCGTAGCTGCCGGCGCATCCGCTGTTGAACGCGATGCCACTGAAGACGGGCAGGTATCCGATCCGCCGCAAGAAGCGGGCAAGCAGGCTTAGTGAGCGGTCGCCGGCGAGGTATCCGGGCAGCAGCAGGACCGCACGGCCGTCACCGCCGGGGACGTCGTGGCCGCGCAGCACCGGGTCGGCGAGCAGTCGGGCCAGCTCCAGGTAGGCTCGGTTTTCCAGGGCGGAGCGGTACAGCTTCGCGGCGTGCCGGATCCGGGTGCCGTCCACAACGGTTATACGACCCTCCTGTGGACCATGTCGCCTGGAGCGTCGGCGAGCGGGGGATAGGCGGCGCTGCCCAGCCGGGTGGGTGCGGGCTTAGTCGCTGGGGCCAGCTCGGTGAGCCAGTTGCACCAGTCTTCCCACCAGCTGCCCTGCTGCTCGGTGGAGGCGCTCAGCCACCTGGCCGGGTCGGCCTCGGTGGAGTCGCCGGTGCGGTAGGACAGCCGCGGGGTTCCCGGCGGCGCGCCCACTACCTTCGCGTGGCCGCCAGTGGCCAGGACGAATCGCGTGCGGCCGCCGAGCAGGCTGCGGGTGCGGTAGCAGGGCGGCCACGGCATGATGTGGTCGGTTGACGCCCCGAGCAGGTAGGTGTCGGCGGTGAGCACGCGCAGGTCTACGGGTACGCCGAGGACCTGGAGGGCGCCGGGGGTCGCGAATGAGTTGTTCAGTTGCAGGTCGGTCAGGTCGCGGCCGAGCCGGGCGGTCAGATGGGTGTAGTCCGCTGCCCAGGACAGCAGTTCGGAGGCGCGCGGACGGCGGCCGAGCAGGTAGTTGTTGACCACGTTCATCCATACCCCGTCTTCGGGGCGGATCCAGGCGAAGCCCGCTGCGGTATCGGCGGCGTCGTAGTAGCCATGCCTGAAGGCGTGGTCGGCGATGGCGGCGGCCATCTTGGCGTCGAGCAGGGAGGTGAACATCTCATCGTCGCCGTAGTCGGCGACCACGATGCCGAGGCCGAGGCTGGCCAGCTCGTCCTGCCGCCCGGTCGCTGCGAGGTAACCCGCGGCGGCCAGCGCGACGAGGCCGCCAGCGCAGAGCGCGAGTACGTGCACACGCGGGCTGCCGGTAATCTCGCGGACGGTCTCAAGCATGTCGAGGACGGCCTGCACGTACCCGTCGAGCCCGATGTCGCGGTGCCGCTGGTCGGGATTGACCCAGGAACTGACGAACGACTGTCGGCCGGCCCGCTGCAGCGCGGCGATCACGGACGTCTTCGGGCCCAGGTCGAGCAGGTAGTACTTGTTGACAGGCGAGGACACCATCAGGACGGGGACCTCGTCCACGCGCTCTGCTCCTGGTGCGTACTGGAGCAGCTCGAAGATCTCGCCCCTGCGGACGACCGCGCCCGGGGTAACGGCGATGTTCTTGCCGATCGTGTACGCCGAGGAGTCGGAGAACTGGGGCAGCCGCGGCGGCCGCCGGACGTCGCGGGTGAACTGGCGCAGACCGCGCAGCAGGCTGGCGCCCGCGGTGTCGTAGGCCACCTTGGCCGAGGCCGGGTTGACCAGCGGCACGTTCGTAGGGGATGCAGCGGCGATGACGTTGTCGAGCAGGAACGTCGTCCGGTACCGGGCGCGGCTGTCCAGGGGTGTCTGGGCCACGCCGTCGCGGAGGGCGTCGGACCACACCAGGTAGCTCTGCGCCAGTCGGCGCAGGAACGGGTTGTCGTGCCAGGCGGGATCGGCGAACCGGCGGTCCAGTTCCGGTAGCTCCTCGCCCGCGCCGGCGGCCACATGCAGCTGCCGCCGCAGGCCGCGGGCCGCGTGCCGGGCCGCAGCGCCGGGGGATTGCGCCACGGCGCTCGCCACCTGGGCCGCAGTACCGGCCATCAGGCCCGCGGAGCGCAGCATCACCCCGGCGAGGATGGCATCGAGGCCGCCTCCGCCCAGGTCGGAGACCGCATCGGCGTCACGGCCGGCCGCGGTCGTCATCGCAGCGGCTCGCCCCACTCGACCTGCTGCCGCAGGTGCGCCTTCAATATCTTGCCGCCCGGGTTGCGGGGCAGCGGGCCGTCCCAGACGGTGAGGTACTGGGGCACCTTGTAGTCTGCGATCAGGGCGCTGACGTGCGCGATCACCGCGTCGACGTCAAGCTCGCAGCCGCCGACGACCACGGCGCCTACCTTCTCGCCCATCACCTCGTCGGGTACTGCGATCACGGCGGCCTCGGCGACGCCGGGAGCGCCTGCGAGCGCGTCCTCCACCTCGACGCTGGAGATGTTCTCGCCGCCGCGGATGATGATGTCCTTGGCGCGGTCGACGATGTGCACGCGGCCGGCTTCGTCGACGCGGACGATGTCGCCGGTACGCAGCCAGCCGTCGACGAACGCGGCGGCGGTGGCGTCGTCCCAGTGCCAGTACCCCTTGGTGACATTGGCGCCCCTGGCGAGCAGCTCGCCCGCGCCGTCGTCGCCGACCGGCTCCACAGCCAGCTCGACGCTGGGCACGCAGTAGCCCACGGAGTCGGCATGATCGACCGCCTCCCCGTCGGGGAGCACCGTCATCAGCGACGCGGTCTCGGTCATGCCGAAGCCGTTGAAGACCTCCGCGCTGGGGAAGGCCGCCTTGATCTGGCTGACCAGTGCCGACGTGATCGGCGCGCCGCCGTAGCCCACCCAGCGCACGCTGGAGACGTCCGCGCCGGCGAGCAGCCCGCGGCGCAGCAGCAGCGCGTACACCGCGGGCACCGTGACGACGAACGAGATCCGATGATCGGCCAGGCTCGCGGCAAGGCCTGCCGGGTCGAGCGCGGGCATGATCACCGCGGAACCGCCGACATACAGCGCGGTCAGCAGCTGTGAATTGCAGCCCGTCACGTGGAACAGCGGCACTGAGATCAACGTGCGCAGCGCGGTGCCCGCATCAGCAGAAATGCCCAAGGACCGGATCATGTTCTCGCAGTTGGTGAGGAACGCCTCGTGCGTGGTGGGCACGCCCTTGGGGCGGCCAGTAGTGCCCGAGGTGTAGAACAGCCCCGCGATGGCGTCCGCAGCGGCCGGCGAGGCCTGGTACGGCTCGCCGTCGGGCAGCGGGATGCCAGGGGCCAGGTCGACGCTCGCGCCGGAGTCGGACAAGACGAGCTCGATCTCCGGCTGCGCGGAGCGGATGTTGACCGCGACCGGGATGCCACCCGCCATCAAGGTGCCCCAGAAAGCGAGCACCCAGTCGACGCCCGCCGGGTAACGCACGGCAACCCGGTCGCCGGTGCCCACTGCGCGCTCCCGAAGCCCGCCGGCGACGCGTGCTGCCCGGTCCCGCAACTGCCGGTAGGTGAGCTGCTCGCCGCCGAGCTCGGCAAGCGCCTCGGCGTCGGGCGTACGGTCGACCCAGCGCTGCAGCAAGTCCAGCAGCGTGGCAGGGATGTTGGCGTAGTGGCGCGTGCCGTGCTCGTCGACCCAGACGCCGTGGCCGGGGAAAGGGTTGCCGTCGCGAGGGATCGGCCGGATCTGCGACATGGTCGGTCAGCCTCCGAAGTAGTGACGCGGGTTGTCGATGACCATCGTGGTGATCTGCTCCTCGGTGACGCCCCGCTTGCGCAGCGCGAGCAGCACGTCGTCGGTCGCCGGGACGATGTTGATGTCCACCTGCTCGTTGATCCGCTGGATGCGTGGCAGGTAGCGGCCAGGCCCGATGACCGTGGGGTCGACGATCGTGTCGATGCCCCGCTCCTTGAGCGCGCGCAGCCTAGCGACGGCGTCGCTGACCCGCTCTTCTCGTCGCCCCAGGCATCGGGGTAGTTCTGCCTGATCTCGGTGCCGAGCACGAAGACATGCTCGTGCATCAGCACCCGACCGAGCGCCGCCGCCTCAACGGGGCCACGCACCGTCTGAACCGTTGCCACGCCTGACCTCTCATTGTGGAACAAGCAGTAAGCTTGTACCACTTTTGGCGCATCGTCAAGAGATGTTCCATAATGAACGGCATGGACCGAGGAATGCCCCACGGCGGGCGCGAGCACCCGACCGAGCACCTGGGCACGGCGCGAAGCCGCCGCGCGGCGATCGACGCCGCGACCCGCATCTATCTGGACGGCGGCGCGCTCGACATGTCGGCGCTGGCCGAGGAGCTCGGCGTCGGCCGCACCACTCTCTACCGGTGGGTCGGCAACCGCGAGAACCTGCTCAGCACCGTGCTGGCCGAGGCCACGGTCCGCACGTTCCGCAAGGCGGCGGCCGATGCCGACCGTGGGGGCGGGGTCGAGCACGTCCTCGACGTCATGCACCGATTCATGCGCGCCGTCGCTGCGGCACCCCCCCTTCAGGCGCTCTCGAGGCGCGAGCACCTGCTCTTCATCCGGCTGACCATGATGCCCGGCCCGGTCGAGACCGCGGCCGCGCGGATGATCACCGAGATGCTGGAGACCGAAGCCGCGGCCGGACGCATGACGCTGCCACTGCCGGCGGCCGTCCTCGGTCAAGCGATAGTGCGACTCTGCGACGCCCACCTGTACGCCAACCTGCTCGGACGCGACGAACCGGAGATCGAGACCGCACTCGGCCTGGCGGCGGCACTGCTCGGCGCCCCCAGCCGGACCGAGCCCCAGACAGCGGCCGGCCCGAACTCCCCGTAACCGGCCAGAACTCCCGGCCACAACGGCGGCATACGAACAGAAGCCTCGGAGTCCCCGCACCGGGTCCAGGTCAGTGGTTCTCGGACTGGCGTGGGGCTAGGTTCCGCTGAAGAGCTCGTCCATGATCTCGGCGCCGGTGGTGATGACCGGTCGCAGTTCCCGGCGGTAGACGATCTCGGTGGTGCGGGTGGAGGCGTGCCCGGCCAGGCGGGCGATCTCCTCGATGCTGACCCCTTGGTGGCTCATCAGGCTGACGAACGTGGTCCGCAGTTCCCGCGGGGTCCCGCCGTCGCCGACGCCGGCCTCGGCGCAGACCCGCTTGAACATCTTCCGGACGTTGCCCGCGTCCAGCGCGGCGCCCAGATGGTTGGTGAACACCAGCCCGGTGTCCTGCCAGGCCTCTTTTTAGTCCCGGTTCCAAGATCAAGTGACTAACCATGTGATGCGGCTCTAGCTGACGGCAGGCGCAGCGCGGCGTATCCAGACACCGGTGCCCTCCGGTCTGCGGTAATCAGACTCGATTCGACGGCGTCAGACCTCTAGTCACTGGGAACAGCCGAATGTGCCCGGATTCGGCCGCTGCCCGTCTCCGTTGCCGAGTCCCATCCGCGATCGTCGGCTTCGATTCCCATCGATCTGACCTGCACGCCGGCGTTGCTGACGAGCACGTCGATCGGGCCGTGCGCCTGCTGGGCGCTCGCCACCACGGCTTCCCACCCGGCGCGGCTGGTGACATTGTGATGGTAGTAAGAGAAGTCTCTCCCCTCCGACTGCAACTGCTCAGCCAGGGAGGCTCCGAGGTCATCGATTATGTCGGTCCCAGCGATGATCGCACCTTCGCGCGCCAGGGCACGAACGTATGCGGCGCCCATGCCGCGTATGCCGCCGGTTACGATCGCCACCTTGCCGTTGACATGACCGGCGTTGCTTATGGGTGTACTCCTTCCGATGGCCTGCGACCGCCCCGGCCGCTTCCTCGGTCCGCCGTCGCGATGGGGCCGGCCCGTGGTTCTCCTACCGGCTCAGCACCGCGCAGGCGCTCACCCCGGGCGCCCCGTAGACGTGCGTGAAGCCCACCGTCGGCCGGCCAGGTACCTGACGTGCGCCGGCGTCCCCGCGCAGTTGCAGCACCAGCTCGTGAACCTGCCGCAATCCGGAGGCGCCGATGGGCTCCCCGTTGGCCAGGCAGCCGCCGTCGGTGTTGACCGGCAGCGGGCCGCCGATCTGGGTCGCGCCGCTGGTGATCAGCTTTTCCTGCTCGCCGTGCTGGCACAGGCCCGTCTCGGCCAGGTGCATGACCTCGGCCCCGGATTCGGTGTCCTGGACCTGGGCGACGTCGACGTCCCCCGGCCCGATGCCCGCCTCCTCGAACGCTGCCGCGGCGGCCTCGGCCGTCGGCGACGGGCCGGACTCGATCGCGACCGAGGGGCTGAAGACCTCGAACGAACCGAACCGGCGGGTACGGAACGCCACCGAGCGCAGCAGCACCGGCGGGCGGGAAGAGCCGCGCAGCCGCGCACCCCGGGCCAGCACCAGCGCCGCCGCGCCTTCCCCGGGGGAGCAGAACATGAACTGGGTGAGCGGGTGGTTGACCATCTTGGATGCCAGGATCTCCTCCGCCGTCAGCGGTTTGCGGCGCCACGCGTTGGGGTTGAGCGCCCCGTTGCGGAACGCCTTGGCGGCGACCTCGGCCAGGGTGGCGGAACTGATGCCGTGCTCGCTCATGTACCGCTGGATCTTCATGGCGAAGAACTGGGTGGTGAGCATCAGGCCGGTCTCGCCGTACCAGGCGCCGAGCCCCCAGTCCTCCGGGTCGGGATTGAAGGCTCCAGGCGGGTGCTTGTCGAAACCCACCACGAGGGCGAGATCCGCCGATCCGGCGCGCAGCATCGCGTGGGCCACCGTGAGCGCCGAACCGCCCGTCGCGCAGCCGTTCCTGACGTTGACGAATGGAACCCCGGTGAGCCCCAGCGTCGATACCGACGTGTCCGCATTGCCCGCCGCGTCGCTGCCGCCGGCCGCGAAATCGATCTCCTGCCAGCTGACCCCGGCGTCGGCCAGCGCCGCGCGGGCCGCGGCGGCGGCCATCTGCAGGCCGGTGACGCCCGGATGGCGGCCAAACGGGTGGATGCCGGCCCCGATGATCCCTACGTCCTCAGCGCTCATCGTGCTCCTCCGTGATCAGGCTCCTGCGTGACGGGCCGGAACGCGTACGTCACCACGCCTCGCGTCTCACTGCCGGGGGCGGGGACGAGCGTCAGCTCCATCGGCATGCCGATGCGCAGGCGGTCAGGATCTGCTTCGGTCAGGCGAGCCTCGACCCGCACCTCTCCTGGAAGCTCGATGTATCCGACTCCGTATGGCTCGAACGCTCCGGGATCATCGACCGCATACGGCGGTGACTTCGGCGGGAAGCACTGAATCGTCCACGACCAGAGCGTCCCGCGCCGGGCCAGGAGCCGCTGCGTCACGTCAACCGACGTGCATTTCGGGCAGCTGGGCTGGCTGGGGAAACCGACAGTGCCGCAACGGGCGCATTGCGAGCCGATGAGCCGGGCAGGACCGTTGGCGACCGTGAACAGCCCCGCCGCGATCGGTGTCATGCTCTGCCTCCCGCTCATGCGACGAGAAGAACCGACTCGGCGACGTCAGGCGCCACGCCGGCCAGGGCCAGGCTGCGCGCGACGAAGAACTCCGCCACCCGCGGCAAGGGGGTCGTCCCGTCCGGCCGGTACCAATGCCAGACGCTGCAGTAGAACCCGAGGATGGCGCGCGCCAGCAGCCGGGGATCTCCGCGCGGGATAGCTCCCTGCTCCATCCCGTCGGCCAGGAAGGCCGCCCACACGCGCTCCAGCTCCCTGGTGCGCTCGCGTGCCGCCTGACGGGCTTGCTCCTCGTGCGGCGATTCCCGCGGGTTCATCAGCAGGCCCTGCTCGGCCACCAGGACCCGGTTGCGCTGGATGTCATGCTCGGTGAGCCGGAAACAGTCTTGCAGCACGGCGACCAGGGCGGCCAGGTAGTGCGGGCCGCTGCGCGCAGTGAAGGGGGAGTGGACAGGGGCGGGGAGTGGGAGATCCCCGCCGGCCAGCCGCTCGAAGCGGGCCTGGATGTCCGCCATGGCCTGGCCCAGAATCACGAACAGGCAATGCTGCTTGGATTCGAAGTAGTAGTACAGCCCGGTCGGGCTGACTCCGACATCGGAGGCGATGTCCGCCCACCGGGTGTTCTCGTAGCCGTCCCGCCCGAACCGCCTCGTGGCCGCGTCGATGATCTCGTCTCGCTTCGCGCCTTCCACCGCAGCCGGCTCCTTCGCTCGGATATGATATGAATTCATATCAGCTATAGCGTAGCACGCCGTTGCCGGTCCGGGCCATGCTGTTGTTTATCCAGGCTATATGGCCGTTTGAAGGGATCGTCCCCGGGGGGTGTTGCGCCCGGCGCCCCTCTTCGGTCATACTGAAGTGAAGTTAATTTGAGACTTGGCGGTAACGTGCACCTAACCCCTGACGCTGCGTCCGGCCTGTTCGACCTCACCGGCCGGGTCGCCGTTATCACCGGCGCGACCCGCGGGCTGGGCCGCGCGATCGCCAGTGCGTTCAGCCAAGCGGGAGCCGACGTGGTGGTCGTGAGCCGCAAGGCGGAAGCGTGCGAGAAGGTGGCCGCGGAGCTTCGTGCCGACGGCGGAAGCGCGGTTGGCCGCCCGTGTCATATCGGCCACTGGGACGAGCTCGCCGCCCTGGCCGATGGGATCCACGGCCAGTTCGGCCGGATCGACGTACTGGTTAACAACGCCGGCATCTCACCCGTTTACGGCCGGCTCTCGGATGTGTCCGAGGAGCTGTGGGACAAGGTGTTCGCGGTCAACCTGAAGGGTCCGTTCCGGCTGTCGGCCCTGGTGGGAGAGCAGATGGCGGCCGGGGGCTCCATCATCAACGTGAGCAGCACGGGCGCGGTCCGGCCGACCGGCGACATCGTCCCTTATGCCGCGGCCAAGGCCGGCGTCAACGCGATGACGGTAGGGCTGGCCGACGCCCTGGGACCGAAGGTGCGGGTTAACGCGATCATGCCAGGCCCGTTCCTGACGAGCATCTCCCGGGACTGGGACATGGACAAGCTCGCGCGGCGCACCCAGGCCTTCCCGCTGCGCCGGGCCGGGGAGGCGGACGAGATCACCGGAGCGGCCCTGTACCTCGCCAGCGACGCGTCCTCCTTCACCACCGGGACCGTGCTCACCGTGGACGGCGGCGCCCAATGGGCCATGCCTGCGAGAATGTGACACCGAGAAGGGTTTTGTGGGGACGATGTCGATCCTGGCTTCCCAGCCCGACGCCGGGCGCTACTACGCCGAGGGTTACTGGCGGCCCGGTGACCTGTGGTCCGAGTTCGCCGCCCGCGCCAGCCTGGCCCCGGCCAAGACCGCGCTCATCGCCGGCGAGCGGCACATCAGCTACGCGGGGCTCGAGCGGGCCGCGGTCACGTTCTCC
>Ga0335073_10004871_pt1 | contig 18823 bp, 10 predicted proteins | sample Lox_Sample_22_FD_207093 | JGI IMG/M metagenome (GOLD analysis project Ga0335073, IMG submission 207093) | Soil microbial communities from Loxahatchee National Wildlife Refuge, Florida, United States - Lox_Sample_2.2 | ecosystem: Environmental > Terrestrial > Soil > Wetlands | place: USA... | reverse complement strand
ACATCCCCACCGCAGGAGCGCCCGCAAGCGTGACTGCCTTCCCGGCGCATTATTCGACACCATACACCTTCAACTACTCGGTGGACGTCGACTACGCTCTGGGATGGAATTGGGTGGCCTCGCTGGGGTATCAGGGCAGCACTTCTCACCACTTGACCCTTCAGAATAACCTTGACCAAATCTATGGTGCGGAGGGCATTGCACTGAATCCGTTTATCAATAACGTGGATAATTACGCTCAGATCGGCAATGCAAACTCCAACGCACTGCTCGCTGAACTCAAACACAACTTCTCTCATTACTTTGACCTGGACACGCAATATCGTTGGGCTAAGGCAATGGATGATGGCTCCCAGCCCTACGCGGTCCCCTATTTTGCATGGAACCCGCGTTCGAATTGGGGTCCCGCTGATTACAACGTGGCGCAGGCGCTGAAGATCTGGGGCGTTTACACACCGACAATTTTCCAGGGGAGTCGCGGATGGATGGAGAAAGTGGCGGGAGGATGGGCACTGAGCGGAATCATGAACCTGCACACCGGTTTCCCGTGGACACCGGTTTTTAACGCGACCTCTTGTAACGTGGTGTACGCCAATGGGAACTGCACCAACGGAACAAGCGGGCAATGGCTCCCTGCTCAATATTTGGGTGGCGCTGGTACGGATTACAGCAACAGCAGATTCCTGGCGAATGGTGGGAACTTCCCGAACGGAGGGAGTTCCTACTTTGTCGCGCCCACATTTACGGCGTGCCCGGCCGTTTTCCCGGCGACGTGCGCGGGACAACTGCCGCAAACGCCTGGATTCGTGCGCAATTCGCTTCGCGGCCCCGGCTACTTTGACATTGACGCGACACTGAGCAAGTCCTTCGGGCTCCCCGCGGCGCCAGTGTTGGGGGAGAACGCAAAGGTTGAGTTCCGGATGAATTTTTACAATCTGTTCAACCACCTCAACCTAAACAACGTCGATACCACCGTTACCGATCCGCACTTCGGTGAAGCTACCGGCGCTCTTGGATCTCGCACCATCGAGATGCAGGCGCGCTTCAACTTTTAATTGCCAACCGGTGCGCACGGAGAGAGTGCGCACCGCCTCCAGAACACGCTGTCGCGGATTCAACGAAGCCTTCATTCCGCGGCAGCGGGTCGTTTATAGTCAATTGTGGTCAAGTTCGCATCGCTTGGTATTTTCGTGTTCAGGCAGCTCGCAGTTTCTGCCGTACTGGTGTTATCCGTCGGTTCCTGCCCGGCCACTGCGCAAACAGGGTCGAACCCCCAGCGCGAGTTCTCTGAGCTCTCGGCGCAAGCTGCGGCCGCACGTGATTCCAATCGTTTGCAAGATGCCCTCGTTCTGTATCGCAAAGCATTAACTCGGAAACCGGCTTGGGCGGAAGGCTGGTGGTCGCTCGGGACTATTTCCTACGACCAGAACTCCTACGCCGAGGCTGCGCGGGCGTTCCAGAAAGTCATCGCGCTGGCTCCCTCTGATGGCACCGCTTATGTCATGCTCGGCCTGTGCGAATTTGAACTCGGCTATAACGATGCCGCCCTGAAACACATTGAACGAGGCGAAAACCTCGGCCTGGATCAGGATCCGGATCTTCGGCACGTTGCGCTCTATCATCAGGGCGTGCTGCTGCAGCGGAAAGAAAAGTTTCAAGCCGCGCGTGAGATCCTGGAGCAGCTCTGTTTGCAGGGAGCCGAGGGCGATGATATCTCGATCGCTCTGGGTATGACGATGCTACGGCAGGCGAGCAAAACGCCACCCGCAGCCGGATCGACGGATGCAGGCGTTGTCACGAAGATCGGTCAGGCGGAGTGCCTCACGGCGCAAAAAAAATTCGACGAGGCTCGCTCAAGGTTCGATGCGGTGTTGGCTGGCTATTCGAAATATCCCGAGATTCATTACGCGTACGGATTGGCTCTGGTTGAGGCGAGCGCTTTGCCAGCCGCTATTGCGCAATTCCGGCAGGAAATCGAAAATAATCCATCGGACGTGATCTCGCGGCTTCAGATTGCAGCGGCGGATTACAAGATCGATTCGGCCGCAGGATTGCCCTACGCCGAGCAAGCAGTGAAACTCGCTCCCAAGCAACCATTCGCGCACCTTGTACTCGGGTTACTTCTGCTCGATGTGGACAATTTTCAGAGGGCTATCCCAGAACTGGAGATCGCTCGTAAAGGCTTTCCGTCCGACGCACGCGTCTATCTGGCGCTGGGCACCGCATATTCGCGTGCGGGACGAAGAGCAGACGCCGCGCGCGCGCGTGCCACGGCTCAACGCCTGAGTGAACACATGCAGCCAGAAAACGGATTGGGTTCTGCGCAGGGAACTCCGGACTTGCCACTGAGCCCGCCCTTGAGAGCTCCGCAGTAACCATTGAATGGTCTTCAACGGTGAGTACGCGGTTGGCGGGGACATCCGAGAGATTTTGCTGGCTTCCTCTAGGCTATCGAATTTCGGTCTACTTCACCCGGTCAACGGCAAAATCGAAGGCTTTTACGTGCTATTCATATTCCGATTACAAGACCGTAACGATAAGCCGCTAGACTTTCAACTCGATCTGTGTTGTATGGTTCAGGTCGCTTGAGCTGCCACTTTGACCCCATGACTGCACTCATTCGAGTTTTCAATTTGCTCTCGTTACATTCAGGATTGAGTTGCCTCTCGATTAGAGGCCAAAATGTAGTTCTGAGTGGCAAATTATCCGGTCGGGTCACCGATGAGAGCCGCTGTAGTAGCTCGACTTTGTTCCGATAATTTCGCTTGTCTCCAGTGCCGCCGGGTCGCAGCAAGAAGCTAACAAGGGGGCGTACATGCAACGAACTCCAATACGAGCCTTCGAACCGGCAACTTGGAACTTAAATCACGCAACTGGAGTGTTACTTCTTCTGGCCGGAATTGTTTCGTCGTTATCGGCAGGCTCCATGGCGCAAATCGATCGAGCGGGATTGCGCGGCACCGTCACCGACACCTCAGGTCGCCTTCTTCCGCAGACCCATGTGTTGGCGGAGCAGATTTCCACGGGCCTGAAACGCGAGGCCACGTCTTCGGCCGAAGGAACGTATGAGATTCCCGGGTTGCCTGTGGGGAACTACGCGATCACGTTTGAGCACCAAGGCTTCAAGACGCTCACGTTCGTAGATGTCGAGGAGGTCATTGGGCGGACACGGGCTCTCGATGCGAGTCTGCAAGTTTCGGGAGGCAGCGAACGAATGGAAGTTTCCGCCGCTTCGGCACTGATGGACCGCAACACCAGTGCGGTGACCGGTTTGATCGGGAGAGAGCAGGCGAATGAGTTGCCACTGAACGGCCGCAACTGGGCGAACCTGACGGCCTTCGTCCCCGGCGCGATTGACACAGGCGGCAGCACGCAGCGGACAATTCGGTTCGCGGGACGGGGCCTCGACGACAGCAACTGGACCTATGACGGCGTGGACGCAACCAACATCGTGAATCAAACACAGCGCCAGTGGGTGCGGCTCGCCATCCCGCTGGACGCGATCCAAGAGTTCCGCGTCGATACGTTGATGGCGTCCGCCGAGGAAGGTGCAACCGGAGGCCCACAACTGGACGTTACCTCGCCTTCGGGCACGAACCGCTTTCACGGGCGCCTGTTCGAGTTTTTGCGCAACGACGTTTTTGACGCGCCCGTGCCGGAATGGGCCTCCCACGGCGAAAAGCAGCAGCCGCTGCGGTTGAATCAATTCGGTGGAGCACTGGGCGGTCCGATCAGCAAGGATAAGACGTTCTTCTTCCTCGCTTCGGAATCGTACCGGCAAAGCTGGGGGTTCCCCGTGAGTGGTGACGTACCCAGCGCGGCGCTCATTGCAACGGTTCCGACTACGTCGCCGATCTATGGGATCATCACCTCATTCCCTGGAGCGGGTCCAAGGACATTTCTCACCCCGTGGACGCCAGCCAACGATCCGGATGACCCGAAGTACGCGGACTATGACTTGCTGACCTGCTCGTGCACTCAGGTCGTCAATGAGAATTCGGCGATGCTGCGCCTCGACCAACATTTCTCGGCCAACACCACCGGCTTCATGCGATTCAATTACGACCGGTCAGTCGATACGCAGCCGGTTTCGGCTGAGGCGACAAACTTGCAGCAGAGAGTGTCCACGCCTGTCAACGGCGAGTTGGAATTGCTGCACATCTTCAGTCCCAGCCTGGTGAATGAGGCCAAGTTCGGATTCAATCGCTCCACCTCCAACACTTATAACTCCAACAACACGGGCAGCATCTATGCGATTACGATCAACGGCGGCCCTGCGCCAGGATTCATCAGCCCGAACACCAACGAGGAGAGCGTCTACGTCGGCAACTCATTCTCGGGGATCGACAACCTGACTTGGGTGCGTGGCCGGCATACCTTCAAGTTTGGAGCCGAGATTCGCCGCATTCAATTGAATCAGTTGTCAGACGAACACGGAACCATCACGTTCTCCTCAGTGGAGGATCTGGCGGCAAATCTGGTGGCAAGAGCCAAATTATCAGGAGCCCTGCCGGTCAACCACTTACGCAAGAACGATTACTTCGGCTATGCGCAGGACGAGTACAAGTGGAACCCCAATCTCACCCTGAACCTGGGCGTGCGATACACGGTCTTCGATCTTTTCCACGAGGTGAACGGGCTTGCCAACCCGTTCGATTTCGCCACGTGCGGACCGCAGGGATTTTGCGGCGTGGGCGCAAGCTTTGGCCAGCAGAACTATGGGGATGTCGATCCCCGTGTGGCGTTTGCCTGGACACCGCGATGGGGCGGGCAAACTGTGATTCGCGGCGGATTCGGCATCTACCACGAAGACGGGCAATTGGACGATCAGAATCTGCCCGCCAAAAACGAAGTGCCTTCCTATTCGGCAAAAAGCACGTCGAGCCTGCAGCTCACGTATCCGGTCGATCAGTATTTTACTGGCCCCGGAACTCTCTCCCCGAACGCCGAGCAACGGGACCGCAAGGACTCGTATGTCGAGCAATGGAGCCTCTCGGCACAGAGGGAATTGCCTGCGAACCTCGTCGGCACGGTTTACTACCTGGGAAGCCACGGCGTGCATTTGCTGGAAACCAATGTGGTGAACCTGATCAGTCCGGCCACAGGGGCTGTGCAATACCCGGCTTTTGCTCCCGCCATCCCTTGGCGCGGCTCGGTGGGCGATAGTTCCTACAACGCTTTGTCGGTGGCACTGCGGCGTGCATTCTCCCACGGCCTGCTGGTGACGGCCAATTACACCTGGTCGCACGAGATCGACAACGGTTCTAACGGCAGCGGCGATGGTGATGAAATATCGCCGCAGAATCCACTGTGCCAGTCCTGTGAGTGGGCGAGTGGAGTTTGGGATGCTCGCCATGTAGTTAATGGCAACGTGGTCTATCTGTTGCCCTTCGGCAAGGGTGAGCCGATGCTGAACGACCGCGGGATGGCAACGGCTGTCTTAGGCAACTGGGAACTGACGACGACCGCTTTGGCCCGCACTGGCTTCCCGGTGAATGTACTGATGCCCAGCAGTTACACCGCGCCCGACGGGGCCTCCGGAACAGAGCGCCCTGATGTGGTTCCCGGCGTTTCTCTCATTCCGCCCGGGGGCAAAACCATGGGGGAATGGATCAATCCCGTAGCATTTGCTACGCCAGCTGGAGAATTTGGCACGGCGCCCCGCGACCTCTTTCGCGGGCCGGGCACCTGGCAAATGGATCTCGGCCTCGGTAAACACATTTCGCTGACAGAGCGAGCGAGCCTGGAGTTTCGCTCCGAGTTCTTCAACATCTTCAATCACCCGCAATTAGGTCCGCCGCAGTCCACTTTCAACCCGTCGAACGCCACCGGGTTCGGCAGCATCATCAGTACGGTCAATACAACGACGCCGATTAGCCCGGTGGGGTCCGGCACCCCGCGAGAGATTCAGTTTGCGCTAAGGGTAGCGTTCTAACGCAGCAGGAGTCGGGATTAATTTTGTTCTGTCCGCGGCTTGAACGCATTGATCTCGTCCTCGGCCGCAGCTTTTCAAAGGGCGAAGAAAGAGATTGGAAGTTCAGGCGCAAGCCTGCGACCTTTTCAACCATCCGACGTTGGCCTATTGGTGGCTTCCATGCCGGACGGCAATAAAAGAGACTTGCTCCAGGCCGGGGAAATGATCTTCATTGTCGGCCTTACGCTCCGCCGGCGCAATTTGCTGAATGGTGGTTCGAGCCGGCAAAACAGCTCCGAAATATTCTTTATAAACCTGATCAAATGCTGACAAGTCCGATAGATCGTCCAAATAAACATTGGTGTCGACGACCTGGCCGAAGTTCATTCCCGCTTCTTCAAGATTATCGAGAAGATTGCGCATGGTTTGCCGCAACTGATGCGGCGTGGTGGTGGCATAAATTCCACCGTGCGGGCCGGGGATGAAACCATCTTTCGCGGAACAATAAAGGATATCGCCCGCAAAAACACAAGGGCTGGCAGTTGGGCTGGGCGGCATATTCTTGGGACGAACGGCCCGGCGCTGGTTGAGATCCCGCACCGCTACGCCGGTGTACTCGATCTGGACGCCACCAGGCAAACTAGATACGTCAATCGTTGCCCGAGCAGGAGTGTTGCCGAACTCAAAGCGCCGGGCGTAGCGTTCGTTCATGACGCGGTATGGAATTTTCCCAGTCAGATAAGGGTTCACGAAAACCATGTTGCTGAACTGTAAGCCCGCTGCTCTCAGCACATCCTGCATGCGATCGAGCGCCATATCTACCTGCGCGGCGGGATCATCCGGGATTTTTCCATCCGTTGGATCGCTCCCGGGCATGCTGGAGATAAAAAGCTGGTCATGAGTCAGCACTCCGGGCGCGGCTGCTTCGGTCCATTTGAAATCGGGCGGATTAATAGCCTGGCGATCCGTCATATCGCGTACGGCGATCGCGCTGATCTGGACGTGACCCGCGGGAAGACGCGCCACACCGAGTACGGCTCGCGCCGGCGGAGTCTTTCCGAAATATTCGCCGATGGCCCGGTCCGTTTCGGGATACTGATCCATGTTGTCCAAATAGACTTGCGTGTAAACCACGTGCTCGAGAGTCAGCCCCGCAGCTTCAACAATCGCGTTGATGTTGTCGAGTGATTGTCGCACTTGCGCGTCAAAAAATTTCGGCAAAGTTCCGTCAGGACGACGGGGGCCTTGTCCCGAAATATAGACGTAATCTCCGGCATCCAATCCTGGAGAATAGACCTGATTACCCTGACCACCCTTTGCGGGCGTGATGGCGCGAAACTGCGCGTGCGCCGCTATCATCGAACAAAACAAAATGGCAATGATTGAGAATCGCATGATCTTCAACGGACGCATTCTTTACCGCGTTCAGGCTGCTGCTTTCTTTCTCGCGGCGCCGAGGATTGCGCGCAACCTTTGACCGACGATGATTTCCTGTCCGGGCTGAATGGTCAAGGAAACCAACTCGATATGTTCGGGAGGCTTCGGCTCCTTGTGATTTGGGTTTCCCTCGCGAACCGCAGTCACCAGGCTTGGATTGTCAGACCCGAGCACTTCGATGACAGGATTGCCCGCGCGTAACTCCTGAACGCAGTCGTTAATTGTGTAATTCCACGCTTGCTGATCCCACGAAACTCTCAGGGTCGGATAGCGATTGCCGTCATCGGGGATGTAAATGCTTGTCGTGACGCCCGGTACGGTATCGACCAGTTTTCGAATGCGATCAACGCGGCCGTTCCATTCTGCATAAAGTTTTTTCTCGTCGAGGTTGAACCACGTTTCGAGCGCGGTGAGGCATCCGATGATCTCCTCTTTCCCAACTTTCATCGGGCGGCACACTGCTCCTTCGCGTGGGTTGTAATTCATCAACGCCGCTTCAATAAGATCCTTTCGTCCAATGAGGAGGCCGCTGCACTGCGGACCGCACAATCCTTTGCCGCCGGAAAAGGTGTAGAGATCGATTCCCATTTTTGCGTAGAGCTTGGCATTGCTCACCGGCGGGATACCGGCGGCGTCGTCGAGCAACATGGGCACTTTGCGCTCTTTCGCGATCCACAACTCCTGTTGCAGCTTATCGCCAAGGTCTGTGGTGTAAATCATGGCGGTGTTGTCGCTGATGGCGTTCGCGAGTTCGTCGGGAGAATAAACGAGAACAAGTTTTGCGCCGGCCAGGCGGATCGCGCTGTCGAAGGCGCTTCGGCCACCGACCATGATCACCTCGTGCTTGAGGCCGGTTGTGTCGGGAAGCTGCCAGATGTTTTTGTCGTCGGCGCCGGCGATACACGCCGCGGTAGCTGCAGCCATCGCTCCGGCCGCGCCCGAGGTGACCATCCCAGATTCGGCGCCGGTCAGTTCCGCAATGCGTCGACCTACGCCGTGCTGCAGGTCGAACATGTTGACGAAATGGAGCGCTGCCTCGGCCTGGGCCCGCTGGACCCCGGGAAATTCGAGCGATCCGCTCAAATAGGTCCAGGTGCCGCGGCAGTTGATGACGGTTTTTACTCCGAGCCGCGTATAGACATTCTGCCGTGGATCCTTGCCCACGGCAGTAGCCGCCTGGGCATAGAGTTCTCGCGCAGCAATTTGACTTAACAACGGCGCCGCCGCGAGCAGCTTTACAAATGAGCGCCTGGAACTTCCGGTATGCATTGCAGACCCTCCTGGGAATGGTTGAGAAGCCTGCACGATCGCAGGGCTGCTTGCATGATATGCGCTCTCGAACTGAGCGCGATTTCAATCTTCTTCCTTGGGTAGTGGGACCCACGAGCGCACCGCCAGGATATGAGCCTTCGCTCCCGGCTGATTCTGATTGTAGAAACCCACAGTACAGTTCTGACGAAAATAGTATGCATCGCCGGCTTTGGCCGGATGACGGCCCTCGATTCCGTCCATTCCGCCTCCGGCGACCATGCTTCCTTCTCCATCGAGGACGAGATAGATTTCCTCGGCAGTCTCGTGATGATGCGGGAAATTTGTGCCGCCAGGCGCAAAATCCATCCAGAAAAGACTCGTTACTACGTAAGCGTCGTCGATCGCATCGCGCTTGCCGGATTTCGGACCGACCAGCAGCTTGTATAGAACCGAGGAGGGATGCCCTTCGACCGTTTCTTCTTTGACGTCGTCGAGGTTGACGATCTTAGGCTCGGACAACGGCGCGGCGATTGCGATAGACGGTTTTATTTTGAATCCCATGATCAAAACCTGCAGCGGTTCGTTCGACGTATTGGAGATCGAATGTTTTATTCCCGGCGGAATATAGGTGAAATCGTCTTTGCGGATCGGATACGTTCGATCGCTGTACTGAAGCACGCCGCCGCCCTGCAAGACAAAATAGATTTCTTCCTGGCGCTCATACTCGGTCGCCTTGCAGGCGCCATGGCGTTCGAGAGTTGCCTCTCCGAAACGTGCAACGCTTGGGAGCGATTTGCTGGCGACATCGCCCTCGCCGAAGATCGGTTTGTAGTGGCAAGCTCGGGATGAAAGGTCGCCGCTTTCAGACAAGGCGGGCACGTAACGATGCAGCCACGTACGATCGACTCTCCGCTCTTGAGCAAGAGCGCAGGATGAAGAAATGAGCAGTACGATCAGCAGGTTCTTCCAATTCAGTGCGCAGTTCACTCCGGTGCAGGCGTATTCCGGCTGGTTCCCCACTAGCCGAGTTGTATATCACAAGATTCGCTTGACGCCAATCGAAATCTTTCGTTTCATTGGTTTTCATTTCTTTTTGTGTCCTGGCACTTGAGGATCCATTTTGAACCTTTCCGCAACCGTGCTACGCTCGAACGCGCCTTTCATCACTGCCACGACCATGATCCGAACTTCACTTCCTGCGAAGTTGCTGCGCGATCTTTTTTTCGTTTTCTTCTTCGGCTTCGCCTGCGCCGAAGCGGCGTTTTCACAGCCGCCGAATCCTGGCGCGGCAAGCTCCGATCAACTCTGCCGTGTCGAAGCCGTTCAATACAAGGGTTGGGACGGGGAGCAGGTCTCGAACCGCTGGGTGCAACTGGTGATCGTTCCGCAGAATGGCGGACGTCTGATGCAGGTGACGTTCGATGGGCATCCCTATCTGTTCAATAATCCCAAGCTTGCGGGAAAATATTTTCCGCCAACCGCGGGCAAATGGTTCAACTACGGAGGCGACAAGCTCTGGCTACTGCCTGAGGGAAACAACGACGAACAACACTGGGTCGGCGACTCGGACTTGATCGACGACGGGCCATTTTCCTTTCGAAAACTTTCGGAAGGAAAACAGTGCGAGATCGAGCTCACGGGGCCTGCAGACCCTCAGACCGGAATCCAATTTCAGCGAACGATTCACCTCGACTCGGAGTCGCCGAGCATCCAGTTTCACGCCACGATGAAAAATGTGACCGGCCACACGGTGGAGTGGTCCATGCAATCGGTTTCGCAATACGATACATCGGACCGCAGCGGCCCCGAGCAGACTCGCATCAATCAGGATTTCTGGACATTCACTCCCTCGAATCCTTCCAGCAGTTACTTGAACCGATATCATGTCCGCTTTGGACCCGCCGAAAATTCGTCGGTCGAGGTGAGGGACGATGGATTGTTTGCGCTCCATTATGTGCATATGGCGGCTGAGTTGTGGCTGGATTCTCAGGAGGGATGGCTGGCTGTTGTCGATGGCGAGAGTCAATACGCTATGGTGGAAAGATTCGAGTACGAGTCGACGAAACCTTATCCCGGCAACGCTTCTGTAATTTTTTGGACGAACGGTCCGCAACTGCAGCTGAGTAAGGATGGGATTCCATCGCTAAGCGCAGACCCGGATGCGAGCCCGATTTACCTCGAAGCTGAGCTCAACAGTCCCATGTGCCGGCTGCGTCCGGGAGAAAGTTGCAGCTTCGACACGGAATGGTTTCCCACGCGAGCGGGGAACGATTTCCGTGGAGTCACGGATCCCGGCGTTGTGATGCGACCGTTGGAGGCCACGGTTGAAAATGGAAAAGTGAAACTCGAAGGTTCTTTCGGAGTTTTCTTCGCAGGACATCTGGTTGCGCATTTTTATGATCGTCATGGTTCAAGAGTCGGCATGATGCCCGTCGCACAAGTGACACCGACCGAGCCGGTGACGCTCGAAGCGCAAGTAACTGCGCCCGCGAACGCGGCCCGGGTTTCCCTTCATCTGGAAGACGAATCGGGCGTGGATCGTGGTGCTCTGCAGGAAGTGCAGATCAGCGGGGACAATCGCTGATGATGAGATCGGGACACGCAGTGTACGCACTCGTCTTTTTGATGTCCATAGGCGCTCCTTCGGGAATCACCCAGCAGGGTCAGTCGGCAATATCTGCCACTACTACTGTCAGTGCAGGTGACCTGCTGGTTCAGCCAGTAGGCAGCGACTGGATTTCCTACAATGGCGATTACACGGGCCGTCGTTACAGCAGTCTCGACGAGATCACCAAGGCTAACGTTGCGCAACTGCGGGCTGCGTGGGTGTTCCATCCCGGCAACTCGCAGAGGCTGGAAGTTACGCCGGTTGTCGTTCGCGGCATCATGTACCTCACATCCGCTAACGATGTGTTTGCGCTCGACGCTCGGACCGGTCGGGATCTCTGGCATTATCAGCGGCCAATCAGTTCGGGATTGCTCGATGATGCCGCGGCTCACAAAAACCGTGGTGTCGCCGTGTGGCAGGATTCGGTGTATGTGGAAACAGACGACGCTCACCTGCTGCGTCTGGACGCTCGCTCGGGGGGGCTGATCTGGGATGTCGAATACGCCGAGAAATCGAAACATTATGGCGCGACGAGTGCTCCGCTTGCGGTAAAGGGCGAAATTATCGTGGGTACTTCGGGCGGCGATTCCGGCGTGCGTGGGTTCGTCGCCGCCTACGATGCGCTGACCGGAAAACAGAAATGGCGCTTGTGGACGATTCCAGGTCCAGGGGAATTCGGGTCCTCGAGTTGGCCGGGCAAATCGTATCTCTATGGCGGCGCCACGACCTGGATGCCGGGAACCTATGACCCAGCACTCAATACTTTGTATTGGACGACCAGCAACGCGGCTCCGGATTTTGTGGGAGACACTCGGCCGGGCGACGACCTTTATACAGCGTGCGTGCTGGCGCTTGACGCGGATTCGGGAAAGCTGAAATGGTACTTCCAGTTTACGCCTCACGACCTCTACGACTACGACGCGAATGAAACGCCTGTATTGATCGATGCGCAAGAGAATGGCGCCACTCGTCATTTGCTGGTACAGGCGAACCGCAACGGATTTTTCTACGTTCTTGACCGCACAGACGGCAAGTTTCTGCACGCGACTCGGTTCGTTGAGAAGCTGAACTGGGCGAAGGCGATCGATGCTTCCGGACGGCCAGTTTTGTCAGGGCGAATCCCATCGGCCGAGGGAACCTATATTTGCCCCGGAATTGAAGGTGCGACGAACTGGTTTTCGCCTTCGTACAATCCGGGCACTCGGCTTTTTTATTTCATGGCGCTGGAGGCTTGTAACATCTATTTCGCGAAACCAAGGGCATTCACACGAGGAGAAACCTACTACAACACTGGCACCAAGCGTCCGCCAGACGAAAATGCACAAAAGATTCTTCTGGCATTTTCTGTGCCCGATGGGAAGCCGGTTTGGCGCTATCCGCAGACCGGCCGGGGCGATTCCTGGGGAGGGACGCTGACGACTGCAGGCGGCTTGCTGTTTTTCGCAGATGATGCCAATTCGCTGGAAGCCGTTGATGCGGCGAACGGCCAGCCCGTTTGGCATTTCAACACGGGCCAGCGAATCGACGCCTCGCCGATGACGTACGCAGTCGATGGAACGCAATATATCTCCATCGCGGCTGGGAGTGACATTTTCAGCTTCGCGCTTCCGCGATGAATTCGCCGCCACGACTACTTCGTTTTTGTCAGGTACGGCACAAAACCTCGCGTTTTTGTCTCCAGGCGATAAACGGAAGTGGTTGCGGTGATGTAGAGCGTTCTGTAGTTTTTGTCGCCCCAATTCAGATTCGCCGGCTGTTCGGGCATCAGGATGGTTCCGAGATGGCGACCGCTGGGGTCCCAGATCCAAATGCCGCCCGGGCCGGTTACGAAAATGTTTCCGCGCTCGTCCACTTTCATTCCGTCGGGCACGCCGTCGTGTTTTACGCCCGGTTCCTCGCCGAAGATGCGACCGTTGCGCAAACTGGCGTCAGGCAGAAAATCGTAAACGCGAATGTTCCGTTGCTCGCTGTCGTCGATATAAAGATGCCTGCCATCCGGTGAAAAAGCGAGACCATTGGGCTGCGTGAGATCTTTGGTCAGCAATTTCAATTCGCCTTTAGCGTCGAGCCGGTAGACGCCCTGGAACGGGACTTCCTGTTTTTCGCCCGCGACGAAGTCTAATGTGGGGTCGGTGAAGTACAAAGCTGTGTCCGGGCCGACGACTACATCATTCGGGGTATTAAGTCTCTTGCCCTCGTAGTGGCCGGCCAGGATTTTATATTTACCCTCCGGCGTCACCTCGATGACGGCGCGCAACTCGCTGGCGCAATCAATGAGGCGATGCTGGAGGTCGAAGGTATTGCCGTCGGGATCGCCGAGCGCAATGACTTCTTCCTTCCGTCCGTCTAGATACACGCGAAAAATCTTGTTGATCGTCTCATCGCTGACATACACGAACCCGGATTCGTCCCAAACCGGACCTTCGGTGAATCCAAACCCGGTGGCAACCCGAGTAAGCTTGGCGCGGTGATCGATCAGCTTCCAAAACTCGGGCGAGTTCGCGTGCAGGTCGAATTTTCGCGTAGTCTGCGCGTTTGCGGGAAAAAGCAGGGCGAGCAGCGAGAAGATAATCAGGAATCTGCGAAAGACCAAGCCTTCGCAGCGCGAGAAACACCTGCGTGATTGGAATCGCGCTAGAAACCAACACGCGGGCTGGAATTCAGTCTTCCAGATTGTCCATGTCATTTTCGTTGGCCCGCTTTTGCGGATCCGTATTGCCGGCTGCACTAAGAAGATAGCTGATCAGATCGTTCAGTTCGCTCGCAGTCAGCGAGGAGCCGAAGTTTGTGGGCATGAGAGGCTGTGCATCGTAGTCGAGCTTTTCCAACTCCGATTTCATAATGAAATGAAACGTGCCATCAATGCTTTGCAATTGGAGAGAAAAATTATCTTCGTTGCGCACGAGGCCAACAAATTTCCCGCCGCTGCGAACAATTGCCGTGGCCAGCCTGACCTGTTTCTCTGCCGAACTCGCGTCAACAATCGCGTCGCGTATCTGTTCTGCCGAATGCGTGCGAGCGTAATCAGTCAGATCGGAGCCGATAAAGCGGCCTCTGCCGGCAATCATATGGCAACTGGAACATCCCGCCTGGCCGAAGAAAATCGCCTCTCCCTTTTGCGGATTACCCGGAAGCTTGGCGTTCTTTTCTGTTCCCTCGAGACTGCGAAGGTAAGCGATCAGTTCGCGAATTCGAGAGTCCGGCAAAGAATGGAAGGCGGGCATGCCGGTTCCCGCTATGCCGTTGGCGATGACGTGCTCAAGTTGAGCGTCCGAGAGCTGCCGCATGTGCGGGCTGTCTGCGATGTTCGGAGCTCGCTCACTGCCCTTGCCATCAATGCCATGACACGCCGCGCAACTGGAAGCGAGAATCTGACGTCCCTTGGCCAAAGTGGACGAGGCCCTCGGCTCAGTTTTCATCTCCTGGGATGTTGCCACCTGAGCATTCACCACGCACGTCACAATTACGAGCGCCAGCGACCCGAGAACCCTGCGAGTTATGAGCATTGATAAAACGAGCCCAAGAGAACTGAGTTAACATCGGACTTCAGCACGATGTTCTGCACGGATGGCAAGACCGGACCGTCCTCAAAAAAGTAACTTCAGCGCGAGTTGCATAATGCGTGGATTCAGGGCCGAGGTCACATACCCAAAATTACCAGCACCAGGATTGTCGAAATTTCCTGACGGATTATTGAACTGGGCGTGATTGAAGATGTTGAATGCTTCGGCGCGGAATTGCAACTTCACATCTTCCGTGATCTTCGTATCTTTCAGCAGGGCCATATCAAAGTTATTGATACCAGGCCCGCTAAAGAAACGCCGCATTGCATTCCCCACCTGTCCGAGTGGTTCTGCTTGGAAATAATTCGGGTTAAAGTATGGTTGCCCAGCTTGATTGCGCGGATTCTTGTTTATAAACAGGGGTCCATGACCCGGATTATAACTAGGCTCATCGATGGTGTCATCGAATGTCCCGCTGAGTGAGAGGTCGTCGGAGGGTTCGCTTATCTGGACGGGCTCACCTTTGGCGAACGTCGTGATGCCAGACAGTTCCCACCCTGCGGTGAGTCTATTACTGCGTGCGAATTTATCGAAGGGCAATTCCACGGTGTAACTCGCAGTCAGGTCCTGCGGGACATCGAAAACCGACAAGGCGCGGCTTGCCCTGGGATCAAAAGGGTTGGTTGCGTCGAACGACGTTGAGCCGTTGTCGATCGATTTTTCATAGGTGTATGCCAGCAGAAAATTGCCATATTTCTCATTATGCTTCAGGCTGACCTGCAGCGAGTTAAAACTCGAGCTCACAGCCGTGATCATGTAGGGATTGCTGCCGAAGTTAATTCCAAATGTTTGGCGCGTGCCGTTAACGGTCGTCACCCCGTTAGAAGTTACTGCGTTAGGTGAGTTAACGGTCACTCCTGGTGGCAGAACGTATGCATTGTCTTCCCCAAAAGGACCGCAAGTCGGAGTTGCTCCAAGATTGTTTAATTGGTTGCAGAGGGCCGCACTTGCGGGATTCGACTCCTCGAATGTAAGCAAGTGGCGGCCAACCGATCCCACATAGCTGGCGCTTAATACCGTTGCCGACCCAAACTGCCGCTGCAGGGAGAATTCAAACTCCTGCACCTGCGGTATCTTGTCGTGAGGATAAAGGTAGTCAGAGCCGGAGATAGGCGTGGCTTGGGCCCAATTGAAGGAAGTGTCAGGATTCTTTGGCGAGGAGTTTGATGGAGGAAACGTGAATGGAAACTTTGGGCCGGCGCTAACCTCGCTAAACCCGGTGCCGCGATCGATGAACGGTGACGCCAGGAGGGTTGGCTCCGGAGAGGAGTAATACAACCCGTACGGCGCATCACCAACTTCAACGAAGCCGGTGGCATCCTCGATAGCGCTGTAGAAGATTCCGTAGCCGACACGGATGCTGCTTTTGTTTGGCCCACCAAAAAGTTTACCTAGAAAGCCCCCTGAGAAATCCGGCGCATAGGCGAATCCAATTCTAGGCGCAAAGTTATGGTATTGAATGGGGGCCAAAGTTCGCGGCACACCCGGGTCTTCTGGCACGACCAATCCTGTCGGCGCTGTCGGGAAAACTTGCGACTGTTCGCCGGGAATGACCGTCTCCAGTTTGTTCTGCGTGTCATACCAAGGCGTCATGATCTCATAGCGCAGGCCGTAGTTGATAGTGAGGGTTGGACGCGCACGCCAGCTATCCTGGGCATACACTCCAAAATACTTGTCCCGCGAGTCAAGAAGCTGCTGGCTGGCTTGCGTAAAATTCACCGGAGCACCAATCAGGAAGTCGGCAAAGTCCAAGCCTGTCTCTGAACCGTCAAAGACATATGCGCCATTGGCGTCATCGTAGTTGCGCTCGTTGATTTGATCGTAGTGGAGGTCACCACCGAACTGAAGTGTGTGGGTTCCCACGATTTTCGTGAAATTGTCGATGACCTGGTACGTATTGTTGAATTGCCGAAGAGCGTCCTGAGGGAGTCCAAACTCGTAATTATTGAAAGCGAACGACGGAACTCCCTCCAGCGCTGGGCTTATGGCGCCGATCCCGCCCGTGCTGTTCCATGGAGTATTAAAACCGAGCGAGCTCAGCGGAACGCCGGTTCCGCCAATTGGAACCCCTCCGAAGTAGCGATTCCGCAGATACGCTAAACGAACATCGTTGACCGTGGAACTGTTGATGGTTGTCGTCAGGCCAACGTTTACCATCTGCGCCCGGCCTAGGACGCTGCTATCAAACCCCGGGAAAGTGATGCCTTGGGCGTAAGGAGTGGTCACCGAAAACTGATCGAAGAAGTAATATCCAAACAAGTTTCCGTAATGCGTGTTGGTATCCAGGCGGAAACCGAGTTTATCGTCCCTCAGGTTCTGGTTATAGGACGAAGCTTCATAATTGGCGCCCGAAGGGAGATTTGCATTCGGCGCTTGGATGTATTTCAGCGTCGCCGTCGCCACCGGGGACCAAGCGGAGGTGGGAATAACCGCGTTCGGGAATACGCAGGGCGTCGGACCGGTTGCACTGGTGCAGTCAACTCCGGAGCCTGCCGGAACATACGGATCGCTGGCGGCAGTGTAGTAATACGGTTCTCCGGGAGTTACCGTATAACCCAACTCCTGGCTAAGGATGTAGGCCCACCCACCGAAGGGATATCCGGTTGAGGGAGGAGCGGAAGTTCCAGACACTGTTCCGGCGCCGCTCTCTACGGCTTGAGCAAATGCGCCTGCCTCGTCGATCAGGTCTCCCGTGCGATCCGCCGTTGTAGGAACAACAAAGGACTGTGTCTGTCCGAGGATTTGCCTGGTTCCTTGGTAGTCACCAAAAAAGAAGACCTTGTCCTTTTTGATCGGCCCGCCAATCGTTCCGCCAAACTGATTCTGCTTGAAATCTCCGCGCGTCCCGCCCGCGTAGTAGTTGGCGGCGTCGAAATCGGTGTTGCGCAGAAAATCGAATACGTCTCCGTGGAAGCGATTGGTTCCGGCCTTCGTTACGACATTGACCTGGCCGCCGCTGAAATTTCCATATTCGGCGTTGAAATTGTTGGTGAGAATGCGGAATTCTGAGATGGAATCAAGATTCGGAAGGATCGCCGCTCCGTTGTGCACACCTTCCTGCGCATCGGCTCCATTCACCATGAACCCGTTCGAACCCAGCCGGCCTCCGTTTACAGACTGAGTTCCGTTGGTCTGATCGCCGGATACCGTTGTTTCATCGACCCCGACTCCGTTGGTTGTGTCGTTGCAATTGCTTGATGTGCATTGATAAGGCGAAACGCCCGGCTGCAGAGCGAGAAGATCGATGAAATTGCGTCCATTCAGTGGGACCGAGGTCATTTTCGAGCCCTCGATCACCTCGCCCATCTGCGTGCTCTGGGTTTCGACTGTAGCAGCTTCGGATTGCACCACGATTTGTTCGTTCACCGTCCCGACGTTCATGGCAGCATCCACACGAAGTGCGGAGTTGGCATCGATCACCAGGCCAGTTTTGCGGAACGTCTTAAAGCCGCTGTGACGAATTTCCACGTCGTAGGTTCCGACCGCCAGCGTGGGCAAGTTGTAGAAGCCCTTGGCATCGGTCGTGGCTGAGGTCTTCACCCCAGTCTGGGTATCGGTAGCGACCACGGCCGCTCCAGACAAGACAGCGCCCGATGGATCAGTTACCACCCCGGAAATGCTGCCGGTTATGCTGGCCCACGCGAGCGTGAACCCCAGTATCAAGAACGATGCCAATGCAAAAGCAGCCGATTGTCGCTTGCGCATAAACCCCTCAGGAGGTGTCCCCAGAGCTTTCGAATTGATGCGATTCACGGACCCAGATGCAAAGAAACGAAAGCTTTCAGCATGATTGGAAAGAAAATAAACGCTTGTACCGGATGTATCTCAAACAGGGCAGGGCTGTCAACCCTACTTTTTCCATGCAACTGATCAATGATTCCGTCCGCTGAAAGAGTTGGAGTTCCGGCCACAGCCTGCTCAACCAAAAGCTATTTGGTTTTCACCGCTATAGCCGAAATCTCAATCCGTGCATTGTTCACCAGCGCCGCTGCTTGGATCGTCGCCCGTGCCGGTTTGGGATCGGGCAAGATGCTCTTGTAAACCTTATTC
>Ga0335073_10004870_pt1 | contig 18826 bp, 14 predicted proteins | sample Lox_Sample_22_FD_207093 | JGI IMG/M metagenome (GOLD analysis project Ga0335073, IMG submission 207093) | Soil microbial communities from Loxahatchee National Wildlife Refuge, Florida, United States - Lox_Sample_2.2 | ecosystem: Environmental > Terrestrial > Soil > Wetlands | place: USA... | reverse complement strand
AGTGGCAATTTCTCAGCAGCCGCAATCGCTGCCCGAGCAAAAAGGATATTTACGGCCGCCGTCCGCGTCCCTGCATGGCCGGCGCCACCAACCCCGGCAATATCGGTCACGCCTGGGTCAAAGCGTTGTGGGTGGACAAAGCGCCGCCGCCCGGTTTCGAGCAAGCCGCCCTTTACGATCCACGCGACTACGACTTCATTCGTGCCAGGCTGGCCGACAACCCGATTTACGCCAACGATGCCGAATATCGCAAAACACTCGCCGCTCTGCCCGAGCATCTGCGCAAAGCGTTTCTCGAAGGCGATTGGAACGTTTTCGCCGGCCAGTACTTCGACATTTTCGACTACGGCCGCCACACCGCGCGCCCCGAAGAAATTCGTCTCGAGCCGTGGTATCCGCGCTGGATCTCCGTCGACTGGGGCTTCCAGCACAACAGCGCCGTCTACTGGCACTGCGCAGTTCCGGCCAGCGACGTGGCCCGTGTTTCGTGGCCGGTGTCCCGTGAAGCTGCCCGCGGTGCTGTAGCTCAGGCCTTCAGGCCTGAGGCCTGTCGCCAACACGAGCAAAATTTCTCCCACGGCGGCCATGAAACTAGTCGCGGCTCGGACTCGGATCAACACACCCTCACCCCTGAAGGGGTGAGCTACAGCTCGGCGGCTCACGGAACACGGCACACGGACCACGGGTCACGATCCAGCGACTACGGACCACGCATCGTCACTTACCGCGAATTTGTGCAGAACGGCCTCTCGCCGCGCATGCTCGGGCAAGCCATCGCCGAGCGCAGCGGCCGCGAAAATATCAGCGAAGTGTTCCTCTCGCCGGACGCGTTTGCCCACCGCACCGCCGAATCCTCGATCGCGGAGCAGCTCGGCGACGTCCTGGTGGCCAACGGGCTGCCGCGTCCGGCGCCTGCCGATGACGATCGCATTGGCGGCTGGCAATTCATGTATCAACTGCTCGAAGGCGACGCGTGGCTCATCGCGGAAAATTGCGACCAGTTGATCGGCTGTCTGCCTACGCTGGTGCGCGACAACTCGAATGTCGAGGACATTCGCAAAATGGACGGCGATGATCCCGCCGATGCCGCGCGTTATGGATTGGTCTCCGGCGGACGTTTCGCCGGTGTTGGGGCCGGCTTCGTCCAGCCCAGGGCGACTCACGGGTCGCCACACTTTGGAGATGGCACAGGCATTCCTGCCTGTGCCCGCGGTTTAGGGGCGCAGCATGCTGCACCCCTGCAGCGGCAATTCAGCGCCGCGGAATTGGAAGCGGTTCGCTCAGCGCGGCCCGGCTCTCGCAGTAGTGATCCCGGCGCGCCACGCTTCGTCACCGGTATGCCCTTGGACGAACAAATTAAGCGCCAAATCAGCGCCACCGACCCCACGTCGCAGGCGATCCACTCGCAGCGCCTCGCGTCCGCAGCACACAAACACGTTCGCCCGAAGCCGCTCCCGCGCCGCTCGCGCTAGCCGAGGCTGGGGACGCACAACTGTGCTGCCGGTCACTTCGACAGAATGATCTGAGTGCTAGGTTTCATGAAGTGGACTGTAAGAGAGACGCACCGCGAAAGCCCGCGCCTAGGTGATGCATGTTGAAGTGGTTCCACCAATTTTTCCAAACAAGATACGTCGGGACGCTCGAAGCGGAAGTGCTCCGTCTGCGCGCCGAAAATCGCGCGCTGATGAATTCGTTACTGGGAACGGCGGGCTTTCCGCCAGTCGAATTTCCCGAAACGGCCAAACCGCAGCCGTTGCCGCGCGTACGCAAACGTTCCTGGCATCAGCTCCAAGCCTGGCGCGAAAACGCCGCGACCCGCGACGTTGCGGACAACGCGGAACTCAGCAGTGCGCAACGCTCCAGCGGCCCGGTCCCGCATAGTTAGCCCGCTACGACAAAATCGTTTTACTCGACCAGCTGCATGCTCCAGGGATTCGACGACGCCTTGAGCTCAACAGCGTGCTTGAGCGCGTCGATCTTGGCGGTGGACAGCGAACGCAAGTCCAGCAAAATTGGAACACCGGTCATCGTGCTGTCGGCGATCCTATCGCCGCTTTCGGTGAATTGTGGAACAGGGAAAACATACGTGGCGACGACCTGATACCGCCCGCCCCTCGGAAACTCGTAAAAAGTGCCGATGTCGTCCTCTTCATACTCGAGCTTGTCGCCGGGCTTGAGGATGCGCACGTCATCGTCGGCCAGTGGGAAGACCGTTCCGTCTTTGATTCCAGTCAGCGGGCAGATCATGCTGTTGGATTTCATCGGCTGCCCAGTGGGATCGAGAATCTTCCAATCAAGCTGGTAGCTCAAAGACGAAGGTGGTTGTGCGAGAACGATCGGAGCGGACGACCGGTTGACCAGCACCGCCTTGAATTTCAGTTTCTGTCCATAGCGAAAATACGCTGGGCCGGAGATCTTGAGTTCGAGAGGAGGCCGGAGTTTGGAATTTTTCGGGGCTGAAAGAGTGCCCGGCGTGATGCTGAGTCCTGCTGCAAGAAGTAGCGCGAAACAAAGTGAAGTTGTTCGACGCATAGCGTTTAGCTCTTCAAGCTTGCCCGGCTAGCCGGCAAATGTCACTGGTACAAACGGTCTTGCGCTCCTGGATCCGGTGGAAGAATAACCAGCGCGTTTTTGTGGGGCCGCGCCGTCGGCAGCGTCAGATCCCAGGCATTGGATTTGGCCAGTAACGAATAGCTCTTTTGCAGCTTCACCGCCGCGTGCATGCTGAGCTCGCTCAAGTCCCATTGCTCGAAGCCGTAGGCTTTTTGCTTTTGCCCCTGCTCGTCGTAGAAATGCGTCGCATTGGGCGGCAAGTAGGACAGCGACACCGCAAAATGGTAAGTGCCTGCGGCAGGGAAATTGTAGTCGTCTGACGGTCCGCCGGGGATCGGGAATTCGCGGCTTTCACCCGGCGCAAGCGTGACGAGGTCGCGGTCATGAATGCGCCGCGCGGCTGCTTCCGCTTCCGGACTCCTGATCGGCGTACCGCAATACCCGTGTTGGACGAACTCCATGCCGACCGGCGCCCCTTCGATGTCGGTCACTGTCCAATTCCAGTTGGCATTCAGCAGGTAGTCGTTGCGAACGAAGAGCAGCAGCGGCTCGGTGCCGCGATTTGTAACTACCGCTTGGAATCGCAGCAGCTCCAGCGATTCGTTGCGGCCCACCGAGTTCGGCCCGCTGATCGCCAGAGAGATTTTCGGCCGCCGGCGCGGCGCGTCGGCACCTTCCACACTGGAATTGCCCAGCGAAAACAGACTTAGCGCAACAAGCACGAGCACGACGAGCGGGGAACGCATCTACGAACCTCTTTTCGCATCATCGTAGGCCGCCGCGCGATTCGTCAGTAGTACCAAAGTCCCAGAGCACAGCAGTTTCACTTCGGAGCAGGTCCATCAGCGCAGCCTGCGGTAGCACCATAAGAACGCCGTCCTCGAGAGTTCTTGCACGGACCCGCCGGGCCAAAGGTTACCGACACAGTGACCCAAAACAAAAGGGCGACTCCGAAGAGCCGCCCGAATCGCGTACTGGACGCGAGTGAGAATCGCAACGGTAGAATAACCCGATTTTACCGCTTGTCAACATCAGGCTCGCGGAAGGTTTCGTGCGGGGAGTGGGAGACTCGAACTCCAGAGGCTGCAAGAGCCTTCCGCGATTCTCACTCGCAGCCCAGTACCCTCACTGGGAGCACTCCCCAAAGCCACGAGTGAGCGGGCCTAGTATAGCATAATTACTTATAGGTATACAACTGTACAGCGAATGAGAGAACCCGAATGCGCTTCGATCCCATCACGGACAATTTCATCGCCGCACCTGGCGTGATCGCGCCGGCCGACGGCAACTACGTCGATCCGCTAACTACAGTCGCGCCAGCTAACGCCCTTGCCGGCGTAGCGCCCGCATCCCTGCCCGCGGATTTCGCTAATGCGGCTCCGGCTCAAACGGGCGAGGATCCCTTTGCCGAGATGGGTCTGAACGGCGTAGTCGAAGCTGCGGCGAATCGCGGCGCGGCACAAGCTGCCGCGAACGCCGGCGCTGCGAGTGCGCAGGCCGCGCTTGACCCTGGCCCGAACAACGAGCGCCTCGAGGATCTCAAACCCGAACTCGTCAACGCGCTCCGCGAACTCGTTCGCCAGTATCGCCAGGAAGGCATCGTCGCCCGCCGCAACGAAATTCGCCGCATCCGCCAGGCGCGGCTCTTCTGGCAAGGCTTGCAATACGCCTGGTGGAATCCCAACGACATGAACTGGCACCTGCCCTACGAGTCGCGCTTCAGCGACGATCGCGAACTCGAAGAGATGCCGCGCTACCAGTTCGTCACCAATTTTTACCAGGGCTTCGGCCTCTCGTTCATCGCCGTGCTCTCTCAGGACGTGCCCAGCGTCCGATTCTACCCGCAATCGCCGCAGTCGCTCGAAGACATCGCCGCTGCGCGCGTGGCGAGCGATGTCGCCGAACTGATCGAGCGCAACAATCACGTCGGAGATCTGCTCAGCGTGATCGGCTATTTTCTGTGGACCGACGGCAAACTCGGCGCTTACGTCCGCTACGTAGCCGACGGCCAGCGCTTTGGCTTCCACGAGGAAACGCTGCTCGAAGCCATCGAAATTCCCCTCGGCGAAGACGTCTACCTCTGCCCGCACTGCGGCAAAGAAACACCGAGTGACGAGCGGGAAGCGCCAGAAGCGCGAAGTGCAGGGCCGATGAACATTCCTAGCGGGAAACCTGGCGTCAACAAGTCCGACGACTACTCTACATCCGGCAATGAGGATCAGAAATCCGCGGCTGGTGTTTCTCGCCACTCGCCACCCGCTACTCGGCCCTGTCCTGGTTGCGGCGCCGCGCTTACCGCCGAAAATCTCCGCCCCGCTGAACGCGTCACTGTCCCTCGCGTCATCGGCACGCGCCGCGTCCCCAACGGCCAGGAAGTCATCTCTATCGCCGGCGGTCTCGAGCTCAACACGCCCGTCTGGGCCAACGAGATGCATGAGTATCCGTACCTGCAATGGCAGGCGGAAGTACATCGCGCCAAACTCAAAGCCGCGTATCCGCTTGCCGCGAACAAAATCGAAGCCGCGGCTTCGCAGGGTCCGGACGATGTCTACGCGCGCGTTTCGCGCCTCAGCGTCGAGCAGGGCTTGCCTTCCATTCATCCCGGCGACGCGCTCTACAACCTCATCACTTTCGATCGCACCTGGCTTCGTCCCTGGGCCTTCTACGCCATCGAAGACGAAGCCGTGCGCAATGAACTCCTCGCACTCTTTCCCGACGGCTGCTACTGCGCTTTCGCCGGCGATGCCTACTGCGAATCGCGCAGCGAATCCATGGACGATCACTGGCGCGTGCTCCATGCACTTCCCGGCGACGGCCAGAACCGTCCTAGCGTCGGCGATTCGCTCGTCCAAGTACAGGAACGCTACAACGTGCTTTCCAACATGCAGGCGGAAACCTACGAATATGGCATTCCGCCGATCTACGCCGATCCGCAAGTCCTCGACTTCGACGCGCTCGCCAATCAAACTGCCGAGCCCGCCGCGCATTTTCCCGCGCGCGCGCGTCCCGGCCAGCCGCTCGCCGCAGGTTTTTTTCAGCCGCAGCCCGCGCGCGTTCCGCCGGACATGGTCGAGCATCAACAGGAATTGATCGGCCCCGTCGCGCAATTCTTGACCGGTCTTTTCCCCGCGATTTTCGGGGGCAACATGGAGGACGTAAAGACCGCGTCGGGCTATGCGCTCGCCCGTGATCAAGCGATGGGCCGCCTTGGGCTGGTCTGGCGACGCACCAAGCAGTTTTATGCCGATGTGATGCTGCTCGCGGTCGAATGCTTCCGCGAAAACCGCCCCGAAAACGCCGACATTCCGCTACTCGGCCCCGACGGCGTGCTCGACGCGCGCAGCATCCGCACTGCCGATTTGCGCGGCAACATCGTCGTGCATCCGGAAGCGGACGAAACCTTCCCGCGCTTGAAATCGCAGCAGCGCGCCGTGCTGCAACAGCTCTTCGCGGTCAACGATCCTCTCATCCAGGAAGCGCTCGCCGAGCCTGCCAACATCGGTTACATCAAAACCACGCTAGGCCTGACCGAACTGGTCGTCCCCGGCGAAGACTCGCGCAATAAACAGCTCCGCGAGATTCAGCAGCTCTTGGCCAGTGTCCCCATCGTCGTCGAAGTGCCTGATGGGGAAAGTGGCGAGTGGCGAGCGGCGAGTGAGGAGCAACCTCGCGCCGCCACAGCACAATCTGGGGATTCTGGTGCTGGAGCGCAGCCAGCGGGGCCAGAGTCGCCGGATTTTTCGGGATCACGCAGCGCGAAGAACGAAGCACCGAGCACGGACCATGATGGCGCTTCTCGCCACTCGGCACTCGTCACTCGCCACTCTCTGGTTCTCCCCTCCGTCCCCGTCGACCAACTCCTCGACGACCACGCCGTCGAATTCGAGGAGTGCAAACGCTGGGCCAACTCCGAAGCCGGCCAATCCGCTCGCCTCACCAACCCCACCGGTTTCGCCAACGTCCGCGCCCACGCCGAAGCTCACCTCCGCGCGATAAGCGTCAGCCTTCCCTCGGTGAGTGGTGGGGTACCGGTCTCTCCTTCTTCCAGGCGTAAGCCGATGGAGAGCGAGATATCCGTCCACGCGGAGTTAGATCGCGACGCCGTAGGCGACCACCGGGTCACGATCGATGGACACCCAGTCTTGATTCATAAAGGGCAAGCGCAGCAGAATCAGGATGATACTCGAGCGATTCCAGAAGGTCGGCGTGGGCACGAGCTGATGGACAATCGAGAGGTCCAGGCCAAAGCGTACCAACTCTTCGAGGTGTCCGGCTTCGGTACTGCCGCGACGGAACATTCGATGTGGGTGATCTCCAAAAACGGCGAGTACAGCTTCATGGTGTGGCCATGGTCGGCCGCTGCAGGAAAGGAGACGTGGAAAGGGCCCGCTCCTCATGGCGCGGTTGCCATCATTCATACTCATCCGACAGCAAAATCCGAGCGGCCTTCATCACAGGATCAGGATTTGGCAGATGGCAAGCAATCGCGCAATATTCGGATGCCTGTCTATGTTCTTCATCGAGCGGGCATCTGGAAAGCCGTTCCTGGCAAGAAGGGCCCGGTCCAAGTGCGGGGCAGTAATTGGCTAGATCACTTCAAACCCTAATGAGGCGGCCATGACACGGTTAGTCTGGCTCGCCTACGTGTGGTTGGCCATGCTTTCCGGCGCGGCCGTGTCTGGATCGTACCTCTGGCGATCGGGCGCGCCGCAAGACACTAAGGACTCGGTTGACGGGTGGGTCAGGGGAAATTACACCCGCGTACTTGACCTGGCACTTCGTAACCGTTGCTCTGAAGACCCCGTCCAAGCTCGACGCGCGATGGATGCTCGCTGGCTCGCGTGTGTCCGGATCGTGCCGGCTTTCAAGAACGAGAACGAGTCTTCTGCATCTCTCGAGAAGCGGTATGACGGGACACTATTTGCACAGCTCGTGCGACCAAAGGGTCACTCGGTCTACGTCCAGCTTCGCGAGCGCAAAAAACAGCAGCCGAGTGAATCGCCTGCAGGTTTGGCGAAGCTCATCGAGATAGAATCAACAAGCGGGGATCAACGGAGATTCCCTGGACTCTCCCGTCTAGCGGATGAATTCGAGAAAATGCAAGTGTCCCCGGTTTTATCCGATGAACTTATGATGGATGCCACCGAATACCGTTTTAGCATCCGAGCTCCGTACGGGGAAAGCCTGGACCTTACTCTGCTGGGGCCAGGCGCAGCAGCTCCACGGCAGCCTCCGGGCCTCATACAATGGGCAGAGTCACTCAAAGAAACATTCGCGACACCTCGTTAGATTTGCTGCACGCACATCTGCTTACCAGAAGTCGCAACCTTTTGTTCTGATACGACCATGAGCCAACAACCTAGCGCATCATCCGGCGCCAACGGGCACAGCACGGTGCACGACATCTTCGCGCTCAGCGACGAACAGATTCTCGAAATCGATCCCCAACCGCAGGATATCGAGGTCTCCAGCACAACTCTGTCTTCGCCGCCCTCGCGTCCGACCCAATCCGCGCCGGGGCCACGGCATGCCTTGTCCGCCGCAAATGCCGGCGAGACGTCTGCCGAACGAGCAAGCCCTTCTCCTGTACAGGATTCTCCTTCCACGGAGCACGGGACACGGGGCACGGAACACTCCGCGCCAGAGCCACCGGCGTGGCTCGCCGCGCAAATGAAAGACGCGTGGAATAGCGAAGAAGCGCGCGCTCTCTGGGAACGCGTCCAGGCCGGCGAGAGCGAGGCAGCAGCGTATCGCGAAGTCTTCGCTAAGCCCGAAGACGCGCGAGCCATCAAGGAGTTGTATCCCGGCGGCATCGCGCAAGCGCAAGCTACTGTGGAACGCGCCCGCTTGCTCGATGAAATTGATCGCGCCTACTTTGCCGCCCAAGCTGGCACTCCCGAACAAGCCCGCGCCTCTCGCGCGCAGCTCGCCGCGATGATGTTGCGCGAAGACCCTGCTGCCTTTCGCGAAATGGTCTACGAAGGCCTCCGCGCCCTCGAAGCCGCGGAGAATCCCACCTCTGCATCAACAAACACCACAGGTATTCCACGTCTCGCGCGAGCCTTTCGCGCGAACCAGGAAGCAAGTGTAGCGCCGCGCTTCAGCGCGGCAGCAGTCGATCCACAGGCAGCCACGCAAACTACTGTGCTAAAGCCCGGCGTCGCAGCGCCATCATCCGCCGTTGGGCCGCAACCTGACGCGCCTCAGCCCGGTAATACTTCCGCCTCCGAAGCACAGCTGCATGCCTACCGCGCATTCGAGAAATCCGCCAACGCGGAACTCGAAAAGACTGTCGGTGGCGCGATTGACCGCGCCTTGGACCAGGCACTGCCAAGCATCGACGCGGCGGATCGGTCATCCTCCGTAGGGGGGCAGCATCCCTTCGATGCTCGGGACAAGGCTGCGCCCCTACAGGCGAGATTGAGCCAGGCGATTCGTGAAGATGTGGAGCGCGCCTTACAAGGCGATCGCCAGCTTGGCGAGCAAGTCGCACAAGTTCTTTCGAGCCGGCGGCTCGACGAAACTACGCGCGCGCAAGTCGTCCGCCTCATCAACGACCGTGCGCTGCAACTCGTTCCCGGCGCCGCCAAACGCGCGCTCAACGAGTGGACACACGCGACACTCGCCGCCCATCGCAGCCGCACCACCCGCAGCGAAGCCGCCAATTCGAGAAGGGAAGTAGCCGCTGCCGCTCCGGAGCGGCGCGACTTACGCCCAGCCAGTCAGGGCGCAGCGCAGCAAACTGCCGCCGGTCGCAGCACGCACAGCGATTCACGGCCGGCCGGCAAAGCGCGTATCAACTACGGCAAACTCAGCGACGATCAAATCCTCGATTTGTAGCACAGGCACTCTTGCCTGTGCAGCTTCTACCTGGGCAATCCTGCTTCGCGGAGCCATCGTGGTCCATCCTAAGCAGCACTGGCAAGAGTGCCTGTGCTACCGCTACTTCCGCAGGGCAGTGATACACAACACGAGACCAATCGCGGCGAGCGTCACCAGCAGCATGGCCAGCATTCCGCCGATCCCATAGAGATACGGCGTAGCCGATTTGGCCCGCCGCAGCAGCATGAACCGCTCCGAACAGAAGCGCATCAGCTGAATTCCGCCGCCAATCGTCAGCAGGCACACGAAAACTCCTCCAATCATCCAAGGGGAAGCAGGGCCCGCGCGGAGCATTGTCCTTATTGGAGCGAACGGTTTCGCCGCACGCAATCGTCAACTTCGCCCCCGCGTGCAACCAGTACACCAAGCACCACGACCAGCTTTCGGCGCCTTCTCACGAGACGCCTGCGATTCCGCGAACTTCGCGTGACGGCAGCCTCTCCGTTGCCACGACAGGGGCGCAGCACCGCGTAGCGCCACGACGCGTAACGCGCCCCTGCACCCCGGTGTAGTGGCGGGTCTTTAGAACCCGTGTTCTTAACTGGCGACGGACACAAACCATTGCGCGAATCCCGGGCCGGTGAAAGCGCCGATCTAAAGACCGGCCGCTACAGTTCACGGAACGCCATTTTGTTGGCCGCTTTGTGGCCACAAGACTTAAGGAGAACAACTGATGACAGCACAAGCGAACGCGAACGTCGTCGCGTTGCAGCTCGAGAAGGTGCGCGACAAAGTGCCCCTGCTCTATGAGCGTGACGACATTTTACTCACCATGATCCAGCAGCGCGGCGACGTGGAGAAAGTTTCCAGCCGCAACCTGCGCCTGCCGCTGCAGGTCAATCCCGGCGGTAAAGCCGGTACCTACAACGCCGACGGCGGCGACCTCGGCCGCGGCTCCGGCACGCAGTATGACGTCGCGCAGGTGACGCCGATCTTCTTCCGCTTCGCCATCGAAATCACGAAGCTCGTCGAATACGCCACCACCGGCCGCGAGCGCGCCATTGAAAACGCCACCAAGCGCGAAGTCGCCAATGGAATGAAACAGTTCCGCGCGTTTCTCGACAAGCTGATGCAGACCGCCGGCAACGGCGTGCTCGGCACCATCGGCACCGTCAGCGGCAGCACCTTCACCATGAACGTGCCCAGCGGCGCCGCCCTGGTTTATCCCGGCCAGACCATCCAGATCTACGACACCACGCTGACCACCAACCGCAACGTTGCGGCCAGTGTGACTACTACCGTGCTCACCGCCGATCCCGTCACCACGCAGCAGATCACCGTGGACAACGTGCCCAGCGGCACGGTCGCCACCGATGTGATCGTGCACGACGGCCTCACCGGCGCGCAGCCCGTCTCGTTGTTCGGCATCAAGTATCACCAGAACAACGCGACAACCGGCACCTGGCTCAACCTGAATCGCGCCACGTATCCCGTTCAGTTGCAGACGCCGCGCGTCAACGCGGGCAACGCCGCGCTCACTCCCTCCAACGTTCGACTGGCCATCAACAAAGTGCGCAAATCCTTGGGCATCAATCATGTCTCCAAGCTGATTGCGTACATGGCCGTGGAGCAGGAACACGCCTGGGAAAATCTCGGCATCACCGTGTCGCAGATCATCAAGGAAGGCGGCCAGAGCGACGGCAACGATCTCGACTTGCTCTTCAGCGGCCGCAAAACCATGAGCGGCGTGCCGATCAAGTCCAGCGTCAACGCCGACCAGACCCGCGTCGACTTCCTCGACCTGTCGCACTGGGGCCGCGCCGTGTTGAAAGACATCGACTTCTACGAAGTCAATGGCAACACGGTGTTTCCGATTTACGGCGCCAGCGGCGGTCTCGCCGCGTCGTACATCTTTTACTTCGACACCGCGTTCCAGGTGTTCGATGACAGCCCACGCACTGGTGCCTTCATCGACACCCTGGCCCGCCCCTCTGGCTACTAAACCTGGGACCGCTGATCTCTGATCGGCTGGCGTGAAGCGGCGGGTTTACCCGCCGCTTTACCTCGCCCGCCCAACTCATTCCGATCTGCGCTGGAAAATCGAGCTTCCGCAAACTCGCCAGCAGACCCGCCAGAACCCTCAACCCTCTTTGTAGTGGCGCAGCTAGCTGCGCCACTACAGAGACCTCCTCGCAAATGATTTTCGTAACTCGCGAAACGCACGGAACGCCGGAGACCGTCGCGGTTCGTCTCGCTCGCGCCGGCGGACTGAATCGTCTTGGCGAACCGAACTATCGCGCAGTTTGGGGCTGGAACCGCCTCGCGTGGATTGGCGGCAAATTTGAAGACCGGGATCCGGTCACCGGCTCATTGCTTCGCGAGGTCATCGAGCTGCGCCAGGAACCGAAGTATCCCGCAGTGAATCGCTGGCACATCGAGCGTTGGGTGCCGCCGGAAGCGTACGGCTCGCCGCGCCTCTGGTATGCGCAAACCATCGAGCGCGAAAACGGCGTCAGCATTCCCGCACTCGGCCCATATCCTGCGCAAGGCGAATACGAACATTGCCTCACACTGGAAGGTCCGCGCGGCGAATTCATTCAACTCACGCCGACCGCCGCAGAACACATTGCGCGCGCCATCGAATTTTCGCGCCTGCAACCGCGTTCACACCGCCGCAGCGCCATCCACGAAAGGGAACTACGCGAAGACCGCAACTACGAAGCCTGGGCCTACGACTTACTCGACGACGCCACACCGGCGTTTCACAAGCAACCCTTCGTCACCGTCGCGGATACAATCGATAGCTCCAATATAGTTCCAAACAAACGAATCCCAAAATTACGGCAGCGCCACCAAGTCGAGCCGCTGTCCACGTGTAGAGCAACGAAGTCACAATAACAAAAGCCATCAGAACAACGAGGAACCCGTCGGTTCGGGGAGTGAGCCTACGCGGCAGCTTCAATTGACGCTCGCCCAGCATGGGAGTCAGAATTCCAACTAAGCGACTCCTTTACCACCACCAGGGCAAATCGCTCTCTTCTTCGCCGCGGCTGCTCAGAAATAGATACGCAAACACCGCGACCAGCACCGCGCCGAAATAAAGTCGCGGAGTCTGCTCTCCGTGGCTCAACGTGCTTTCCACCATCACGCACGCCACCGCCAAAATTAATCCGACTCCGGACGCAAATCGAAGCTTCTTTTGATCCAGCATTGCCGATTCGTACTCTCCCCGCGACGTCGCGGGCTGGGCAGAGCAACGCAGCAAATTCGTTGCGCGAAATTCTAAGCAGCGGGGAACGCGGAGTCCACAACAGAAATGAAGCGCCTTGAGATATGGCTAAAGGGCCTGCTGGCGGCGGCCGTCAGCGGGGCAGCGGGCGGAGTGCTCACGGGGCTCGCTGCAGTCGGCATCGATCCGCAGCACTTCAACCTGCAAACCGGCACCGGCGCCACGCTCCGCATTGCCACCGCCGCAGCGCTGATCAACGCCATCATTGGCGTAGCCGCCTACCTGCAGAAATCCCCTTTGCCGCCAGAATAAATTCTAGACGCGGGCTTCAGAACGACGCTCGTTTGTACGCTGGCCTCAATTAGGAGTGACAGGGAACTAAACGTGAAAAGAAAAAAGCTATTGATCCGTCGCCCGGAGCGCGAGGCTTTACACGCCCTGCCCGACGAAGTCATCAATATGGGAGACCCGCTGGCGTTGGCTCTCCTGTACGCAACGCTGGCCGAGTTGCGTCCGTGTCCGCAATGCAGATGGCAAAAAGAAAGGGCAGCCGCAAAACGGCTGCCCCAAAAATCAACGCGTACTGGACGCGCCTCTCAAGCAAGTGTAGGGTACGGCGTGACACAGTCTCTGTCAAGCTCATCGCGCGAAAGAGGAACGGAGAATGTGGGACTCGAACCCATGAGGCTGCTTCCAGCCTTCGCGCTTGAGAGGCGCGTCCAGTGCCCCCACTGGTAGCATTCCCCGCGACACGCCCCACGCACAGCCGCTTATACACGAGCAGTAATACTCTGTCAATAAATACTAGGAAATACCACCATGCCAGTCGTAGGTTCATCCGCATACAACTCCGCGGGACAAATCACCTCGCTCGTGCGTTCGCTGCTCAACGACGCGCAAGGCAACCTGTTCACCGACACAGTGCTCTTGCCATACGCCAACTCCGCGTATCGCAAACTGCAGCGCGCCCTGGGCAATGCCGGTGGTGGCGGCTTCATCCAGGACGACGTGCTGCTGGTCGTCACGGCCGTCGCGCAAACCGATCCGTCGCTGCAAGTCTCGATCACCGACGCTACCGCCCCGCCGAACCAGCTCCCCACCGATCTGCTCGTACCCATCAAAATCTGGGAGCGCCCCAACGGCTCAACCGATGACTTTGTCGAGATGGTGGACGTCAGCCAGCACGGTGGCCTGCCCGCGCGCGTGCAAGATGTCACGCTAAGCATCTGGGAATGGCGCGCCGACGGCATCTACTTCCTCGGCGCCACGCAAGACACCGAAATTCGCCTGCGCTACTCGAAGGCCTATCCCGACTTCACCGACGCCACTTCGCCCGTTTTGATTCGCAACGCGCAGGAAGCCATCGCCTACGCCACTGCCGCGCTCGCGGCCTGGTCTCGCGGCAGCCCGCTCGCCGAAAAGTGGGACGCTGCCGCCTCCGACGCGATCGAAGATCTCGTCGCGCAAGCCGTGCGCCGCGAACAACAATCGCAACGTCGCCGCCGCCCGTTCAGTTCGCGTAGCGGCTACACCCCGTTCTGAGTAGCACAGGCACTCTTGCCTGTGCGGTTGCAGCGGCACCTCGGCGGCTTCGCGAAGGGTAGTAACGGAAACAATACGCTGCACAGGCAAGAGTGCTTGTGCTACCAAAGGAGCATCCATGCCCATCTCTATCTCGCTTTTGCCCAACAACGAAGACGGTTCCGGCAGCAACCTGTTCTACGCCATCGGTACGCTTGCGTTTTCTGGCAACTATCCCACTGGCGGCGACACGCTCGATTTCACCACCGTCGCCGCGCAACTGCCGAGCGATCAGATCATCCAGGTGTTCGCCGACAGCCAGAACGGCAACGCCGGCTACTACATTCCGGTGCAGGGAAGTGCGCTGAACAACTGGAAGCTCAAATGTTTCAGCGGCGGCGGCACCGAAGTCACCGCCGGCGCTTACCCCAGCAGTATCACCACCGACATCGTCCAAGTCACCATCACCGCCCGCAAGCTGCAGTAGCAAGTCACTTCAACTTGGTTTTGGCGACGTGCGTACGCAGCAACGCCCGCAGCATCGGCACATCGTCCGCATTGAGAAATCGTTTAGGGATGACGTGCGCCATGGCTGTTTGGGGATACAAGAAAAATTGGTCTGATGTTTCGCGAGCTTCAATCAAGGCTGCCCAGTTGAGGTGCGCCTGCGAGTTTGGGGCCGATATTTCGACCCCTCCGGACGAAAATTCATAAGTAATTACCCCGCTTAGGTTCGGGCTTGTCTGGATCCGTTTGCGCGCCGAGAAATACGGAGCAACAAAGAAGGCGTACGGGATGAAAACCAGAATGAACAATGGGGTGAGAACGTTCGGTAACGTCCACTCAAGGTTCCGGGCGTTCTCTGCGATGTTGGCTATAAGAAAAAGAGCAACAAGGCCGATGACGATCAGGAACCACCGGAACCTTCTAAATATTGTATCGAGCGAAAAATTGTAGATATCCCTCGCGGTTAGCTGCCCGCTAGCCTTAATCGGAATTTGGTTTTCCATAGCTGGAAGCGGCGCATTGTAGCATAGGCCGCCTCAGGCTCCTGAGATTTGCCGAACGTTCTGCGAACAAGGTATGCAAATGATACGATTCAAATCCGCGCGGCGCCTGTTGGCCCAGACAGGCTTCATCCGCGCTTCACGAATGACTTTTCTCTTGGGACTTCTGGCCTTCGCCCTGCACGTGCTTCCCGGGCCGCTCCAACCCCGCCTGGCCCACGCGCAAGGCACGCGCAAAGACGACATCGTCTTTAACTCGCGCGGCATTCCGCTCGCCGGCGCCACCGTGCGCATTTGCACCATGCCTGCCACCGGCCAGCCTTGCGCGCCGCTCGCGCTCATCTACTCCGACCCTGGCCTCACGCAAGCCCTCGCCAATCCCACCACCACCGATGGCATGGGCAACTACTTCTTCTATGCCGCGCCCGGCCAGTACGAAATCGAAATCTCCGGCCCGCAAATCACCACCAAACAAATCCCGAACGTCATCCTGCCCAACGATCCGGCCTCACCCACCTTCAACGCGGTCAGCGCCTTCTCGCTGAGTCTCGGCGGCAATCTCACCGTTTCCGGCAACACCACCGTCGTCGGCAATTTCGCCAGCGGCACGCTGAACGTCACCAACCAGAGCACGCCGCCCGGCACTCCCAGCACCGGCACCGTCAACGTCTACACCAAAACCGCCGACAAGCGCCTCTACTACAAAGACGACACCGGCACGGAAATCGGCCCGCTCGGTCCCGGCAACGGCGCGCAGACCAACGTCGCCAACACCTTCACCGCGCCGCAGAATATTGACGCCGACTTCCACACCAAAGGTCCCAATCCTTCCTTCGACCTACTACGTTACGGTGGCTATCTCAGTGGCACTACGCCGCCCACGATGACCTGCGCCACGACGGCTACCAGCAATCAGCTGAACTGCTCTGGCGGCGTTGCCGATTTCCAGATCGGCCATGGTGTAGCCATTCCCACCGTCGGCGCAGCGCCCACCATGCTCACGCCCGCCACCGCCTGGCCGATCGCCTCGATCAGCGTCGCCAGCAACGTGGCTACCGTCACGATCACCGGTTCGGGTAGCTTCGCACCCGGAACCAGCATCGTCGTCGCCGGCTCCAGCGACGCCACATTTAATGGCACCTTCAGCGTCGCCGCCTACACCAACCAGGCCATCTTCACCTACAACGTCACGCACGCCAACTGCTCGCCCTGCACCATCGGCTCGAGTGCCACGGTAAATTTTTCCACGCCGAGCACAGTAACGCCGCAGGGTATCTTGAACGGTTCCACCACGTGGAACTACAAAGTCGTCGCGATCGGCTTTCACGGCGAATTGAGCGCCGCCAGCTCCGCCTTTACCACCACGGCGGGTGCTGCCACGCTCGGCGTGAACTCCGCGACCATCGCTGCCAACGGCTGCTCGGAAAGCAACGGAGTCCTGACCGTCACCACCACTGCGAATCACAACTTTCAAGCCGGCGTACCCGTTAATATTCCACGTAACTCTACGGGTTCGCTCGGCGTCGAGGGCTCCTGGGTGATCGCGTCGGTGCCCAGCAGCACTACCTTCACGGTCGACAATGCCGTGCTCTCCAATGGCACCTACTGCCCCAGCGGGGGCACCGCGCAAGTTGTCGCCAAAAATCTCGTGCAGTGGACCATGCAACCCTATTTCGTCATGGGCTACTACATCTACCGCGCCCAAGGTGCCGGCGCTTACTCTTTGGTTGGCGTCGCGCAAGGCATGGATAGTTCCTTCCTTGATTGGGGCATGGCCGCACCTACCATTCCTTCCTATGTGCCATCCACTCCTCCGAGCACTCCCACCAACGGCATCCTGGCCACCACCATCACTAACATTTCTGGCACCACCGTCACCCTGGCCGCCAACGCCGTTGCCACCGTCGCTTCGGCCACCGTCAATCACGACAACACCCCGAATATCCTGTCGGCCTGTGCCTCCGCGCCCATGGGCACCAACGGCGGCACTATTTTCTTCTCCTCCTCGAATCCAATGGGCTCAGCCTACCTCATCAATTCGCCGCTGTTGCTCTCCACCGGTTGCCCGCAGAACACCCGCTTTCAGCTGAACGCGCAGTTGTTGATCAACTATCCGATCATCCCGAATACCGGAAATATGTTTGTCGGCTCGCCGGAAGGGTCGGGCGGAAATGGCTCTGGGCCATCCTTCCAGCGCTACGTCACCACGCGCCTGCAAGGCAATGCCTATCCGATGTTCCTGCTGGAGCCCGGCGTGAGCGGCTCGGTCACCTTTCAGCACTTCAATGCACAGTGCAGCCACGTGTACCAAAGTTGTTTCGTCCAGGACCAGGACAACAGCGGCAACAACACTGCCGACGTCACTTACGACAATGTGTACACGAGCGGAGGCAACGGCTCTCAACCCTTTAAAATGGGTGGCGGCTTCAATTTCAATTGGCGCTTCGGCAGCATCGGCTGCGCGAGCGCCGCGTGGGGCGTGCCTCCTGCGTTGTGGGACGTCGTAGACATGGGCCTCGGCGCCTTCAGCCAGCAACTCGGCGGCATCGTCGAGTTTTATTACACCTGGATGGGCGGCAGCGAGTGGCTCTTTGATGCCGGCGGCGTCTCTGTTCTCTCCGCCGGGCCCGGCCACATGACCTTCTACGAAGTACTCGACGAGAGCAGCTTCTATCCCGCCCTGCGCTTTAATCTCGGCAGCAATCCAGCTGCGTCCATTCACATCGAGCGCATGACTTACGCCGATTTGCTAGGCGGATTGGCCACACCCATGATTGACGTCACCGGCAGCACGCGGCTCGATGGCTTCCGCGTGATCGAGCCGTTCTGCGCTACCGGCCAACAGGGGCTATTCTCTGGCGCCCCGCAAGGCGGCATCGACTACTTGAATAGCGCCTTCGGAGGCTGCAATCCCGGTTTGCCTTCGACGACGCCCATCATCACCACCAATCTCGGCTCGCCCAGCCTCACGCGCACCTACGCCAACGTGCCCGTCTCCGTCACCGGCACCGGCCAGTTCCTCGTTCCCTTGGCTGTTCCCGCCGCACCAGCTCTCGTGGTGACCTCCGGCGGCTCCGTGCCCGTCGGACCGCACACCTACAGCATTACCGCGATCGATTTGAACGGCAACCAAACGACCGTCGGCCCTTCTGCCTCGGCCACCGCCACCTCCGGCAATCAGACCATCACCGTGACGCCTCCCGCGTTGCCGTCCGGATCAGTAGGCTACGTCCCCTATCGCGACGGCGTGCAAGCCACCACCTCCTCGTGTCTTCCGATCTCCGGCGCGACGCCCTTCGTCGATACCTTCGCCGGCAACTGCGGCGCCGGCCAACCCACCGCGAACACTGCTGCGGCCTCGGCGCTGAACTCCAACGGCTTCGTAAGCTATCAGCTCAAAATGGCCAACAACCTGACCGACACGATTGCGCCGACCACCCTCTCGGCCAATCGCACGCAGACCCTCCCCGATGCCAGTGGCATCGTTCCCGTAAGCAGCTACTTAAACAGCTCCTACGACAACGCCCGGCGCGCCAATGGCGCCATCGGCGCGAATTGGACCGTCAACCACGGCGGCATCAACGTCTCCGCAAATGCATTGATCGGCACGGGCTCCGGCTCCGACAACTCCGCGGTTTGGACCGCCAACCCCTTTTCACCCTTCGGACAGTTCGCCCAGGTCACGGTCGCGTCG
>Ga0335073_10004869_pt1 | contig 18826 bp, 15 predicted proteins | sample Lox_Sample_22_FD_207093 | JGI IMG/M metagenome (GOLD analysis project Ga0335073, IMG submission 207093) | Soil microbial communities from Loxahatchee National Wildlife Refuge, Florida, United States - Lox_Sample_2.2 | ecosystem: Environmental > Terrestrial > Soil > Wetlands | place: USA... | reverse complement strand
TCAGCGCGTTGATGGCTTACGATTGGCCCGGCAATGTCAGGCAACTTCGCAATGTCATCCAGAGGGCGATGGTTGTTGCAACGCCTCCGGTCATAACTATCCGAGACCTGCCCTCCGACGTCTTGCATCGCGCTCCAAGGGACGGCGACATCGAAGTTCGTCTCGGTGCGTCCCTCGGAGAGGCAGAGCGCGAGTTGATCTTGCGAACCCTTAACGCTGTGCAAGGCAACAAAGTACGCGCATCGGAGATTCTCGGAGTCAGCCTCAAGACCCTCTATAATCGGCTGGAAAAGTATCGCGGTCACCAGAACTCGGACGACCGCGAATAGTGCCAATCGCCACGACTGCGACCAGTTGGTTTGGTTCGCATTGCGGATACCATATTGGGCGCCACGTCGCTGCTCACCTCGCAGCCAACGTCTTTCCACTATCACCGGGCGAGCTGATAGCAACTCGTTGCAAGGGCTTTTGAGCTTGATCTTTGCCCGCGACCTCCGCCGCTCGTCTTTCGTTGGAGTCGAGTACCGCCTGCAGAATTGGCGATGGAGCAACTTTTAGCATCAAATTGATATTTGGAATAACGCAATGACCGCCGATAAAACCCGGGAAATATCGAACTCGCGGTAAGAACTCGATCTCATCAAAGAAATTCGTCAATTCGTAGTAGTCTCCACCGACCTTTTCGCAGTAGCGATTGAGCTCCTGTGCGTAAGCGATCAAAACTCCGAAGTACGTCGTCTCCGCCAGTTTCGCCATTTCCAGCGCATCCACCCCATTGATGCGGCGCGTCTTCATGCCCGCTTGTTCGAAATGCTCTTCTGCCGCACGGGCGGTCGCAATATCAGGTGCTGCGACGAACTTGCAGTATCGAACCAGATCCTGCGTCATCTGCACGTGTTTGCCTCTGACCGGACTGAAGGCCGTGGGTATAGACGTTGCCGCCGCAATTCTGCGCGTTGTGCCTGGCGTAACCGTACTGTTGATCACGGCGAGCTTTGGGGAAAATCGCCGAAGGTAGTCGATGGCCGTGGTTTCATATTGCTCTGACGAGTGAAAAGGAAAGCAGAGATGAGCCACCCCGATTTCTTCATTGATTTCGACCGGCTGGATATCATGTCTCACGATTCGCTGGGATCTTTCCAGCACCTGCGCAAGCGCCCCTCCAACCTCGCCCAAGCCAATTACGAGAGTAGTACCTTTGATCACTTTTTGCTCCTTCCTTTAAGAACTCTTATGTTGAAGTCGCTGTCGCCGGTTCTCGACTCCGAGATCAATAGGGAGCGTCACATTCGAACCGCACAGCGCGTCAATAGTTGTGAGGTAATTCTTCCTCTGCCGGTCCCAACTTATGTCTTCCAGAATTCGGCCGGCGTTCCTGGCCCGACGGGCGTTTCCACTTTCGTCCGAACGTGCTTCCTCCAGCGCACGAGCCAGGTCGGCGGCGTCGTTCGGTTCAAAAAATCTGATGGCATCCTCTCCGAAATAGTGTTCGACCGTCTCAAGACGAGCCGCCACGATAGGAATATTCAGCGCCGCATACTCCATGAGCTTAACGGGGAGCATAAGACGCGTTGCGCTGCTTGCGAGATTTGGGATCAGACCTACTGATGCTTGCCGAAGCACCGCTGGCAGCTGTTCTAGTGGCATCGGCTGCAAGAGCTCTACGCGATCGCGCAAATTCAACTGATCAATGAGCCGCCTTGCTTCCGGTAGGTAGTCACCCGATCCAATCAGAAGTAAGCGAGCCTCCGGAATCCGATCACCTGTGAGCGCCAACGCGTTCAGCGCCAGATCGACTCCAAGGCGCCTTGCAATAGTGCCATGGCAGACTATAACAAAGGCGCCTCGCCGCTCGGGAACTGTTGCGCAGGTCTCCGCTTGGAAGATCCGGCGATCCGGCGCATTGAGCACCACCACTAACTTCCTGCGCTTAATTCCCGTCGCCTCTAGCCTGCGCCGATGCAACTCGTGCACAGCGACAATCCGGTCGGCACACAACGCACTGAATCGCTCTTCGAACTTCAATAGAAAAGCCCCCGTACGGCCCAACCAGCCGGGAAACTTATCCTGAAACAACTCGGGCATCGTGTCGTGAACATCGAGCACGACTTTTGTGCCTAAGAGTTTCAGCGGAAGAGCGCACACGACTACCGCATCTGGCATCGAACAGACTATCGCGACGTCATAGCGCCGCTGAAAGGCCAGGAGAAGCGCCTTCCAGGCTGCGGCGGCGAAGAACCACAGATAACTAAGTATGTAAGATATTGAACTGCTTCCGCGATAGCGGGGAATTCTCAATCCAATAACATTAACGCCGTTGCAGTTCCCGTCTTGCTGATTGGTCAGACAGATTACATCTATCGAATCTCCGCGATCGGCCAATGCTTGAGCATGCCGCTTAACTCTGGCGTCAACCGCGTAGTGCGTGTAAGCGATCATCACGATCCGAGCCATACATACCTCTCTGAAAATCGACCGACAGGAATCAGTTCCAGACCGACTGTTTGCCAAGTAGGCGTAACCGCTGCTGCCGCCTGACGAAGCTCTCGACATCCGGAGTTACCGCTTTGGGTAGGCCGCGGATGTAGCCTTCGCAATATCCTGCGAGAAGCGCCAGCCCGCCTAGTACGAATGGCGGATGTACGGATCTCCACAACGACCGGGCGAACATGAATATCGGTGAATAGCCAATCCTGTAGGCCGCGCGGCCCGCGGCGAGGCGGCCCTTGACGATCCCGTCGGCGGTTCCCTGGGTGCGATGATGTCGAGCTTGAATATATGGGAAGGAATGGGTGGTATACCCATGCATCATCGCTCGAATCTCGTCTAACGTATCCCACCCCAGTCCCGCATCCAAGCCATCGATCGCCTCAAAGCATCCACGACTGTAGAGCTTCACTGCACCTCGGGTGTGAAACCCAGGCTGTTTGGCTTCTTGCCATATTCCTTCCGGATTTCGTTCTAGCAGCATCGCTCCGGCGATACCGAGATCGGGTGTCACCTCGAATTCGTGCATCAGTTGTCTGACCATCTCGCTGTCAAACGTAAGGTCGGCATCCAAGCGGAGAATATAATCATATTCATTCCACACTCGAGTCGGCAGGAATTGCATAATCACGGACTCTCCGCCGGCAGCCCTTGGACGGTCTTTGGCGAGGTGGTGCACCTCGATCCAAGGGTTATCGCGTGCGGCTTGGTCGAGGATCTGCGGAGTCGCATCAGTCGATCCGTCGTCAATAATTATCCATCGTCCAGCTTGATGAGATTGAGATAACATCGAAGCGATGACGCCGGGCATCAAGCGCTCTTCATCCTTCGCAGGGGTTATCGCCACGTAACTCGCCATACAGCTCCTTGAAACCATCGAATAGAGCGATATCCAGAGACTCGATCAAGCCTACAAGTCTAATGCCTCCAGGGATCTTCCCTTAAAAGCGGCAGTGAACATTCTCGTCAGCGTCTGCGCTTCGAGCGAGCAATACGCCAGTGCACATATTGCCGCGACCACGATTAGAACTTCCGGGCGTTCGAGCTTAGCTCCAACGGCGACGGTCTTCGACAACACCGCACAAATACCGCAGATCATCGCCAGTCGGACGCCAGGACCTGCAGCCGCCAAGAGTCGCAAGGGATTAAGTTCGATCAGGTAAGAGGCCGTCCATATTCCAACTATGCTGATAACTCCTTCGACTCCGCTCATTCCGGCGCTGACTGCCACAAGTCCAAAGGGAGCACACAACGTGACGACGACTATGATCAGAACGAGTCGAAGGGTGTGCAGGTAGATGTCGATGGAAGGGTATCCTTTGGTGTAGAACAAGGATCCGATACCGACTCGAAGACCTGCTAGTGTCAACCCTCCGGCCAGGAGACGCAGCGGCCCAGCAGCAGGCAACCATTGCCGGCCGTATACCGTGAAAACCAGCTCTGGAGCTGCCACGACGACAACGATCAAGATTGGTAGAACGATACGAGCGATATGCTCGAAGAATCCCAGGTATGCTCGCGCCAACTCGTTATTGTCGTCCTGGAACCTGCAGAAGGCCGGATAGGTTACCCTGCCCGCAACTTGATTCAAGCGATCCGGAATAAATCGCAACAGATCCCACGCGATCACGTAAAATCCAAGTGCGGCGCTTCCGAGTAGTCTGCCGACAAGCAGGAAATCGGCGTTGCTGGAGAGTAAATAGACTAGCTGGCCTCCTGAAACGGCGGACGCGAACGATGCGAGCTCTCGAAATGCCGAAGCGGTTGGCCATCCGATCGGAGGCCGAGGCTCAGCAATCCACACAGTGATGGCATGTATCAACAGCCGGCAAGCCAACGCTGCGGGAAGGCTCCATTCCTTGAGACTCCCCAAAGCTACGGCAACGCCAACACCGAGAAAGGCAACTTCGCCTAACAGATCTGCAAGAGCAAGGACCCCATAACGAAACGTTCTCTGCAATCGAGCGTTTGAAATTGCGACGGTCCCTTCGAGCAGTATTGGAATACATAGAAGCCTGATGCCAATTCTCAGCGTCGGCATCCTCATCCAGGTCGCCACAAAGGGAGCGCCAAACCAAAGAAGACCGGCACTTGCTATCGCGAGGACGATGCTAACGGACCATGCGGTGACCTCGTGCTCACGCCGAAGGTCCTTTAATCTGATGAGCGCGTCGGGGATTCCAGCTTCGTATACTAAGATCCCGATCAAGCCTACAATCAGGAGCACCCTAAACGCACCAAAATCAGACGGCGCAAGCTGGCGGGCCAGAATAATCATGGCAGAGATGCGGATAGCCTGAACACCAATCTCCGCCATTGCATTGTTTCGCACACTACGTGCGAAACTGGCCCAAACCGAGCCTTCCTGCGAACGGTGGTGCAGATCGGGCTGCAGAGACTTCTCGTCAGCCTTCATACGCCGGATCCCCGAATCAGGGCGGGCAGAGTGCGAGCAAGAATCTTCAAATCTCCAACCAGCGACCAGTCTTCGAGGTACTGGACATCGAGCCGTACCATCTCGTCGAACGACAAGTCATTACGGCCACTTACCTGCCAAAGACCGGTAATTCCTGGCGGTGCATCAAGCCGTCGTCGATGCCATTTCTCATAGTTCTCGAGTTCGTAAGGCGTTCCAGGCCGGGGCCCGATCAAGCTCATCTGCCCCTGGATGACATTCAGCAACTGAGGGAGCTCATCGATGCTAAATCGTCGCAGGATTCGGCCAATTCGGGTGATCCGAGGATCATTGGTCAATTTATATTTTACGTTTCCTGCTGAAGGCGCAGCCGTTATCCGCTGCGAGTTTCGAATCCACGACGAAACAAACTCACGATGGGTGCTATCATCGCAGTTTCTTTGCATTGTCCGTAGCTTGAGCATCTCGAACGGTTCGCCACGAACGCCAATGCGTTTCTGCCGAAACAACACCGGAAACCCATCATCAAGAACAATGGCTATTCCAGCAATCAGCATCACTGGCGCGGTCAGAATAGTCAGAAATGACGCTAGTGTTGCATCGAAGAGACGCTTGATTGCATAGTTCAACCCTTCAATTCGGGCTCCTCGCCGGCCGATTAGTGGAACAATTCCGATCTGTTCGACCTTCACGCCACGCGCGAGACTCGGGAGCAGCCATGGAACGAGCCACCAATCAAGCCGTGCATCCTCGCAGAGCCGCGCGATTTCCTCAATTTCTTCGCGTGGGCTGTCCGGCAGTGCGATGGCCACTTCCGCTCCAGGATACCGCAATGCCAAGCGCTCAAACGTCTGTGGTATTCGATCGACGGGTAGTCCTCTGTACTCTTGCTCGGCTGTGGAACCGTCCAAAAATGCCACCGGTTCATATGGTCCCAACTCATTGAGGACCTGATCGCAAAGGTAGGTGCTAACCGGGTTAAATCCCACGAGCAGCAAGGGGACGGCTATCTTCGGGTTCGCGTAGAGTTTTTCGATCGCCGCACGCATGAGCGATCGCATACCAGCAACGGCGAAGGCGCTTCCCGCCCATGCCAACGCGACCGTTATACGCGCAATTCCGGTATGGAACAGGAAAAACGCAAGCAATGTTAGCAGTGCGGCTTCTGAACAAGCCAGTAAAATCGCGACGAACTCTCGAGGCCCGCCATTTCTGAAACGGTAGAGGTCGTTCCACTGAAGGGTTACCAGCCACAACGCCAGTACTGCGCTCACACCCAGGAATTCTATGGCGGTACCCGCCTCTGAGAATCTCTTTGCGATAGAGTGTGAAGGATCATGAAGACGCAAAGCCATCGCAAACACGGTGAGCAGCGCAATTGCGTCACCGAATGCAAATAGCAACTTCTGTTTGCGCAGCTCTCCGGATAACATCGCTATCGTACTACTCTGTCGCTGACTCGACGCGCTCCGCGTTTTTATTCGCGTCGGCGGACGACTTTACTTCTGGCCGTATACAAGCCTTCACCACGCTGGAGACCTGGGCGACTTGCTCGACAGTCATATGCGGATGCATCGGCAGCGAAAGAATCGAATCGGCCCATCGCTCGCTTCGCGGAAAATCACCGACCGCGTAGTTCAGAGAACGGAGTGCCGGCTGTAGAGGCAGTGGCACCGGATAGTGAATGCCGCAGTCAATTCCTTCGGCAAGCAGCGCTTGCCTTATCGCGTCTCGCTGCGTCGATCTAATTACGTAGAGGTGATAGTTCGATTCCAAGCCGTTCGTCTCTGAGGGAATCTCAACTCCCGATCCGCTTAGATGGCTATTGTACAGGACTGCCAGTTCCCGGCGGCGAGCATTCCAGGTATCGAGACGCTTAAGCTTCGCGCTTAACACTGCGGCCTGCATAGTATCGAGGCGCGCGTTGTACCCGCACTCCTGATGAGCGAAATGAGACATTCTTCCGTGATTTCGCAACCGCAGAACTCGCTCCGCCACCCTTTGATCATTCGTAACTACGGCTCCCGCTTCGCCCCATGCGCCGAGATTCTTGCCGGGATAAAAACTGAAACAGCCGGCTTCGCCGATCGTCCCGGCCATCCTCCAACCGGTGGACATCCTGATCCTGGAACCGTGTGCCTGGCATGAATCCTCTACGACGGGAATCTCGTGAAAGCGGCCGATTTCGCAAACTTCCGACAGTCCGGCGGGTAGCCCATACAGATGAACAGGCACGATTGCCCGCGGACCATTAGGGGATTTGAACTTCCGCGCTGCCAGATAGTCTGACAGGGCGAGCGGGTCCATCGATCCAGTTTCCGGATCGATATCGACAAACGTCACAGTCGCGCCAGTTTGGATAATCGCAGCAGCGGTCGCAATAAAACTCGAAGGCACTGTGATCACTTCGTCGCCTGCGCCTACCCCTATCGCCATCAGCGCAAGGCGAAGAGCGTCGGTACCACTGCCGACGCCTACCGCATGACGAGCTCCCAAAAATGCGGCGAACTCCTTTTCGAACTCGGAAACGGGCGGGCCGTCAATATACGAAGCGGACTCGTGTATTTTTGCAAATCGCTCTTGAACTTCAGGCATTATTTCCGCGTTCTGAGCTGCCAAATCAAGGAATTTGATCATCTTACGATACCTTTCTAGTTTCAGTGCTTTTGGTCCAGGATGTAACGCATCCGTGCGGGCTCACCACTTACTACTGCCAGTGCCGGCACATCTTTAGTCACTATTGCTCCCGCTCCGATCATCGCACCCGCGCCGATCTCGACTCCGCACAGGACGACGGCACCGCTGCCCAGTGACGCTCCTTTACGCACGATCGTTCGCTCCATGAGCCAATCGGCTTCGCCCTTCGGCATACCATTCTCGGTTGCGGCGCGTGGACGACGATCGTTAATGAATACCACTCCGTGCCCAACAAACACCTCGTCTTCAATAGTCACACCTGAGCAGATGAAGGTGTGGCTCGATATTTTGCACCGCTTCCCTACGATCGCATCGCGCTGTATTTCCACGAATGCTCCGATGCGAGTTCCTTTCCCTATTTGGCACCCGTACAGGTTCACGAAGGGAGCCAACCGCACGCCTTCCTCAAGAACGACATCGTCGGATATGCAAGTATAAGATTGCTTGGTTTCCCGCATAATTAGTTTGCGAAGGGCCTTTCGACTTTGACTAGCGCGCCACCTGACTTCAGCGAGCGCTCGGCGGCTTCCAGTACATTAACGACTCTAATGCCGACCACACCATCGGTTCTGGGTTGGGCTTCGTTGAGCACGCAATCAACGAAGTGTTCGCATTCAACCTTGAGCGGCTCCACCTCCTCTATCCGAGGACTGTGTACGTCTCCGTAGCGATATGAGAGATTGAATTCGGAGTAAGAATCGTAATATCGCTCCACGGAAACACCTTTGTCATAGACGCGGACCTTCTCATGGGAGTCGGTGTCATCGTAGACGAGCATCTTGCGAGAACCGACTATCGTCATTCGACGAACTTTCACCGGATCCAGCCAGCTGACGTGAACAAAAGCGATTAGGTTACTGCTGAAGTGGAGCTCCAACATGGCGACGTCTTCGACGCCCTGGCGATAGTGGCTCCGAGCCTGACAACTGACGGCTTCGGGCGTTCGGCCGAGAAGCATCAGGATGATTGAGATATCGTGAGTCGCAAGATCCCACACCACGTTTACATCGCGTTGAAAGAGCCCGAGGTTTGCTCGTACTGAGGTGATGTAGAAGATCTCGCCCAGTTCTCCGCCAGAGATAAGATCCGCCAGCTTTAACACTGGTGAGCTGTATTCGAATGTGTGTCCGACCATCAGCACAAGGCCGTTCTTCTGCGCGATCGTCGCCAACTTTTCGCCTTCTTCGCGAGTAGTGGCCAATGGCTTTTCAATGAGCACGGATTTGCCGGCATCCAGGAGTTTTCGCGCGATGGGATAGTGAGTGCTCACCGGCGTAGCCAGAACCGCAGCTTCGATCTCAGGATCAGTGAGTAAGTCGTCGAGTCGCGCACAGGTTTCCACGTTGGGAAACATACCGGCGATACGCTCTCGCCGACCGTCATCGAGATCACATGCGACGATCCTATCGGCCCGGTGTAACTGCGAAAGGTTACGGATCCAGTTCGGGCCCCAGTATCCTAGACCGACCACTGCAATCCCTCGCAGAGTCTGACGCGGCGCGATCTTAGCTTGCCGAAGTGGAAATGTACTGGAGTACAGACCCATTGAATTTTGATTCATGACAGAAAAGATCCTCTAAACGATCTTTGAGCACTCTCGGCCGTTCCGTTTACGATCACTCCGGCCAGCGATCGGTTCGCCGCCCGCAGAGCGACACTTGTGGTTGAAAGCTCCTTGCGCTCGGTTATCCCATACCTGACAACGAGCAGAACCGGGTCGGACGAGCGAACCAAAGGCAGCATCCGAGCATCCAATCTCGGAACGCCCATATCGATTACGACCGCCTGGTACTCCGGAAAGAGGGACTCGAAGTCTGCCACTACAGCGGTCGTTTGACGTTCGTCATCACCGACATAGCAAGTTGCGAGATCGAGTCGCGGCCACCCTGCACCCCGGATCTGCAGAGTACCCTCCAGAATGAGCTCCGCTGCGGGGCGCTCGCGTCGTACACAAAACACTCGGTGCAGCGACGGATGACGTATGTGGGCATCGACCAAAACGGTTTTGAGCGACAGTCTTTGACTCAGGTCCAACGCCAAGGCTGCGGCAACACACGAGACACCGTCACCACGCCTGCAACCAGCCACGGCCAATCTCAGACTTCTATCAACCACCGCGATCGGCGCCAGTCGCTCGCTGATTGCTCGAAGCGCTTCCAGCTTGGCCATTGAATCCGGTACTTCGGGTAGCGTCGGTAGTGGGATCAAAGCCGCACTTTCGGCTACAACTTCTTCCTCCCTTGCTCGAGCGTGCGAATCCCGTCCGTATAGCGGGATGACGTTTTGGTCGGACTCTTTGGCAAGCCGCGCCATTGTATCCGCGTATCTTCCCACGATCCTCAGTGCTCCTTACTCAGTTGCGAACCGTTGGACAGCCTTGCAATAGGTAGTGAAAACGGCTGGTTATGTTGGTTCAAGATCGATGCCATCTCTGTACGAACCTACACGTGACGGGATATCGTCCGGGACGCCTCTTGCAGAAGCCCTTTCTCGATTCCTATTGACGAGAACAACATCGCGGCAGCGCCGAACTTCAGGAATCGACGCCATACAGGCGGCCGTATCTCCGCCGGAGAATCGCTCGCCGCACCCAGCAAATTTTGAAATTCACTAATCACCTTGCTCACTGTGGATGCATTGACCTGCTTCATGCCGTCAGCGTATGCGCTCAGCATTGCGTTGTGGCAAAGTAGATTCAGCTTGCGCGGGATTCCTCGACTGTTCTGCACGATCATATCGAGGGCCTTGCGCGCAAAGACTTTGCTCACCGCTCCGTTGCAGGCGCGAAGTCTGTGCTCGATGTACTCGTGCGCGTCACTGTTTGGCATCGGACGGAGAAGTACGCGCGCGCCGATTCGTTCATTCAGTTGACGGAGCATCGGCGCTTCGAGGCGTTTTAGGATTGAAGGCTGTCCAACGAATACGATCTGCATCCGTCGTTCGCCTAACGACGCGCAATTTACTAGTAGCCTGAGTTCCTCGAATAACAATGGGCTCAGCGCCTGTGCTTCATCGAAGATTAGGGCCAATCGCTCATCGCCGCGCAGAGACTTCAGGCAGTTGCGGAAGGCTTCAACACAATCGTACTTTGAAAGCTGACTTGCCCTGCTGCCGAGCTGCGTTAGGGCGTTGCGAAATATCTCGAGCGGTTCCGCTTTGGGATAGCTCAGGTAAGCAGCTCTGAGCTGATGATGCTCCGCGAGAACGGCATTGATTAAGGTGGTTTTTCCGGTGCCCGGCACTCCTACCAGCAGCGTGTAACCGCTCGGTTCGTGGAGCAGTCCCCACGAAATCGCCGCGGTCGCTTCGCGCTGTTCGCGGCCTTCGTAAATTCTGCCCGGCCTGATACCGAACTCAAAAGGAGGCCTGGTAAGGCCGAAATGTCTATAGTACATTTTCGTGTTTCACTCCGACCTAACGCTGATCGGCCAACAATGCGATCACAGGCAAGCCACTTTCCTTTTCAACAGTCGCAGGCGAATAAATATGCGGGTCGTATCGCTCGTCGAACTCAGCTGCGCCTACTCCTAATGCCAGCGCGACAACGGCGCCCGCGATTAGATTGAGCCACAGGATGGGAAACACGGGGCGCACGGGCCGGTTCGGCGGCTGCGCGATACTCACGTTCAGAATCTTGCTGCTGTTCAGAGCGCCGGCCGCTCGAGCCTCCTCGGTCTTCTTTACATAAGACATATAGGCTTCTTTGTCCGCGGCTACCTGGCGTTCCAGTCGGTTGTCCTCAGTTTCGTTCTCTACCAGGTAGTCGAGCCGTTTCTTGCTGTTTTCGATCTCTTGACCGTATTGCTTCTGAGTCGCTGCCAGGGCCGCCGTGTTGGATTTGCTTTGCGAAAGGTCCGACGCTTCGGTCACCCAGATGGGGTTGAGATCGGTGCTGCTCTCGCTGACTTCCAGATGGTTTTCCTGATCGAGAATTTTCTGCGCCGCGTCGAGCTTGGCGTTGATTTCTTGAATCCTCTGGCTATTGGGCTGATATCGGCTCAGCAGTTCCGCCCGTTCGGTTCTTAGTTGCATTACTTGGGGTTTCAACTGTGCGAGCGCCAAGTCTTGCACGGACTTCACTTCCTTGTTGATTCGCTGGGGAGTGTTCTTGAGTAGATCGGAAATGGCCGACGTTTGTTCCTGCGCCGAGGCCAGTGCCGCATCGTTCTTGCTGTATTCCAGTTGAAGGTCGGAGAGACGCCCGATGAGCGCCTGGCGTTGCTGATCGATGTCACTGATTCCCGTTTTCAGCTGGAAGGTCCGGAGCTGCTCTTCTGATGCGGCAAGCTTGTCCTGAAGCAACTTCGCCTGCTGCTCGAAAAACTTCTCCGCTTCCGGGTCGTGTGAGATTCGAGCGTGAACTTCTTCGTACTTCGCGATAAGCAGTGTCAGGAATTGTTGCGACCACGCCGGATCGTGAGCTTTGAAGCTGACTTCGAGCACGTTCGATCGCTTCACGAGGTCGGCGTCAAGATGTTGTATCAGGTCGAAGACCCAGCGGTCGTTCGCGGTCATCGATGGCGCATCGTGAAGAGCACGATAGCTTTTGCCCGGTATCGACAGCATCCCGCTCGCCAGGCTAAGAGCCGTGGCGCCAGGTCCGTCATACTTGGCGGGTTCCTTTAGACCAGCGATAGCTTGCCTTACGAGATACTCACTCGTGAGCAGCTCCTTTTCGGAATTAAGGTCCTCTTCAGTTACTGGATTGGACACCACCGCAGGACGGTCCGCAGACTCGCCCTGCTCAAGATCCGGCGAGACCAGGAACTGCGCACGGTTATCCTGCACCAGGATAGACGCGTTTGATTGATAGGTCGGCGGCCAGAAAATCGTCGCAAGCATGACGATGCCGAAAACGATTCCCGCAACGGTCGCCACCCGAACGCGACGGCGATACACGAGTTCCAGCCAATATTCGATAGGTCTGTTCATCATTGCCGTGTCTCTTAGGTTTGAGAGCTAGAAGGCCATGGGTGCGGTCGCTGCGATATAGGGATTGACCGGCAGCACCTGCCGAATGTACTGATTCACCCAGAGATCGAAGTTCGCGATCCCGCTGCGTGGCACGACGACGATATCGCGGGTCGCCAGTACCGTATCCTCACCTTCGCCTGGAGTTTTGATCGCTTTGTCCAGGTTGATCGGCATGCCTTGCGCAACTCCGCATGCATCACGACGGATCAGCACCGCCTTCTTGCCGGCCTGATCAGTCAATCCGCCAGCGGCCGCCACCGCTTGCAGCACAGTCATTCCCGGATCAAGCGGGAAACTGCCGGGCTTTGAAACTTGACCTTCCACGTAAACCTCGCGACTCGGCATATTCTTGACGAGCACCGAGATGTCAGGGTTACGAAGTTCATGCGAGTAGTCTTTGTCGAGATCGTCGGCGAGTTGCTGCGGAGTCCGGCCTGCTGCCGCAACATTACCGACCAGCGTCATTGCGATTTGCCCATCGGGACGAACAATGACGTCCTGATTGAATTCGCTATTCAAATATGAGGTGACACTGAGGGAATCACCGCGCTGAATCACGTAACGATCGTCTTGCGCGGCTGCCTGCACTATTTGCCCGTTCGCTTCACATTGTTCGGGCGTCATGGGCGCCGTCGCTGCGGCGGAAGACTCTTCACGCTCATTTTTCACGCTCGAAGAGCAACCGAAAAGAAGAGATATCGTTGCCGATACACAAAGTGTTCGCGTGAAAGTCTTCATAGAAACGAGGCCGCACCAGCTTTGCATGAATGGCTCCCGCGAGAAGTTTCCGAACACACGAGTACTTAGCCGTTGTTGCACGCTCGACTAGCGCAACCTCCATGCCATTGCGGGAATCTCGATTTCAAAAGACTTTCGCGAGACAAAAATCGAGGAGTGGGAAGGAACTACAAAGCGGCGTGGCGATTTTTACCGATCGTGGCGATGACACCAGTCCGCATCTGATCTCGACTTGCGGGTGTAGCGTGGCTCTTTCCACAGCCATTCAGTTTGAAAATTTTTCTCTCGATTGTCGCCGACGCCAAGGATTCAGCGGCTTTCAGTTCTGATCTGCGATTGGATGCACTGAATGCACGCTAAAGTGCGCGGCACCCTAATTGCTGGTTGTGAACGGACTCGTGCTTTCAACTTCATCTTGTTCCAACTATGAACAAATCTGATCAAGCCATTTTTATAGACCTCCGGCGCAAGCAACCGCAGAGGACCGCCGTATTCGCAACGGCTGCGGCATTCTTGCTGATCGCGGTCGTCTTTCCGCTCTTGTTTTGTAGACTATATCTGCCAGCCGCAGGACTGTTGGGAGTCGCGGTGCTCGTCGCGCTGTGGAAGGCAGTGGTGTTTACAACCGAACATCGCGAGTGGGTTGTCCTGCCGATATGGATGACATTTGCGATCATCTCCGTGTCCTTCTTCGACGACGCAGTGCGCGCTCCCATTCATTACGGTCTGCTCACAATCTTTTGTGTACCCTTACTGCCTGCGGCTTTTAGATCGGGACTGATTCGGCGCGGAGGTTATCGCCTTTATATTTACTATATTGGTTTCGCCGCATTTTCTGTCTGTTATTCAATCGCACCCGCGTATTCTTTGGCGCGTTTATATGAATCGGCAGTGGTGATATTGGCGCTAATCGCCGTAGCCTCAGAAGTTAACGGAAAGGACGATATCGATCGCATCCTCGCTCACCTCTTTTTGGGCTGCACCATTATAACCGCGCTCATGATGGTGTCGCTGGTTCTACCCCACTCGCTTTCCTGGGTCAGCCCCGAAGCCAGTCTTGAGCCCAGCGTTATCAAACAAATGCACAGTATGGGCGTGTCCGTTGACGGCATTGAACGCTTCCAATCGATCTTCAGCGGCCCCAATGATGTGGGCGCCTTAATGCTTGTGACCATCGGAGTGGGCCTAACGCGCTGGGACCGTGTGAAATCCTCGGAGAAGGCTCTTATCGCGGTCGTCATCGCTTGCGCCGCTCTGTGCGGTGCGCTGGCGGATTCGCGATCGCCGTTTGTGGCACTAGCGATCGGAACTGCGCTGTTCGTCGTCTGGCGCCATGGGCTACGCGGCCTTCTCGCGATGGGCGCCCTCGTCACAGCGACTTGTGCGCTACTGGTTGCGACAGGTCACGATTTCAGCGCGTATACGAGTCGTGGTGACATCACCACGCTGACCGGTCGCACTGAGATGTGGGCTTTCGTGGTGAAACAAATAGCCAGCCATCCAATCTTGGGTTTCGGATACGAGGTCGGCGGAGCCATTTTCGATAATCCTTACTTTCCTTTATGGTGGGGGCCGTGGGATCAGGGTCCGCATGTGTCGGTGCACAACGGATACCTCTCGCATGCGATTGGCGTCGGTATTCCGGTCACGCTCTTCTGGCTTTACATTATGTTAGCTCCGTGGGTCTTTACGTTTAGTCGGAGCGAGGACCGATGGCAGATAAAGCGTCTCTTCTTCTTCCTGCTCGTTCCCATCCTGGTTCATAACATGAGCGAAGTCATGGCTGATGATGCGATAGGCATTGTCGGCTTCTTTTTTGGACTCTTATGGGTATTAGGAGAACGTTACCGATTGGTTATCGCATCAAATGAGCGAGCGGCAGCCGCGCGCCATCGTGCGACGATGCCCCGAGCTGTCGCCGTTTTTGTCCCATCCGAGTGAATGTTGATGGCCGCAATCACTACAAGGCAATTACTGCTCATGCTCATCGTCAGCACTGTACTGAGCGGATCGCTCGCCGGTGCCCAAGAAGGCAGCGCCGGATACTTTGCGACCATGCCTCCGCATGCCCAATTACCGAGCGGTAATGAGTGCGCTGCCGAGGTTCTCAGCGTGCAGCACGTATCAGTTGAGGTCCGGCCTCGGAATGAAACAGCGAATCACACAATCCCGACACCCCAAGAGTTAGCGAAGTTTCATTCCTATCCAGTCAAGGGAACGTTTGTTCCACCGAGCGACTTCCTAAGGGTCGACGGTAATTTCACTGGAACCACAGACCAAATACTCCGTTGGGGCGCATGTAAGTGGGGCATAGACGAAAATGTCGTTCGAGCCGAAGCGGTGTCCGAAACACATTGGCGACAATACGGCACTGGAGACCAGTCCTCTAATTCAGCTCTGTGCCCGCCCGGTGTGGGCTTCAATGGTGCGTGGAACGGAACTTCCTGCATGCAGAGCTACGGAATTATGCAGATGAAGTATAGCAGTTTCGGAGGCTTTCCGTTAAGCAAAGACAGCACAGCATTTAACGTAGACTTTCGACTCGCTTATCAGCGGGCGTGCATGAACGGCGATATCAACTACTTACCTCGACGGTTGCCGCCACCTGGTTATCCAACATATCCGAATGGCAATACCGACCAGATGCTTTGGGGATGCATGGGGGATTGGTTCTCCGGAAGTTGGTACGACCCTGGCGCTCTCAAATATATTGCCGACGTTCGGTCTCACCTCGTGGGCAAGGACTGGGAGCATCTTCCTCCTGACTAGATCGGGGCGCGTCTTCGATCGAGGGAAACAACCGCAACCGCAATCGGGGGCACTTCAGCAGCCGCTGCGCCGATGTCGATTGCCTTGTTCGAAGCGAGAAGAAGTTGTGCGTGCTTGATACCGGCCGCAAACACCCGGCGTCGCGAGTCGCTGAAGTTACAAAGGAGCATTGTCGAACCACGACGCATCGTCAGCCACTGCCTTTCATCATCGAAGTTAACATCCGTGTTGTCTAAGCGTGGATCTGACAAATCTGGATTCGTGCGCCTTAGTGCGATTAAGTCACGGTACCATCCATATATATCAGCATGACCGCTGGATTGGCGCTCATTCCATTTGAGCTTCGAAGCGATGAATGTCTGGGGCGCATGGGGATCGGGGACATCGTTGACGCTTTTGAAGAAATGAGCGAACTCTTTGCGCCGGCCTTCGCGAATCGCAGCGACCAGGTCGGAGTCTTCGTGGTTTTCGAAGTACAGAAACGGGCTCGAGGCAGCCCATTCTTCTCCTTGAAATATCAATGGTACAAATGGCGAGCACATCAGGAGCGCCGCCGCGATCTTTAGCTGGGCGACCGACACTAAATGGACCAGGCGATCGCCTTTCGCGCGATTGCCCACCTGATCGTGATTCTGAGTGCATACCACGAAGCGGTTTGCCGGCAGGTCCCAGGCGGGTCTGCCGTGATGCCGCTTTCTGAACTTTGAGAATGTCCCATCGTAGACGTAAGGGTTGTGTAATGCCTTCGCGAGCTGGCTAAGTGAACCGAAGTCCGCGTAATAGCCGGACGTTTCCCCGGTTAAGCAACCGTGAATAGCGTGATGAAAGTCGTCACTCCACTGAGCATCGAGTCCATACCCCCCCGCCTCGGGAGGAATTACCAGACGAGGATTGTTAAGTTCACTCTCCGCGGTCAGCACGAAATGCCTGCGCAATTGGGCCGATAGCACTCGAACTTCGCTGGCCAGCTGCTTGAGAAAGTGTATGGCTGACGAATCGAAAATGGCATGGACAGCATCGAGCCTTAGACCATCGATGTGATAATCGCGCAACCACATCAACGCATTGTCGCAAAGAAACCGTCTGACCTCGTGACTGTATTCACCATCGAGATTGATAGCGTTGCCCCAGGGCGTGCGATAGCGATCGGTTAAGTACGGACCGAATTGTTGAAGGAAATTACCACTCGGCCCCAGATGGTTATATACGACGTCGAGAATTACCCCGAGTCCGATACGATGGCATCGGTCGACCAGGCGCTTCAAGCCATCCGGTCCGCCATAGGCATGATGCGGTGCGTAGAGATCGACCCCGTCATAACCCCAGCCGTGCTTGCCCGGAAACTCAGCCACCGGCATCAACTCGAGATGAGTAATGCCCAGATCTCTGAGATACTCAAGCTTGTTGGCGGTGGCGTCGAACGTGCCCTCGGCGGTGAATGTACCGACGTGGCATTCGTAAATGATGCCCAGCGGCGGCTGATTCCAGCAATCGTCACTCCAGTGAAACTTTGCATGATCGATGGGCCGCGAAGGAGCGAAAACGCCTGACGGCTGCCAAGGCGAGCGCGGATCCGGCAACGGTTCGCTGCCATCGATTCTGAAGGCATAGTCAGATTCTGCTGCATTGTCATCAAGCTCGGTCTCCCACCAGCCGTCGTCGTCCGCCTTCATCGTGAAGCGATGATTTCCGGCTGATACTTCGACTGTACGGGCGAAGGGCGCCCACACGCGGCGTTGTTTCACCTTGCGCCGCCCTCTCGCGACAACAACGCCACTGGGAAACGACGCAGGAGCCCTTCGATGCGGACCGTCCCCCCTTCAATCCTTCCACCGCCGAGACTGTCGAACCATTCGCCCGCAGGCAGTTCGACGGTAGTATCGCGCCAATCTCCACCGAGCTTAACGGTAAGTCTCGGCGCGATGGCGAGAACTGAATCTCCGCGTGAATATGCGATGACATGATCCGACTTTCGTCCAGCCACACGGAGCGGAGTGATATCAGCTTCTTTTCCAAACCATTCAGGATGAGACTGTCTAAGCTTCAACGCTTTATGGATTAGCCAGAGCTTGGGCGAACCGTCCGCAGCACGTTCCATCACCTGTTCTGCTGAGGCATTGAGCAGTTGGCGGAGCAGTAAGCGACGGCGCGCGAAATCAACGGCGCGGCGATTGTCCGGATCAACGAGCGACAGATCCCAGAGCTCGCAGCCCTGATAGAAGTCAGGAACACCGGGCGCGGTTAATTTGATCAGCGTCTGGACAAGGGAATTGACCCGCCCCGGTTCGATGATGCCTGAGACAAAATCATCGAGAGAACGGATAAACTGCGAATTATCATAAAGTCCGTCGATGAAATGGCGGACGGACTGTTCATAGTCGCGATTCGGATCTGTCCACGATGTATAAACCTTGCCTTCGCGCATCGCTTTTTCGGCGTACTGCCAAAGCCGCTCTTTCTGGATCGGCCATGCACCAACGAGCGCCTGATAAAGGTGATACTCGAAGTTTCGATCGAGCAGATCAGTTCCACTCTCGCGACGCTCGCGATTCATAGTCGACCAGCGCCTGACGACGTCAGCCCACATGACAGGTATTTCCGAGAGCACGAACAAACGCGCGCGAACATCCTCGCTGCGTTTGGTGTCGTGGGTCGAGGTCGCCAGCATCGTGCGTGGCCACTTCTTCTGAGTCTCGCGACACCAGCGATAGAACGATCGCGGTGGCGCGCTGAAAGTGGCGGGAT